>Ga0153915_10007641_pt1 | contig 10213 bp, 5 predicted proteins | sample Opewatmetagenome_2_FD_107003 | JGI IMG/M metagenome (GOLD analysis project Ga0153915, IMG submission 107003) | Freshwater wetland microbial communities from Ohio, USA - Open water 3 Core 3 Depth 3 metaG | ecosystem: Environmental > Aquatic > Freshwater > Wetlands | place: USA: Ohio, Lake Erie... | reverse complement strand
TCGATGTAGTAGAAGGGATAGAGAAAGATGTGGAGCTGGCGGTGCCAGCGGGTGGCGCGCTCGCGCTCCAGTCCCGTCCAGTCCACCCCGCGCTCGAAGCGGGAGCGAATGCGCAGCCAGGCGCGATCCCGCGCCTCGCGGTCACCGCCCTCCCCGGTGGTATAGAGCCAGCTCTGGAAGGCGTCCACCGACGCGATGTGGGCGAGCGTGATCAGGATGTCCTCCAGATGCTCGACCCGGGCGCGGGCCAGGTCGAGCGGACCGAAGAATCCGCCCTGCTCGGCACCGAGGTACGGGCTCGCCAGCAGCTCCATCGACATGGAGGCCAGCTCGCACACTTCGAGTCCCGGCTGACGCTGCCAGATGTACGGTTGCCGGTGGGCCGCGAAGGCATGGAACGCGTGGCCGGCCTCGTGCAGCAGAGTCGAGACGTCGTCCGCCAGGCCGACGGCGTTCATGAAGATGAACGGCCGCCCGCGGAAGTTGAGCGTTTCGCAGTAGCCGCCCGGCGCCTTTCCCTTCCGGGTCCCGAGGTCGAGCAGACCCTCATCGATCATCGTGTGGAACTCGCGTCCCAGCACCGGTGAAACCGCGTCGAAGATGCGATCGCACTTGCTGACCAGCTCGTCCACTTCCCGGAACGGCTTGAGCGGCTCCCGGCCATCCGGGTCGACCGTCGTGTCCCACGGTCTGAGCGCCGGCACCCCGAGCCGGGCCCTCCGGCGGGCCATGAGCCGTTCGACGGCGGGACTCACGACCGATTCGACCGCCTCGTGGAAGCGGGCGCAGTCGTCCGGCGTATAGTCGAAGCGGCACTTGGCCTTGAAGGTGTAGGCCTGGAAGTCGGCGAAGCCGGCGTTGGCGGCTACCCTCGAGCGCAGGTCGTACATCTCGTCGAACAGGGTCGCCAGCTCGTCGCGCTTCGCGTCGTAGGCGCCGGCGGTCAGCCGGAAGGCCCGCTCGCGAACGACCCGGTCAGGGCTCTGCTGGTAGGGCTGCAGCTGCGGGATCGTCTTTTCCTCTCCGTCCCACATCACGGTCAGCGAGCCGGTGATCTTCTGGTAGGCCGACCCGAGCTCCTCGATTTCGGAAAAGAGCGGGATGTTCGCTTCCCGGAAGATCTCCCGCTGGGTGCGGAACCGGGCCAGCACCTGCTCGAGATCCGGCCTGGTGTAGCCGAGGTCAAGCAGCCGCGCGGCCAGCCGGACGCCCTGCTCGTCGAGCCTGGGCAGGATCTCGCTCGAGAACCGGAGATTCGCCGCCTCCTTGGCCGGATCGGTCGTGTCGCAGGTGTAGGCGATCATCGCCAGGCTGGCGGCCTCGGTGAGGGCGGAATCGAGCGCGGACCAGTCCGCCAGCCAGGACTCGACGGTCGCGGCGTCGAGAGGACGCTCGGCGAGCGCCTGATAGTGCGGCAGGATATCGGCCCACGTCGCCTGGGCGAAGTCGCGGGGCGTGGGCCAGGCGGAGAGAGTCATCGGGCGGAAGTTACTCGGCCCCGCCCGCGGCGCCACCCTCGCTCGCAGTGGCCGCCTCACGGCTCTTGCGGTGGTAGAGATAGGCGAGCCCCAGGGCGACCAGTCCCACCAGCAGCACGGAGGCGATCCGATAGAGCGCGGACAGGGTGGCGAGGTCTACCAGGACGACCTTGAGCATCGCGAGCCAGGCCACGATCTGTCCCGAGACCCGGACCGGCCGGAGGTCGCGCCGGAAGCCGAGCACGACGAGCGCGCCGCCGAACAATCCCCACCAGGCGCTGATCGAGAGCCCGCTGGCAAGCCGCGCCGTCTCCTCCGGCAGCGGGGACAGCCCGAAGTAACGCCCGAGTTCGGCGGTGACGCCGAACAGCAGCATGACGCACGCGGCGGACCAGAGCCCGGCGGGCATGCGGCGCTCCCAGGTATCGCCGGCCGGCGCCGCCGGCCCGGTGCGGCGCCAGAGCCCGGCCGCGAGCGCCGCGGCCGTCTCGATCGCCAGCCAGAGCGCGAGGGCCCACCGTCCGGTGAAGGCCGGGTCCCGGGCCGGGCGCAGATCGAGTTCGACGAAGAGCAGCTGCGCCACCGCCACCGCAAAGGCGAGCAGCGAGTAGAACCGGCCGTCGGTCCGATCGAACGCGTGGTCGAGCGCCGCCCACAGGTGGGCCAGCAGCAGCACGGCAACCACGTTGGCCGGCCCGCTCCAGTGTCCGAGCGCGGCGACACCCACGAGGGTCGTGCCGACGAAGGCGAACGGCAGTCGTTCGGCGGTGTAGCCCGCCACGAGGTAGGGGACCGCGACGAGGAGCGGGACCAGGCCGTGGCGGGCCGCGAAGAAATCGGGAGCGACCCGGTGAAGCGCCCAGCCGATCAGCACGGGGCTGACGCAGAAATAGACCATCTCGCCCCACGACCAGCGCGGGGCCGACTCGGCGTGCCGTACCGGCCACCCGGCGGGCCATCGCATGCCGCGCCACCAGACCGGGGCCGACAGCACGACCCCGCCAACCAGGATCAGCCACTTCGCCGGAATCTCCTCGGCGGCGTACCCGAGCAGGGCCCAGCCCCCGGCGAACGAGAGCAGCCGGGTTTCCCACCACCCCTCCCGCAGTCCCACCCAGAGTCCGGCCCCGCCGCCGAGCAACGCGAAGACATAGAGCAGAGAGACGCTCGATTCGCGGATGCCGGGGCCGACGGTCAGGCCGAAATAGCCCGCGGCGATGATCGCCATCGCGAGGCGCCAGTGCTTCCGTGAGGCGACCCAGCCGAGCGAGAAGGCCATCGCGGCGAGGTAGAGCATGAGGAGGTCGTAGTCCCGCTGCTCGACACCGAGCACGACCGGTGCGAGGAACGCGCCGAGGGCCGCGGCCGCCCCGAGGGCCTGGATGTCGATCGCGAAAGCGATGGCCGACAGAGACAGGGAGACGAGGGCAAGCGCGGCGATCCCGGAGGTCGGAGGCAGGAAGCCGTAGAGCCGACTCGCCGCCCAGAGCGCGAGGTAGATGATCGCCGCTCCGGTGCCGATCAGGGCCGAACCGTAGACCCGGAGCCCACGGCCTTCCAGCCGCCAGCCCGTCGCGCCGACGGCGAGGCCGGCGAGCGCGCCGCCGGCGCAGCGAACCGCCGGCGAGATCCAGCCCCGTTCGAAGGAGAGCTTGAGCAGGTAGGCCGCCGCGAGCACGACCAGGAGCACGCCCATCGCGAGCAACCCCCGCTGACCCAGCCATTGCTCGGTGTCCCGGATCGGGGCGGAGACACCCGGTGGTCGGATGCCGGGAGCGGGGCGCGGAGGAAGACGCTGGGGCTGTTCGGCCCGCGGACCCGGAGCAGGCGCCCCGACGCCGCCCGGCCTCGATTCACCGGCCACCGGGACCACGGCCTCCGCGGGCAGGGGCGGCGAAGCACGGGTTGCGGCGACCGGGGCTTCGCCGGCGCGCGCGGCCAGCTCCCGCATGAGACGTTCGAGTACCGCGACGCGATGTTCCAGGCGATCCAGCCGGTCGTCGAGGCTCATGACGGGTCCCGCCTTTTCAAGGTGAGTTGCGGTGCACCTATCCCGGCCGCACCGGGGTGGCAGCGGGCGACGGAGGAGAGTCAGACCGGAAGGCGAGCAGGCTCACCACCGCCACAATGCCCGCCGCCACGTAAAATGGCATGGTGTGACCGAGGCGCTGGAAGACGCTGGTCGCCAGGATCGGGGCCACGACCCGTGATATGCCCCCGAAGGTCTGCGCCACACCCATGGTAGTACCCACCTCCGACCTGGCGGAAGACTTGGACATGAGCGAGGTCGTGGACGGAAAGAGCAGCGCGGTGGCGATGGGCACCATCGGAATGATCGCGGCGAGTGCCCAGATGGTGTGGGCCAGCGGATAGAGCAGGAGGCCCAGGATGAGCGCGATGGTGCCGAGTCGCATCGCCGCCGTCTCGCCGATCCGGTCCACGATCGGGCCCAGGAACAGCAGCCGCATGATCACGCTCAGCGCACCGACGTACAGGAAGAAGTAGCCGATCGTCTTCTCGTTGATGCCGAACTCCGCCCCAAGATAGAGGCCGAGCACGCCGGTCAGGCAGGAGAAGGCGAGCATGCCGACCGCGTAGATCCACACGTACCTCGCCACCGGCGCGCCCGGCTGGCGCAGGACCTCCCACGCGGCGTGCCACACCGGCCGGCGGCTGGGGATCGCGTGCTCGCCGGTATGCTGTTGCTTCGATTCCGGCAGCCAGAACCAGGCGAAGCCGACGTTGACGAGACAGAGCCCCGCCGCGACGAAGCCGGGCACGGCCCGACCCCAGTGCGCCGCGAACGAGCCGATGACCGGACCCACCATGACCCCGGCCGAGGTGGCCGCCGAGAGCCAGCCCAGCGCGCGCGCGCGGTCCTCGGGCCGGATCGTGTCGGCGACGTATGCCTGGGCGACGCCCGTGGTCCCTCCGCCCGCCCCCTGCACCAGCCGGGACACGAAGAGCAGCCAGACCGCATCGGCCAGTCCGAACACCAGGAACGCGATCGCCGACGCGGACAGCCCGATCAGCAGCGCGGGACGCCGGCCGTAGCGATCGGAGACCCGGCCCCAGAGCGGCGCCGAGAGCAGCTGCGCGATCGAGTAGGAAGCGAGGATCCAGCCGACCTGCTCCGCCGTTGCATTGAGATGGAGGGCGTAGAAGGGCAGCAGCGGGAACACCATCGCGAAGCCGATCATGTCCACGCAGCAGGTGGCGATCAGCACCAGGAGTCGCCGGAACTGGGTCGGACTGTGGACCGAGGTGGGTGCCGTCACCTGGACTCCGGTGACCGGTCGGCTGTCAGGCCGAAAGCCAGGGCGCTCAGCGCCATGAGGAGTACTCCGTAGGAGGCCGCCACGCCGACGTCGCCATCGCGAAGGCTGGAGAGGATCTCGAGCGACATGGGCCGGGTATCGTACGTGTAGAGGACGATGGAAGTGACGAAATCACCGAGGGCCGTCACGAACGCGAGGGACGCACCCGCCGCCAGCGCGGGACGCAGCAGCGGCAAGGTGCCGCGCCGGAGTGTGCGCCATCGGCCCGCACCGAGCGAGGACGCCGCTTCCTCGAGTGACGGGTCGAGCCCCCGGAAACCGGCCAGGACCGAGCGACTGGTGATCGGCAGATTCCGGATGAAGTAGGCGAGCGGCAGCAGCCACAGCGTCCCCACCAGGACCGCGCGGGCGGTCCACGGAGAGCGCACGCTGAACGTGGTCGCGAGCGCGATGGCGAACACGGTGCCGGGCACGGCCCATGGCAGGGCGAGGAGCGACTCGATCATGCCGCCTCCCGGCGACCGCCGCCGGACCACGGCGACGCCCGCACCCAGCGCCATGGCCATCGCCGCCGCCGTGGCGGCACCCGCCATCCAGAGACTGTTCACCAGCGGCCGCAGCCGCTCCGGTTCCGAGAGCAGCGCCAGGTAATTGTGCAGCGTGTAGGCGGGAGGGAAGGCCTCCACGGTCCACGTCCCGACCGGCACGAACGAGAGCAGGAGCAGGGTCGCGTGGGGCAGGAGGAGCACGATCGCCAGGCACCACGCGAGGGCCGTGGCCGCGACCCTGCCGCCCCGGTGAACGATCGGCGTCGGCGCCGCCCCCTTCGCGCCGCCCGTCGATCCGGTCATTTCGCCGCGCTGCACCAGCCAGAGCCCCGCGAGCGCCACCAGGGTCAGCGCCGCGGTCTGCACCATCGCCGCGGTGTAGTCCCCGTTGAGCCGGGTCGCCACGATCTGGGTGGTCATCACCCGGAACCCGCCGCCGAAGATGTACGGGGCGCTGAACGAGGCGAGCGCGGTCATGAACGTCAGCAGCGCGCCGCCGGTCAGCGCCGGCCTGAGGAGCGGGAGGGTGACGCGCGTGAGGGTGCGCCAGCGCCCGGCGCCCAGGGCAGCCGCCGCCTCGGCGAGCGAGGGATCGAGGCGCGCCAGCGCGGCGCGCGTGAAGAGATAGAAATAGACGTACATCGAGTAGGCATGCACCAGCAGGATGGCCCACGCGCCCTCGAGTCGCCACGGCGGGTTGTCCAGCCGCAGGACCGATTGCACCAGGCGGGCCGCGAACCCCGTCTCGCCGAAAAGAAAGAGAAAGGCCACGACGCCGACCAGCGGCGGCAGCACCGCCGGAAGCGCGATGAGCGAACCGAGCAGACCCCGGCCCGGGAATTCGAGCCGGCTGAACACGAACGCGAGCGGCACGCCGATGAGCGCCGCGAGCACCACGCTCGCGACCGAGGTCCAGACGCTGTTCCACAGCGCCTGCCACTCGTTGCTCCCGGCCAGGAACCGGAAGACGTAGCGCAGGGTCCACCCGCCCGGGACATGAACGCTCTCCAGCAGCACCAGGCCCAGCGGATATGCCACCAGCCAGACCAGCAGCACCAGCAGGATCCCGCCGAGCACCGTGCCGCGCCGAACGGAGGTCACGCGACCTCGGGGGAGAACAGGTGGATCCCCCGCCCGGTCGGCTCGACCCCGACCCGCGCGCCGAGCGGGACCGCCTCCGGCTCCGCGGTGACCTCGAGCGTGGCGCCACCGTCGGTCGCGAGCGTGAAGTGCGCCTGCGCACCGGCGAACCTCCGGTCCGTGACCTTCGCGGTCAGCGTCCCCGGCGCCGGCGTCACGAATCGCAGCCCCTCGGGTCGTATCGTGAGGCGCACGGCGCCAGGCGCCAGGCCCGGCGCACCGGACAGCCGCCAGACTGCGCCCTCGACCCTGACCCGGGCGCCCTCATCGCCTGCCTCGAGGAGTTCGGCCGCCAGGGCGCAGGAGCGGCCGACGAAACCGGCCACGAATTCGGTGGCCGGGGCGCGATAGAGCTCGTCCGGCGTTCCCGCCTGGACCAGCCGCCCGGCCCGGAGCACGGCGATCCGGTCGCCGAGGTCGAAGGCCTCCTCCTGCTCATGGGTCACGATGATCGTGGTGATGCCGACCCGCCGGACGACGGCCCGGATCTCCCGGCGGGTGCGCTCGCGGAGGGTGGGATCGAGGTTGGAAAGCGGCTCGTCCAGCAGCAGCACCCTCGGCTCCGGTGCCAGCGCCCGGGCGAGGGCGACCCGCTGCTGCTGGCCGCCCGAAAGGTCGGCGACCCGCCTGCGCTCGAAGCCCACGAGGTCCACCAGGGCCAGCGCTGCCTCAACCCGGCCATGCAGGTCACCACCCCTCACTCCCAGCGATTCCAGGCCGAACGCGATATTCTGGCCGACATCGAGATGCGGGAAGAGCGCGTAGTGCTGGAACACCATCCCGAACCTGCGCCCCACCGCGGGGATGCCGGTCACCTCCTGCCCCTCCACGAGGATTCGCCCCGCATCCGGCGACTCGAATCCCGCCAGCAGGCGCAGCGTCGTCGTCTTGCCGCTGCCGCTCGGCCCGAGGAGCGCCAGGATTTCGGCCCGCTCGATCGACAGCGACACACCGTCCACCGCGACGACGGAGCCGAAGCGGCGGGTGAGACGGTCGAGCTGCAGGAAAGCTGTCATGGGACCGGGTATCAGGACTCGGGAATCAGGGATCCTGGAACGGGCGTCTCGCTCCGCGCGCATCGTGGTTCAATGCTCACCCAGTCGCTTTCCGGTGCCCCGCACACGCTGGTCCCAGTAGGCCATCCACGCCGCGCCGTTGCGGGCGAGCAGGGGCCAGTCCATCTCGGCTACCACCATGTCGCGTTCCACCTTGGCGACCCACGCGGGCACCGAGTCGGCCGGCAGGTCCGTCCGGGCCGGGAGCCGGAAGACCTTTCGCGCCGTCAGGAGCTGGCCCTCCACGCTGCCCACGAACTCGATATAGAGCCGCGCCGCGTCCGGGTGCGGAGCGCCGCGCACCAGGCCGATGGCGTCGTTGATCACGACCGTGCCGCTCCGCGGAAAGAGATAGCCGAAGGGCATCCCCTTGCTCCGGCTGATGAGGATGTCCGGCAGGTCCCACAGCGTGACGACCCCCTCCTGCCGGGCGAGCTTGGCGTCGAGGAGAGCGGGGTTGAGCGTATAGGTGCGGGTCTGACCGTCGAGCCGGCGCAGCCATTGCATTGCCTGCGCGGTGTCGCCGGTGGCGCGCAGGCTCCGCTCGATGATGAGGCCCCAGATGGCGCGCATCGTGCCGCTGGCCATCGGATCGCGGATGAGCACCCGGTCGGCCCAGCGGGGCGCCAGGATGTCGTCCCAGTCCTTCGGCGCCTCCGAATCCGGCACGGCCCGGTCATTGTAGGCGATGACGGCCGGGGTGCGGTACACCGGAAAGTACAGCGCGTCCGGCCCCACGCCTCGAGGGTCCACGTAGGGCGCCCAGCTCGGCCGGTACGGCACCAACAGCGAATCCGCGATGCCGCGGTCGAAGATCGTGGTCGGGCCGCCGAACCAGACGTCCGCCTGCGGATTCACCCGCTCGAACCGCAGCCGGTCGAGGATCTCCTGGCTGCCCATGTCGAGCCACCGGACGTCGATCTCGGGGTGTTCGGCCTCGAACGCCCGCTCGAGCAGGATCAGCTGGTCGCGGCCATGCGGTGAATAGACCGTGAGCGGGATCCGGCCGTCGCGATGGCAGGCGGCGAGCAGCCCCGCGAGCCCCGCAGCCAGGAACCGGCGGAGCGGCACCGCAAAGTTGCTCACCGCTCCCGGTTCCCAGTCTCCTGTCCCCTCGCACGAAGGGCCAGCAGGTTCGCGAATAGCCGGAAGGCACCGGGCACCCCCGCCGGCAGCTGACGGAAGAAGCTGAGGCCGGTATAGACGTAGGTGCCCTTCCCGACCCTGGCGATCAGCAGTCCTCCCTCGAGCGGCGCGTCGCCCGGGTCGTGCATTTCGAGCACCGGATGGAAATGCGGGTCCCAGGAGCGGGCGAAGTAGAGTCCGCGCTCCTGGATCCACCCCTCCCAGTCCGCCCGGGAGAGCCGGTTGGGCGCCAGGACCACCGGGCTCGCCGGGTCGACGATGGTCACCGGGGCCGTCTCATCCGTGACCCGGTCATGACTCACCGGGGGACCGACGGCACGGGAGCCGGAGCCCGCGGCGCTGTCGGCCGTCAGCCGGAGCGGCTCCCCGCCGACGGTCATCGGATATGGCGGAAATCCGCCGCGGAAGTACTGGTGCTGCTGGTACTGCACGACCACCAGCCCACCGCCGCGGACATATGCGAGCAGCCGCGCGTTGTTGCGGACCAGCGCGGTATCGGTCTCGTAGGCGCGCGGCCCGACCACGATCGCGTCGTACCGACTCAGGTCGCCGGACTCGAGCGCGTCGTGACCGATCAGCTCCACCGGCAGCCCGGCCTCCGCGAGCGCGCCCGGCACCCCGTCGGCGGCGCCGCGAATGTAGCCGATCGTCGTCAGCTTCGGCAGCGTGAGCGCCGCGCGGGTGATGACGGCCACCGCGGGGGCCGTGGACTGGCGGGGACGGATGTGAGGATAGTCGATGAGGACGGTGCCGCGGTCGTAGGAGCCCCCGCCGGCGACTTCCGCCACGGCAGCGATCTCGACCCGACCCGGTGTACGGTCCGCCGGCGGGCGCACCCGGAAGGCGAAATCCCGGCGCTCATCCTCCCGGCTGAACCGGAACGACTGCGGCGCCACTGCGGGCCAGCCCGCCGGCAGTACGAGGCGCACCTGGCCGACGGTGGTGTCCCGGGCGGCGTGGGTGACGGACACCACGAAGCGGCGAGCCTCGCGGTCGGCGAGCGGCCAGATCCCGGTGCCGGGCGCGAGGCTCACGTCGAGCCGGGGCACGATCAGGAGGGGACGACGCACCTCGCCACGCGACTGATCATTCGCGCGCCAGGTGAGCTCCCGGAAGGCCTGGAACCCGCGCGTGCACGGCGCGGCGCCCGGGACGCCAACCATCAGCTGCAGCCGTGGCGGCTCGGCGAACGGATCGCCCGCCGCCACGGTTCCCGGGTGCGTTCCGGCCGGAGGCCAGGCGTACAGGTCGCCGATCCGCGGCCGGGCGAGGTAGTACGGTTCGGTCGGGGAGGCCTGCGCGTCGATCGTGTATCGCAGCCTCCACTGGGTGCCCTCGCCGGGCGCGAGCACCCGGCTCGAATCGGCCCCACCAAGCTGGCCGGAACAGAGCAGCAGCGCCTCGGAACCGGCGTTTCTGGCCGTCACGGTGAGCTCGAGCGTCTGCCCCGGAACCGCCCGGTCATCGTCCACGGTGGCATCGAGCAGGAGCCCGCTGGAGATCGCACGGGCCCGGTCGAGATGTCGCCGCTGGTCCGCCAGGGCCTCGGCGAGCGCGTCGGGGCAGCC
>Ga0153915_10007640_pt1 | contig 10214 bp, 9 predicted proteins | sample Opewatmetagenome_2_FD_107003 | JGI IMG/M metagenome (GOLD analysis project Ga0153915, IMG submission 107003) | Freshwater wetland microbial communities from Ohio, USA - Open water 3 Core 3 Depth 3 metaG | ecosystem: Environmental > Aquatic > Freshwater > Wetlands | place: USA: Ohio, Lake Erie... | reverse complement strand
GATCGCGCATGGCATCCTTCAATGAGATCATGGCTGAGAATTCGATTTTCAGGAAAGCGCCCGCCCAGCGCCTGCTCGAAGACATCTACGTCATAGATTCCCTTGCCGATGAAAGAACCTTCGCCGAAAACATCCTGGTAAACGTCGGATACCGCTCGTGTGTAAGGATCGATACCCGGTTCGCCGCCCCAGAGCCGCGCATAACGTGAGCGATTCGTGCTCGGAAGACTTACCGCAACGCGAGGCTGCAGGATACCGTAGCCCTGGGTAACGCGCTGCTTGGCGGCGTTGTAAACGGGCCGGTTGAGGGGGTGCGCCATCGCTCCCACGAACTGCCAGACTGAGTCGCGCGGCAAATACGTGTCCGTATCCAGGGTAATCACATACCGGACCTCTTGTAGCACTGCCGTTCTTCCGGCAATGCGTAAAAAATGATCGCCGGGCTGGCCGCGCAGGAATGAATTCAGCTCCCCAAGCTTGCCCCGCTTGCGCTCGTAGCCCATCCACCTTTGCTCGCCTGTATTCCAGCGCCGGGGCCGGTGAAAAAGAAAGAAAGTATCAATTTCCGGGCGGCTGTATTTCCGGTTGAGGTCTTCGATTCGTGTCTGAGCAAGATCCAGCAGGGGCCCGTCTTCCGGCATATTCTCCTGCTCCGCATCGCAAAAATCCGACAGGAGGCAGAAATGCACATGGTCATCACGGTTGGCGAGGAACCGGACCTCCAGGGCCTCCGCCAGGTCTCCAACGCTCTCCGCCGTGGTGAGCATGCTTGGAACCACGACGAGAGTGCGCAACTCCGGGGGAATTCCGCGGGAAAAGTCCATCCGCGGCAGCAGATCTGGCATGGCCAGCTTGGTCATCAGCCAGTTCAGCACCGTGATAACGAACTGGCTGACGACAATCAGCATGAAAACGCCGGCCAGTGCGAGGGTTGACCCTCGTGTGCCATTGGCGTGCGCTCTTACGATCAGCAGTCTGGTGAAAAATGCGGTGCCTGCCAGGGCTGCTCCCGAATACAGCAGCAGGGAATGCTTCCGGCTCACGGATTGCAGGGATCGCGCGATGGACCCGCGCATGGTCACCGAGCGTTCGAGCGTTTTTCTTCCTTCACCGATCAGATAAAAGCCGACGTGTCCGGCCCGGCTTTCTTCCTTCTGCCAGCTTTCCCGCGCCAGTTTGACCGCTTTGCCGGCCACTTCGCCCTCGGTTGAATTACTGTACCGGGCAATCTTTTCGACGACGTGCCGGTAGCGGTCGCGCGTGGCGAAACTCATTTTGCCGTATGCGCCCTGGGGGTCTTCGCGCAGGGTGCGATCGACGATGCTCATGGTCTCGACAAACTCACGCCAGTCGGCCCCATCCAGGAAACGGAGACTGGCGATGCTGTTGCTGATGGAAACCTGGTCGGTGGCCTGCCGCTGGTTCTCTGCGCGCACCAGTTGCTCGATCGTTGATCCGGATTCTGACAGCCGTTGTTCAATCCAGGTGAGCGGCAGCGCCAGCGCTGGACCTTGTCCCTGCAAACGGCGCGCCAGTTCGGCGATAAACGAACTCACCATGGGGGGATTGGACCGTGCCATGTCTGCGATGACGAGAATCAGGTTCTTTGGATCTCTTTCCGCAACGCCCGTCATCTTGTCGGCCCAACTGTCAGCCAGGTTGCGGTCGAGCCGGTCGATGGCAATCAGCGCCGCAACGCGTCTGAGGTTCTCGATAAGCGCAAGCCGCAGCATGATGGGAATGGCCCATAACTCGCCCAGCTTCAGGGGCGTGATCGTCTGGTAGGCCGCCACGAACCCGCTGAGACTCTCCGGATCCACCCGGCCATCTCCGTGTGAAATCGTCTCCAGGGCCAGGTCATAGACGCGTGGCAAGCCTGCTGACGGGCCCGTAAGCAGGCGAGGAAGCGTCTGGCTGTACCCTTTAGGCAAATGTCTTCTGGCGGTTCGGATCTGTTGTTCGATCAGATAGAAATTGTCGAGCAGCCATTCGCCGGCGGGCGCAATGCGCCGGTTTGCTTTTGTCGCTGTGGTAAGAAGATGACAGGTCTCTCTCAGTATCCTTTCGTTATCTGCCAGTCTCGATAAAAGCTGGTCCGGAGAGCATCCGTGAGCGACCTCGTGAGCGGCTGCCAGCAGTTTGCCATGTTGTGTCATCTGCTCCCGGCTGAACAACTCTGAGCGCAGCGGCGCTTCGCCTGCGTCATGCTTTGTGTCCCAAAGACTTTTGCGCAGGCGTGTCCCAATTTGAAATAAATTCCCGTCCCTCTGCCGGCTGTTCAACAAATCTCGCTTTCTTGAAACGCCTGTGTTGTCTGAGCCTCGCACCGCCATTGGTGAAAATACTCTAATGAAATCGGCGGGGGAGGAGCTGCAAAGCGCTGCTCTCTTTACTGTACGCTATCGCGGAGATGAGCACACGCGCCTCTTAGGGTTGACTTCGCGGGGGGATCAGCGTAACGTCAAAGTTGAGCAAGCATCCTTCCTTACTCGTTCAGATCTGCTGAACTAAGACAGTTTTTCTGGAGTTATCTTTCTTGCCTGGCCGGTTGTCCGGCTTTTTCGAGATGCTGACAAATCCGGCCGACGGGGCTTTCAATGCTGACGAAAATCATGAAGTGGACTTCTCTTATTGCGTTTACGGGCGCGATATTTTTCTGGACGCCTGCCAGTGCCTATGCCATCCTGCTGCAATTTGTTATCTGCGGAAGCGCCAGCCTCGTGGCTCTTGAGGCCGCCGCATCGGGCAAGCATCTCTGGATGGCCGCCTTTGCCGCGCTGGCTGTATTGTTTAACCCGATGGTGGCCGTTACGTTCTCCCATTCCGTATTCCCCTGGGTCAACGCTCTCGGTGGCAGTATGTTCCTTGCTTCTCTGGTCTTTTTGAAAACGCTTCCGAAGCTATCCATTCAATCCATTACGTATTCGGAGCCGCGAAGCCAGTCGCTGTGATGCCTCCGCAAATTCGCGGATAAGGTCCGCTACTCTGGAAAATATCCACGAAAACTGTCCGGTGTTCAAAATCTTCGGTGCAGCCTTGAATCAGGCTGCACCGTCACAAACCCACTAAATCGAGATGCTGATCGCAATTCCGACGTTGGGATGTCTGCGGTTGAACAAGTAATAGCCGTTATCCACATACGTCAAATAGACGTCGTCGGTCTGGTACCAGTCATTCGCCCAGTATTCCGGCCATGGATCAACCAGGCTGAACCAGTAGCCGTTGTACTGGAAGCGAGGATATCCGCCCACAACCAGGAAGGGCCGTCCGTAGATGCGGAACCCATGTTGCGGTCCGAAGAATCCGTGAAAACGGGCCTCAGGAATGCGGTAGCCGTTGTAGCCACCCCGGTCTTGCCAGGTGCGGTGGTCGGATTGCCAGCTTCGTGCCCGATGCTCCTGCCAGGCGCCCCGCTGCGCGCGCTGCTGCTCCTGCGTGTCCCGGCGTTGCCCCGCAGCGCGTTGCTGCTGGCCGTTCTGGCTCTGCCGTTGCTGCTGGGCGCGCTGCTGGCCGCTCTGGCTCTGGCGTTGCTGTTGCTGGGCGTGCGGTTGTTCATTCTGTCCCCGCCGCGGCTGCTGGGCGTGCTGCTGATCGTTCTGGCCTCGGCGTTGCTCCTGCTGGCGCTGCTGCTGCTGCGTATGCTTCTGTTCGGGTTTGGCTTGTTCGTGGCCGCCTTGCTCATGGCCACTCTTTTGCTGATGGTCCTGCTTTTCACCCTTTTGCTCCTGTTGCGCATAGGCAGAAGCGGCGGCTCCGAGCAACAAAGACAGGATGGCCGTGCTGGTGATTCTGATGATTTTCATAAGTGTTTACCTCGATGCTACTGTTCAGGCTGCCTGCTTTACCGCAGGCTGCTTGTCGTTACGATGACTGAGTTGCCGATGGCTTCGCCGGAAGACCAGAAATTCGACTCGCTGGTTCTGCTGCCGTCCGGCGGAGCGCCCTAGCCGCCAATGCGGATCCGGGAAAGAGAGTGAAAGAGCCCAACGGCATTCATCAGCCACAGAACCACGGCAATGACCACTACGCCGTTCAAAATTGACTTAATGGTTCCCTGCATGGGGATGAAGCGATTCACCAGCCACAGGAGAACTCCGACTACAATCAAAACTTCCACGAGCAGAAGTAAATTCATAATTCCTCTGGTCTTTCCATTGGTTCGAGGGCTGACACCTCTCGCCTGCAGGGTGTCGCCCTGGTTTCAGATGTTTGAGAGATTTCGGGCGAATCGTGTTGTGCCGCGAGGTTGTCCCCGGCGTTTCCACGGATGAAGAATCTCAACTGGCTGAATAAGGCCGCTTTGCCGGTACTTGATCGAATCCCGTCCCGCAGCGGCCTGAGAATGAGAGCTGCGGAATCAGCGGGTGCGATTCCGTTGGTACACTCAGCAGCATACATAATGACAGAGGTCCGTCCCTGGCTTCTGAGCAAGATAGCTCACAATCGGAGATATTCAATGATTTCCGCCTGGATCGGCGTCATTCTGAACCCCCATGCGCCGGCGGTACTGTGACCGATGTGCCGGCGCGCTGGCGGGCTGCCGTTTTCTCCGGCTGCAGCGATCTCAACTCTTCGATGCTTTTCAGTGTTTTTTGCCTCTGGTCAGGTTTTGTCTTGTTGAAGTTAGGAGCATTTGGGTCCCGGTAGAATGCCAGAATGTTCTGCTCCAGGGCGGGTGACGCATCTGCAAATTTGGCGCTCGCCAGCTTGTCCAGCAGCTTGCCGTAGGCCTCATCCGTCAGGCGGTATTCGCCTTCCGTGGTCTGCTTGCCGGTATCGAAGTCTTTGTTTTCCAGGGCCAGCTTTCCATTTTTCAGGTCCCCGAGATAAATTCGATACTGGTCCACGGTGTTGTTGATGCTCTTCAGGTAGAGCGTCTCGGTCTCGGGGCTGGGCATTTTGAAACCAACGGCCTTGAACGGGCCGGCCTTGGGAATAAGCTTGAACAGTACCGCCAGCATTCTGGCGCCCGGCCCTGGCTTCTGATAACCCTTGCCCCATTCCTTCTCATATTCAGCGCGCTTGAGGTTATAGAGAAACTTCTTGCGGGCGAAACTGGGGTCCTCTCTGACCATTTCCTCGTTCCTGGTCAGCAGCGCGACCCGGGTCATCTGCGGGATAACGCCGCTGATGGACCGGCGGAAGGTGCCGATCGACAGATCCACGCTGCTGAAAACATCCGAAAGCTTGAGGCCGTATGTTTTAAGGAATGCCCGTTCCAGGACAGGCTTGGAGACCTGGAAGCCGATGAAATCGTGGTAGGCATCGGGTGTATAGCGCCGCTTCGCCACCTGCACTACATCAAATCCGAACTCGGTGCGAATGTGCGCCTTTGGATCCTGCTCAAACGTCACGGCCGGTCCATATTTGGTTTTCAGCTTGGGGAAATTCTGCGCGACGGCCGCATTGACGAAGGGGTGTCCGGCGATGTCCGCCGTGTAATGCGACAGCGCTCCCAGCGCGAACGCATACTCGTTGACGTCGGCCGATTCCTCCAGCAGAGCAGCGACAAAATCACCGCTACGGACATAGTGGACCAGATCACTGAAGAGCCTGTTTCCAAATGGGTAATAGCCCATATCCTGGATCAGGCTTCCGCCGTAAGCGTAAGCATGGGCGGCCCGCAGATCGTCAGGTGACGTCCCGGGATATTTCTGCAGCAACAGGGGCGTGATCTGATCGGTCCACAGCAGGTCAATGATCTGTTCGTGGGTCAGAACCGAATATCCGGCGCAGACTTTGCCCATTGCGCCGACGATCAGGAGTAATACCATCCATGATTTCAAAGAGTTTCGCATAAGCTCAATTCCTGCCCGGAAGTTTCGCAGGCCTGATTCCATATTGGACTGCAACCGCGGAATAATCTGTGCCAAAGTGCTCACATCGCAATGTGAGCCGTATTGACCAGATACCGGGGCGGATGCCTGCTAATGTTGGTTGATATTTGGAGCCGGGCGCCTGCATCCAGCAGTCTTTCAAACTGATGATTGGCCCGCATGATTGAGATGCGCGTCACGGACGGCCGGCTTTTGCAAATGCAGGTTTTGAATTAAGGAGTAACACCGAATGAAGAAGTTATTTGTATTTTTGTTAATCGGATGTTTAGGCAGTCTCGCCTGGGCAGGCGAACAGAAGAAAGATGTGACCGAGCGCCTGCAGATGGCGACCGGCGTATTAAGCCAGATGTCCACCGCGCCGGATAAAGGCATTCCGGAAGAAGTTCTCGAGAGCGCCAAGTGCATCGCCGTGGTTCCGCACCTGATCAAGGGCGGCTTGGTCTTTGGCGGCAAACATGGCCGCGGCGTGGCCACCTGCCGGACAGCCGATGGCTGGAGCGCCCCCGCTTTCATATCGGTTGGCGGAGGCAGCGCGGGCTTGCAGATTGGCGTAGAGGGCGTTGATCTGATCATGCTGATCATGAATGACAAAGGCATGGAGCAATTGCTCTCCAGCAAATTCCAGATCAGCGGCGAAGGCTCGGTAGCGGCAGGTCCCGTCGGACGCCATGCTTCCGCGGGCACCGACTGGAAACTGGACACGCAGATGCTTACCTACTCGCGCTCCAAGGGAGTCTTTGCCGGCCTCACGCTCGAAGGCGCCGTGGTCCAGCAGGATAGCGATTCGACTACATCGGTCTATGGACGCGATGTTTCGTTCCGGTCCGTTCTTCTGGGGAAGGTATCAATACCGGACGTCGCGGCAGGCTTCATGAAGGCCGTTAGAGATGTCGCCCACCAGGCCAGGGTAGCGGAAGCTCGCGAAGAAAAACAGTAGCCAAATGAGCTTGATCTGAGCATGCAACTCTCCACGGATGCAGCTGTTCAACCATGAACAGCTGCATTCTTTCATGGGGGTTTGCTGGCTTTAAGTGCGTTATTCGGCTCCCGAACGGTATAATTCCGCGCGATGACGATCAAGTCTCTTGTGAAGAAGCTGTTCCGGACACTGGCAAGAGTGATTCCTCAATGCGGCATGATTTCTCAGGCCGTAGCCTTCAATATGTTCCTTGCGTTCTTTCCGATCCTGCTGGTTGCCCTGGGCCTCGTGAGCGGTCTTCTGGGAGCAGAAAACGGACAGGAACTTGCAGCGCGGCTATCGGCGATTCTTCCCCCCGGTAGTTGGCAACTGGTATCCGAATTTCTCTTGCGCGATCAGGTGAACGCCTTCCGCTGGGTGCTTCTCGGCTGGTTCGGAACGCTGCTCATCGGTTCGCAGGTGATGAAGCTCATCATGGAAGGCATTCACCTGATTTATGGTGACCGCGAGCGACATTCTTTTCTCGGCCGGCAACTCCGTGGGATGCTCTTGTTCTGCGTGACGATCGTAGGCTGGCTCATGGCCGTCGTCCTGAGTCTCTTCAGCCATCCGCTCCGTCAATGGATGACCCTCGGATTTGGCCAATCCCCCCTGGTTCGCGGCTTTTGGAGCATCGTGCTTCCCGTTGTGGGGTTGATCCTGGCGATGTTCGTTCTGGCCTTGATTTATCGCTTTGCGCGTCCCAGCGCAACGACATGGAGGTCCGTTTTGCCCGGAGCATGCGCCGCGACAATTCTCTGGTGGGGCCTCACCTGGATATTTGGAGTTTACGTCCGAAAGATGCAGTTTGGACTTGTTTACGGAACCCTTGCCGCGGTGATCGGCTTGATGGTGTGGATGGAATTTGCCGCGATCATCGTCTTTCTTGGCGCGGCCTGGAACGCCGAGAGCGCCACAACCGGTGTCGAATGAATTCCGACGCAGTTGCCAAGCGCCACTGAAATGCATAACGCCTCCTTATGATAGGCCCTCACCGGAGGCGCGATGTGCACACTTTTGAACAGTTCTGGAATTCGTTCCTGAAGGCTGTCTCCCGGGAACGTTCAATCGTGCAAGACGACATTGAGCAGGGAACTGTTGACGCTCAATGTGCCGTTGTACTCGATGAATCCAAGTTCGCGGAAGCGGTTCATGAAGAAACTCACACGTGAACGGGTGGTGCCGATCATCGCCGCCAGGGTTTCCTGGCTTATTTTGGGGACGACCATCTCCGGCGCGCCTTCCTTGCCGAATCGGGCAAGCAACAAAAGTGTCCGTGCCAGGCGCTTTTCACTCGAATTGAAGAGCTGATCAATCAGGTCTTCCTGGATGCGCACGTTGCGGGCCAGCAGATAAGCAACAAAAACCTCGGAAAATGCTTTTTCCGCGTCCAGCACCCGCACCATCTCTTTTCTGCTGATTTTCAGGATCGTGCAGGGTGTAATCGCGGCCGCGGTCGCCAGCCGGAGCGGTTGAATTGCGGCGATGCACTCCTCGCCCACAAAGTTTCCGGCGCTTACCAGGGCGATAGTGGCTTCTTTGCCGCGGGAGGAGACGACAGTGAGCCTGACCTTGCCCTTCTGGATGTAATAGATCGCATCCGCTGCATCACCCTGGGAAAAGATTGTGTTCTTCTTCTTCAACTCAATGATTTCCCGTCCGATGCCGGTTTTTGCGAGAAATTCCTCGGGGTTAAAAGCTCTTTGCTTACGGATTTGCGCACCGGCGGTTTTTACCATCGCGAAATTATATACTCCCCCGCCAATCGTGCTTCATGGAAAACGGACACAAGCATCAGGCGAAGATATTTCAGTATTGGAGAATTCTTATAATTTCACGAGACGGATTCTTACAGATTAAACAACCAGTTCGCCGCTCACCACGCCCCCGGAAGGCGCCAGTGTGGCTGCGGCGATCAGACGGAGTGATTTATTGATGGTTTCGGCAGCGGGCCGCGAATTCACCTGAAGCCGGCGGGCGGAAACAGAAGTGACTCTGCAGAGCAGGAACCGGTTGTTGATTTCCTTGGCTGCGGCAAACACATATTCAGAGCGCATATAACAGTCAACCTCCGTGGTTGGGGCGACTAAGTATGGGAAGGAATCCAGATGGTCTGACTTAGTTCAGAGAACCTGAAAAGTGAGGGGAAATATACTCGCTATGGTCTGACGCTACGCTCTATGCCCAGGCATGTCAAGCTTACTGCAGGCTGGGCAGGTCCATGGTTCCATGGTGTTTCCGCTCCTGAATATGGTCCCAGACCAGCTGATCGGCGACCCATGAAGCTTGTTTTCGGGTGAGTTCCACCGTCCTGGAGGCCGCGTCATAGTGGATGGCGAACCGTTGTCCGCATTTATCGCAGACAACGGTTTCCATCGAAGTGGCATTGGAGCCGGGCTCCGCTGTTCCACGCATGCGTCTCACGACGCCATTCGGTTTTACCAACGGGGTTCACGGCGCTGACGGGGACCGCCGCGATCGCCGCCGCGTCCGCCGCCGTCACGGAATCCGCCGCCGCTCCGGGGAGCCTGCGGTCTTGCTTCGTTGACGGTGAGCGCCCGTCCGCCGGAATCCCGGCCATTGAGGGCGGCCATGGCTTTTTCAGCCTCGTCATCGTTGGGCATGGAAACAAAACCAAAACCGCGCGAACGTCCGGTATCGCGATCGGTGGCGACGCTGGCGCTTTCAATGGCGCCATAGGGCTCGAATAGCGAACGCAGTTCCTGTTCTGTCATGCTGAAAGAGAAATTGCCTACGTAGATCTTTTTCAAGTGCGAACTCCTTATATTGTGTTGCTTTGGATTGGGGCTGTTCTCAGCAGAAATAGGCAGGAAAAAAGCGGAAACGTGTCTATCCGAGTCGAGGACAACTTGCTCACCTCTTAATACTACACGGAAAACCAGGCCCGCGCCAATGAATTAGCTCATCACGAGCATTTCAATGGCCACAAGCAAGTTCCCATTCGTGTTAATTCGTGGCTAAATGTTTTGGATGACGGCTGACTGCTCCACGCGCGGCGGAACCTGCAAATCCGGCAGCGGGCGGCCGGCAAACAAACGTCTCGTGGGCTTTGCCAGCCAGCGTGCCCAGCGGGTTGACCACGCGACGCGGGCGCTATCCGTGGCGATGCCGGTATCCGCGTACATCCTGCGATAGAGCTTGGAAATCAGAATGAACGCCAGTCGGCCTTTGAGCGACCGCAGGAAGCCTGAGCGCTTCCAGATCATCCGGATGCTGTAAAAGTGGTCCCAGACACCCTGGGTGCGGGCGCGGATCTCATCGGCGCTCATCACCGGGTGGTTCCAGAACAGCTTGGGACGAATGGCCTGCGGAATCAGCCAGCCGCGGGTGAGCGGAACTCCGGCGATTCGGGTAGGGTCGTCCTGCATGGTTTGTTCCCAGCGGGCGAAATCCACCGT
>Ga0153915_10007639_pt1 | contig 10214 bp, 6 predicted proteins | sample Opewatmetagenome_2_FD_107003 | JGI IMG/M metagenome (GOLD analysis project Ga0153915, IMG submission 107003) | Freshwater wetland microbial communities from Ohio, USA - Open water 3 Core 3 Depth 3 metaG | ecosystem: Environmental > Aquatic > Freshwater > Wetlands | place: USA: Ohio, Lake Erie... | reverse complement strand
TCGCAGAAGGTGTGCGGCCCGTAGGTCTCGGTGAGACCATAGAGATGCACGAGCCGCGCGCCGAAGGCTTCGACGTTGCGAATCACCTGCGGCGCCGGCGGCGCCCCTCCGGTGGCGATGGTGAGAGGCCGCGCCAGCCGCAGCGTTCGCGCCCGCGGATCGTGCGCCAGTCCGATGAGAACGGTCGGAGCGGCGCACAGATGGCTGACCGAGTGCTTCTCGATCATATCGAAGACCACCGGCGCTTCCACCTTGCGCAGGCACAGATGCGTGCCGCCTACCGCCGTCACCGCCCACGGAAAGCACCAACCGTTGCAGTGGAACATCGGCAACGTCCAGAGATACGTTGTGTCGCCGTCGAGACCGAGCTCGATGTCCAGCCCGAGGGCGTTCAGGTACGCCCCGCGGTGCGTGTACATCACCCCCTTGGGCAGCCCGGTCGTCCCGCTGGTGTAGTTGATCGCCAGCAAGGCGTCCTCGTCGTCGGGGATCTCACCCAGATCGCTCGCAGCGGCGCGCCGCAGGAAGCTCTCGTAGTCCTCGCCCGCGAACGGATCGGGGGCATCCGTGTCGCGCACATGGACCACGGTCTCGAGCGAGCGCCGTCCCGCCCGCAGCGGTGCCAGCGGTGCGGCCAGCTCGGTGTCGGCCACCAAGACCTTGGCCTCGGAGTGGTCGAGGATGTACGCGATCTCCCGCGCCGACAGCCGAATGTTGATCGCCACCAGCACCGCGCCCGCGAGCGGCACGGCGAAGTGGGCCTCCAGCAAGGCGGGAACGTTGGGACATAGATAGGCCACACGGTCGCCGCGGCGCACCCCCGCCACGCGCAGAGCAGCGGCCGCTCGCCCCACTCGTTCGGCCAGCTCGCGGTAGGTGAAACGCTGCTCGCCATGGAGGACGGCGATCTTGTCGGGGTAGACCTCCGCGGTGCGGCGCAGGAAACTGACCGGACTCAGGCTGGTGTGCGATACGACCTCGTCTGCCATGCCTCACACTGTAGGAGAGTCGAAAGCCGGCTGTCGAGAGTCGACCCGCTGCCGCGGCGATGGGCCCTCGGCGAAGTTCACGGGGTCCCGCCATGAGGCGCCGGCTGCTCTGGCGCTGGGGCGACCGTGGCCGGGGTCGGCGGCACGCGAACCAGCGTACGGACCTTCACCAGCGCCTCGGCGATCTCGGCTTTCACCGTGTCGGCCAAGCCGTCCACCTGCACCCCCTCGCGCACCCCCGCGCGCCACTCGTTCGCCGTGACCGTACGGACGGCCTCGTGCAGCTGCCGGATCAGATGGGTATCGACGTCGCCGATCGCGGTCCGCAGTTGCTCCAGCGGTGGGGCAGAGGCGTGCGGATCGGTACCGCCGGCGATCTCGATGACCTTGGCGGCGTGGATCAGCGCGGCAAACAGTCGCGCCACCTCGGCGGGGTTGAGGCCGACCGCGCGCGCGGTCTGCTGGGATCGTTCGAGCACACGTTCTTCCTGCGCCTGATCCAGGATCGGCAACTCGCGCGCCACCTTGGTCGCCGCCACCATCGGCATCATCTGGCAGCGCAGATCGACGTCGGCCAGCACCGCCTCGCGATCGGCGGCCGCGGCGTAGAACATCGAGTCGCCGAACCATTTCTGCCGCAGGTCGGCCAGCCAGCGGTCGCGCTCGCGTTCCCGAAGCCAGCCGTCGATCCACTGCGCGAGCTCGGGCGCGTCGCGCCGTACCAGCAATGCCTTGCGATCGCGCGTGAACGGCCCGACGGTGGCCAGCTCCTTGCGCTCCCAGGCGCGCGCCTCCGCGCTGTCGGTGAGAGCCGCGTCGGCGGTACCGACCAGCACCCGTTCGACCAGCTTGCCGTTGTCGGGCAACGTCTCGATGGTGGCCTGACGGAACTGCCGGCGCGCCACCTGCTCGAGATGTCCCCCGCGGTTGACCACGATGCGAACCCCCTCGCGATCGAGGGCCAAGCGATCCGCGAGGCGGGCGCGCTCCTCGCTCCGGACCAGCGCCATGGCTCCGGTGATCGCGTACGGGCGGGTGTAGCGACCCAGCAGAGCGCGGTCCGGCTGCACGGTGATGCCGCTGGCCACCAGGTCGACCTGCTTGTCCGCCAGCTCCTTGGCCAGATCGGGCCAGCGGAAGCGAACGTACTCGACGCGCATGCCGAGGTCGTGAGCGAGTCGATTCATCATCTCCACGTCGAAGCCCGAAAAGCCGCCGTCCTTCGCCACGCTGAAGGGTGCGTAGTCGCCGCTGGTGGCGACGCGCAGGACGCCCTTGTCGCGCAGAGAGGCCAAATCCCCCGCCGCCGCCGGCCGCGGCAGGGCAAGCGCCAGCAGCAACCCGACCATCGCCACACGCCTCCTTTGGTCACCGTGCATCACGATCCGCCTTCCCCCACGAGAGTTGACAGCTCCGGACGCGGCAGGCAAGAGACGCAACGAGGATTTCCATGGCTGAACTGACCTCCGCCGAGTTTTCCCGCGCCATCGCCATCCTGGCCGACGAGATGGGGCTGCAACGCCTGCGCGACAAGCTCATTCGGCTGAACGCGCTGGTGACGCGGCGCAAGATCCCATCTCCGGCGGCACTGGCCGACCAGCTCTACATGCTCACGGCCGGCCTGCGGCGCCAGGTACCGGCCACCTACGCGTTCCACGCGCTGTGGACCGAGCGCATCAACACCAAGCTGGGCGAGGACGGCGAGAAAGAGATCGAAAAGCTCGCCGAGGGCATCAACGCCTGCCTCGATGGGAAAGACCAGATCATCACCGACAGGACCACCGACCTGCAGACCGCCCTCGCCACCTACCGGCAGGCTCTCGCCACCGCGGTTGGTGAAGAGACGGCCAGGCTCGACATGATTCTCAAGGCGGTACCCGCCGTGGCCAAACAGTTGCGGGAGGGGCGTGGATGAAAGGGACGGTTACCCGTCACCCCTTCCCATTTCCGGTTCCCCTATGCTCCTCAGCGCACTGCTCTCCGGCATCGAGGTCCTCACCCAGCACGGCCCGCTCGACATCGAGGTGCGGCGGATCATCGCCGACTCGCGCACGGTCGAGCCCGGCGACCTCTTCGTTTGTCTGCCCGGCTATCGCACCGAAGGGGGCGAGACGCGCGCGGACCGGCACGACTTCATCCCGCTGGCGCGCCAGCGCGGCGCCGTCGCCTTTGTGGTCGAGCGGGACGTCCCCGCCATCGCCGGGGCCACCGTGGTGCGCGTTGCCGACTGCTGGGCCGCGATCGCCGCCATGGCTTGCCAGTTCTTCGGCCACCCGTCGCGCGCGCTTCGTCTGGTGGCGGTAACGGGCACGTCGGGCAAGACCTCGACCACTTACTTCATCGAATCCCTACTCGCGACGGCTGGCCACCGAACCGCCCGCTTCGGCACGGTGGAGTATCGCATCGGGGCGGAGTCGTGGCCGGCGGCGCAGACCACGCCCGAGGCCCCGGAGCTGCAGCGGCTACTGCGGCTCGCCGTCGACCGCGGCGTCACGGCGGCGGTCATGGAGGTGTCCTCGCACGCGCTCGAGCTGCGCCGCGTCGCCGGCATTGCCTTCGACGTGGCGGTGTTCACCAACCTGAGCCAGGACCACCTCAACTTCCACCCCGATATGCACCACTACCTGCGCGCCAAGGGCCGGCTGTTCGAAGAGCTCGAAAGCGGCGGCAAGCCCGCCACCGCCGTGGTCAACGTCGACGACGCGGCGAGCGCGCACATCATCGCGGTCAATCGCGGACAGCTGCTGACGTACGGCACCACCGCCGCGGCCGCGGTGCGGGCGCGGCACGTCGAGATGACGCTGCGCGGCGTCGGCTTTTCCGCCGACACTCCCGCGGGCCGGCTCGACGTCGAGCTGCGCCATCTGGGCGAGTACAGCGTGTACAACGCGCTCGCGGCCGTCGGCACCGGGCTGGTGCTCGGCATCCCGCTCGAGCAGATCCGCGCCGGCCTGGCCGAAGCGCCGCCGGTACCCGGACGATTCGAGCTCGTCGACGAAGGCCAGGACTTCGGCGTGGCGGTCGACTACGCGCACAAGCCCGATGCTCTCGAGCGTCTGCTCACCAGCGCGCGCAAGCTCAATCCGCGACGGCTGATCACCGTCTTCGGCTGCGGCGGCGATCGCGATCGCGGCAAGCGTCCGCTGATGGGCCGGATCGCCGCCCGGCTGAGCGACCTGGTCATCGTCACCTCCGACAACCCCCGTTCGGAGGATCCCGACGCGATCATCGCCGAAATCCTCGCGGGGGTGAACGAGGTCGACCCAACCGCCCGTCATCACCGCGCCGAGCCCGATCGAGCCGCGGCGATTCGTTTGGCCATCACGCTCACGCGGCCCGGCGATCTGGTGCTGATCGCCGGCAAGGGGCACGAGACTTACCAGCTTTTCGCCGACCGCCGCATTCATTTCGACGATCGCGAGGTGGCGCGGCAGGTACTACGAGAAAGAGAGGGGAAAGGTTAAAGGTCAAAGGTCGAAGAAGGGGAACTCTTCCGACTGTCCTTTCACCTTTTCCCTCTTACCTTTCTTCCCGATCACGCCGACAGCAAGCGACTGAACTCGTCGGCCACGCCCGCCGCCGAGAACGTTCCCTTGTTGGCGAGGATCTTCGTGCCCCCCGCCAGGAAGGTGGCGTCGCGGCTGCCGGGCTCGCGATCGAGCACCAGGATCACCGGCAGGCTTTCGCTGTGGGCGCGCAGGCCGGCGATGGTGCGGAAGATGTCGACGCAGCTCGGGGAGACGTGCAGCACCGCTGCATCCGGCCGTACGCTCGGCAGCAGGTCGAGCGCCTGCTTGCCGTCGAGCATGACGGCCGCGGACAGCCCGGCACCGGTGAGCTGCTCGCGCACGCCGGCAACGATGTCGATGTCGGTGCTCATCGCCAGCACGCGCTTGGCGCGCGGGGCCAGCCGGGCGAGGGCGTCTAGCAGGTGCTGCGGTTCGTTCGGCCACAGCACGCAGTCCACCGGGCCGAAGCAGAAGCCTTTTCCCTCCGATTGCTTGCCGTAGAGCAGCAGGGGGATTTTGCGTAGGTCTTGCCGGTTTCGCAACGAGCGCACCAACTGCCAGCCGTTCTCGCCCGCCATGACGTTGAGAGCGATGCCGCTGAGCGCTTGCGATGCCAACCGCCCGATCGCCTCCTCCGTAGGCTCGCAGGCGATGGTCTCCCAGCCAGCGCCGCTCAAGGCTTCGACCATGGGCAGCCCCTGCTCGCCATCGATGACGGCGATCGTGTTGGCAGGCGAGGTTTCTTGCGTCTGCTCGATGACCTCGATCTCGAAGCTTTCGTCCAACGACGACTCGTCGGCGCCGTCGGCGCCCGGAATGGCGCAACGCTCGATCTCCAGCGCCGGCTGACTCTCGTCGGCCGCCAGCGCTTCGGCGAGGGCGCGGTGCTGCTGGCGCTGGTGCTCGAGCTCCTGCTCCAGCTCTTCGGTGCGCGCCTGCAGCGTGCTGCGCTCGCTTTCCCACTCGCCGACCAGCCGCTCCAGCCCCTCGCGATGGGCCGCGCGGTCCTGCTCGGAGGTGGCGTTGAGCTCTTCGAGGCGCGCCTGCAGGGTCGCCAGCTCCCGATTACGTTCGGCGATCTGCTGCTGGCCGGCCTGGATCTCGGCCCGGGTCGCCTCCATCAGGGAGAGACGCTCGGCCTCGGCCTTCTCGGCGGCGCTGCGTTGCTGCGCCAGGGTTTCCTTGGCGGCCGCCACCTCGGAGCGCAGCTGCGCCACGTCACGCTGCAGGAGCTCCGCGGCCTCGTTGGCGGCGCCGCGCTCGGCGGCCACTTCGGCGCGGCTGCGCCGGAGCTCTTCGAGCGCCCGTTCCGCGTCGGCCAACTGCTGTCGCAGCGCGGCCGTTTCCTGCTGGTAGCGGTCGCTGACTTGCTCCAGGTCGCCCCGCACCGCAGTCTGGCTGGCCGCCGCCGCGGCGAGATCGGCTTCGAGCTTCTGGACACGCTCGGTCTGCTGGGCCAGCGACTGTTCGAGCTTGCGCCGCGCCGCGGTCAGCGCGTCGCGTTCCTTCGACAATCGCTTGGCGTGCGAGGAGCGCGCACCGGTGTCTTGCTCGTAGCGCGCGACGGCGTCCTCGAGCTGCGCCTGAAGAGCGGCGATCTGCTGCTCGCGCGCCGCCACCGCCTCGTCACGGTCGGCCGCCGTCTTCTCCTGCTCGCTGCGCAGGGCGGCGCACAGCGCGTCGAGCTGATCGCGATCGCCCTGCAGCGCGACGTGGGCGGCCTCGATCGCCTCGTGGCGCTTCTGCAGCTCGGCGTACTCCTGCTGCGCGCGTTGCGCCGCTTCCGCCAGCGCCTCTTGCTGCCGGCGCGTCTCTTCGGCCGCCGCCTGCCGCTCACGCTCCGTTTGCTCGAGCTGTTTCGCCAGCCGCGTCCGTTCGACCTCGGCCGCCTCGGCACGGGCACTGATCTCGGCGAGCTGCGCTGCCCAGGACGGCTCGCGTTCGCCCCACATCCGAAGCTCGGACGCCAGCCGATCGCGTTCGCGCTGCAAATCGGCAATCCCGGCATCGCGTTCGGCGCGCAAGTCGGCAAGGCTCTGCTCGACCTGCGAAAGTCTGGTTGCACTCGACTCGGCGGCCGCGACGTTGGCGTCGCGCTCCGTCCGTGTCGCCGCCAGGGCCTGATCGAGATCCTCGTTACGCGCCAACGCTTGCGCCAACTGCTCGCGCAGGCCGTCGCGCTCGCGCGCCAGCGCCGCCGTCTGTTCGTCGAGCTGCTGCTGCAACCGGGTCGACGCGCCCTCGGCCGTGGCCGCGCTCTGCATAACGGCTTCGTACGCCGCGCGCAGCTCGGCGTGTTGCGCCTGCAGCACGTCGTGGGCCGTGGCCTTGGCGGCGGCCTGCTCCTCGAGCCGCGCGGCTTCGGCCGTCACCGTTCCGAGCTGCGCCACCAGTTGTTCATTGGTAGCGCGCAGCTCCCTGGTCACCGCGAGGAGGTTGTCGTGCTCACCCTCGAGAGCGGCGACACGCTCGCGCAGGCCGGTGATCGTTCCGGCGTCGCGCTGGCGCGCCACCGATTCCGCCTGGCTCTGCTCGGCGTGCCGCTGCAAGGCTTGCTCGTGCTGCGCCGCCAGCTCGGCGTGGGTCTGCTGCAAGGCGGACAGCTGCGCGCTGCCGCGCGCGGCCTCGGATGTCGCCGCGTCGAGCGCCTCTTGCAGCCGGCGCGTCTCCGCGGTCCGCTGCTCGATGGCGGCGCGGGCGTCGGCGAGCGTCGCCAGCTCGGCGCGCGCCGCTGCCAGCTGCGTGGCGAAGCGATCGCGCTCGGCCTCGAGACTGGCGACGATGGATTGAACGTTGGCCGAACGCTCGCGCTCGGCGTCGAGCGCCTCGGCGGCCGCACGGCGGGTTTCCGCCAGCTCCTTGGCGTGCTGCCACAGCGATTCATCGAAGGCGGTGCGCAACCGCGCGATCTCCTGCGCGTCGGCCAGGTGCTGGCGCTCGGTCACCCCGGAGGACGCTGGTACCGGCTCTGGCTCCGCCGGTGCCGCTGGCACGGCCCCGCCGGTCGGCCGGATCAGCGGCGTTCGCGACAGCTCGGCGAACGCCAAGGCGCAGACCTTGAGTGCCTGTCCTGCCGCCTGCAGCTGCAGATCGCTGAAGCCGCGCGCCTTGTTGGCGAACAACACCAGCACCCCGGAGGGGTTGTAGCCGTGGAAGAAGGGCAGCGTCGCGATGGTCAAACGCCGCGGGCTCAGCTCGATCAGAGGCCGGGGCACGAACGGGTTCTGGTGGGCCGATTCGATCACGCTGATCCGGCGGTTCTGGATCCCGCGGAGCGGGATGTCCCATCCCGGCCCACCCTGCACACCGCCGAGGACCTGCGCGGCTGCCGGGTTGAGACCGACCTGGCTCACCAGGAACAAACGCTCCCGTCGCTTCTCGTAGGCCAGGAGGGCGGCGGCGTTGCAGTTCAGCACCTTGACGAGAAGGTCCGCGGCTTGCGCGCCGAAGTCGTCGCGCGAAACTCGCTGCCCGGAGAGATCGAGTAGCTTTTGGCGCAGGTTGTTGAGGTTGACACCGACCGAGCGCGGCGAACCGGAGGAGACGCTCGGTGCGGATAGCGAGGGCTCGGGCGGCTCCGAAGACGGCCCGGACTGGGGAGGCTCTGGTGTCGGCTCAGGCTGGGGCGGCGGTTGCGCGGCGCGGCCCTTCGAGCGTGCTAACCGAAGTCCCCACGCCATCACTCCGCTCCCTGGTAGGCCGCAACGACCGCGGGCCAATTCGTTGCGCCGGTGGCGTCGATGATCAGCTCGAGCTGATCGCTCCCGGCCTCCCCCAGCTCCGACCAGACGAGCTGGGCGGTGAGCGCAATGGACTGCCCCCCGATCCGCGCCGTAAGCCGGAGCGGGCGACCCTCGCCACTTTGCAGCATGAGGTCAGACGGGTTGAGCAGCGGGGGTTGGTTCTTGAGCATCAGTACCGCCAGTCCTGAACCAGACAGCGAGGAGATCGTCAGCGGAATCGGGCCACGCCGGCATATCTGCTCGTCGTCGAGACAGAGTTGAAATGCGGATGCAGCCGCCATTCGCGGACGCTCAGGCACCTTGCGACTCCTGCCGTCAATCCACGCATGGCAACACGCAAGAGGCATACCAGACGCCAGTCGAGGGCGAGTCAGCAAGCTCGAGTGAGTTCAGCGAGGAGAATTTCGACGCTTTGCCGCGACAACGGCAACGAGGCAGACAACCCGAATGCCATCCACAAGGCAGATGCCGTGTCACTCGATGCGCGCTTTGCCGTCGACCCTGCGGAGTAGCCGCCGGAGCCGGTGCCGAGACCTTGCCAGTCCGGCGATCGTTCGACGCCGCGCGGCGGATTTACCCTCGCGGAACTTTGCTGCTAGAAGGGGCCGCATCAGGGAAGCGTGGAGATGAAAGTGATGAGCCGATTCGCCGTGGTGTGCTTCATGGCGGTCGCGGTCGCGGCGCTGGGAGCGCGGCCGACGGCGGCGATCAGCACCTGCCTCGAGCGCTGCCGCCAGCAAGTGACGGTCTGCAAGCGTGCAGCGAACCGACAAGCGCGTGACTGCATTGCCAACTGCCACGCCCAGCGCGCCGACTGCCCGGCGAACGCGACCGCCGAGAGTTGCCCGGCACTGCGCGTGGCCAGGTGTGACAGCACCTGCCGCCACCAAGGCAAGGACCAGGCGCGCGCCTGCTTCGACACCGCCCGCCAGTGCCGCACCGCGTGCCCGAGAACCTAGGAAAGGCGGAAGGCGGAAAACTCACAATCGAGCACCTCCCCGGCGCCCGCTTCGTGGCTTCGCATTCCGGGTCCCCGGCTTGGGGTTTCTAGCTTTCCGCTTTTCGCTTTCAGCTTTCCGCTCGAGTTTCTCCCCCACCGCCGCGCACAGCAGCGGGAACATGATCTCGTGGTGACCGGTGAACTGGTACCCGACACCGTCGGGCGCAGTCGGCCGGCTGACCACGTTCACCTGTGGGCGGTAATGGCGGATGAAGTCCATGTCGACGGTCAGCAGTTTGCCCACCTGCTTGCCCACGTTGCGGGCCAAGTTGACGGCCTTGAGAAAGACCTCGGGGATGATCACCGCCGAGCCGAGATTGATGAACGCGCCCCCGTTCATCTCCGCGACCACGGCGGCCAGGAGGTGGAAGTCGCGCAGACTCGAGGCGCCGATCGCGGCGCCGTCGGCGGACGGGTGCATGTGGATGATGTCGGTGCCGACGCCGACGTGAACGGTGATCGGGATTCCCAGGCGGTGACCCGTCGCCAGGATGCTCAGCCTGCGGTGCGGCAGGCGTGCCCGGACGACGGCGCGTCCGACGGCTGCGCCCAGACCTTCGTCCGCGCCCGCCGACGAGATCGCCTGATTCAGGAAGCGACCGGTTTCCTCCGCCATTCCGAAGCTGCCGTCGACCAGGTGAGCCGCGACGTCTTCCGAGGTGGCACCGCTGTGGGCCAGCTCGAAGTCGTGGATGATGGCGGCGCCATTCATGGCCACCACTGACAGGAGCCCGCGCTGCATCAGGTCGATGATCAGCGGGCTCAGGCCGACCTTGATCGGGTGCGCGCCCATGCCGAGGCCGATGCGCTTGCCGGCCCGGTGGCGGGCGGCGAGTTGCCGGGCCACCTCGCGCAGGTCATGCGCCGCGAGGATGTCGGGGAGACCATCGAGGAAGTTTGAGACGCGCATTCCCCGGCGCGGTGGCTTGCCGAGCAGCGACAGCGCCACCTTGCTCGGGCGCGAATCGAGCGG
>Ga0153915_10007638_pt1 | contig 10215 bp, 8 predicted proteins | sample Opewatmetagenome_2_FD_107003 | JGI IMG/M metagenome (GOLD analysis project Ga0153915, IMG submission 107003) | Freshwater wetland microbial communities from Ohio, USA - Open water 3 Core 3 Depth 3 metaG | ecosystem: Environmental > Aquatic > Freshwater > Wetlands | place: USA: Ohio, Lake Erie... | reverse complement strand
GTGGCGCGCGAGGGCACGCACCCGACGCTGGTGCAGCTCTTCGTGCAGGCGGCGGCGCGCATCCACAGTTCGCCCGGCTGGATCGCCCGCGCGGGCCAGTTCCCCAGCGCCGCCAACACCGAGTTTCCGCTCGCCGGCGACGCCGAGCGCTTCTACCGCGCCGGGCCGCCGCTCCTGCAGCGCTACCTGCCCTTCTGGCTCGCCAATCTGATCGACCGGATGTGGGTCGCGCTCTTCTCGATCGTCGCGGTGCTGATTCCGCTCTCGCGGCTCGTGCCGCCGCTCTACCAGTTCCGCGTGCGCTCTCGCATCTTCCGCTGGTACCGTCACCTGCGCCTCATCGAGACCGAGCTCGGCGAGCCCGAGCGCGGGCGCGCCGAGCTCCTCGCCTCGCTCGACAGGCTCGAAGGGCGGGTCGCCAGCATCAAGGTGCCGCTCTCCTATGCCGACGAGCTCTACCGGCTGCGCCAACACATCCGCCTGGTTCGCGAGCGGCTGCAGATCGGGGACGGAGCCCGAACTCCGGCGACGCGAAGCTGAAGGAGTTCGGGCTCCGTCCCCGAATTCCGGTTTTATACTTGCGGCATGGCGAAGCTGCGGCACATTGCGGTGGTGGTGAAGGACCTGGAGAAGGCGGCGCAGTTCTACGAGAAGGTCTTCGAGCTGAAGCGCGTCGGCGAGGAGCACCTCGAGATGGGCTCGGGGATCTACCTTTCCGACGGCGTCATCAACCTCGCGCTCCTCAAGTACAAGGGCGAGACCGGCTCGGGGCTCAAGGACGCCGCCGGCTTCGTGGGCGCGCACCATTTCGGCTTCCAGGTAGACGACCTCGAGGCGGCGCGCAAAGAGATCGAGGCCGCCGGCGGCAAATTCTTCTTCACCCTAGGCAAGACGAAGGACGAGGCCAACTTCGAGATGAAGTTCAAGGATCCGGACGGCGTGATCTTCGACATCTCGGAAAACGGCTGGCTCGGAACTGCGAAGTAGCGCCATGCAGGTCGGCATCGTCGGCGTCAGCGGCTACGGCGGAAGCGAGCTGCTGCGAATCTGCGTCGGCCACCCCGCATTCAAGGTGGCCTATGTCGGTGCTGACCGCAGCGCAGGACGCCGCCTCGGCGAGCGCTTCCCCGCGCTCGCCGGCCGGCCGGAAGGCGAGCTCGTCATCCAGCGTTTCGTCCCCGAGGAAACGCGCGGGCTCGACCTGCTCTTCGCCTCGTTGCCGACCGGCGCCTCGCGCGATCTGCTCGCACGCGTCCCGGCATCGGTGAAGATCGTCGACGTCGGGGGCGATCACCGTTTCGTCGAGGGCTGGGCCTACGGGCTGACGGAGCTGCCGGGCCAGCGGCCCCGGATCGCGCGCAGCCCGCGGGTCGCCAATCCGGGCTGCTACGCGGCGGCAGCGCTTCTCGCGCTCGCGCCCCTCGTGAAGGAAGGGCTCGTCGAGCCCGAGGGAATCGTCGTCGACGCCAAGAGCGGCATTACCGGCACCGGCCGCGGCGCCGTCGGCGACTACGGCTACGTGGAGACGAACGAGGACGTCTTCCCCTACGGCATCGAGTCGCATCCGCACGTTCCCGAGATCGAAAAAGCGCTCGCGCAGGTGGGCGGTCGCGCCGCCGCTCTCGCTTTTACGGCGCATCTCGTGCCGATGTCGCGCGGCATCCTGGCCACCTGCTACGCGCGTCCGCGCGGTGCGGCGCAGGCGGCGCGGCTGTATGACGCGGCGCGAGCGTGCTACGACGGCGAGCCATTCGTGAAGATCGTGCCTAACGAAGGGGGGCGCGGCCCGCATACCTCCTGGTCGACCGGCTCGAACCTCGCCTTCCTTTCCTACGCGGTCAACGCGCGCACCGGGCTGGTGCTCGCCTTCGGCGCCATCGACAACCTCGGCAAGGGCGCCGCAGCTCAGGCGGTGCAGAACGCGAACGTGCTGACCGGCCAGCCGGAAACAGCCGGACTTGCCGGCCTGCCGCTACTTATTTAGCGGCTGCGTTCCGGTGGGGATGTGGCGCGCGGTACGGGTGCGCTGCTCGGTGAGCCAGCGCGAGCGCGCGGCGGCCGAGTAGAAAAGGGCGCGCAGGCGCGGCGGCCAGAAAGCGGGCATGCCGAAAAGCAGCGAGATGCGCTGGGTGTGGTTGGTGAGCGGACGCTCGGCGCGCTCCCAGGCGTCCAGCGCCTTTTCCGTCTGTGAGAACTTATCGAGGAAAACACTGAGCGACAGGGCATTCATCATCGCGCAGCCCGCGCCCTGGCCGATGTTCGGCGGAATCGCATGCGCGGCATCGCCGATCACCGCGACTTTTCCGGACGACCAGCGCCTGAGCTTGATGTACTCGAACCGGTCGTAGCGCGACTCCTCGCCGATGCGCTCGATGAGCGGCGCGAGGCGCGGGAGGGAGGCCTGCCACACGTCCTTGCGCAGCGGCAGCGCGCGCGCCGCCTCGTCCTCGTGCAGCATGGTGAGCGCAAGATAAAGGTGCGACGCGCTGCAGGGGTTGTAGAGGAGCCGGCGGCTTCCCGACCAGTACTCGATGGTGCGGCCGTCGGTCGCTTCGTCCGGGCTGAGCTTGGGGATCAGGACTCGCACGCAGCCGTCGGGAAGAAAGCGGCGATGGCCGAGCAGGCCGAGCGAGTCGCGGATGCGGGAATTCACGCCGTCGGCCGCCACCACCAGATCGGCGCGCCAGCGCTCCCCATTCGAAAGGAGCAATTCTCCTTCGGGGGTCGCGGAAACCCCTTCCGAGCCGGTGACGATCTCCGCGCCGGCGCGCCGCGCGGCATCGGCAAGCGCGTCCACCAGCCGCTGGCGCAGGACGCCGTAGACGCGCGCTTCGCCCCAGGAATGCGCCGAGAGAAGGCGATCGTCCTGGTCGCGCGTCTCGCGAAGGCGCGCCCGCGCCCCCTCGCGCAGGGCATCCTCGAGCGCGCCGAGCGCCTCGAGCACCCGCAGGCCGTTCTCGTAGAGATTGATCCCGGCGCCGGCGGTGCGCAGCCGGTCGGCCCGCTCGTGCACGCGCACGCGCCAGCCGCGCTGCGCGAGCGCGGCGGCGGCGGCGAGGCCGCCGAAGCCGCCGCCTACGATTTCGGCGCGGCGAGCGATTGAATGGCCTTCACGACCTCGGCGTCCACGGGAAAACGGCCGTCGCGGTTCTTCGAGAACACGAGCCGGCCGTCGACGGTGACGTCGAAAACGCCGCCCGCGCCCCTGACGAGGCGCGCCTCGAGGCCGAAGGCCTGCCGGATCGCGGCCGCCAGACTGGCAGCCCGGGGCTGGTAGCTTCAGGCGGCGCAGTAGGTGATCGTGATGTCCATGCGGTCTCTAGGGAACGATTCTGGCCAAGGCTTCTGCGATGCTGCCCGCATCCGCGGGGCGGATCAAGCGGGCGAGTTCCTTGCCGTCGGAGAGAAACACGAGCGTCGGCCAGAGCTTGACGCCGAAGGAGCGGCCCAGGCGCCGTCCGCTCGCATCGGCGATCTTCAGGTGGCGCACCTCCGGGTGGCCGGCCATCGCCTCGGCGATGAGCGGCTGCGCGCGCCGGCAGTAGCCGCACCACGGGCTGCCGAACTCGACGAGCGTCGGTCCGGGCAGCCCATCGACCTCGGCTCGCGTCGGCTCCCGGGCAGCATATTCGGTGTTCACAGCGCCCCTAGGATAGTTCAGGCATGCTCGCGCCTGCATGGAAAGCGTGATCGACATCGCCTTTGCCGGCGCGGCCTTGGCGGCCGCGGTGCTGGCGTCGGGCCATGCCGTGCTCAACAAGCGCGACTCCCGGTCGGCGGCCATCTGGGTCGCGGTGGTCTGGCTGCTGCCCGCCGTCGGACCGTTCCTCTACCTGACCCTCGGCGTAAACCGAGTGGAGCGCCGCGCGACCCGCCTGCGCCGCCGCATGGTGCGCCATCGCACCGACGCGCAGTTCCCGTCGGGCGAGCCCGGCACGCATTTCCTCCCGCTCGCCCGGCTGGTCGGCAAGGTGGCCGGACGTCGGCTCCTTCCCGGGAACTCGGTCGAAGCGCTGATCGACGGCGCGCACGCTTTCCCGGCGATGCTCGAGGCGATCGGCCGGGCCCGGCGCTCGATCGCCATGGCGTCGTACATCTTCGACGGCGACGGCATCGGCGCGGATTTCGTGGCGGCGCTCGTCGCGGCGGTGCGGCGCGGCGTCGCGGTGCGCGTGCTGATCGACGACGTCGACGCGCGCTGGTCGAGCGCCACGGCGGTGAAGCCGCTGCGCCGGGCCGGCGTGGACGTCGCCGTGTTCAACCCGCCCTTCCTTCCCGCGCGGCTGCACGCCGTGAACCTGCGCAATCACCGCAAGATCCTCGTCGTCGACGGGAGCGAGGCCTACACCGGCGGAATGAACGTCGACTCGCGCTATTGGCAGCCCGAAGCGCCCGAGCGCGCGTACCGCGATCTGCATTTCCGGCTGCGCGGGCCGGTAGTCGCGCACCTCATGGAAGTGTTCGCCGACGACTGGCATTTCACCACCGGGGAGGCGCTGCGCGGCGAGCGATGGTTTCCGCGCCTCGCCCCGGCGGGCGAGATCCTCGCGCGCGGCATCGAGGCCGGCCCGGACGAGAGCTTCGAGCGCGTGCGCTGGGCGATCATCGGCGGGCTGAGCGCCGCGCAGCGCTCGGTGCGCATCCTCACGCCCTACTTCGTTCCGGACCAGGGGCTCATCACCGCGCTCGATGCCGCGTCGATGCGGGGCGTCGAGGTGGACATCGTCATCCCCGAGCGCAGCGACCTGCCGCACGTGCACTGGGCGGCCTTCGGGCAGCTCTGGCAGGTGCTCGAGCAGGGCTGCCGGGTATGGCTGCGGCCGGGCGCGTTCGACCATTCCAAGCTCCTGCTCGTCGACGGCGCGTGGACGCTGCTCGGCTCGGCGAACTGGGACGCGCGGAGCCTGCGGCTCAACTTCGAGCTCGACGTCGAGTGCTACAGCGTCGAGCTCGGCGCGCACCTCGAGGGCCTCGTCCAGGCGCGCATCGCCGGCTCGCGCCGCTACACCCTCGCCGACGACGCTCGCCGCCGCCTGCCCGTGCGGCTGCGCGACGCGGTCGCGCGCCTCTTCGCGCCTTACCTTTAAAGGGGTCACTGACCCCTTTATTTGAGGGGCTTGTATTTGATGCGGTGCGGGCGGGCGGCCTCCTCGCCAAGGCGCTTTTTCTTGTCGGCCTCGTATTCCTGGTAGTTGCCGTTGAAGAACACCACCTGCGAGTCGCCCTCGAAGGCGAGGATGTGGGTGGCGATCCGGTCCAGGAACCACCGGTCGTGCGAGATGACCAGCACCGAGCCGGCGAATTCCAGGAGCGCCTCCTCCAGCGCGCGCAGGGTCTCGACGTCCAGATCGTTGGAGGGCTCGTCGAGGAGCAGCACGTTAGCCCCCGAGACGAGCATCTTCGCGAGGTGCAGCCGCCCGCGCTCGCCGCCGGAGAGGCTGCCGACCGGCTTCTGCTGGTCGGCACCGCGGAAGTTGAAGCGCGCGAGGTAGGCGCGCGAGGGCATCTGGAACTTGCCGACGGTGATCATGTCCTGGCCGCCGGAGACGTCCTCCCAGACCGATTTGTCGGCCTGCAACGCATCCCGCACCTGGTCGACGTGCGCCATCTTCACCGTCTTGCCGACGACGACCTTTCCGGAATCGCGCTTGTCTTTCCCCGTGATCATGCGGAACAGCGTCGATTTGCCCGCCCCGTTCGGCCCGATGATGCCGACGATGGCGCCGGGCGGCACCGCGAACGAGAGCTTGTCGATCAGCAGGCGATCGCCGTAGCCCTTCGACACGTTCTTCAGCTCGATCACCTCGTTGCCCAGGCGCTCGGCGACCGGGATGAAGATCTCCTGGGTCTCGTTCCTCGCCTGGTGCTCCTGCGAGGAAAGCTCCTCGAAGCGCGCCAGGCGCGCCTTGGACTTGGCCTGCCGGCCCTTCGGGTTCTGCCGCACCCATTCGAGCTCGGCCTGCATCGCCTTGATGCGCGCCGCCTCCTGCGCCGCCTCGACCTCCAGGCGCTTTTCCTTCTGCTCGAGCCAGCTCGAGTAGTTGCCCTCCCAGGGAATGCCGTAGCCGCGGTCGAGCTCGAGGATCCAGCCGGCGGCGTTGTCCAGGAAGTACCGGTCGTGGGTCACGGCCACGACGGTGCCGGGGAAGCGCTGCAGGTACTGCTCGAGCCACTCCACGCTCTCGGCGTCGAGATGGTTCGTCGGCTCGTCCAGCAAGAGCAAATCCGGCTTCGACAGCAGCAGGCGGCACAAGGCGACGCGGCGCTTCTCGCCGCCGGAGAGATGGTCCACTTTCGCCTCCCAGGGCGGCAGGCGAAGCGCGTCCGCCGCGACCTCGAGCTCGTCCGCGCCGCCGGCGTTGACCCTCGCCTCGAGCGCCGCCTGCTCCTCGGCGAGCTTGTCGAAGTCGGCGTCGGGCTCGGAGTAGGCGGCGTACACTTCCTCGAGCCGCTTCTTCGCCGCCGCGACGTCGCCCAGCGCATCCTCGACCGCCTCCCTTACCGTTTTATCTTGCGGAAGACGAGGCTCCTGTTCCAGGTAGCCGACCTTGATGCCGGGCATGCGCACCACTTCGCCTTCGTAGTTGTCGTCGACCCCCGCCATGATCTTCAGGAGCGACGACTTGCCCGAGCCGTTCAGGCCGAGCACGCCGATCTTCGCGCCCGGGAAGAAGTTGAGCGAGATGTTCTTCAGGATCGTGCGCTTGGGCGGCACCATCTTGCTCACCCGGCGCATGGTGTAAACGTATTGAGCCATGCCCTATGATAAATGGCCCTGCGCGCCCGCCGATGAAACTGCGACTGCTCCTCGCCCTCGCGCTCTCCTGCGCCGGCTTCCGCGCGCTAGCGGTCGACAGCTATTCGGTCGAGGTGGGGCGCGGCGACCACGAGACCAACCTGCTGCGCGCGGGCATCCAATGGCGCGCGCACGCCACGAAGTTCCCGGAATCGCGCTGGCAGCTCGTGCCCTATGTCGACCTGACCTTGGGCGGCTGGGACGGCGAGCATGGCACCGTCTACGACCTCGGCCTCACCCCCGTTTTCCGCTTCGCGCGCCCCGGCGGCTCGCCTTTCGTCGAGGCCGCCATCGGCTTCCACATGATCTCCGACCTGGAATTCCACGACGGCACCGAGACCAGCACGCGCTTCCAGTTCGGCGACCATGTCGGCTTCGGCTTCCGGCTGGACGGCCGCAACGAGCTGACGCTGCGCCTGCAGCACCTTTCCAACGGCGGCATCCGCAACCCCAATCCCGGGATCAATTTCCTGCAGCTGAGGCTGCAGCACGCCCTGCGCTGACGTTGCTTTCCGGCCGCCGAGCTACAGCGAACCCGACAGCGAGCGAAGCTCGATCTCGGCTTCCACGATGGCCGAAACCAGCTCGAGCCGCACGAGGGTCGTCTCCAGCTGCGTGCGCCGCGCATCGAGAAGCTCGAACAGCGTCCCCCGGCCCAGGCGGTAGGCGCTCTCCGCCATCTCGAGGAACGCGCCCTGGCGCGCGCCGGCCTCGGACTCGAAGCGTGCGAGGGCTTCCCGCCGCGCGGCGAGCGCGGCGCGCTGCTTGTCGAGCTCGGCGCGCAGCACGGCGCCCGTCGCGCGCTCGCGCTCGCGCGCCGCGGCGGCCTCGGCGTTGGCGCGGTCCTCGAGCGCGCGCCGGTTGTCGAGGATCGGGATCTCGCTCTGCACGCCGATGAAGTTGGCCGCGCCGAAAGGGCCGTTCGTCCAGGTGCGGCCGAGCGAGACGCTCGGCACCGGATAGCGCTCGCGGTGGGCAAGCTCGACGCGCGCCTGCGCCGCCTCGCTTTCCGCGCGCGCCAGGCCGAGCGCCGGGTTGGCGCTCAGGCCCAGGGACGAATCCGGGTCCTCCGCGCCGCCCAATTGCCGCGACAAATCTGCGAGAGAGCCTTCGGCCCGCGGCCGCCACGCCGGCGCGTCGACCAGCCCGGCGAGCGCCGCGGCATGCTCGTTCACCTCGGTCTCGCTCTTCTGCGCGCCCACGCGGGCAAGCGCAAGCTCGGCGTCGGCGCGCGCGAGGTCGTAGCGGCTCGCCATGCCGCTCTCGCTGCGGCCGGCGACCAGCCCGCGGATGCGCTCGACGTCGGCGAGCGCAGCGCGCCGCGCGGCGAGCTGCTCCCCCGAGGCGAGCAGGCGCACGAACTCGAGTGCGGCGAGGCGGCGCGTCTCGGCAATGGTCAGGCGGACCTGCGACTGCGCGCGGCTCACGCCCAGCTCGGTGGCGCGCATGCGCGCGGCGCGCTGGCCGAAGATCGGCACCGGAATTTCCACCTGGGCCAGCTGCTGCGAATCGGCGGCGAACATCGTGCGCTCGCCGCCGCTCGGGTTGAAGCGGCCGAGCGAAAGATTGGGATTGGGCAGCGCGCCGGCCGCCGCGCGCTCCGCGCGCGCGATGTCCTCCTCGCGCAGCGACACCGCGATGCGCGGGCTTTGCTCGACGATGCGCAGCGTCTCGTCCAGCGTCACGGTCGCGGGCAATTGCGACCACGCAGTTCCGGAGCAGACGATCAAGAGCAGGCTAAGCCGCCTCATCGGCCTCCTCCGGGGTGATGTAGCGCGGCGCCGCGGTCATGTAATAGACGGCGGGCAGGACGAGCAGCGTGACGAGGAGCGTGGTGATCATGCCGCCGACGATCACCAGGGCGAACGGTCGCTGCGTCTCGGAGCCGATGCCGGTCGAGACCGCCATCGGCAGCAGGCCGAAAAGCGCGAGCAGTGCCGCCATGAGCACGGCGCGCAGCTTCTCGACGCTGCCCTCGACGACCGCCGCGGCGAGCGCCGCGCCGGCGCGCCGGCGCGCCTCGATCGCGCTCACGAGCAGCAGCCCGAGCAGCGACACCTGACCGAGGAGCGCGATGAAGCCGACCACCGCGCTCACGGAGAGCGGCATGCCGCCGACCTGCAGCGCGTACACGCCGCCCGTCAGCGCGAAAGGCGCGCAAAGCAGGATCGCCGCGGCGGCCCGCCCCGACTGGATGGCGCCGTAGAGAAGCGCGAGCACCGCGGCCAGCGCGACCGGGATGATGATCTCGAGGCGCCGGAGAGCGCGCTGCTGGTTCTCGAACTCGCCGCCCCAGGTGAAGTAGTAGCCGTCGGGCAGCTTGACTTTCGACGCGACGGTGGCGATCGCGTCCTTCACCACCGAGCCCATGTCGCGGCCCTCGACGTTGAACTTGAGCGCCAGGTAGCGGCTGTTGGACTCGCGGTAGACGTTCGCCGCGCCGGCCGCGACCGAGATCCGCGCGAGGTCCTTGAGCGCCACGCTGCCCCCGCCCGGCCGCGGCACCGCGAGCTCGCCGATCGCCTGGTCGTTCTCGCGCGTGCTCGCCGGCAGGATGAGCCGCACCGGCACCGGCCGCTCGCCTTCCCAGAAGGTGGTGGTCACCTTGCCGGCCAGCGCCGTGCCGATGAAGTCGTTCGCCGTGGCGACCGGGATGCCGGCGCGCGCCAGCGCCTCGCGGTCCAGGCGGATCTGCAGCTGCGGCACGGTTGCGTCGCGGTACAGGCCGAGGTCGACCACGCCGGGCACGGCGGCGATCTGCGTGCGCGCGTCTTCGAGCGCCTTGCGCATTACCGCCATGTCGGTGCCGAACACCTTGAGCACCACCTTGCCGCGCACGCCGGCCACCGCCTCCTCGACGTTGTCCTTGATCGGCTGCGAGAAGTTGTAGCTCACGCCTGGAATTTCCGTGAGGCTGGCGCGCATCTCGTCGATCAGCCGGTCCTTGTCGTAGCCGCGCGGCCATTCGGTCTCGGGCTTGAGACGCACGAACGTCTCGCTCATGTTCGGGTTCTCGTTGTCCGTGCCGTCCTCGGGCCGGCCGTTCTCGGAGAGCACCTGCAGCACCTCCGGAAAGGCGAGGATGCGCCGGCGCACCTCGACCAGCATGGTCTGCGCCGCTTCCTGCGCGATGCTCGGCGGCATTTCGACGAAGATGACGAAATCGCCCTCGTCGAGCTCCGGCAGGAACTCGGTGCCCATGCGGGCCGCGACGAAGAGCGTCGTGCCGAGAACGGCAAAGCTCAGGATCAGGGCCAGCCTGCGCCACCCCAGCACCCGCGCAAGGCCTGCCGCGTAGCGCGCGCGCGCCGCCTCGATCCAGCGCGGCTCGGACACCGGCTTGCCGCGCGCGAAGCCGAGCGCGCAGAGCGCCGGCACCAGGGTGAGGGCGAGAACCAGCGCGGCGACGAGCGCGAACG
>Ga0153915_10007637_pt1 | contig 10215 bp, 9 predicted proteins | sample Opewatmetagenome_2_FD_107003 | JGI IMG/M metagenome (GOLD analysis project Ga0153915, IMG submission 107003) | Freshwater wetland microbial communities from Ohio, USA - Open water 3 Core 3 Depth 3 metaG | ecosystem: Environmental > Aquatic > Freshwater > Wetlands | place: USA: Ohio, Lake Erie... | reverse complement strand
CGGTCGTGGGACCGCCGCCGCAGGAAGACTTCTACATGGGCTATGCGGTGGAGCGGGTTTTCCTGCCGGTAATGAAGATGCAGTATCCGGAAATCGTGGATGTGGGGATGCCGGCGGAAGGAATTTTTCACAACTTGATGATCGTGGCGATTCGCAAGTCCTACCCGGGACACGCGCGCAAGATCATGAATGCGATTTGGTCGCTGGGCCAGGCCATGTTTACGAAAGTAATTGTGGTAGTGGACCACGACGTGGATATTCACAACTACAGCGAAGTGGTATGGAAGGCGCTTTGCGCGCTCGACCCCGAACGCGATGTGCAGTTTATGCTGGGCCCGATGGATACGCTGGATCATGCGGCGCGGATGCAGGACTTCGGTTCGAAGATGGGAATCGATGCGACGCGGAAGTGGTCCTCGGAAGGATTCACGCGTCCGTGGCCTGACGAGATCCTGATGGACGAAGGCACCAAGAAGCGGATCGATACCCTATGGAAATCGCTATCACTGGGCTAATCAAGGATTGATATGCTGTTTTGCCATCCCCAAAACCAAGTCCCGCGGATCGGAAAACAGGAAAGAACCGCGGCTCCCGAAAAATCTTAGAGATAGTACTTTCTGTTGGAAAAGGGCTGAGCGCAAAGGATAACCGTCCCGGGGGACAGGTGGAAGGCGGGTCGAATTACCACTAATTGTGTTCTAGCCAAATTAGACTGCTACATATAGAGGTACCTGCCGGCAACACCCCCCAATTGCCTAGAACTACCCGTATTGTTAGGACAACAGACCTATAGAATCCCTTGACGGTCGGAGTGATAGAATGTCATAAATCTCCCACGGGTTGCACCCTTCAAGAGTCCGCAGCGCAGAGAGGGTGCAACGAACGGTTGTGATTTCAGGCGTGTGTTCGAATGCCGGGGTGGCGTTCCTCGTGATTGAATCGCGCGAAGTGATGAACGTAAGACAGGCGTCGCAATATCTGGGCATCTCCCCGGATACCCTGTACCGTTACATCACCGAAGGCGAAATTCCTGCGTTTAAACTCGGCAATCGTTGGAAACTTCGTAAAACGATCCTGGACCGCTGGATGGAACGAAAGATGAGCCAGGCGACCGGAAGGCGCCGGTAGTCTGGCGCGGACGACAGGGAGAGAGGCCGCGAAATGTTTGGATTGGGTAAAAAGAGCAAGCAGGTCGTGGGACTGGATATCGGCTCCAGCTCGATCAAGGCGGTCGAGCTGAAATCGACGAAGGCGGGCTACGAACTGGTGAGCTTCGGCATGGAAGCGCTGGCGCCCGACACCGTGGTGGATGGCGCGATCATGGATGCGCCACAGGTGGCCAATGCCATCAGCAAGATTTTTGATGCCCAGCGAATCAAGACCAAGAACGTGGCGACCTCCGTTTCGGGACATTCGGTGATCGTGAAGAGAGTGCCGCTTCCGTTGATGAACGAAGATGAGCTCTATGACCGCATCCCTTCCGAAGCCAGCCAGCACATCCCGTTCGACATCGCGGACGTAAATCTCAGCTATCAACTGCTGGAGTCCATGGACTCCCAGATGGACGTACTCCTGGTGGCGGTGAAGAAGGACAAGATTCTGAATCACACCAACGTCCTGGCGCAGGCCGGGAAGACGCCGGTGGTCGTGGATATTGACGCGTTCGCGCTGCAGAACTGCTTCGAAGTGAACTACGAGCCGGATGCCGGTCAGACCGTGGCGCTCTTGAACATCGGGGCGAGCGTCATGAATATCAACATCGTGCGCGGCGGCATCCCGCTGTTTACGCGCGACGTCAGCGTGGGCGGCAACCAGTACACTGACGCGCTGCAGAAGGAATTGGACCTCAGCTTTGAAGATGCCGAGCGCTTGAAGAGGGGCGATACCCTGCCAAGCGTGACCGACGAACAAAAGCAGCAGATTCTGCGCAGCGTTTCTGACATCCTGACGCTGGAGATTCAAAAGACTTTTGACTTTTTCCGGGCCACCGCCAGTGGCGAGAACATCCAGCGGATTGTTGTGGCCGGAGGCACGGCACGCGTTCCGGGTCTGGTTGATCTGCTACGGGAAGAATTCGCCATGCCCGTGGAAGAGCTGAATCCGTTCCGAAAAGTGCTCATCAATCCCAGCCGGCACAGTGATGACCAGATCCGCGAGATGGCGCCGCGGCTAGTCATTGCTGTAGGTCTGGCGCTGAGGAGCTTCGACTAGCCATGATTCGCATAAACCTTCTTGGACAAATTCGACCAAAGGCCGCACGGCGTCCGGTAGACACGGGAGCCGCACTTCCTGTGGTATTCGTCGGCGCGGGACTGGTGCTCGGCGCGCTGGTTCTGGGGTTCTTCTACTACACCTGGCAGAAGCAGCTGAGTGAAGAGAACAACAGAATCAAGGCTTTGACGGCGCAAAAGACGGATCTCGAGCAGACCAAGCTCCAGGTCGAGGCTTTCGAAAAGCAAAAGACGATTTTGCAGCAGCGCGTCTCAACGATTGAACAGTTGCAGCGGGACCGCACAGGCGGGCAGGAATTGCTCGACATGGTCGCCAATACCGTCTCGCGGACGGAAAATCTCTGGCTGACCGAGATGGTCCGCAAGGGGAATGCGCTGTCCATGGAAGGGGCTTCCGCTTCGATCAATTCGGTGGCGAACTTCATTACCGCACTGAAGCGATCCGGGTATTTCCAGAAGGTGGAAATCAAGGAATCAAAGCAGGACGAAAAGAACTTGAGCGTGCAAACGTTCGTGTTCCAGATTTCGGCTGAAATCGCGCCGCCACAAGCAGCGCAGGCCCGGCCGGCCAGCACGCCGGCAGCGCCTGCGAAGGCGCCGGCGAAGAAAGGATAAGGGAGCGCCATGGCCAATCCGTTTCGAGATATGTCCGTGATCATGCAGGCCCTGGTGGCCGCGGCGATCGCCGTAATCCTGGTGCTTGTCGGTGTTTACGTTCCTGGTTCACCGATCGCTAGAGAACGGGATGAATTTGACCAGGCCGTTGTCAAGCGCACCAAGCTGAGCCAGGAAGTCACGCAATTGCAGGTGTACAAACAGCGCTACGGAGAATTGAAGCAGCAGATGGATGCGCTCTCTAAACAACTGGATACCTTGAAAACCATCGTGCCGGAGGAAAAGGAAACCGACGAGTTTATTCGCTTGCTGCAGGGAGCGGCCAGCGCCTCGAACGTGCAGCTTCGGCGTTTGACATCGCAAGCGATCGTTCCCCGTGAGTATCACTACGAAATGCCATTTGAAGTGCAGGCGGATGGCCCGTATTTCAATATTCTGGACTTTTTTGGACGTTTGGGCCGTTTGTCCCGAATCATCAACGTGGGTGACTTGACGTTTAATGATCCGGAGAAGGCGAAAGGGACGAGATATCCAACGCGTCCGGGGACAACCGTTTCTGGAACTTTCACAGCAACAACATTCTTCACCAAGCCCGCCGACACGGGTGCGGCTCCCGCAGCTGGAGCCAAGCCTGCAGCCGGCGCGGCTGGGAAACACTGAGCGGGAATGAGCGAACTATGCGTTCAGCGATAACTCTCGGAATAGGGATTTTGATCGCGGCAGCGGCACCGGGCCTACTCGCGCAACAACCGGCCAAGCCAGCTGCAAAACCGGCGGCACAGGCTCCAGCAAAGCCCGCGCCGGCGACGGCGGCCAAACCCGCACCACAAGCTGCAAAACCCGCGGCTAAGCCTGCACCTGCACCACAGGGTGCAAAGCCCGCCGCGAAACCAGCAGCGAAGCCCGCAGCCAAGCCCGCGGCAAAAGCGCCCGCGAAGCCAGCGGTCAAGGCGGTAGAAAAGCCCGCGACGCCCGGAGTGGCACCCGCGGCGGCGGAAAGTGAAGTCAAGCAGGCTCGGCGGGATCCATTCGAATCCCTGGTCGGCAGGCAGCAGAGACAAGCTCAAGTGCCGACAGTCCCCGGAAAGCCGGGATTAATTATTGGCACGCTGCGGTTGGACGGTGTTGTGAGAGCCCCGAACGGGATGATCGCGGTCGTGTCGAACCCGCAGATGCGGACTTATTTTCTACGCGAGGGCGACCACCTTTACGACGGCAGCGTGGAAAAGATCTCGATGGATGGCGTTTCTTTCCATGAAGAAGGAAAAGATGCTTTCGGTAAGCCCGTGGAACGCCAGGTAAACAAACGAATTTACTCCACCAGTTCAGGAGAACAGCAATGAAGACGAATTGGCCGGCCCTTCGGCATGGCTGCCTGATCCTTGCAAGCCTAGCACTGGCGACAAGCCCGATGCTGGCTCAGACGCAGGAGCCCGCTGGCGCCAGCGCTGGCGCGGCAGTCATCTCCAGCGTTGCCATTACCCAAGCACCGCAGAAAGCGGCGGTGCGGGTGGAAGGGGAAGGACGCCTCGACGTCCACGCCGCCCGGATGCAGAATCCGGACCGCCTGGTGCTGGATTTCGCGGGTGCGCGGCTGGCCGTGCAAAAGACGGTTATTCCCGGCGTGTCCGCTCCCGTGCGCGGCGTGCGCATCGGCCAATACCGGCCGGACGTGGCGCGCGTGGTCATCGACTTGACGACCGCTACGCCCTACCAGCTCGCGCGTGACGGCGGGGCTGTGGTGATTTACTTTGATGCTCCGTCGCTGACGCCAGCGAACACCAAGACCGTGACCTCACAGGTGGATGAAAAGGCGCGGCCGGAATTCCATTATAACGCGTCGGCGCCACGCATGGTGGCCGCTCGCGCAACGCAGAAACTGCAGATTTCGGCTCCTCGCTTTGCCTTGCCCGGCGAACTGACCCAGCCCTCAGTCGCACTGGCATCGTTCAGCGGGAGGAAGGAACCTTTCCGCCCCGATTCGAACACGCAGCAAGCGGCCCAGCAGGCTGTCCAGCAGGCCAATACGGCAGCGACGACGCTTGCTACTTCCGCAGCTCAGCAAGCGCCGGCGGCAGCGGCACCGGCGGCCCCCGCGGCGGGGAAATACACCGGCGAACCAATCTCCGTGAACCTCAAGGATGTTGATCTGCGTGACTTCTTCCGTCTGATCCACGAGATTAGCGGCCTGAACGTCGTGCTGGACCCGGCGGTCAAGGGCAGCCTCACGATCGTTCTTGACGAAGTGCCCTGGGACCAGGCGTTGGACATCGTTCTGCAGAACAACAGCCTCGACAAACAGCTGAATGGCAACGTGTTGCGAATCGCGACCCGCGCCACTCTGAAGGGTGAAGCGGAATCGCAGCGGGACCTCGAGAAGGCGCAAGCCGAAGCGATTGCGCCGGTCACCGTCACGCGCGTGCTGAGCTATGGCAAGGCAACGGCCATGGTGCCGACGCTCAAGAAATTCCTCAGCTCTCGTGGGGATATCCTGGCCGATGATCGGTCGAACCAGCTCATCATCCGAGACATTCCGTCGACGATTCCAATCATTGACAATTTAATCCGTCAGTTGGACCGCAAGTCGCAGCAGGTGGAAATTGAAGCGCGGGTGGTCTCCGCTTCGCGCTCCTTCGCCCAGGACATTGGCACGCAACTGGGCTTCGCCGGGCAAGCCACGGGCGGCCGTTCGTTTTTCGGCGGCACCCCACAGGTTGGCGCCAGCGGTCAGCACCCGGATACAACGCTGAACCCGCCCTTGATCTCTACCGGGACACAGGTGACCGGAAACGGCATCACCAACGGTCTTCCCCTGAACACGAATTTCCCGGCGGGCGCTCCGTCGAGCGGCTTCCTCTTTTCCCATCGTTCGTCGAACTTCGCTATCGACTTCATCATCACGGCTGCGGAGTCCAAGGGCGTCGGAAAGCTGCTCTCGAAACCCAAGGTCATCACGCAGAACAATGAAAAGGCCACGGTGAAGCAAGGTACCAAGATTCCGATTCAGACGACCATCAACAACACGATTTCGGTGCAGTTCATCGACGCCGTGCTGAAATTGGAAGTTACCCCGCAGATCACCGCCGAGGGCACCGTCTTCATGGACGTGCTTGTCGAGAATACCCAGATCGATACCGGTATTCCCCGTGTGCAGGGCATCCCGGCTCTCAATACACAGTCGGCGGAAACCAAGGTGACAGTGGCCGATGGCGGTACCGTGGTAATCGGCGGCGTCATCATCTCCTCGCAGCGCGTGGATATCTTCCAGACGCCGATCGTGGGCAGCATTCCGCTGATCGGGAATCTTTTCAAGCGGAGAAGCGTCACCACCACGGCACAGGAACTGATGTTCTTCCTGACGCCCAGGATTATCCCCGGATAATTCAGGGATATACTCTTTCAACTAAGGCCCGAAACGAGGAGACTAAAGTCTCCTCGTTTCATTTATGAAGACACCATTCCGTCACCGCCGCCGCATGCTGCTCTCATACCTTGCTGAGTCCAAGGTTCACTGTCTGCTGATCACCAGTCCAGCCAATTGGTTCTATCTGACGGGTTTTACGGGAGATGCCGGCGCGCTGGTCGTGTCGCGGAAGGGAACGACGCTGATCACGGACGGCCGGTTCACGGTCCAGGGACACGAGGAGACCTCCGGTGTTCGTATCCTGCAGCAGAAAGAGTCGCTATTCGAATCCCTCGGCCAGTTTTTGAGAGATTCGCAATCGAACAGGGTCGGGTTCGACCCGTCGCAATTGACGGTGGGGCAATTGGCGAGCCTCCGTAGAGCTGCGGGGCGCCGATTGAAGTGGGTGCCGGCTCCGGGAGTGGTAGAGGCCCTTCGAATGCGCAAGGATGCGCTGGAAGTCGCCCAAATGCGAAAGGCCGCCATCCTGGCGGGAGAGATCGTGCAGTTCGCCATAGGCCTCTTGAGGCCGGGAATCCGTGAGTCCGAAGTAGCAGGGGAGATTGAATACCAGATGCGGAAGCGCGGGGCTTCCGGACCGGCGTTTGAGACCATCGTGGCGTTCGGAGAAAGGGCTGCGCTCCCCCATGCCCGTCCCACGGGCAAACGACTGAGGAAAAATGAGTTGGTCGTACTGGACCTGGGTGTTATACTCGGCCACTATTGTAGCGATATAACCCGTACCGTGTTCGTCGGGCAGGCCCCGAAGCGCATCCGGACCTGGTATAAGGCGGTCCTGGAAGCGCAAACGGCAGCAATCGCGGCGGTGAAGAGCGGGGTGGCCTGCGGAGACGTCGATGCTGCGGCAAGGCGGATCCTGGCAGGGTATCGCCTTGACCATCTCTTCGTGCATAGCACCGGCCACGGGCTGGGGCTGGAAGTGCACGAAGCTCCCAGGATAGCGCGGGGACAGACGCGGCGCCTGGAACCTGGAAACGTAGTTACCATCGAACCTGGGGTCTATTCGGAAGGCATCGGGGGAATACGCATCGAAGATGATGTTGCCGTGCACGCTGATCGTACGGAAGTACTGACCCGCGCACCGCGGGATCTCATTGAGATTTAGAACAGGCATGAAACGCAAAAAGCCTTCGAAGTCCAAGCCAGCGTTCGCAAACCCAGAAATCCAGCAGATCGAGCAGCTCCTCCAGTTCATGAGTGAGCACAACCTCGAGGAGTTTGAGTACTCGCGGGGTGATCTTCGCATCCGGCTGCGCAAGCCCTCGGTGGGAGTGGTGGTTACCGCGCCACGGGTTGTGGCAGCCCCGGAGATCATCGTTCCGGGATCGACAGAAGCGCTTCCGGCCGCGGGTGCGGGCGTTGCGGCGCCGTCCGAGCCTCGTTCCACAGAAGAACTGCACTTGGTGAAGTCCCCCATTGTCGGGACGTATTATGGGTCGCCTAGCCCCGGTGCGGAGCCGTTCGTAAAGGTCGGAGCGTACGTCGAGACCGGGCAGACGCTCTGCATCGTGGAAGCCATGAAGCTGATGAACGAGATCGAAGCGGACATCTCCGGCGAGGTGATCCGCATCTTCGCCGAAAACGGGCAGCCGGTCGAGTATGGCCAGCCTCTCTTCGGCATCCGTCCGAGCCGGAAGAAGTAGCCGGCCGCCCCCCATGTTCCAGAAAATCCTAGTCGCCAATCGCGGGGAGATTGCCCTGCGGGTCATCTGCGCCTGCAAGGAGCTGGGGATTTCCACCGTTGCGGTTTACTCCGAAGCGGACCGCAACTCGCTGCATGTGCGGTTTGCCGATGAGGCGGTTTGCATCGGGCCGGCGCGCAGCAGCGAGAGCTATTTGAACATTCCCCAAGTGATCAGCGCGGCCGAGATCACGAACGTGGATGCCATCCATCCCGGCTACGGCTTCCTATCCGAAAACGCCAATTTCGCCAAAGTATGCGAAGCCTCGGAAATCACCTTCATCGGTCCTCGGCCGGAAATCATAGAAATGATGGGCGAAAAGGATCGCGCGCGCCGCGAGGTGAAGGCCGCGGGCCTGCCGACGATTCCCGGGAGCGCGGGCATCGTTGAGGGTGAAGAGCAACTCGCCAAAGAAGCGGCGCACATTGGATATCCTCTGATTCTCAAGGCCTCCGCGGGTGGCGGCGGGCGCGGCATGCGCGTGGTGCGCCGCCAGGAAGAACTCCTGGCTGCTTACCAGACCGCGCGCAGCGAAGCCCATCAGGCCTTTGGTACGCCGGACGTCTACGCGGAGAAGTTTCTTGAGCATCCCCGCCACATTGAGTTTCAAGTGCTTGGCGATCAGCACGGTAAGGTGATCCACCTTGGTGAGCGCGAATGCAGCATCCAGCGGCGGCATCAGAAATTGGTGGAGGAATCGCCTTCACCGGCGATGGACCCCAAGCAGCGGAAAGAACTTGGCGCGAAGGTCGTGAAAGCGCTGGAAAAAATCGGTTACACCAACGCGGGAACCGTCGAATTCCTGATGGATACAGACGGTGCCCTCTACTTCATTGAGATGAACACCCGCATCCAGGTCGAGCATCCGGTAACGGAACTCGTCACCGGCGTGGACCTGATCAAGGCGCAGATCCGCATTGCCGCCGGGGAAAAGATGGAAGATGCGACCGGTGCCATTATTCCCTCCGGACATGCCATTGAATGCCGGATCAACGCGGAAGATCCGGAAACCTTTGTGCCCTCGGCGGGCCGCATTACCACCTTTCAGGCGCCCGGGGGGACGGGCGTGCGAGTGGACTCGGCCGTCCATGCCGACGCGGTCATTCCTCCGTACTATGACTCGTTGGTCGCCAAGCTCGTGGTTAAAGGGCGCGACCGCGCCGAGGCCATCGGCCGCATGAAAAGAGCCCTCGAAATGTTCGTGATCGAGGGCATCCAGACGTCCATCCCGCTGCACCGCCGAATCCTGGCGGACCCGGACTTTGCCGCCGGAAAGTTCGATACGCACTTCATCGAAAGATTCCTCGGGTCGAACGGAAAATAAACGCCGATGCGCCTTGTTCTACCGCGGCTGTATGTGATATTAGACGCAGCATTGCTTACCGTTCCCGAAACAGAGTGTGCCCAGAAGCTCTTCGCTGCCGGAGTTCGCTTGCTCCAGTACCGCGATAAAGCTGCTTCCTCGCGCGAATTGTTCGAAGCTTCCCGGCGGCTCTCCGCTCTCCTGATCCCGCAGGGTGTCACTTTCTTTGTGAATGACCGCGCCGATGTGGCATCCCTCGCCGGGGCAAGTGGCGTCCATGTGGGGCAGGGGGACTTGGGAGTGGAACAGGCGCGCTCGGTGGTTGGGATGCAAAAGTGGGTCGGTGTTTCGACGCACAACCTGGAGCAATTTCGAGCGGCGGTTGTGACGTCCGCGGACTATATCGCCGTGGGCCCGGTGTTCTCCACGTCCACGAAGGCGAATCCCGACCCGGTGGTCGGAACCGAATTCATCCGCCGAGTGCGCGCCCTAACGGACAAACCCATCGTGGCCATTGGCGGCATCACCCTCGAACGGGCTGCTGATGTCATCAAGGCGGGCGCCGATTCGGTTGCCGTGATTAGTGATATTCTCCTCGCGCCCGATCCCGGGCAACGTGCGCGTCAGTATATCGATCTTTTGGAAGCCGCGAACCATGCGGCTGCCGTCTGAGGCACATGGCGAATGGCTGAGACGACTCATCCCACTTCAGGGGCTGCCGCAAAGAGCGAACACGGCTTTGTGCGTGCCATCGGATTGTTCGATGGCACGATGATTGTCGTGGGCTCGATGATCGGGTCCGGCATCTTTATTGTTGCCGCGGATATCTCGCGGCAAACCGGCTCGGCGGGTGGCCTGCTCCTGACCTGGATTCTCACCGGCGTGCTCACGATTTCCGCAGCGCTCTCCTATGGCGAACTCGCGGCGCTATATCCGCACGCGGGCGGTCAATACGTTTAT
>Ga0153915_10007636_pt1 | contig 10216 bp, 7 predicted proteins | sample Opewatmetagenome_2_FD_107003 | JGI IMG/M metagenome (GOLD analysis project Ga0153915, IMG submission 107003) | Freshwater wetland microbial communities from Ohio, USA - Open water 3 Core 3 Depth 3 metaG | ecosystem: Environmental > Aquatic > Freshwater > Wetlands | place: USA: Ohio, Lake Erie... | reverse complement strand
CCGGGACATGTTCGCGGCCGTCTTCTTCGTCTCGGTGGGGGTCGTGATCTTCCCATACCTGGTGTGCCGGCACTGGGGCGCCGCGGCGCTGCTCACGGCCGTCGTGATCGTCGGCAAGCCCGTCGGCGTGGCGCTCGGGGCGTTTCTGACGGGCAATGGGGTGAGAACCTCCGTGCAGTCGGGGATGAGTCTCGCGCAGATCGGAGAGTTCTCCTTCATCATTGCAGGCCTTGGCCTCGCGCTGGGAGCGACGCGGGACTTCCTGTATCCGGTCGCGGCGACCGTCTCCGCGGTGACGACGCTCTCGACGCCGTGGCTGATCCGGGTGTCCGGCCCCGCTGCCAGCTTCGTGGACCGGCGGCTTCCACACCCACTCCAGATGTTCGGCGCTCTCTATGGGACGTGGATCGAGGGGCTCCGCACGGCGCCGTCGCAGCGGACCAGGGGGGCGGCCGTGAAGCGACTGGTCGGGCTCCTGGGTGCCGATGCGCTCATCCTCGCGGCTATCGCGATCGGGTCCGCCATGTCGTACGGTCGGGTGGTGGAGATCCTGCATCGCCGGTCCGGCATCGGTGTGGCGCCGCTGCGGTGGCTCGTCGTCGTCGCGGCGGTCGCGCTGTCGCTGCCGTTCGTGGCGGGCCTGGTGCGCGTGGCGCAGCGGCTCGGCGGCCTGTTGGCGGGGGCGGTGCTCCTCGACGCGCCCGCGGGCAGAGCGGACCTGGCCGCCGCCCCCCGACGTGCGCTGGTCGTCACCATCCAGCTCACGGTGGTGCTGCTGGTCGGAGTTCCGCTGGTGGCTCTCACGCAGCCCTTCCTCCCCGGGCCGCCGGGAGCCGGCGCGCTCGGGCTCCTCGTGATCGCGCTCGCGGTCAGCTTCTGGCGCAGCGCCGCGAATCTGCAGGGACACGTGCAGGCAGGGGCGCAGGTGATCGCCGAGCTGCTGCGATCGCAGTCGCGGGCCTCGCAGCCATCGACGCCGGCGACGCTCGCTCCCTTCCAGGCCCTCCTGCCAGGGCTCGGCGCGCCCGTACCGCACACCCTCACGGCCAGCAGCCCGGCCGTCGGCAAGTCGCTGGCCGAGCTCAACTTGCGGGGGCTGACGGGTGCGACGGTGCTGGAGATTCACCGCAGCGATCAGGACGTCCTGGTGCCGGGCGCGAACGAGGTGCTGCGAGCCGGCGACACGCTCGCCCTGGTTGGCACCAAGGACGCCCTGCAGTCCGCCGAGCGCCTGCTCGCAGGACAACCGCCATGAGAGGCGGCCGGGGTGCGTCGGCTCCGAGTGCTCCGCGACGTGTCATGGCGCCGACTCAGTACACCCTGCCGCCCAGCGGCACCTCGCGGTCCACGGCCAGTAGCACCACGCGGCCGGCCTCGTCGGGGAGGCCGAGGACGAGCACCTCCGAGGCGAAGCCTGCGATGCGCCGCACGCCGAGATTCACCACGCACACTACCAGCCGGCCGACCAGGTTCTCCGGGCGGTACAGGTCGGTGAGCTGAGCGCTGGAGCCTCGCACCCCCAGCGGGCCGAGGTCGACTGAGAGCTTGTACGCCGGCTGGCGCGCACCGACCAGGGGCTCGGCGGTGAGGATGCGGCCGACCCGGAGATCCAGGGCGCCGAATGCCTCGAGCCCCGTCATCGAATCAGGTCCTGGCCAGCACGGCGGCGCGGCTGCCGCCGATGGCCGGCCCCGGTTCTGCTCGGAGGCCTGCCTGCGCGGCCAGCTCCAGCGTCGCGGCGAAAGCGCTGGCGGTGACATGGCCCCGCGGCTCGGCCAGCAGAAGCTTGCCCCCCGGCTTGAGCGACGCCGATACCTCCCGGAAGAAGACCACGGGATCGGGCACCTCGTGGACCATCGCGAAGGCAAGGGCGAAATCCACCTTGCCAGCGAGGTCGACGATGCCCATCCCGCCGGGGCCGGCCCGCCGCGTATCTATCCGCTCCAGAAGCCCGGCCCTGCGTGCGCGCCGCCGCAGCGCGCTCAGCATCCTCGGCTGCACGTCCACGGCGACGACGCGGCCGGAAGGCCCGACGAGTCGCGCCAACTCGAGGGTGAAGAACCCCATGCCCGGCCCGGGCTCGAGGACCGTCATCCCTTCGACCACATATGGCCCGACGATGGAGCGCGGCTGCTGCCACAGTCTCCTGACCGGGCTGGCGAGCAGATAGCCGATCCACCACGGGCACACTGGGTGGTCCACACCACCTCTGCTTGAAGACGATTGCCCTCAAGTTAGGCCCGAGCGACGGCCCCGCAACCGACGCCGTGCGAGTGGTGGCCGGTGTTGCGCTGTCGCCGTCCAGGCGTTATACTGAACCATATGGTTCAGTATGGATCCCGGCTCGATTCCGCCTTCGCGGCGCTGTCGGATCGGACCCGGCGCGGCATCCTGGAACGTCTCGGCCGCGGCGACGCCTCGATCAGCGACCTCGCGACGCGCTTCGAGATGACCCTGACGGGCCTCAAGAAGCACGTGCGGGTCCTCGAGACGGCGGGCCTGGTGACCACGCAGAAGCTCGGCCGGGTGCGGCGCTGCAGGCTGGGTCCGCGCCGGCTGGAGGACGAGACAGCCTGGATCACGAAGTACCGCCAGACGCTGGAGGCGCGCCTCGACCGGCTCGGCGACTTCCTCGCGCGCACGAAGGGAGACATCCGATGAGCACGCCCCGGCAGCAGCCACGCGCGGCCGCCGTCACCACGCCGGCGGACCGCGAGATCCGCGCCGAGCGCGTGTTCGACGCGCCGCGCGAACGCGTGTGGCGGGCGTTCACCGATCCCCAGCAGATCGCCCAGTGGTGGGGCCGCGGCCACAAACTGGTCGTGGAGCGGATGGAGGTCGAGCGCGGCGGCCACTGGCGGTTCGTCGAGCACGGCCCGGACGGTGCTCACGGCTTCGAGGGGCGCTATCGCGAGGTAACGCCGCCGGAGCGCCTGGTACAGACCTTCGAATGGGACGGGATGCCTGGCTACGTCGAGGTCACGACCATTGCGCTGGAGGACCTCGGCGACGGCCGCACCCGGGTCGTGACCACCGCGCTGTTCCACACCACCGAGGAGCGCGACGGCATGCTCAAGTCAGGGATGGAGCAGGGTCTCAACGAGAGTTACGCCGCGCTCGACCGGCTGCTGGCGAAATGACTGCGGGGCTGGGCAGGACATGCCCGTTGGCGAAGGAGTGCGCTGCCGTCAGCCTCAGGCGCGCCGGCGGTACCGCTTCAGCACCTCGAACCACCACACGCAGGTCAGGCCGGCGGCCACGCTGAGCAGCAGGTCGTTGAGGTGCAGCGGAGCAAAGTGGAGACGCCGTTGGGCTGCCGGGACGAACAGGACCACGGCGAGCAGGATGGCCGTGCCAGCGGCAACCCAGCGAAACGCCGCGTTGGGGACGCGCAACATGTCCAGGAGCGAGCGGGTCCACGAGCGGTTCACCAGGATGATCACGAGGGAGGCCTCGACCAGGGTGACGAAGGTGAGCGTCCGCGCCGCCTCCGGCGTGTGATCCGTGCGTGCGAGCAGGAAGACCCCGACACAGACCGCGAGGGCACTGAGGCCCTGCAGCACCGCCAGGGTGATCATCCGGGGCGAGAACAGCCGCTGGTGCGGCTTGCGAGGGGGCCGTTGCATCACATTCGTCTCGGCCTCCTCGGCCTCGAAGATCAGCGAGCACGACGGGTCGATGATGAGTTCGAGGAAGACGATGTGCACGGGCAGGAGGAGCAGCGGCCAGTCGCCGAAGAACACCGGCAGCATCGAGAGCCCGGCGATCGGTACGTGCACCGCGAGGATGAAGGCGATGGCCTTCCTGATGTTGTCGTAGATGCGCCGGCCCAGGCGCACGGCGGCCACGATGGAGGAGAAGTCGTCGTTGAGGAGCACGAGCGAGGCAGCCTCGCGCGCGACGTCGGTGCCGCGCCCGCCCATGGCGATGCCGATGTGCGCGGCCTTGAGGGCCGGGGCGTCATTGACCCCGTCGCCCGTCATGGCGACGACCTCGTGGTTCGCCTTGAGCGCGCTGACCAGGCGCAGTTTCTGCTCGGGTACCACGCGGGCGAAGACCTGCACCGTTCCGATGCGCCGGGCGAGCTCCTCGTCCGGCATCCGATCGAGCTCGGGGCCGGTGATCACCGTCTCGCAGTTCTGGAGCCCCGCCTGGCGGGCGATGCTCTGCGCGGTCGCGGGATAGTCACCCGTGATCATCACCACGCGCACGCCAGCGGCCCGGCACTCGGCGACCGCCGCGGGCACAGTCGGCCGCAGCGGGTCCTCGAATCCGAGCAGGCCGACGAGCTCGAGTGAGAGGCCATGATGCGCCTCGGGGAGCGCTGCCTGGCGCGTGACTCCTCGCGCGACGCCGAGAACGCGAAGACCTTCGAAGGCCAGGACCGCCACGTCCCGCGACAGCGATTCGTGCGCCGCCGGAGTCAGGTGGCAGAGGTCCGCGATGGCCTCGGGAGCGCCCTTGGACGCAACCGCCACCTCGTCGCCGTCCCCGGTGCGCCAGGCGTGGCTCACGGCGAGCAGGCCCGGGCTCAGGGGATACTCGCGTTCCAGCGACCAGCCCGGGTGCAGGTGTTCGGTGTCCTTGATCAGCCGGTCTCCCGCCTCGTGCAGCGCCCGCTCCATCGGGTCGAAGGGGTCGCGCTTGCTCGCCAGGATCGCACTCTCGAGGAGACCGTGCAGCGCCTCGGGGAGCGCGCCCGGCAGCGTCGCGAGATCGGCGGCGGCGCCGTTCGTCGCGAGCCGGCGCAGCGTCATCTGGTTCTGTGTGAGCGTGCCCGTCTTGTCCACGCACAGCACCGTCGCCGCCCCCAGCGTCTCGACGGCCGGCATCCGCCGCGTGAGCACGCTGGCGCGCGAGATCCTCCAGGCGCCCATGGCCAGGAAGACCGTCAGCACGACAGGGAACTCCTCGGGGAGCGTGGCCATGGCCATCGCGATGCCGGCCAGGAGTCCCTGCTTCCACATCGCGGCGCCGCCGCCGCGCGTGAGCGCGAAGGCCACCACCACGACCACGCAGGCGGCGAGCCCGAGGATGGCGAAGGTGCGGACCAGGCGTCCGGTCTCGCTCTCGAGGAGGGTCGGCTCCGGTTCGACCTGTTGCAGCGCCTTGCCGATCTTGCCGAGCTCCGCACCTGTGCCGGTGGCGACGATTTCGGCTACGCCCTGCCCACCGGTCACCAGGGTGCCCGAGAAGATCGAGGGCAGGTCGTCGCCCCCCGGCTTGTCTATGTTTCGGGCACCGGCGGACGGTGCCTTCCTCACCGGGACGGACTCGCCGGTAAGCAGCGACTCGTCGGCTGACAGGTTGATGCCCCGCCGCAGCAGACCGTCCGCCGGGACGCGGTCCCCTTCCACGAGGACGACGAGGTCGCCCCGCACCACGTCGCGGCCGGCGATCCGGCGACGGGTCCCGTCGCGGATGACGAGGGCCCGGGGGCTCGACAGGTCCCGCAGGGCGTCGAGCGCCCGCTCCGTGCGCTGCTCCTGGACGATGGTGATGGCCATGACCACGAACACGAAGCCGAGCAGCATCAGGGCATCGCCCGGCTCGCCCATCAGGAGGTAGAGGGCGCCCGCGGCGACGAGCATGAGGAACATGGGCTCGCGCGCGACGTCGAGGGCAATGGCGAGCACGGAGCGCTGCTTCTCGGCAGGGAGCTCGTTGGCGCCTTCCTGGCGCAACCGGGCGACCGCCTCCGCCTCGCTCAGGCCGGGCAGGCCGGAGAGGTCGAGGACAGCCGCGCTGGCCTCGCGCGAGGTCATGGCTCGGACGCGCGACGCGACGGCTGCTCCTTCCGGAGGCGATGCAGCTTGACTCCGCTCCACAGGAGCGCCAAGCCGCCCCATGCTCCGAGCGCAGCCAGGGGATAGGCCAGGGCACGCGGGAAGACCGCCACCAGCACGGACAGCGCGCACAGCAGTAGACCGGTCACGGTCGTGAGACGCGCTTCGACGGGTCCCAGGACACGGCGGTCCGTCAGCGCGGCACCGATCGCGTGCCCGATGCGGACGGCGCCAGCCGTGACCCGACTTGTGCTGCCGCCGGCGCGCCGGACGGCGGCGCGCTCACGACGTCGTGGGCCCGGTGTGTGCACCTTGCTTCGCGGGTCGAGAACCACTTCGGTGGTATTGGCGAGATCGCGCACGTACATCTCTTCAACCTGCGCAGCGAACGCAACGTCCTCTATGACGGCGTCGAGCTCGCAGTTGCCGAACCAGCTCGCGATGTTGAGGTTCGTCGAGCCCACCCGCGCCCAACGTCCATCGGCGACGGCCGTCTTGGCGTGGATCATCGTGCCATTCCACTCGAAGATGCGCACGCCCGCCTCGAGGAGCGTCCGGTAGCCCGCCTGCGAGAATGGCTTGAGGATCGGAATGTCGCTCGCGTTCGGAACCAGGAGGCGAACATCCACGCCGTCCTTGGCCGCCGCGCGCAGCGCCTGGACGTAGGAGGCGGTTCCACTGTAGTAGGCGTCGGTCAACCACAGCCGCTTTTGGGCGAGTGCGGTCACCAGCTGATCCAGGCGCAGCATGCCGGCCGTGGCCGGCTCGCTCGAGACGATGCGTACATTCATATCGCCGGCGGGAGGCGGGACGTCGGCGGGAACCGATATGGGCGCGCCAGTGAGCGCCCAAATGCGAGCGAAGGCGCGCTCGATGTCGGCGACCGCGGAACCGTGAATCTCCACTCCGGTGTCGCGCCACGGCACGATCTTGCGAACCGGGTCACCTACCCACATGCTGCCGACACACAGGCCGGCGATGAAGCCCACGTCATTGTCGACCACCAGCATCTTGCGGTGGTCGCGCGAGAGCCAGCCGAGCGGGCTCGAGAGCCGGGGCGGATTGTAGCATCGAACCTCGACGCCGGCCGAGCGCAGCGACCTCCAGAACCGGCGCGAGGCCTTCCCCAAATTGCCCATCCAGTCGTAGATGAGCCGGACCCGTACGCCTTCTCGCGCCTTGGCACTCAACGCGTCGGCGAACTCGCGCCCCGTGTCGTCTTCCTCAATGAAGTAGCTCTCGAAGTGGACGTGGTCTCTCGCCGATCGAATCGCCTCCAGCCAGCGGGGGTAGTTCTCGCGGGCGTCCTGGAGGAGACGAACGTGATTGCCCCCGATCAGTGGCGCGCCGGCGGTCCTCGAGAAGGCGCCGGCGGCGAGCTCCCGCAACTGCACCAGTGCGGTGCGCTCGTCCGGCGCCGACCTGCTTCGATGTCTCATGCTGGTTCGGATCGCACGATTCGAGCCTGGTCCACCTACCGGGATGCTGCCTGAGGACGATTTCGTGTCATTCATGCCGCAGTGTCAAGGACATTGCCCGGATAGGCATGGCGCTGATCGGGCCGCGCGCTGTGGGGCGGCCTCGCGCACACCGCGGGGTCCACGGACCCAAGAGCGCGAAGCCCCGAGGGGTTGCCCCGGGGCTTCGGCCAAACCTCGACCCCACCGACGTTGGTGGGCGACCTTGGATGGCTCCCGAGGAGGGACTCGAACCCCCGACCCGCCGGTTAACAGCCGGCTGCTCTACCAGCTGAGCTACTCGGGACCGCGGGCGAATGCTAGGCAGCCGGTGGCCGGACGGCAAGGACGGGCGCACGCCGGGCCTCGTCCCGCCGCGGTGCGCATGCTATCACTTCGGGGTGCCCGGCCACGCCATCACCGGCCCGAGCCATACCCACATCCAGGAGTCTCGATGCGCTGTCGAACCATCCTGGCGCTCGCCGTCCTCGGCACGCTCACCGTGCTTCCAGTGACCGGAGCGGCGCAAGCCCGCCTGGCGCCGCCGGCCCGTGCCATCCGGCGCGATATCCCGATGACCGACATGATCCGGCGCGCCTTCGCAGCCGGGACCCGCGATTCCGCCGGGAACCCGGGCCCTCACTACTGGCAGCTCTGGACGGACTACACCATCAGCGCGAAGCTCGATCCCTCGGCCGGCGTGGTCTCCGGGCACGAGCGGGTGGTGGTGCAGAACGCGAGCGACAGCGCGATGCACGAGATCGTGTTGCGGCTCGACCAGAACCTCTTTGCGCCCAGCGCTCCGCGAGCCCAGGCTGCGCCCGGCTCCGTCCGGCTTACGGATGGGATGCAGGTCACGGGCCTCATGCTCAACGGGCAACCGGTGGACCTGAATCCTCCGCCGCGCTTCGGCGCCTTCGGACCTGGCGCTCCGCCGCCCCAGCTTCTGCTCGCGGCGTACAAACTCACGCAAACGTCTGCCACCATCACGCTTCCGACCCCGGTGCCGGCGCACGGCAACTTCACTCTCGAGGCGGACTGGCGCTTCACGGTGCCGAAAGTCGAGGGCGGGCGCGGCGTCCGGATGGGCGCCTGGGGCGACTCGCTCTACCAGGTGGCGCAGTGGTATCCGCGGGTCGCGGTGTTCGACGATCTGCGCGAGGGCGGGTGGGACACCGATCCCTACCTCGGCGCGTCCGAGTTCTACAACAACTTCGGCCATTTCGACGTGAGGTTGGACGTGCCCGCCGGTTGGCTGGTGGGCGCCACCGGCGTGCTTCAGAACCCTCAGGAGGTGCTCACCGCCACGGAGCGCGAGCGGCTGTCGCACGCGCTGGAGTCCGATTCGGTGCTCCACATCGCTGGGTCGGACGAGTTCGGGCCCGGCAAGGCGACCGCGGAGGGCGACCGGCTGGTGTGGCACTTCACCGCCGACACCGTCGGGGACTTCGCCTGGGCGACGTCGAACCGCTATGTGTGGGACGCGACGCGCGCGACAATCCCCGGCCGCGGTGCCGTGCCGGTGGACATGCTGTATCTGCCGGGGCACGCGCCACAGTACGCGCAGGCCGGCCCGCTCGCCCGCCATGCGCTCGAGTTCTATTCGAAGCTCTGGATCCCCTACTCCTTTTCGCGCCTGACGCTGGTGGACGGCCCCGACACGGGGATGGAGTACCCGATGATCATCTTCTCGGCGGCGGGCGCGGCCGACCACGAAGCCGGACACGAGTGGTGGCCGATGACGCTCGGCACCAACGAGACGTGGTACGGGTTCATGGACGAGGGGTTCAACCAGTACATGAACATCCTCTCGCGCGCCGACCGCCAGCACCAGCCGGTCAACCTCGACGGGTGGGGCCAGTTCTACGGCCAGACCAGCGGCGACGAGCGCGAAGCGCCGATGATGTGGGACGCCAACTACGGCGGCCCGATGTACGGCTTCCAGGCCTACAGCAAGGCGCCGATGATGCTCTCGATGCTGGGCGGCGTCGTGGGGGACACCGCGGTGTGGCGGGCGATGAGCGAGTACGCCCAGGCGTGGCGGTTCAGGCATCCCTCGCCGTGGGACTACGCCTTCTCGATGGACCGCGCGCTGCACCGTGACCTGGGCTGGTTCTGGTACTCCTGGCTGTTCACCACCGATGCCGTGGACGGCTCCATCCAGAGCGTCCACACCTCGGGCGGACGCACCACGGTGGTGGTGCGGGAGGACGGTCAGATGCCTTCACCCGTGGTCCTGGCCGTGCACTTCGCGCCGAAGGGGCCGCGCATCCAGCCCATGAAGAACGCGCAGATGGTGGATGACTCCACTGCGATCGTCACCTGGCCGGTGGACGTGTGGTTCGGCGGCAGCCGCACCTTCGAGCCGGTCCTCCGGTTCGGCGCGCGGAGGATCGAGCGGATCGTCTTCGATCCTCACTGCCGCTTCCCGGACCACGACGTTGGCGACAACACGTGGCCGAGGCAGCCCGCCCCCGCGGGCGGCCCCGGGAGACCTGGCGGAGGGGGCCGCTTCGGCGCTCCTGCGTGCCAGGGTTGATGCGCTGAAGGCCCGGGAGGGATGTCCTCCCGGGCCTTCGGGTGCAGTCCCGCGGCGGCTGCGGCGCGCTAGCGCCGGATGACCGTGTAGGCGAGCAGCACGAAGTTGAGCAGCTGGATCAGGATGGAAAAATCGTCGCGCGTGAAGCTGCTGCGCGGCACCACAAGCTGATCGCCCGAGCGCACCCCGAGCTCGCGAAGGGTCGAACGCGCGATGGCCGCCGGCTCGAGTGAGATCCTGATGTTCTCCCCGCCGCGGATCAACTGCAGCTTCCTGTCGTTCGCCTGCCGCGTCGGGCCTCCGGCCAGGGCCAGCAGGTCGAACACTGTCAGGGTGGGGTCCACGCTGTAGAGGCCCGGCTTGTAGACCTCGCCCAGCACCGCCACCCGGAACAACGGGGTCAGGGTGAAGAACGGGCGCTGGAAGAGCTGGCT
>Ga0153915_10007635_pt1 | contig 10216 bp, 9 predicted proteins | sample Opewatmetagenome_2_FD_107003 | JGI IMG/M metagenome (GOLD analysis project Ga0153915, IMG submission 107003) | Freshwater wetland microbial communities from Ohio, USA - Open water 3 Core 3 Depth 3 metaG | ecosystem: Environmental > Aquatic > Freshwater > Wetlands | place: USA: Ohio, Lake Erie... | reverse complement strand
GAGACCCTCAGCAAGGGCAAATCCTTGGTTCGACTCCTTTCCCAATTTGTGATCGCCAATCTCAAGCACTGTTTTTGGATCCCAGCCACTCGGATTGTCGCCGCCCCACATCTTGTACATCACGAAGTGACAGTACTCGTGGAATGTCGAGTGGATCAGATTTCTATACGGGGACTCCGCGGTGAGCTCTTCTAGGTGAATCTGTCCCCAATAGGGATCATCCGTCCCAAACAACAGGCCCCATATATCTACGACATGTGTATGCGATGACAGCCCCCACACGTCACTGCAATAGGATGGCCATCTGATGCCCACTTGGGGTATGCCGTCCATCGCTCCGGGCCATGAATTCGAGATGATGTAGTTGCGCATCTCATAGACGGCGTCCACGATCGCCAGCGCTATCACCATGTCCCAATAAGTTCCTCCCTCTTTTGTGGGCAGGAGGGTTCCGAAATCGTGGACCTCACCGGCATCTAGCTTGGTCCAGTGGGTCCTCCATTTGTATGGTTCGTCAGGCTCAGGAATCCAGCTTTTCACAACCGCGTACGGGTTGTTACTGTACATCCTCACAAAGTAGTACTTCCCGCTGCTCAATCCCGAGAAGTAGTATTGACCCGAAGCATCCGTTCGGCCTTCTGCTACTTTCTCCTCATTGCCTCCATTCTCATCACATCTGTATACCAGCACCTTCGCTTCTCTGCAGGGTCGGTGAGTGCCTTCCGTGTCCTGATAGACGAACTTGCCGGTCACGGCGGGGTCGTCGGAAGAACTGGTAGATAAGGCCGATTCTGGAGATGCGTCATTCGAAAAAGAGGTTGTGCCACCTCCAGTGCAGATCGCACCAGGCATCCAATCGGAAAGAAGACTGGCTGCACCTGCACTGTTGACCTCCGCCGAGTGACTGTCGGGCGATTCCGAGTCAGTCATCGTGAAGCAGGACACCACAAACAAGAAGACCATGCAGCTCGCGGCAACCTTCCTCAATTCGTTTGGCAATTCCGAATCCCTTCCTCCCACAGCACTCCCTCCTCACCTACGACATTCGATGCCGCTCTAATGTGCGTGCACAGAGCAGCCGACCGGAAGGACCCGTTTCGGCTTCAGGGACCATTGACAAAGTGATTTGGCAACTCCTCGAACCCTTATCCCCCAGCCACCACTCTCAGGCTCTCGCCTGATTGGAGAGCAATCCTTCATTCTCTATAGATAGTTTTCGAGGATCTGACGGGACCGCAGTGTACACATTAGGCGGCTAGGAGTGACAGGGCCCTGGTGTACTCCTCCAGACGGTCGTGAAGTCGGCCTCAACTGTCGAGGGTGACATGACAGCTGAAGGGGTGCGTCGACAGGACGAGCCCGTCCGGGCATTGCATTCCAGTTGCAGGAAAGATATTTCCACGACCTTGGTCTTCTGCTTCTTCGGATGAGTGCTGAGCATGCCGGAGACCGAGCTTCTCTACATGAAGGACACAGAGGCGAACTACATCAGGGATTTCGAGGCCAAGGTGATTGAGAGAGGCTTCGACTACGTCGTCCTCGACAGGACCGCGTTCTACCCGCTTGGAGGAGGCCAGCCATCAGACACCGGTTGGCTTGAGTGGCCTGGCGGGAAAGCGGAGGTCAGGGAGGTAACCAAGAAGGAGGGCATCAGGCACCATCTCACGCAGAACCCAGACATCGTCCCCGACAACGTCCGGGGGGTCATCAACTGGGAGCGAAGGTACGCGCACATGAGGATGCACACCGCCCAGCACATCGTCTCTGGGGTCGTCTATGACTTGTACAAGGCGCGGACTGTCGGCAATCAGATATACCACGATCGCTCGCGGATAGACTTCGCCCCGGTGAAATTCACAGATGAGATGATAGCGGAGACGGAGGCCAAGTGCAACGAGATCCTATCGTCCGGCGCCAAGGTGGAGATATGCAAGGAGGACCGGGAGGTGCTCGAGCGGAACGTCGATTCTCAGAGGGCGAACCTGGACCTCCTCCCGAAGTCCGTGCGGGAGCTCAGGGTTGTCAGGGCCGGCGAGTTCGATGTTTGCCCGTGCGCTGGCACCCACGTGCGTTCGCTATCGGAGATCGGGAAGGTCAAGATCACAAAGCGCGAGAACAAGGGGAAGGACCGCGAGCGGATCACCTACGAACTTCTGTCCTGAGCCGCCCGGTTTCTCCCCAAATTGCCAGTCTTGCCTTCTGGGCCCTCAATCGAATCCATGATCAGTTCGAACAGATCGTAGACCCTTGTGCCGGGGACTGTCCTGAGCTGGGTCTCGCAGAACGGGCATGAGGTGACTATCGCGGCAGCGCCCGTGGCCTTCGCCTCTGCTACCCGCTTCGCGGCCAGGTCCTTGGAGAGCTTCGGGAAGGCCGACTGAAGGCCCGCACCAGCACCGCAGCATCTCGATTCGTACCGGTTGTTAGGCATCTCGACAAGCTCGGCAACCGCCTTGACGATCTCCCTCGGTTCCTCGAACACCCCTCCGAGGCGGCCAAGGTGGCACGGATCGTGATAGGTGACCTTCTCGCGGCCCTTCCTGAGCTCGAGCCTGCCGGTGCGTATCTGCTGGGCGATCTCCTGGGACAAGTGGAGGACCTGTATCTTTGAACCTCGGTCCTCTAGCGACCTCTTCAATGTCGTGTAGCATCCAGGGCACGCGGTGACTATCCTCGAAATTCCCAGCTCGTCGAATCTCTTTACGTTGCCTTCCACGAGTTCCTCGAATGCTGCCTTCTGCCCCACTCTCAGGAGCGTGGAGCCGCAACACGGTTCATCCTGCCCGAGTGTCGCAAACCTGATCCCCGCCTTCTGCAACAGCTTCGCACCTGCGACAAGGCCCTTGTTGAGTGGCTTGTTGACCGCGGAGGTGCAGCCCGCGAAGAACAGGACTTCCTGCTGTCCAGAGGAAGCCTTGGGGATGTTGAGACCCTTGGCCCACCTTGCCCGGGCGCTCCTGGGCTGGAACCAGGGGTTCCCGTAGTTCCGGATGCTCGCGACTATCGACGAGTGCTCCTTCATCGGCTCGACCCCGTGCTCGAGCAGGTATTCCCTGAACGCTCTCGTGTGTTCGGTGTTCTTGAGCGCGCACCATCGGTCGCAGTTACCGCACAACGTGCACTCGAACGCCGCCTGGACGACTGCCGGGGTAACCTCGAACCTGCCCTGGATTAGGCCGAGCATCGTCCTGTTCCGGCCCCGCATGCACAGCGTCTTGATCTTTAGGGTCTGATAAACTGGGCATCCGCGCTCGCAGAACCCGCACGACGTCCCGAAGCAAGTCTCGAGCTCGTCCTTGAATTCCTCGAGGCCGCTCATCTATGCTCCTCCTTTGGGAATTTCTTGCCCGGGTTGAGGATGCCCTTGGGATCGAATATCCTCTTGACCTCCCTCATGTACTTCAGCGATGGCCCGTGCTCCAGCTCCAGGTACGGCGCCTTCTGGTACGTGTCGCTCATGAAGGTGCTCATAGTCCCCTCGAAGGAGACCGCGAGCCTGCTCAGCTCGTCGTGGAACATGCGGAACCTGCGCACCTCCTCAGGGTCCCGATAGTCAACGAATACCGCGCAGGACAGCGAGAACCCGATGCTGTTCGGATGTTCGAGGTACGCGTTCATGCCGATGATTTCCAGTTTGTGCTTCTCCGCGACGTGGATGAATTTGTGGTAGAACTCCTCGAGCCTGCCCACGGGGACGCCTGGATCGGCCGCACCGAACTTCTTCTGTTTTTGCGAGTCCGGCCATTTCTGCTTGAACGGTTCGAAGTCGAGAGTGTACTTGGACGCCCACCATGCATCTACTATCGCGCGCTCCTCGACGGGCAACGCCTCGAACTCCTTCGCTATCTTCAAGGCGTAGGCCCTTTGCGATTCAACGACTTCTTGATCTCCCGCGAATGCGATGGCCAAGAGCGCCTCGGCCCATGCGGGAATCTCGGGCTCCTTGCCGAACTTCTGGACATAGCTGTGCGCGTAGAACCTCAGCCTCCGCTTGCAGTTGATATGGGCGGCCTCGATGCACAGCCCGGCCTTCAGGAGCCTGCTGAGGTAGTCGACCGCGGCGCCCATGCGCGGGAACACTAGCATGTCGACCCTCCTAGACGCGGGAATGGGTTCCAGCTTAAGGGTAGCCTCGGTAATGATTCCGAGCGTGCCCTCGCTCCCTGCCAGCAAATCCTTGAGCTTATACCCGGACGATGTGAAGTGCGCCTTCCTGTGGCCCAGCTCGATGATCTCGCCCGTGCCCGTGACGATCTCCGCGCTCAGGAGGCAGTTCAGGATCTTCCCGTACCTGACGCCGAAGGTGGAGTCGTTGTCGCAGGCGATGGCCGAACCGACCGTGCTGACCCATTTCGATTCGGGTTGGTGCGGCAGCCAGAGGTCGTAGGGGTTGACCGCGTCGTTGACCTCCTGGAGGGTGGCGCCCGCCTGGACCCTTACGGTCTGGTTCCGTTGGTCCACCTCGACGATCGAGTTCATCGTGGTCGTGTCGTTGTAGATGCCGCCGTAGAGCGCAATCGCTCCCCCGAGCATCCCCGTCAGACCACCGCCAGCAGTGACGGGTATTTCGTGGGCGAATGCGATCTTCACGATCCTCTGGACGTCGCGCGTGGTCCTCGGGAGGACGACGACATCGGGAGGGCGGAACTCATCCGGGGTCCTCGGGCTCCAATCCGCGCCGTAGACGAACCTCTCGGATGGGTCGGTGAGGACCTTCTCCTTCCCGAGGGATGAAACGAGCTCCTCGACGTATGACATTGCCTAGTGCGTATGAAGCCCTTGTGAGCACAAAAGCTTGTTTGCCCAACATGGAATCGGGCCCGACGGGCAATGGTTCATAATCCCATTTTCATATTAGAGAGCCTGAGAACGGTGAGAACACATGTCTGAACAGGTGTTCGAGAAGGGACTTCTGTACGGCCTCCGGATGCCATCGTCTTACAGGACCCTTGAGGAGCAGTCGATAAAGACCATCAACGAGGAACTCATGAACTATCCGAACGCCCTCAAGATGTTCCAGCTGCTTCAGAACGATCCCGAGACCAACAACTACCTCACGCTCGCGAACTACATCGCGGTCCAGAAGCTTGGATACAACGACCACGGCCCGATACACGCTAGGATCACCACTGCGAACGCCATGAAGTTGCTAAGGATCATCCTGGACAGCCGGGAGCTTGCCCTCGATTCCATCACGGGCCTGGGGATGACAGAGGACGACGCGCACCTGATCGTCATGGCAGGCAGTTTCCTGCACGACATCGGCAACGCGGTCCACAGGGAGGAGCACGAGGCGCTGAGCCTTGTGCTGGGGAAGGGCATCCTCGAGCGCCTCCTCCCCTCAATATACCCTGAAGTGAACAAGCGAACAGCGGTCCTCGGGCAGATACTGCACATCCTCTATTCTCATGACGAGGCGGAGAACGCCCTCACCATGGAAAGTGCAATCGTGGTGATCGCAGACGGATGCGACATCACGAAGGGAAGGGGAAGACTCTCCTACGACCTGGGGAAGCATGATATCCATTCTATCTCCGCACTGTCGATCGAGAGCGTCGAGATCAGGAAGGGCCAGACGAAGCTGATCGAGATATATGTCGAGATGTCCAACTCGGCCGGGATCTATCAGGTGCAGGAGACCCTGGGCAACAAGGTCGCGAAGAGCCTGCTGAGGGACGACATCGAGATTGTGACGGAGCTCATACCGCAGAAGACCGTGCCGGATGCGAGGGTGAGGGACCGGATAATATTCTCCGACGGGAAGTTCAAGAGCATCTAGAACGAGAATAGCAGGATCGACGCCACGAGCATCGCCAGAGCCACATATTGCCTGAGCGTCAGCCTCTCCCTGAGCCTGTACTTCGCGACTGCTATCGTGAGCACCGGATAGAGGTTTGTTATCGGAGAAACGATCGAAACGTTGCCGTTCTCGATCGCGAGGTAGTACGTAATCCCTCCGAACGCAAAGCATAACATGGACAGCTCCAGGATTCGTCGGTTGGACTTCGGCATCTCGAACTTGCCCTTCTCGGTGGTCAACCAGTATGCCACCCATATCGTCGGGCACACCAATCCGTAGACCCCGATGAAGTTCGTGTTGCCGATGTCGGTCATCACGTCCTTGGCGAGGGCGGCGGAGGTCCCCCAGAAGAAGAGCGATATCACCGCGAACGCAATCCCGAGGAGCTCGGTCCTCCTCTCGCCATTGCCGTTGCTCGAGTACGTGAATACGAGCATGGCCGCCACGACCAGAGACACGCCGATTCCCTCGAACAGATTCATGGATTCGCCAAGGAAGACCAGCGCTAGAATCACAGTCCAGGGCGCGTACGCACCGGCGACGGTTCCCACGATGCTGACCTTGCCGTGCTTCAAGGACTCGTAGAAGGTGACATACGCCGCACCCGAGAGACCAGCGGTTGCGATTGCAAGTAGCCAAGTGCTCGTCGGGAACGACGTGCTCGGGTCGCGGAAGATCACGAAGTATGGCACCCAGATGACGAAGATGTTCACGCTGAGGATCAGGAGCAGGTTGGCCGAGGATGCATTGGTCCTCGTCTCCTTCGCGAATACTTGCCCCAGCCCGTACATCATGATCGTCGCGAGGGAGAAGGGCAGCCAGAGAAGCTCCATTGGTCAGCGCGATGCTTGGCGTGTAGATATATGTTTTCAGGCCAAGCAACGACTTGATGTGCAGTCAGGTGAGCTCCTTGGCCTTCTCGCTTCTTAGGAAGATGGTCTTCCCGCGGTAGTCTATCCGCAGTATCCTGTGATACGGAATGGTGGCCTCGTCAGTGTCGAAGAAGCCCTTGCCAAGCGCCTTGAGCCTGTCGCCAGTCACCCTCATCACGTCCTCTGGTGCTCCCCTGTGAACGTACCAGATGATCGCCTCATCGAGCGCTTCCCCTTCAGTCCATTTGAGGCGGTTCAAGACTTCTCGTGGATAGACCATCGTCTCGGAGTATCGGAAGGAGAAAGGAAAATGTTTCGGAGATTCGCCCGAGTGCGCGGTCAAAACTCCCGCAGCTTCTCCTGTACCTTGGCCGCGAGCTCAATGACCTGGTTCATCTCAGCTTCCCGCGGCGGGCCCTTGGAGTCGACGACACCCAGCACCTCGATCTTCGTGCCCGCGAGTATGTCCTGGAGCTGCTTCACCGCCCCACCTGCCCATCCGTGCGAAGTGAGGAACGCCGCGTACTTCGTGGGCGCGCGCAGAGCTTTGACCAGAATCGCCGCATATGCTCCGACGGGGTGCATTCCGTTGAGAACTGTTGGGGCGCCGAGGATCAGGATCGGAGAATCCACCAGCTCCTTCGCGACCTCTCCTACTCCTGTGGCGGTCAGGTCGTAAACCTGGACGTTCACCCCATTCTTGACCAGGACCTCCTGCATCAGACGCACCATCTTCTCGGTGCTGCCCCACATGGAGACGTACGCAATGAGGACCTTCTTGGCCATCCTCTCCCCGTCCCACTTGGCGTACTCGTCCAAGATGACCTTCGGATCACGCCAGATGAATCCATGCGACGGAGCGATCATCTTCAGGTCGAGCTTCTTCAACTTCTCCATCGCGTTGAGGCCATTCTTCCTAAATGGCATCATTATTTCCGCGAAGTACACCTTGGCAAGGTCGACTGCCAGCTCGTTCCCGTACTCGTCCGCGTAGAACTCCCCGACTGCCGCATGGGACCCGAAGAAGTCGCATGGGAACAGAATGCCGTCCTCTTGCAGGTATGTGAAGATCGTCTCCGGCCAGTGGAGCCACGGGGCGTCGATGAAGCTCAGAGTCTTCCCGCCGAGGTCGATCTTCATGGTCTCATCGACGACCATGATCCTCTCGGCCGGCGTGTTGTAGTACATCATCGCGGCCTCCTTGCCCTTCGCGCCCGTGACGAGCTTCGCGTTCTTCGCGACCTCCAACACGCGGGGTATGGCGTTCGCGTGGTCCGGCTCCGCGTGGTTCATGATGAGGTAGTCAATCTTCGCGGGGTCGACGTGCTGCGACACCTTGTTCAGCAGCTGCTCCTCGAACCCGGGGTTGACGGTGTCTATGAGTGCGGTCTTCTGCTCCCCTTTGACCAGATACGCGTTGTAGCTGGTTCCGTGGGGCAACGGTATGAGTGCGTCGAACAATCGTCTGTTATCGTGCTTCACGCCGACCCAGAACACGCCTGGGGCGATCGAAACTGTTCCCGAGAGAACGGGCATTGATTCACTCTCCGGAATCGATGAAGCCTTGGGAGTTATTATTCTTGTCCCCAATCGCGCCGAGGGGCGTTGGCCGGAGCCTCCAGCTGGTCGACTGAGAAGAACATTAAAGTATCGAGAGTATTAGGGGAGGCGATTACGGAAGGCCCCGCTGGTGCTCGGGCCTTCGACTGAGGAATGTTTGCGATGGACCTCAAATCCAAGTTACGACGCGTTCCCGAGTTCAAAGGAGTCGTCTTCTGGGACATCACGCCGCTGCTCAAGGACCGGGTCGCATTCAAGGACTGCGTGAAGAAGCTCGCGGACCACTTCAGGAAGATGGACATCGATGTTGTTGTGTCGATCGAGGCGAGGGGGTTCATAGTCGGTGCCCCAGTCGCCCACGAACTCGGAGTCGGGTTCGTTCCCATCCGGAAGAAGGGCAAGCTGCCGCCGCGCGTTGCGTCTCTGGATTACAGGAAGGAGTACGAGGCCGACACCATCGAGATCCGCGAGGACGCGATCGAGCACGGCGACCGGATACTTCTGATAGACGACCTCCTGGCGACAGGCGGCACGGCGAAGGCAAACGCCCACCTGGTAGAGAGGCTCGGGGGCAAGGTCATCGCCATGGGATTCCTCGTGGAGCTCGGCTACCTGCACGGGAGGGAATACCTGGACGGGAAGTACGACATCTATTCACTCATAAACTGCAAGAGCACGGAGTCACATGACATGATGGACGGGACGTGCTCTGGCCCAGGGATAAGCTGCATGAAGGCCAGTCAGAAAGGTAGAGGATAAGATGGCTCTAGAGGAACTGAAGGCTTCTTTGACCGAATCGTCGATCGTCAGGCGAGGGGACTACGATTACATCGTCAACCCGGTCACCGACGGGATACCGATGGTGAGGCCGACGATGCTCAAGGAGATCGTCGATGCGATGTGCCAGATCTCGGATTTCGACTGCGACTACTTCATCACCGTGGAGGCGCTCGGGCTCCCCCTGGCGACCGCGCTCTCGCTGAAGACGGGCAAGCCATTCAACGTCGTCAGGAAGCGGATGTATGGTCTGCCTGGGGAGATCAATATATCCAGGCTGACGGGCTACTCGAAGTCCTCGCTCTTCGTGAACGGCGTCAAACCGGGAGACAGGGTCATCATCGTGGACGATGTCGTGAGCACGGGCGGGACGCTTTGGGCGCTTGTAGAGGCGCTCGACAAGATCGGCGTCAAGATCGCTGATATTCTCGTGGTCGTGGAGAAGACGGACAGGAAGGCCGAGATCGAGAGGAAGCTCGGGATTCAGGTGAAGACCCTGGTGAAGGTGGACATCGTAGACGGCAAGGTCGTGGTCCTCTAGACTCTCGCGAATTGGGCTGTCTTCTTCGGCCATTCCTTGGCGATTTATCAAGAAATACGCATATTGCTGGAATCTCGGAATGCTAACTGTAGCGCGCTCCGCAAAGTGTCCCGGTGGGGATCCTTGGGCGTGGGCGATCCGTCACTACTGTTGGTCGTGCTCGTGAGTTCGCTTGCGGGCACGGGGGCAGGATTCCTCGCGGGATTGGTGCCCGGGCTTCACATGAACAACCTGGCCGCCCTGCTGTCCGCATACGCCGGCTCCTGCATAGGCCTCTTCGGCACGCTGGCCATGGCGTTCGGGTCCTCGGACGCTGCGGTTGCTGTTTCGAGCTTCCTCTCGGCTGCGCTCATCGCGCACATACTCTCCGAGTCAGTCTCCTCGACATATGTTGGCATCCCTTCAGGGGACGTTGTTTCTGTGCTCCCGGCCCATAGATTAGCGAAATCCGGACTCGGCCGAAGCGCGGTGAGGGCATCCGCGGACGGCGCTCTGGCGGGTGTGCTCGCGTCAACATTGGTACTCTTCCCAGCCTGCCTCCTAATGGGGGAGCCTGTGGGGTTCTATGGTCTGCTGAGGCAGGGCATGGCCGCGATTGTGATGTTCTTCTCATGCGTGCTCCTGGTTTCAGAGGGGGCGGTTCCTGTTGGACCTTCTCAGAGGCAT
>Ga0153915_10007634_pt1 | contig 10216 bp, 10 predicted proteins | sample Opewatmetagenome_2_FD_107003 | JGI IMG/M metagenome (GOLD analysis project Ga0153915, IMG submission 107003) | Freshwater wetland microbial communities from Ohio, USA - Open water 3 Core 3 Depth 3 metaG | ecosystem: Environmental > Aquatic > Freshwater > Wetlands | place: USA: Ohio, Lake Erie... | reverse complement strand
TCACTTGACTTGCTTTTTTATTTCGAGGTGTTAAAATTAACTCTAAACTTTAATTTGTTGCAATGAAAGTCATTATTCTGGCCGGCGGGAAAACCAATCTGCCGGGAAAATTTAAAAATATACCCAAATCCCTGATTGAAATAAAAGGGAAACCGGTTTTGGAATACCAACTCGATTTACTGAAAAAATATAAATTCAGCGATATCCGTCTGAGTTTATTCTATAAAGCGGAAGATATTTTGAAATATTTAAAGAAGAAAGATCCCAAAGGAAGTATTTCCGGGAAAAAAGGAAAAATTGCCGGAGTCGAATATGTCGTAGGTTCGAAGCCGCTAGGCACCGGCGGCGCAATTAGAAATGTCGCACGCGACGTAAAAAAAGATTTTCTAGTGGTCAATGGAGACGTTTTGACGAATATCAATCTTTCCGATTTCGTGAATTTTTACAAAAAAAATATTTCCGAGCCGAGACTCTTTCCGTCTTCGCAGTTTTTCAGAACTTTTACCCCTAAAATTCTTCCCTTGGAAATTTCGCCCTTAAGAAAGAGGGTTTCTTTCGAGGATATTGTCGGCGCAATGGCGGTTTCCTATACTCAGGATTCTTCGGGATTGGGATTGGTGAAAATAAAAAACGACCGTGTGGTCGAATTCAAGGAAAAACCCGAATATCAGTATTCGGGATACATCAATGCCGGGTTTTACATTTTTTCCCCACAGGTTTTCGAGATAAAATCCTTCAAGTCGCAAAAAAACGGCGAAGCTTTTTCCGTTGAGAGGGCTATTTTTCCGCAATTGGCAAAAAATAGTCAATTGTTGGGGTATGTGCACAGGGGTCTATGGGCAGACATCGGCAGTAAAGAAGGGTTTGAGCTGGCAAGAGACGTTGTTGATAAGTTAAACGAGAAAGAATAGGAATTAATTCTGATTTTTTATGCGGGAGAAAAAAGATTTGGGCGATTTTGGCGAAAAAATCGCGGAAAATTACCTAAAAGACAAGGGTTACAAGATTTTAGACAAAAACTTCCGCTATGGTAATTTCGGTGAATTGGATATCATTGCTAGAAAAGGCAGTGATATTGTTTTTTTTGAGGTAAAAACAAGAAAAAAGACCGGACCAACGCAATTTCTGCCCGAGGACAACATCACGCGCGCAAAACAGAAAAAACTGATTAAACTTGCGGAAATTTATCTGAATAAAAATAATTTCGGCGACGTTTCCTGGCAAATCGACATTTTGGCAGTCGAAATTTACCTTAATGGAACTTTCGATATTCGCCATTTGGAAAATGCGGTCGGGGATTTGTGGTGACTTGACAAAAGATATAATTTTTGGTAAACTCTAAAATAGCACGTTTCAATAAAAAAAAGAACGGCACATTATAATAAATGACTGCGAACAAAAAAAACAACAATAAAAGGAGGTTAAAAATGAAACACGCATTGATCGCGATTTTGATTCTGCTGGTAGCGGCAGTCGTTATCACCTGCAGGAACGGTCCAACCGAGCCCCCGATTCCGACCGAAGAAGTCGAGTATTACGACTACGAAGTCACTTACGTCAGAACAGCCATTAACATGCCCGACGAACCCGACCCGCAGGAAGCGATTTTCAGAATCAAGGACGAAATCCAGAACCGCTGGGTTACACTGACCAAAAAAGACGATTACACATTCACAGGAATCATTACTCACGTTCCCACACACCTCAAAAAAGATACGGCCGCTTCGAATCTGGTCTACATTGTCGATCCGAAAAGATGGACCAAAAAAATGCAGATTCCGGGAACCATCGGCATGGGCGGCGTACCGCACTCCGTCGGCGATATCATTTATCTGAAAAACATACAGACGGGAATAACCTACAAATTGGAAAAAATCGTCGACAACCCCCTGCTTAGCCTTCCTCCTGAATTCGGTCCCAAGGCAGCGCAATTTAAAACTAGACAAGGCGGAATTGCAGTCAATGAGTAAGACAAAATAGCCATCCATAGGGGTGGCTATTCTCTTTTTACGTTTCCGCTGTGTTATAATAAAAAAAATAATCCAAAATTTTTATGAATCGTGTCAAATTTATAATTTATATCCTTTATTTCTTGGTTTTTTGCTTTTTGTTTTTCGGATTTTCTCCCTTGTGTGTAAAAGCCGACAATCCATATGTTAATATCGATAGTTGCGTTTTATCGCTGTCGGGAAACGAGCTTGTCGTATCAGGAACCCTGGTTGGGGCAAAAGCTATAACCATGTGCCAACAGCCCTGCGGATTTCCCACACCAGGATTATGCTGTCAGATTAGAAGCGCAATTGATGTTTCCGACACAAAAAGAGAAATGGATTTAATTGATTTCGGCATCATCCCCCCGGAAGATTTGATTCTTATACAAACCGGCGGCGGCGGCGCTTGCTGGACAGGAATCTGCGACGGGCCGGCTTATGTCTGGCGATTTTCCACTGCCATGGATTTAACCGACATTGATCCGGGAACTCATACCGCGAAAATTTCGGCATTTTCAAACAGTTTATGGGCATTCGATACTTGCGAATTCGTGAAATCATCAGCTCCTTCGGCAACAAATCTTAATGCCGCGGCTTCAGATTGGTGTTCCGCATCGCCTGCTTATTATTTATCTTGGATATATTCCGACCCGGACAGCGACACAGAAAGCAGGTTCGATTTGCAAATCGACGACAGCGGACCATCGTTTCCTACACCGGAGATCGACAGATCTTATTCCGGACTCTCTAACCCCAGTCCAACCACCAATAATCAGGCGGTATTAGTAATCACGTCTTTGCAAGCGGATTATCTTACCTACGGAAAGACCTACAACTGGCGCGTAAAAGTATATGACAGCAATGGCTTAGATTCCGGTTGGGTCAATGGTCTATTATTTACCACTCCGAACCACAGAGCGCCGAGTGTCGATTTCAACTGGTCGCCAATCAGTCCGGCTGTCGGAGAAAGTACCAACTTTTTCGACGTATCGACCTGCTACAATGTCAGTGGAATTTCTGTTCCTTGCGCCACTCGTAACTGGATATTTTCGGATGGCACGCCCCCGTCATCCACCCTGCAAAATCCAGCCTCCGAATTCTCGCCATCGGGAATGAAAAATATTAGTCTGCAAATTATTGATAGTTTAGGTACGCAATGTACTGCCAGTGAAAATTTGTTCGTGAATTTTAATCCCAAAGATTGGAGAGAAATAAAGCCGTGGTAGATTTTAAAAATGTGGGGTTGACAAGCGATTTTTAAAAGCATAGGATAAAATTTAATGATTAAATGGTCCGCTTAGTGCGGGCCTTTCTTTAAAAAATATGGATCAAAAACAATTTTTATTGGCCGTAAATCAAATCGCGGAGGAAAAAGGCATTGCACCAGAGCAGATTATCGAGACTTTGGAAATGGCAATTGCTGCTGCGTACAAAAAAGATTACGGCAAAAAGGGGCAGAACATCAAGGTTCATTTTGACCCGAAAACCGGTGAAATCGAAGTTTACCAGGTTTTTTTGGTCGTGGATAAAGACATGTTGCGGCCCGAAGAAGAAGGAGAGATCGAAGAGCAAATAAACGAAGAAAATGAAGAAATCGGCGAGGATAAAAAAATAAGATTTAATCCCTACAAACATATGATGGTTGATGAAGCGCAGAAACTCAAAAAAGGAGTAAAACCGGGCGAAGAAGTACAGGTAAAACTCGAGACGCACACGGATTACGGAAGAATTGCCGCACAAACCGCAAAACAAGTAATCGTTCAGCGCTTACGGGAAGCGGAGCGCGACGTGATTTATGGAGAATACAGCGGTAAGGAGGGCGAGGTCGTCAGCGCAATTGTGCAAAGAATAGAGGGCAGGAATATTTTTCTCGACATCGGAAAGGCAAGCGGGGTTTTGTTTCCCGAAGAGCAGATTCCTGGAGAAAGATTCTTTTTCGGTCAGCGTTTGCGGGTTTATATCCTTAAAGTGGAAAAAACCCCAAAGGGGGCAAACATTATTTTGTCGCGCGCATACCCGAAACTAGTGAGCAAATTGTTCGCTATTGAAGTTCCAGAAATTTCCACGGGAGTAGTACAAATCAAATCCATTGCCAGGGAAGCAGGTTCACGGACAAAAATCGCGGTTTATACCGAGGAAGAAGGAGTTGACCCAGTCGGCGCGTGCGTCGGCCAAAAAGGAAGCAGGGTGCAGACGGTAATCAACGAACTCGGCGGAGAAAAAATAGACATTATCCAGTGGAACGAGAATGTGAATAAATATATTGCCAATGCTCTTTCTCCAGCTAAGGTTTTAGACGTAGAAATCAGTGATTCAAAAAGGAGCGCTTTGGCAATCGTTCCCGAAGACCAATTATCTTTAGCTATTGGCCAGAAAGGGCAAAACGTAAGACTGGCAGCGAAACTGACTGGCTGGAAAATCGACGTCAAAAGCGACAAAATGGTCGAAGAAGACCGCAAAGCGAACAAGAAAGTCTCAGAAAAAGAAGAAAAAGAAGAAAAGAAAACCAAGAAAACCAAAAAACCAAAAAAAGAAAAAGCAAAAGCAAAAGAAGATGAAAAAGAAAGCAATAAAAAAAGTTAGAGCGATTATTTTCGACATCGAAAATAACGAACCGTATTTTTTGATTCTGCACAGAATATTGCGCTGGGAAGGTTGGGAGGCGCTTAAAGAAACAATAGAAAAAGGAGAAGCGCCGAAAGAAGCACTCAGCCGTGGAATCAAAGAGGAAACCGGTCTGAAGGAATTCACAATCGTAAAAAGTCTGCGCGCGAAAGAAAAATGGACGGTTTCGGGTAATAATTATGTGATTATCGCTACGTTTTTGGTGCGGGCAGATAAAAAACAGAAAATATCCCTCAAGCAGGATGTTGTCGAACATGACAAGTACGCCTGGGTGGATAAAAAAACCGCAGTCGAAGAACTGACCTGGCCAAAAACCAAAAATTTGTTCGCAAAACTACAAATCAATGGAAAGCAAAAATCAAAACAATAAAATCGAGATTCCCGTAGAACTCGCGGAATACAAAGGAATCAAAGTCAAAAAAAACAAACCGAGCGTGGGAAAAGAGGAAGTGGATAAATCCTTGGATTTTTTGCAAAAATCGCGGGCAAAAACCGTTACCGTTAACAGGCCCGCGCAGATGGGAAACCGCCTGGAAATCGATTTCGAAGTCCGCAACAACGGAGTGAGAATCGAAAACGGAACAAGTAAAAATCACCCCGTGATTCTGGGTGATAATAGGTTTCTTCCTGGGTTTGAAACGCAGCTCGAAGGATTGTCCGCAGGGCAGGAAAAAGAGTTTTCCCTGAAAGTTCCGCAAAATTGGCCGGATAAAAGAGTGGCAGACAAAAATCTCGAATGTAAGGTAAAGGTGAATCTGGTCCAAGAAAGAATACTTCCCGATATTAATGACGAATTCGCAAAATCTTTGGGAAATTTCCCGTCTCTTGAAGCGTTGAAAAAAAACATTGGCGAAGGATTGCTTGAGGAAAAAGAACTTAGAGAAAAACAAAGAATGCAGATGGAACTTATCGAGAAAATCGCCGAGGATTCAAAAATACAGATTCCGTCCGTTTTAATCGAAGAAGAACTGGAAAGGATGATTAATGAACTAAAATTCAGCGTTTCGGGATTTGGCCTCGACTTCGAAACTTATCTTAAGGAAATCAAAAAAACTTCCGACGAACTGAAAAAAGAATGGCGCAAACAAGCAGAAAACCGGGTGCGCATCAATATTTGCCTGAAAGCCATCGCCACAAAGGAAAATATCGAAGTCACTGACGAAGAAATAGAGACTAAAATCAATGAGGAACTGAAGCATTATTCCAGTGCAGAGGAGGCAAAAAAGGATATTGACCTCAAAACATTGAGGGAGTATACTAAGGAAGTGCTTAGGAACGAAAAAGTGCTAGGGTTATTAATTAAAGAAGCAAAAATCGTATGAATTTAATACCGACAGTAATCGAAAAATCGCAATATGGCGAACGGGCTTACGATATTTATTCCCGTCTTTTAAAAGACAGGATAATTTTTCTTGGCGGTCCGATCGACGACAACGTAGCAAATACCGTGATTGCGCAGCTTTTGTTTTTGGAAAACCAGGACCCGAAAAAAGACATTCAGATTTACATCAACAGCCCAGGAGGAACGGTTACCGGCACCATGGCTATGTATGACACCATGCAGTTCGTCAAATGCGACATTTCCACGGTTTGCGTGGGCATGGCAGCGTCTGGAGCAGCGGTGATTTTGGCAGGCGGCAAAAAAGGTAAAAGATTCGCCTTGCCCAATGCCGAAGTTCTGATTCATCAAGTTATGGGTGGCGCCGAAGGTCAGGCCTCGGATATAGAGATTTCCGCAAAGCATATTTTGAAAATCAAGGAACGGCTGAACAAAATAATGGCTAAACACACCGGACAAACGGTTTCTAAGATCGAAAAGGATGCTGACCGCGATTTCTACATGAGTGCGCAGGAAGCCAAAGAATACGGAATCATCGACGACATTATTGAGAAAAGATAAATATTGCGAAATAAAAAACCGTCCCGCAGCAGCGGGACGATTTTTTATTGTTTATTTCAAAACTTTCAACAGACTTTGCCCGGTCATCTCGGCAGGTTTGGGAATTTGCATCAGTTCGAGAATCGTCGGCGCAATGTCGCAAATGATTCCCCGTGAAGGGGAAAACATTTTTTCCACCTCTTCTTCGCTGCGGGGATTTTTGCGCTTAAATTCTTCTCCTACCAAGAAAAAGGGAACGGGATTCGTGGTGTGTTCAGTCATGGATTCTCCGGTATCGGGATTAATCATTTCTTCGATGTGGCCGTGGTCGGAAGTGACGATAAGTACGCATTCTCCGTATTCGGCCATGCCGATTAATCTTTTCAGGTTTTCGTCGATAACCTCGAGCGCTTTTCTTCCTGCTTCGAGGTTTCCAGTATGTGCAACCATGTCGGGATTGGCGTAATTCGTGAGAATTAAATCGTATTTTTCCCTGATTCCCTTGATGATTTCGTCGGTTACCTTGTCTGCTTGCATTTCGGGCTTTTCTTCGTAACTTTGGCTTTGTGACGGGACCAAAATGCGGTCTTCATAGGGCAGTATTCCTTCTTTGTCTCCATTGAAAAAGTAGGTAACATGCGCGTATTTTTCCGTTTCCGCGATTTTTAAAACTTTTTTCCTTCTTTTGGCCAGAACTTCGCCGAGATTGTTGTTTATTTCGATGGGCGGATAAGCAACCCCGACCTCGAATTTTTTGTCGTATTGGGTCAGGGTGCAAACGTAGAGATTGTCCGGTTTTTTACGGGGAAATCCTGCAAAGCCTTCAGCGACGAAAGCCGCCGTGAGTTGGCGCATACTGTCAGCGCGGAAATCGAAAAAGATTATTGCGTCATTATCTTTAACCATGCCTTGTGGTTCTACTACCAGGGGTTCAACATAAGTGTCGTTGATGTCTTGTTTGTAAAACTCTTTGATTTTTTCGACCGGATTGTCTGTTTTTTCTCCGATTCCGTGAGTTAAAAGATTGTATGTTTTTTCCGTCCTATCCCAGTTTTGGTTTCTATCCATGGCGAAAATTCTGCCGATGATTGTTGATATTTTCCAGTTCGGAAAACCCGAAAGTTTACCTTCTATTGCGCCGATTATTTTTGCGCCTTCTTTGAGCGGTGCGTCCTTGCCGTCGGTAAAAAGATGCAGGAATAATTTTTCCGTTTTTTCCTTGCGAGCAAGTTCTAACAGTGCATAAATGTGTTCCAGATATGAATGAACATTGCCGCTTGAAACCAGTCCAATTAAGTGCAGCGCGGATTTATTTTTTTTCACATGTTCAGTTGCTTGAAGCAGCGCCGGATTCTTGAAAAATTCCCCGTTTTTTATGTCTATGGAAATTCTCGGCAAATACTGGTAGATGATTCTGCCGCTGCCGATGACCATGTGCCCGACTTCCGAATTTCCCGCTTCATTCCAGGGCAGGCCGATGGCGATTCCCGATGCTTGCAAAGAGCAGCCGGGATAATATGTTTCCAGTTTTTTTAAATTGGGAACATTTGCCCCGCTGAGCGGATTAATTTGACTCGAAGAGCCGATTCCCATGCCGTCGACAATGGCCAAAATTATGGTTTTCATAATATTAATTTTAGCACAACGGATATGTTTGACAAAATAAATCCAATTTGATAAGCTTGATTAGTAAATAAGTAATCTTTTGCACTAAAAAAAACATCGTTTATTATTCTTCAATTTAAATATGCGTTTTTTAGTCAAATTACAAAAATATGTTAGGATTAATTCCACTACTCGTGGCAGTGGGTTCTTTGATCGCGGGATCAATTTTGGGATACCTCGCTCGACAATCCATCGCCAAAAGACAGGCTGATACAGCCGAAGCGAAAATCGACAAATTAATTACCGAAGCCAAGGCCGAAGCACAAGGAATAATTCTTAAAGCGAAAGACAAAGCAGTGCGCGCCTTGGACGAAATAAAAAGAGAATCGAACAGACGCGATGAAGAATTCCGAAAAACCACGCAAAGACTCGAGAGAAAAGAAGAGACACTGGAATCGAAATCGACGGCACTGGATAATCAAGAGCACGAACTTAAGGAAAAAATCGAAAAAGTACGCGAAATAAAATCGGAACTCGAAAAATTAAAAGACGGAGAAATCAAAAAACTGGAAGAGATAGGCGGTCTTTCCCAGGATCAGGCAAAAAAAGAAATATTGCGCCTGGTGGAAGAAAGAAATAAAGAAGAAATTTTTGCCAAAATCGTAAAACTGGAAAAGCAAGGCAAGGAGGAACTGGAGAAAAAAGCACAAGATATTATGGTTTCGGCTCTGCAAAGATATTCGTCTTCGCAAGCAGCGGAAATCACCACCACCACGGTCAATTTGCCCAATGATGAAATCAAGGGCAAGATCATCGGCCGCGAAGGAAGAAATATTAGAACTCTGGAAAGACTTACGGGCGTGGAAATAATTATCGACGACACCCCCGAAACACTGATTATCTCTGGATTCGACCCAGTGAGAAGACAGATTGCGAAAATGTCCCTGGAAAAACTGATCTCTGACGGGAGAATCCAGCCGGCAAGAATAGAAGAAATTGTCGAAAAAACCAAAGACGAAATAGAATCCAAAATTAAAGAAGCCGGAGAAGCGGCAATCTACGACGTAGGGATAGTCGGCCTTGATCCGCGCTTGGTGAATCTTTTGGGTCGTCTAACTTTCCGCACCAGCTTCGGGCAAAATGTGCTTTTGCATTCCATTGAGAGCGCGCATTTGGCGGGAATGCTGGCATCGGAATTAGGTGCAGATGTGATTGTTTCCAAGAAAGGAGCATTGCTTCACGATATCGGTAAAGCGGTTGATCATGAAATTCAGGGCTCACACGTGGAAATCGGAATAAAAATACTGCAAAAATTCGGAGTGGATAAAAAAGTAATCGATGCGATGAAATCGCATCACGAGGATTATCCCTTCGAAACCATAGAAGCATCGATTGTTCAGGCGGCCGAGGCAGTTTCTGCAGCGCGACCGGGTGCAAGAAAAGAAAATCTGGAAAACTATCTTAAGCGACTGGAAGAATTGGAAAAAATCGCCACCAATTTTGAGGGCGTAGAAAAAGCATATGCAATCCAGGCAGGCAGAGAAATCAGGGTTTTCGTCAATCCGGAAAAGACCGACGACATGGGCGCCTACAAAATTGCCAAAGAGATTGCCCAAGAAATAGAAAAGGAACTCAAGTATCCCGGAGAAATCAAAGTCAGCGTGATTCGCGAAACCAGAGTGATAGAGTACGCCAGATAAAAATTTATTGGTTACCCTTATTGCTTGAGGAGGGGTTCCGTAAAAGGAATCTTAAGCTAATAAGGTTTAAATAAGAAGAAAAAATAGTCCCGCAGCTGCGGGACTATTTTTTTGTTTCAGAGCGGGTGAGCAGAATCGAACTGCCATCTTCTCCTTGGAAGGGAGATATAATAACCATTATACGACACCCGCAAAGCGAAATCGGGACGCCGAGACTCCCCGCCTGCAATCGCCTTCGGCGATAGCCGAATGGCGGGCAGGGAACTCGGACTAATTTACTAATCGGGGCATCCAGATTTGAACTGGAACTAAATCCTCCTAAAGGACTCGTGCTACCATTACACCATGCCCCGACAAGTCTGACCTGCTCCGGCTTTTCCAGTATATCCTTTTTGCTCCAGACGGTCAATATTTTA
>Ga0153915_10007633_pt1 | contig 10217 bp, 9 predicted proteins | sample Opewatmetagenome_2_FD_107003 | JGI IMG/M metagenome (GOLD analysis project Ga0153915, IMG submission 107003) | Freshwater wetland microbial communities from Ohio, USA - Open water 3 Core 3 Depth 3 metaG | ecosystem: Environmental > Aquatic > Freshwater > Wetlands | place: USA: Ohio, Lake Erie... | reverse complement strand
CAGGCGCAGACTTAAGAATGATGAAAGGCGCCAGCCCAGTGAAAGGCGCTGAACTCTCACGAGTAGGACAACGGCTAACAACCCAAATCGAAGCCTGCGGCAAACCTGTCATCGCGGCAATAAACGGTTACGCCTTGGGCGGCGGCATTGAACTAGCCATGGCCTGCGACATACGAATAGCGTCTGAAAACGCCCAAATCGGACAGCCCGAAATGAACGTTGGACTCATACCCGGCTGGGGTGGAACACAAAGGCTGCCCAGGCTCGTGGGCAAGGGTATAGCAAAAGAAATGATCTTCACCGGCAAACGCATCGATGCCAGAACGGCTGAACGCTATGGCTTAGTCAACATGGTTGTGCCAACGGACCAGTTGAACGCCAAGGTTAAAGAACTTGCAGTTGAGCTTACTGGAAAACCGCCAATCGCCCTCAAATACTGCAAGAAACTGATAAACGACAGTACAGAAACGAATCCAGAAGCGGGACTGTGGCAAGAAGCTGAAGCCTTTGGACTAGTCGCATCCACAGAAGACTTCAACGAAGGAGTAAACGCATTCTTAGAAAAAAGGAAGCCTCAGTACAAAGGAAAATAACTCACAGCAGCACCTATGTTTACGCATTCACGCCGACTCCCTCTTATCTAAAGGGTGAACCTCAATTGAGTAGAACGGGTTCCGCCACAAGGTGAAAAACCAAACGGCTCTAGAAATAATAGACATAAGACACCAAAAACTAACAGACAGCGAAATTCGAGCAGTGGCTGAAATAGAAGAGCACCCTGAAATAGGCAAGTGGGACATTCCCGCCTGCGGGGGCGACGTAGAAAAGGCGTTTGCCGGCTTCAAGAAGTACTTAAATCACATCTCAGGCAACGAATTCCTCGTGGCCAAACTAGACGGTCGTGTGGCTGGGTTTGCAACAATCCACAGGATAGAGGGAGAAATCGGCGAAATGTCCCATGTTGGCGAGATAAGCATTGCCGTCCACCCTGATTTCCAGAGGAAAGGAATCGGCACAGAGCTTCTACGCTCGAGTGTGAATCTAGCCAAGGCTCGAAGATTTGAGCGGCTTGAAGCAGACATCCTGGCTCACAACAAAGCTGCAGTAGGCTTGTTCAAGAAGGGCGGATTCAAACTTGAGGGAACGAGGAAGAAACGCGTGAGAGTAGATAAAGAATACTACGATGAAGCCTGCTACGCCCTCTTAATATAGTTAATATAGGCTTTATTGCATTATCTCTAATTCTCAACATCGAAAACTCACGTTACATGGAATCATCTTGGTGAAGACACATGCACAAAGTAGCAATCGTAGGCGGCGGAGCAACACGTTGCGGCAAGCGCGAGGCAACTTGGCGCGACTTGATACAAGAAGCCGGAAAAGCCATGTTTGCCAATATACCTAACCTGTCGCCTAAAGATGTGGACAGTCTTTTTGTTGGCGCTGCGGAGCCGGGACGTTTCGCATTTCTCTCCCATGTTGCCCCACTCGTTGCGGAATGCTTGGGCATCATGCCTCGAAAAGTGCTTGCTCGAACTGAACTTATGTGCGCATCTGGTCAAGCAGCGATTCGCTACGCTTGGGCTTGTGTCGCCTCTGGTCTATCTGACGTGGCAGTTGCGTTTGGCGCGGAGAAAATGTACATGCCCGACATGGCTGAGGCTCAGACTAACATGAGCTGCGTGCTCGACCGCGAATGGGATGGCGTGAATGCGTTGTCGGCGCCGCCTTTCTTCGCTATGACTGCGCAGAGACACATGCACGAGTTCGGCACGACTGAGGAGCAGATGGCTCAGGTCTGCGTTAAAAACCACAAATATTCTGCCCTTAATCCGCTGGCGCAGTTCCCTAAAGAGGTAACCGTTGAGGATGTCTTGAAATCGCTTATGGTTGCGCCTCCTTTGAAACTGCTTGACTGCAGCGGCATAACTGACGGCGCAGCCGGAGTTGTTCTGGTCCGAGCCGAAGACGCCAAGAAATACACTGACGCACCCATGTACCTAATCGGTAGCGGTCAAGCCAATATAGGAAACAACGTCAACAATCTAGCAAGTCTATCCGAGTGGATTCCTCTCAAGATCGCCGCGAAAGAGGCGCTTCAGAGCGCAAAGATAACTCTTAGCGACGTCGACATCGCAGAACTGCACGACTGTTTTACCATAAGCGAAATCATGGAATATGAAGCATTCGGCTGGTGCGAGAGAGGCAAAGGCGGCAAATTCATCGAAGAAGGACAAAGCTGCATAGGCGGAAAAGTCGCTGTAAACCCACGAGGCGGGCTGCTTGGTTGCGGTCATCCGCTGGGCGCCACAGCCATATTGCAGGCAATAGACATTATGCAACAGTTTAGAGGAGAAGTGCCCAAGGGAAGACACGTTCAAGATGCCGAAGTGGCTGTTGCTCACAACTTGAGCGGACCAGCTAACGTCCACAGCATTCTCGTCTACTCGAGGTGAACCAAGAAATGCACAACGCACATCGCGACAAAGTAAATCGCCCAGACACAATAAAATTGCCATTCATGCTGGACTTCTACCCACTTCAGGACCCAAAAACCACCGAAGTCAGCCAGTTCTTCCAGAACTTGAAGCAGGGAAAACTGACCACGACAAAATGCAAGAAATGCGGGCAGCTTCTATGGCCTCCAAGAATACTCTGCGCAAACTGCCATTCAAACGAGTTAGAGTGGGTCGACTTAGGCACAGAAGGCGAACTCTACGCCTTCACTGAAGTACGAATCGGAGCTCCACTAGGCATGGTTCAAGACGCGCCATTCTGCGTGGGTCTGATCAGAATCGGAGGCCTAACAATATCGAGTCGTATAGACAATGCCAAATACGATCAGCTAAAAATAGGCGACAAACTGCAACTGAAGATAGTCGAACTTGCCGACGGCAGAGTATTCTTCAGATTCACCAAACCTCAGTAAGCCAGCGGTAGTCGCATCTGCCAACTGTTGTATTTCAGCAATCACTAGATCCTTTTCGTCAACAATACATGCTTTAACCTATAAACGTGGACTTATTGTTCAATCTTTTGAAAGCTGATAGTGTGCACTAGCTCGTCGTCATCCCATTTTCCATACCGATTCTTCCAAACCCGCTTAAACTCGGCAAGGCTTGTGTACCCTTCTTTCTTAGCGTCATCCGCATCGAAGAATCTGAGACGTTTCCTCTCAACAGAAACAATGCGCAAATCCGCGAAACGCGGGACGTAAACGCTTGCGTGAACTGTTGCTCTAGTCTTGATTTTCGGGTCTGGCGCGCTGCGGCTGACCATTTGGGTCTTCGTCCCCTTGACAACAGGCTCCATCTCATCTGGTTCAAAGAACAGCTCTGAAGGTTCAGCTTTGATCTCTGTCAGAATCTCCTCCACTTTCCTGTCAGGCGCTTTAGCTGCTTCTTCTATGACTCTTCGGGCAAGTTTCTGCGACATCCCCTCGCTTGCAAGCTTCTCGCCGAGTTCAACCTGTCTTTTTGGTTCAGGTATTCGCCGCATAATTGTCCTCGCTGTAGTGTAGTCTATCTTGCCTTCAGGCGTGCCCCTCCTCTCCACCTGAGCAGGAGCAACCATTTTCTGAATTTGTTTCGGCGCCTGAGTCAATTGAAGCCAAGTTTTAACGGTGGCAGGCGAGAGCCCCAGCCGCTTCGCTATGGCCTGAGCGCTGTCGAACTTCTCCGGATACTTCTCCAAGAGTAGCTTGCAGCAGTTGCCCTTCTCAACCGCACTCAAATCCTCCCTCTGGATGTTCTCGACCAAGTTCAACTCGATAACTTCCTCGTCTGTGTATTGCCTGACCACAACGGGCACGGTTTTCAAGCCGACCTGCTGTGAAGCTCGATAACGCCGCTCGCCCACAACAACCTCATACCCGTCACCAACAGGGCGCACAACCAAGGGCTCAAGCAAGCCAACCTGCCTAATGCTGTCGGCTAGATCATTCAGCCTTATAATATTGATATCAAGCCTCGGATTGAGCCGGTTTGGACGAATCTTCTTGAGCTCCACTTCCATCAATTGACCATTCATGGCTGATTCTCCATCGTTGCCGATTGTTCAGTAATCGAGAAAACGGCAACTTTGATATAAAGGATTTTTCTCCTACGGATTCTTGCATCGCAAGATATTTAGATAGGCGTGACTTCTTTTTTGGAAATCAGAAGCAACCAGAACAGCCATCTAGGTCAAGCAAATGAAGCAGCTGATTCACTCAGGCGTTCTCATACCAAAGCGCTACGAACCGAAAGGCTTTCACATCACCATTAACGGTCAACAAGTAGCCTTGACGCCTCACCAGGAAGAAATGGCTGTGGCATGGGTCAAGAAACTAGCAACAGATTACGTCAAAGACCCTGTCTTCATCAAGAATTTCTTCCAAGACTTCTCAGAAGCAATGGGAACGCAGGACAAACCGCTGTCTCCAGAACAGGTGGATTTCTCAGAAATCATAGGTTTCGTGGAGAGAGAGAAGCAGATCAAAGCCAACATGTCCAAGGAAGAGAAGAAAAAGCAAGCTCAAGAACGCAAAGTGCTGAGAGAAGCCAACAAAGAGAAGTATGGTTATGCGATCATTGACGGCATCAAGACCGAAGTCGGCAACTACACGGTTGAGCCCCCATCGATTTTCATGGGGCGCGGCGAGCACCCAATGCGTGGAAAATGGAAACCATACATTGGTGAAAGCGACATCATCCTAAACCTTTCACCCGATGCTCCTCGCCCTCCAGGCAATTGGAAGGAGATCATCTGGCAACCGGACTACATGTGGATAGCCAAATGGGATGACAAACTTGTGGGCAAGGAGAAGTACATTTGGCTGTCCGATTCATCACACGTCAAACAGCAGAAAGAGATTGAGAAGTTTGACAAGGCCAAGCAGCTTGCCAAAAGAATCGATAAGCTCAGAGAGCATATACAGAAACATCTAGAATCCACGGACGTGAGGAAGCGCAAAGTTGCCACCGTAGCGTACCTAATCGACGAATTGAAACTGCGCGTTGGAGACGAGAAGGACCCTGATGAAGCAGACACAGCGGGCGCAACCACACTTAGACCTACCCACGTCATGATAAATTCCAGCAGCAAAGTGCTCTTTGATTTTCTGGGCAAAGACTCTGTTCGGTGGCAGAGAGAAGTGGAACTGCCTGAGAGGGTCGTGCAGAACATAAAAGAATTCAGGAGCGAAGCCGAGTCAAGCAGCCGCTCAGAAGCAACGATCTTTGAGGGCATAAGGTCGGAGCATATTAACAGTTTCCTAAGCCAAATCATGCCGGGCTTGACAGCTAAGGTCTTTAGAACTTACCACGCCTCGTCGGTAGTGAAAGATTCTCTCGAAAAGGTCAATGTTCCAAAGACTGAATCTGCAGCCACGAAGAAACATGTTGCCACTATGGCCAATCTTGAGGCAGCTATCGTCTGCAATCACAAACGCAAGCCACCTAAGAACTGGGATGAATCATTAGCCAAGAAAGAAGACAGACTAAGGACGCTGGAGAATTCACCTAAGAAGACGCCTAAGCTTGAGGAAAGAATTCAGGCGCTTCGGCTTAAGATCAAGGAAGTGCAGTCCACTCGTGATTACAATTTGCGGACTTCGCTGAAGAGTTACATTGATCCCCGCGTCTACTATTCTTGGGGCAAAAGCGTTGACTTTGACTGGAAAATCTATTACCCGAAGACACTGCAGAAAAAATTTTCGTGGGTTGAAAGCTAGACCAGAGTCCAGCTCAACCAAGGTCAGAGTTTGGTGTCACTTCTTCCGAACGTATATGATCTTGTACTTGCTGCAATCTCCTGGCAAGCAGTTCACGCATATTTGGTTGACTTCGTCCATTGTGGCGTCTTCCAAATGCACCTCGTAGCCTATTTCTCGATAAAGTTCCACTGCTTCGCTCAGGCGCGGCTCATCTGTAACGAACTGTCTGGTCCAGCCTTTTTTCTTCAGCTCTTCCTCCTTCTCTTTGCCGCCGCCGCAAGGCAAGCTCACAGCTTCTTCCTCGAACTATTACAAACATAGGTCAACGTATAAATCTTAACATGAGCGGGCTAGTAAAGGTCCTCTTCCAACCCAACGTTTTGCTTGGGCATTTTTCCATGCTTTTTCATGAATTGCTGTAGCAACTCGCTCTCGCGCATGGTGAACATTTTTGCTTCCTCGTACAGGAAAAGCTTGGCTTCTGCGTTAGTTGAGATTTGCTCCATCAGTTCGTTGCGCAGATTGATGGCACCTTTTATGTAGATAATCATCTTCTTGTCGTCGAGAAGCTGGAACACGCCTTCGCATTCTGGGACTCTAGTCACGTTCTCAGCGTCAAATTTCATCCATTTCTCAGGAGGTAGCACAGGTTGCCTTATCTGCAGCCTCAAGTCGCATCGCAAACATCGATTGGCCTCGTCCACGGCCGTCTTATCGTCAAAGCCCAACGCAACTTCAGAAAAGCTCCCAAGGCGTTGCTCAACAGGCAGATGAGGCATTTCGGCACGGCGTTTGGAAGTAAAGCCTTCCTCTCGCCCAAGCCAACTGTTAGTCTTTTCTAGCTGCGCTAATGTCTCGTCAATGTTTCCGCTGCCGCCTAGGTATCTATCTATAGCTGTAGCCGCTTTTCTGCCAAGTGCCACAGCTTCCACGATAGAGCCAGGGCCTTTCACAACATCGCCACATGCAAAAACGCCGGCAACACTTGTCTCCAAAGTCGAATCATTCACTTCGAGTATTCCAGATCTTGCCGATTTGAGCGTGTTGGCATCGCTAAGCCCTGTCAGATCGGGCGCCTGACCAATGGCAAAGACTATCATTTCCGCTGGCATAGTCGTTGTGGTTGACTCGTCATAGGATGGGTTGAACCTGCGGTTCTCGTCAAAGACCGATACGCAGCAAACAAGCTCAATGCCTGCAACTTTCTGGCTCTCATCAACAAGAATCCGCTTGACTCCCCACGAGTTGTGAGTTATTACCCCTTCTTCTGCTGCCTGCTGAATCTCCCATGGAAAAGCCGGCATCTCATCACATTTCTCTAAGCACACCACGTCTACTTTCTTAGCGCCCAGCCTCAGCGCTGTGAGAGCGACATCGATGGCAACACTGCCGCCGCCAACAACTAGAACGTGGCCTTTGACTTTGACATCTTTTCCAACCCGTACATCGCGCAGAAGGTCTAGCCCTCCAAGCACATCCGGGTTTGCTGAGCCTTCAACCGGCAGAATCCTGCTTTTCTGCAAACCTGTAGCTATGAGAATAGCGTTGTAGCCTTGTGCCTTCAACTCTTTCAACGATATTGGTCCTTGAGCTAGGGCATTCGGTTTCACTTCACCGCCAAGCTTTAGTATTCTCTGCAGATCTTTCTCTAGGACGTTTTCAGGCAGGCGATATTGTTGAACGCCGTAACGCATCATGCCACCCAGTTTGGATCGGGCTTCAAACACACTCACCGCGTGTCCTGACTTAGCCAGATAATAGGCAGCTGTCAATCCGCTTGGACCCGAACCGACAACGGCTACTCTCTTGCCTGTGGTCTGAGCTTTAGCTGAAGGCGCGCTCGACGGATCGTTGGTTTTGTCCACTGCGAACCGCTTCAATGCGCATATGGCGATTGCCTCATTGACCTCAAGGCTTCGGCACACTTTTTCGCACGGTCGAGCGCAAGCATGACCGAGCACAGCCGCGAAGGGCACTTTTTCTCTTATAACTGCAGTTGCTGCGGCGTATCGTTCCTGAGCGATAAGATTGATGTATCTGGGAACGTCTATGTTGGCTGGGCAAGTGAACTTGCATGGAACTAGGCTTTTTTCTCGTTCGCCAGCTTTGAGTTCCTTGTCCATCAAGGCGCCTGTTGGGCAGACTTCAACGCAGGCTCCGCAGAATCTGCAGTCAGACTCTTTCAATGTGGGCGCCACTGAGCCCACAAAGGCTTCGCCGTTGCGGTAAACAAAGTTGAGGGCTTTGACCCCGCGTAGCTCTTGACACGCTCTAACGCAACGTGTGCAGCTGATGCACAGGTTGTAGTCTCGAGTGAATAGGGGTTCATCCTTGGCGACTGGAAGACCCGCTGGCACGTATCGCGGCGTGTCCGTCCTTATGCCAATGTACTCGGCAACTTTCTCTAACTCGCAGTTGCCAAACTTGCTGCAACATCGTTCAGCCACAGGCACATTGGTCGAACACGGTTCACGGGTGCAGCCCTCTTTTTGAGCACATATGAGGCAAGCATGCGGATGCTTAGCTAAGATGCGCATCAGTTTCTCTTGTCTAGCTTCACGAACCCGCTCCGTATCAGTGTGAACTCTCATTCCTTCAGCGACAATTGTGTCGCAGGCGGGCACCAGATCAGGTTTACCTTCGACTTCAACGAGGCAAAGATTGCAGCCCTCAAACTCTTTCTCCACAGCATCACCTGCAACCTGTTCGCCAGCACGAAAAACTGCGGTGCCAGCCTTTGCTCTTCGAGAAAGCGGCAAGTCGGGGTGATAACACAAGGATGGAATGTAAATCTCCGCATTTCTCGTCGCTTCAAGAATGGATGAGTTCTTAGAAGCTTTGACCTCGGTGTTGTTGACGTGGAAGCTGACAGTTTCCATGATGATGAGCCAGCTCGGCAAATGATGTGCTTACCAAGAGTGTTCTATTGCTTTAGGCTCGCAGGCTAGGACGCAGGGCAGTTTTCTCTCTCCTGCCACCGGTTTGCATGGTGCGCAGCTGTACTTGATTTTCTTGCGGTGTTCCTCCCTAACCATTGCCATTGGGTTGCCTTCAAGGTCGAATTCGTTGGGCATCATCTCTAAAACCTTGTAGGGACATGCTTCGACGCATTTGCCACAGCCATTGCACTTGTCTGTGTCCACTATGATGAAATAGTCGCCTGAGCCGTCTTTGTAACCGTAGTGCGCTCTCACCTAGCGTAGCCCCTGCTCCTTCTCGTACAAGGCTTTTGCAAACAAGCCAGCGCCTAAAGCTCCAGCCAGAATCGGATCCATTTTTGGTTCAAGAGGTTTGATGTTCAATATCCTTTCAAGTCTTTTGACAATGCCCATGTTTTTGGCTACGCCGCCTGTGATGACGAAGTCTTTTTCGACGCCCACTCTGCTCAGCAAGTCAACGATTCTGTTTGCCATAGCTGCATGGTAAGCGGCTGCGACTTTCTCCTTAGACCAGCCCTGTCGCAGCAACGCAAGAGACTCAGCTTTAGCGAATATTACGCATGTGTTGCTCACTGGAGGCGGATCTTGATCAACGTTAAGCGAAACCTTGTCTATATCTCGAATAGGCACTTTGATTAGGTCAGCGAACACCTCTAAGCCTCGTCCTGTTCCCGCCGCACATTTGTCATTCATCAGGAAAGATAGGACTTTGCCCTTGTCATCGCACCGAATCGCCTTACAGTCTTGGCCGCCTATGTCTAGAACCGTGCGCACGGTTGGACCGTATATGTAGTGTGCACCTCTAGCGTGACAGGCGATTTCAGTGATAGTTCTCTTAGCAAATGGAACGTTGACTCGGCCGTAGCCAGTTCCTACAACATAATTGAGCTTGCCGATTTCTAGGCCTGTTCCTTCTAAGGCCCAGTCGATCACTTTGACTGCTGTTGCCTCGCTCACGCCACCTGTTCTCATCGCAGCACAAGCGTAAAGCTCACCGTCCACCAAGACCGCTGCCTTGCTGCCAACAGAGCCAATGTCAACGCCTGCAGTTATCGCCTTGGCATTGTTCCAGTTGACATTTGGTGTTGTGTTTCTGTATTCTGGCCATCGCCAATATTCTGTCTTGACTTCGGTCTGACTCATTCTTCTCTCACCTCGTTGGATTTGCCGCTATTACAGCAGCTCCCAAAGCGCTCACGTATTCCGGATACTCGGGTACAATTATGCTGGCTTTAAGCTCCTTCTCCAAAGGCGACTTGAACCCGGGGTCGAGAGCGACACCTCCAATTAGGATGACGTCTTTCTCCACGCCGACTCGTAACACCATGGAGCTGATTCGTCCAGCAATTGCGTCATGGATAGCCTTGGATATGTCTTCCTTGGAAATCTTTGAATGAATAAGTGACACAACTTCAGACTCGGCAAACACGCAGCATTGAGCATTCATGGCTATTGTGTTCACCGACTTCAGCGCCATCGGCCCCATCTCTTCAACTTGGATCTCTAGGGCTCTAGCCATGGTTTCTATGAAGGTTCCAGCTCCAGCTGCGCAACGCTCGTTGATGACGAAGTCTCTGACTTTG
>Ga0153915_10007632_pt1 | contig 10219 bp, 8 predicted proteins | sample Opewatmetagenome_2_FD_107003 | JGI IMG/M metagenome (GOLD analysis project Ga0153915, IMG submission 107003) | Freshwater wetland microbial communities from Ohio, USA - Open water 3 Core 3 Depth 3 metaG | ecosystem: Environmental > Aquatic > Freshwater > Wetlands | place: USA: Ohio, Lake Erie... | reverse complement strand
GGACGGCCTGTTCAGCATGCTCGAGGTCGAATGCCTCGGCGCCTGCGTCAACGCGCCGATCGTGCAGATCAACGACGATTTCTACGAAGATCTGGATGCCGCCTCGATCGTCCGGATTCTCAAGGCGCTGCAGGCGGGCACGCCGCCGGCGCCCGGCCCGCAGATCGACCGCCAGGCCTCCGCGCCGGTCGGCGGGCCGACCACGCTCAAGGATATCGGGATGGCGAAGGGGTAGGGCCGGATGCTGCAGGACAAGGACCGCATCTTCACCAATCTCTACGGCCAGCACGATTGGGGCCTCGCCGGCGCGCGCCGCCGCGGCGACTGGGACAACACCGCCGACCTCATCAAGAAGGGCCGCGACGGGATCATCAACGAGATGAAGGCGTCCGGCCTGCGCGGGCGCGGCGGCGCCGGCTTCCCGACCGGGCTCAAATGGTCCTTCATGCCGAAGGAGATCGGCGCCCGGCCGCATTATCTCGTCGTCAACGCCGACGAAAGCGAGCCCGGCACCTGCAAGGACCGCGACATCCTGCGCCACGATCCGCACAAGCTGGTCGAGGGCTGTCTGATCGCCGGCTTCGCCATGGGCGCGCACGTGGCCTATGTCTACGTCCGGGGCGAGTTCGTCAACGAGGCCGCCCGCCTGCAGGCGGCGATCGACCAGGCCTACGAGGCGAAGCTGCTGGGGCCGAACGCCTGCGGCTCCGGCTGGGATTTCGACATCTACGTCCATCGCGGCGCGGGCGCCTATATCTGCGGCGAGGAGACGGCGCTGCTGGAGAGCCTCGAGGGCAAGAAGGGCCAGCCGCGCCTCAAGCCGCCGTTCCCGGCGATGTCGGGGCTCTACGGCTGCCCGACGACGGTCAACAACGTGGAGAGCATCGCGGTCGCGCCGACCATCCTGCGGCGGGGCGCCAGCTGGTTCGCCGGCTTCGGGCGCGAGAACAACACCGGGACCAAGGTCTTCTGCATCTCCGGGCACGTCCAGAAGCCGTGCAACGTGGAGGAGGTGATGTCGATCCCGATGCGCGAGCTGATCGAGAAGCATGCGGGCGGCGTGCGCGGCGGCTGGGACAACCTGCTGGCGGTGATCCCCGGCGGCAGCTCGACGCCGCTTCTGCCGCGCTCGATCTGCGACAGCGTCCTGATGGATTTCGACGCGCTGAAGGAAGTCCGCTCGGGCCTGGGAACGGCCGCGGTGATCGTGATGGACAAGTCGACCGATGTGGTCAAGGCGATCGCGCGCCTGGCTTATTTCTACAAGCATGAGAGCTGCGGCCAGTGCACGCCCTGCCGCGAGGGCACCGGCTGGATGTGGCGGGTGCTGGAGCGCATGGTGAAGGGCGACGCCGAGGTCGAGGAGATCGACACGCTGCTCGACGTGGCGAGCCAGGTGGAAGGCCACACCATCTGCGCGCTCGGCGACGCGGCGGCCTGGCCGATCCAGGGACTGATGCGCCATTTCCGCGGCGAGGTCGAGCGGCGCATCGCGGACCGGAAGCGGATCAACACGGCGGTGGCGGCGGAGTGATGCGGATGGAGCGGGCCAGGGCGGCCCGTCCGGCCGCGGGGAAAGCGTAGGAAAGGCAAGGGATGCCGAAGCTCAAGATCAACGGAGCGGAAGTCGAGGTCGCGGCGGGCATGACCGTGCTGCAGGCCTGCGAGCAGGTCGGGATCGAGATCCCGCGCTTCTGCTACCACGAGCGCCTGTCGATCGCCGGCAACTGCCGCATGTGCCTCGTCGAGGTCAAGCCCGGACCGCCCAAGCCGGCGGCGTCCTGCGCCTTGCCGGTCGGCGAGGGGATGGAGGTCTTCACCGACACGCCGATGGTGAGGAAGGCCCGCCAGGGCGTGATGGAGTTCCTGCTGATCAATCATCCGCTCGACTGCCCGATCTGCGACCAGGGCGGCGAGTGCGATCTGCAGGACCAGGCGATGGCCTACGGCAGGGGCGGCAGCCGCTACGACGAGAACAAGCGCGCCGTGAAAGAGAAATACATGGGGCCGCTGGTCAAGACCATCATGACCCGCTGCATCCACTGCACGCGCTGCGTCCGCTTTTCCGCCGAGGTCGCCGGGGTCGAGGATATCGGCATGCTGAACCGCGGCGAGCACGCGGAGATCACCACGCTCGGAAAAGCGATCCAGTCCGAGCTGTCGGGCAACGTCATCGACCTGTGCCCGGTGGGCGCGCTGACGTCCAAGCCCTATGCCTTCACCGCGCGCTCCTGGGAGCTGACCAAGACCGAGAGCGTCGACGTGATGGACGCGGTCGGCAGCAACATCCGGGTCGACGCGCGCGGCAACGAGGTGATGCGGGTGCTGCCGCGGCTCAACGAGGACGTGAACGAGGAGTGGATCTCCGACAAGACGCGCTATGCCTGCGACGGCCTGATGCGCCAGCGCCTCGACCGGCCCTATGTGCGGAACGCCCAGGGCAAGCTGGAGGAAGCGAGCTGGGGCGACGCGCTGCGCACGGTCGCGGCCCGCATCAAGGCGGCGGGCGCGAGCAAGGTGGCGGCGCTGGCCGGCGACCTGTGCGACGTCGAATCGATGTACGCGCTGCGCGGCCTGATGGCGGCGATCGGCTCGCCGCATCTCGATTGCCGGCAGGACGGCGCGGCGATCGACCCGACGCTGCGCGCGAGCTACCTGTTCAACACCACCATCGCCGGGATCGAAGACGCGGACGCGTGCCTTTTGATCGGCACGAACCCGCGCTGGGAGGCCCCGATCATCAACGCGCGGCTGCGGAAGCGCTGGCTCAGGGGCGGCTTCCCGGTCGGCGTGGTCGGCCCGCGCCACGATCTTACCTATGAGTACGATTATCTCGGCGCGGGGCCGGAGACGCTGGAGCAGCTCTCGACCGGACGCCACGCCTACGCCGAGACGCTGAAGAAGGCAACCAAGCCCATGCTGGTCCTCGGCATGGGCGCGCTGGCGCGTCCCGACGGCGCGGCCGTGCTGGCGGCGGCGCGCGCGATCGCCGGGCTCACAGGCATGGTGGCGGAAGGCTGGAACGGCTTCAACGTGCTGCACACGGCGGCGGCGCGGGTCGGCGGCCTCGACATCGGCTTCGTGCCGGGAGCGGGCGGCAAGGGGACGGCGGAGATCCTGGCGGCGACGGAAAAGGGCGAGTTCGCGGTCGTCTACCTGCTCGGCGCCGACGAGATCGACACCGCGAAGCTGAAGAAGGCCTTCGTCGTCTATCAGGGGCACCATGGCGACGCGGGCGCGCATGCGGCCGACGTCATCCTGCCGGGCGCCGCCTACACGGAAAAGAGCGGGCTTTACGTCAATACCGAGGGCCGCGTGCAGTTCGGCTCCCGCGCGGCCTTCCCGCCGGGCGACGCGCGCGAGGACTGGGCGATCCTCAGGGCGCTGTCGGGCGAGATCGGCAAGCCGCTGCCCTACGACACGCAGGACGCGCTGCGCGAAGCGCTGCGCCGCGAGCTCCCGGGCTTCCTCGCGATCGACACGGTCGAGCCGTCGCCCTGGGGCGCGTTCGGCAAGGCAGGCCCGCTGCGCGGCGACGCGTTCCGCTCGCCGGTCACGAATTTCTACATGACGGATCCGATCAGCCGGTCCTCGGTGACGATGGCGAAATGCGTCGACGAGCTGGCGAATTCCGGCAAGGCGACGGGCACCGATGGCTGATTTCCTCAATATCTACGTGCTGCCGGCCGCCTGGATCGTCGGCGGCGTGATCCTGATCGTCGTGCCGATCCTGCTCTCGGTCGCCTACCTGACGCTGGCCGAGCGCAAGGTCATCGGCTGGATGCAGCTGCGCAAGGGGCCTAACGTGGTCGGGCCCTTCGGCCTGCTGCAGCCGATCGCCGACGGGCTCAAGCTGTTCTTCAAGGAAACGATCATCCCGTCGGGCGCCAACCGGGTGCTGTTCATCCTGGCGCCGGTGGTGACCTTCGTGCTCAGCCTCGCCGCCTGGGCGGTGATCCCGTTCGGCGCCGGCATCGTGCTGTCCGACATCAACGTCGGCTTCCTCTATCTCTTCGCGATCTCCTCGCTCGGCGTCTACGGCATCATCATCGCGGGCTGGGCGTCGAATTCGAAATACGCCTTCCTCGGCGCGCTGCGCTCGGCGGCGCAGATGGTCTCCTACGAGGTGTCGATCGGCTTCGTCATCATCACGGTGCTGCTGTCGGTCGGCTCGCTCAACCTGTCGAAGATCGTGATGGCGCAGGCGGGCGGCATCCATCACTGGTTCGCCTTCTCGCCGCTCTTGCCGATGTTCGTCGTGTTCTTCATCTCGGCGCTGGCGGAGACCAACCGCGCGCCCTTCGACCTGCCCGAGGCGGAGGCCGAGCTGGTCTCCGGCTACAACGTCGAATACTCGGCGATGACCTTCGCCATGTTCTTCCTCGGCGAATACGCCAACATGATCCTGATGAGCGGCATGACGTCGATCCTGTTCCTCGGCGGCTGGACATCGCCGCTGCCCTTCGCGCCGTTCACCTGGCTGCCGGGGCCGCTCTGGTTCGCGCTCAAGATCGCCGCCGTGCTGTTCGTGTTCCTGTGGGTGCGCGCGACGTTCCCGCGCTACCGCTACGACCAGCTAATGCGTCTCGGCTGGAAGGTCTTCATTCCGCTGTCCCTGCTCTGGGTGGTGCTGACGGCGGGCTGGCTGCTGATCTTCGACAAGGTGCCCCCGGCAGGTGGCGTATGAGCCGCCGGGCAATGGAGGTATCCCATGGCTAATCTGGACCGGACCGCCCGCTCGTTCCTGCTGTCGGAGCTGGCGCAGGGCATGTCGCTGACGCTCAGGACCCTGTTCCGGCGCAAGTACACGCTGAACTATCCCTACGAGAAGGGCCCGCTGAGCCCGCGCTTCCGGGGCGAGCACGTGCTCCGGCGCTATCCCAACGGCGAGGAGCGCTGCATCGCCTGCAAGCTGTGCGAGGCGATCTGCCCGGCCCAGGCGATCACGATCGAGGCCGAGCCGCGCGAGGACGGCAGCCGCCGCACGACGCGCTACGACATCGACATGACCAAATGCATCTACTGCGGCTATTGCCAGGAGGCGTGTCCGGTGGATGCGATCGTCGAGGGGCCGAATTTCGAGTTCGCCGCCGAGACTCGCGAAGAGCTTTTCTACAACAAGGCGAAACTGCTGGCGAACGGCGACCGCTGGGAGCCGGAGATTGCGGCCAATATTGCATTGGACGCGCCGTATCGCTAAACACGGCGGGCCCGCGCGCCCGCCGACGGAGGGGGAGAAGGTTATGACCGGTACCGGCCGGCAGGGCAATCCGCCGCACTGGGGGGGTGCATGATCATTCAGGCGCTGGCGTTCTACGTGTTTGCTTTCGTCGCGATCGCGGCCGGCGCGATGGTGATCGCGTCGCGCAACCCGGTTCATTCCGTGCTGTTCCTGATCCTCGCCTTCTTCAATGCCGCGGCGCTGTTCGTTCTGCTCGGCGCGGAGTTCCTCGCGATGATCCTGGTCGTGGTCTATGTCGGCGCGGTCGCGGTGCTGTTCCTCTTCGTGGTGATGATGCTCGACATCAACTTTGCCGCGCTGCGCCAGGGCTTCCTGCAGTATCTGCCGATCGGCGCGCTGATCGGCATCGTGCTGCTGGCGGAGCTGGTCTTCGTCTTCGCGAGCTGGTCCTTCGCGCCCGACGCGGCCGCGGTCAGCATCGCGCCGACCCCGCTGATTGCCCAAGTCACGAACACGCAGGCGCTCGGGCGCCTGCTCTATACCCAGTACGTCTATCTCTTCCAGGTCGCGGGGATGATCCTGCTGGTCGCCATGGTTGGCGCCATCGTGCTGACGCTGCGCCATCGCGAAGGGGTGCGCCGGCAGAAGATCGGCGACCAGGTCGCGCGCCGCCGCGAGAACACGATCGAGGTGGTCAAGGTGCCATCGGGGAGCGGCATCTGATGTGGCAGATCGGCTTGGCGCATTATCTCAGCGTGGCGGCGATCCTGTTCACGCTCGGCCTGTTCGGGATCTTCCTGAACCGCAAGAACGTCATCATCATCCTGATGTCGGTCGAGCTGATGCTGCTCGCCGTGAACATCAATTTCGTCGCCTTCTCGAGCTTCCTGCACGATCTGGTCGGACAGGTGTTCGCGATGTTCGTGCTCACCGTGGCCGCGGCGGAGGCGGCGATCGGGCTCGCGATCCTCGTCGTCTACTACCGCAACCGCGGCTCCATCGCCGTCGAAGACATCAATATGATGAAGGGCTAGGCCGGCATGGACGCAGCGATCGTATTCCTTCCCCTTGTCGGCGCGATCATAGCCGGGCTGTTCGGCCGGATGATCGGCGACCGGGCGTCGATGTTCGTGACCTGCGGCCTGCTGACGATCTCCTGCGCGCTCGGCTGGATCGCGTTCTTCGAGGTGGCGATCGGCGGCGCCCCGCGGTCGACCCAGCTCTTCACCTGGATGGACGTCACCGGCTTCGTCTTCAACTGGGCGCTGCTGGTCGACCAGCTCACGGCGGTCATGCTGATCGTCGTGACCACGGTCTCGGCGGTCGTGCACTGGTATTCCATCGGCTACATGAGCCACGACCCGGGCAAGCCGCGCTTCTTCGCCTATCTCAGCCTGTTCACCTTCTTCATGCTGATGCTGGTGACGGCGGACAACCTGGTGCAGATGTTCTTCGGCTGGGAAGGGGTCGGCCTCGCGTCCTACCTGCTGATCGGCTTCTGGTACAAGAAGCCCTCGGCGAACGCGGCGGCGATCACGGCCTTCATCGTCAACCGGGTGGGCGACTTCGGCTTCGCGCTCGGCATCTTCGGCGTCTACATGCTGTTCGGCTCGGTCGAATTCGCCGATATCTTCGCCGGCGTCGCGGCCAAGGCGGACGCCAAGATCCTCTTCCTGAACGGCGAATATCCGGCGATCACGACGCTTTGCCTGCTTTTGTTCATGGGCGCGATGGGCAAGTCCGCGCAACTGGGCCTGCACACGTGGCTTCCGGACGCCATGGAAGGCCCGACGCCGGTCTCCGCCCTGATCCACGCCGCGACCATGGTGACCGCCGGGGTCTTCATGGTCTGCCGGCTCTCGCCCTTGTTCGAGTATTCCGAGACGGCGCTGATGGTGGTCACCTTCGTCGGCGCGTCGACCGCCTTCTTCGCGGCCACAGTCGGGCTGACCCAGAACGACATCAAGCGGGTGATCGCGTACTCGACCTGCTCGCAGCTCGGCTACATGTTCTTCGCCGCCGGCGTGTCGGCCTACGGCGCGGCGATGTTCCATCTCTTCACCCACGCCTTCTTCAAGGCGCTGCTGTTCCTCGGCGCCGGCTGCGTCATCCACGCCATGTCCGACGAGCAGGACATGCGCAGGATGGGCGGCATCCACAAGCTGATCCCGATCACCTACGCCTTCATGTGGATCGGCAGCCTGTCGCTGGCCGGGATCGGCATTCCCGGCGTGTTCGGCTTCGCCGGCTTCTATTCCAAGGACATGATCCTGGAATCGTCCTGGGCGGCGCATTCGCCGATCGGCCAGTACGGCTACTGGCTCGGCACGGCGGCGGCGATCATGACGGCGTTCTATTCCTGGCGGCTGATCCTGATGACCTTCCACGGCAAGCCGCGCTGCGACGAAAAGACCTTGTCGCATGTCCACGAGGCGCCGCCGATCATGTGGGTGCCGCTTCTGGTGCTCGCCGTCGGATCGGTCGTCGCGGGCGCCGTCGCCGAGCACGCCTTCGTCGGCGAGGGCATGGCGGCCTTCTGGGGCAAGTCGATCTTCGTCCTGCAGGCGCACGGCGCGCCGGTCGAGGCGGAGCACGTGCCGTTCTGGGTCAAGGTCATGCCGCTGGTCATGGCGCTGAGCGGCATCGGCCTCGCCTACCTGATGTATGTGGCGAAGCCCGGCCTGCCGGCCAAGCTCGCCCGGCAGTTCAGGCCGCTCTACGCGTTCTCCCTGAACAAGTGGTATTTCGACGAATTATACGACCGGATCTTCGTCAAGCCCGCCTTCATGCTCGGCTACGGCCTTTGGAAATCGGGCGACGGCGCGGTGATCGACGGCGTCGGCCCGGACGGGGTGGCCATGGCGACGCGCCAGCTCGCCCGCCGCGCCGGCTGGCTGCAGACCGGCTATGTCTATCACTACGCCTTCGCGATGCTGATCGGCGTGGTCCTGTTCGTGACCTGGTACATGTACCGGAAGGCGGGGGTCTAGAGCAGGATGGAGAACATCGGCGTTCTCACGATCGTCACCTTCACGCCGCTCGTCGGCGCGCTGTTCATCATGCTCGTGGTGCGCGGCTCGGAGGAAGAGGTCGCGCGCAACGCGCGCTGGGCCGCGCTCTGGGTGTCGCTCTTCACCTTCTTCGAATCGCTCTACATCTGGGCGAATTTCGACGCGGCGACCCCGGACTTCCAGTTCGAGGAGCTGGTGCGCTGGATCCCCGAGTACAACATCTCCTACCACATGGGCGTGGACGGCATTTCGCTGTTCTTCGTGCTGCTGTCGACCTTCCTGACGCCGATCTGCGTGCTGGCGAGCTGGGAATCGATCACGGTGCGGGTGCGCGAATACATGGTCGCCTTCCTGGTGCTCGAGACCTTCATGGTCGGCATGTTCTGCGCCCTCGACTTCGTCGTGTTCTATGTCTTCTTCGAGGCGGTGCTGATCCCGATGTTCCTGATCATCGGCGTCTGGGGCGGGCCCAGGCGGGTTTACGCCGCCTTCAAGTTCTTTCTCTACACGCTGCTCGGCTCGGTCCTGATGCTGCTGGCGATCATCGCGCTCTATCTCGAGGCGCGGACGACCAACATCGGGACCTTGCTGGTCACGCATGTCGACCCGCAGCTGCAGACCTGGCTGTGGCTCGCCTTCTTCGCCTCCTTCGCGGTCAAGGTGCCGATGTGGCCGGTGCATACCTGGCTGCCGGACGCGCATGTCGAGGCGCCGACGGCCGGCTCCGTCATCCTCGCCGGCGTGCTGCTGAAGATGGGCGGGTACGGCTTCCTGCGCTTCTCGATCGGGATGCTGCCCGTCGCCTCGCAATACTTCGCGCCCTTCGTCTTCGCGCTCAGCGTGGTCGCCGTGATCTACACCTCGCTGGTCGCGCTGGCGCAGGAGGACATGAAGAAGCTGATCGCCTATTCCTCGATCGCGCATATGGGCTTCGTGACCGTCGGCATCTTCGTCATGAACCAGCAGGCGGTCGCCGGCGCGATCATCCAGATGCTGAGCCACGGCGTGGTCTCGGCGGCGCTCTTTCTCTGCGTCGGCGTGGTCTACGACCGCATGCACAGCCGCGACATCACCGCCTATGGCGGGCTGGTCAACCGCATGCCGAAATACGCCGCGGTGTTCATGCTGTTCATGCTCGCCTCGGTCGGGCTGCCGGGGACCAGCGGCTTCGTCGGGGAGATCCTAGTGATGGTCGGCACCTTCCAGGTCAACACCTGGGTCTGCGCGCTGATCGCGACCGGCATGATCCTGGGCGCCGCCTACATGCTCTATCTCTATCGCCGGGTGATCTTCGGCGAGCTGGTCAAGGACTCGCTGAAGACCATCCGCGACCTCAGCTGGCGCGAGGTCGCCGTCTTCGCGCCGCTCGTCGTGGTCGTGCTCTGGATGGGCATCTATCCGCTGTCGTTCCTACTGCCGATCGAAGTGTCGGTGTCCAAGCTGATCGCCGACTACAACGCCGCGCTTGCCGCGGCGGCGCACGGCGCGGCGACGGTGGCGGTCCGCTGAGATGAGGGAAGGGGGCCGCCGATCGTGAAACTTCCCGTAATTCTGCCCGCGTCGCCCGAGATCTTCCTGGCGCTGGCCGGCATGACGCTGATGATGCTGGGCGTCTTCACCCCGGAAAAGCGGGCCTTCAGGGCCGTCAGCACCTTCGCGCTCGCCTGCCTGCTCGCCACCCTGGCGCTGATCGTGTTCAATCCCGGCGGGCACGGCCTGGCGTTCAACGGGCTGTTCGTCGTCGACGGCTTCGCCATGTACATGAAGATGCTGGTGCTGGTCGGCTCGATGGTGACGCTGCTGATGAGCGAGCGCTATCTGCGCAGCGAGAGCATGGCGCGCTTCGAGTATCCGGTGCTGGTGGTGTTCTCCACGCTCGGCATGATGCTGATGCTGTCGGCGAACGACCTCATCGCGCTCTACCTCGGCCTCGAGCTGCAGAGCCTGTCGCTCTACGTGCTTGCCGCCTTCCAGCGCGATTCGCTGCGCTCGACCGAGGCCGGGCTGAAGTATTTCGTCCTCGGCG
>Ga0153915_10007631_pt1 | contig 10219 bp, 9 predicted proteins | sample Opewatmetagenome_2_FD_107003 | JGI IMG/M metagenome (GOLD analysis project Ga0153915, IMG submission 107003) | Freshwater wetland microbial communities from Ohio, USA - Open water 3 Core 3 Depth 3 metaG | ecosystem: Environmental > Aquatic > Freshwater > Wetlands | place: USA: Ohio, Lake Erie... | reverse complement strand
TCGCCGTCTGCAGGTCGTCGTTTCCCGTCATCACGATGATGACATGGTCCCGGTCCCCGCGGGCAAGGGAGAGCCCCGAGCCGTCAGGAAGGTTCACATCGACGAACAGGATGTCGTAGTGTCGGGTACCCATAAGACGGCGGGCCTCGTCGAGGCTGCCGGCGACGTCGCAGGATGAGCCGCGTGTTCTTGCCATTGCCGCGACCAGCCCCTGGATCGATCTCTCGTCCTCCAGGACCAGGACGGTGGGAGCCTGAGCGCTCACGGCCTCGATGAGATGTCGATCCAGCACCGCCGGCATCATCCGGCCTCGCTCAGGAGACCCGGGTCCGAGGCTCCCGCCTCCTGCAGGGTCTCCCCTTCCTCCACCGCGACGCTGATCTCGATGGGCCCGTACTGCGTGATCAGCCCCAGCACCAGCGCCGCCTTCGGGACGAGGTGCACGCTCAGGTTGTTTCCCGATGCGATCGTGGGAGTGGTGATGTTCAAGGTCTGGTCCCGCCCGCGGTTCAGGAGCGCGGTGGCGTTTCCCGTGATCATGTTCGCCACCTCGCCCAGGCAGTCGAGGAACAGGATCTTCTTCTCCTGGGGGGACTTGCCTTCCATCATCTTGTCCACCATCCGCTCGGCCAGCCTCCCCTCCAGGCTGTAGACGATCTGCCCGGTGAGAAACCCGTAGATCCCGACGATGATGGAAACCCCGAACGAGGGCTCCACCTTCGCCTTGTACGACAGGTGCCCGCGCCGGACCTGGATGCCGGCCACCTGGGTCACCACCCGCATTGCCGCTTCCACGAACGGGTTGACGTGCGCGGCGTTGATCTTGACCATCCTGCTCACCTCCTTGCGCTGCCTATCGCAGCGCCTTCTCGACCGCCGAGAGGATGCGCTCCCGGGTGAACGGCTTCACCACGAAGTCCCTCACCCCCAGGGCGATCGAATCCATCAACATCTTCTCCTGCCCGAGGGCGGTCACCATGACGATCCGCGCGTCGGGATCCGCAGAGAGGATTTCCCGCGCGGCCTCCAGGCCGTCTTTCACCTTCATCGTGATGTCCATCGTGACCAGGTCCGGCTTCAACTGGGCGTACTTCTGTACCGCCTCTGTCCCGTTGGCCGCTTCGCCGGCGATCTCGAACCCGTTCGGCGCCAGCGTGTCCTTCACGATGGTCCTCATGAAGTTCGCATCGTCCACGACCATGACTCTCTTTCCCATGTTCCCTGCTCCTCCTAGTTCACTGCCGACAGGGCAGCCTTCTCGTCCGCGGTGAGAATCGCTTCCGTGCTCAACAGGATCACCAGCTTGTCCTCCAGCTTGCCCACCCCCGTGATGAACTCCTGGGAGACGCCCCCCAGCACCGGGGGCGGCGGGTCGATCTGGTCCGCGGGAATGCGCACCACCTGGCTGGCGGAGTCCACCACCATGCCCATCAGCCGCCCTTCCACTTCCACCACGATCACCCGCGTCTGCGCCGTCTCTTCCCGCGCCTCCAGCCCGAACTTGTCCCGCAGGTCGATGATGGGGATCACGTCCCCGCGCAGGTTGATGATGCCCTTCACGAACGAGGGGGCCTTGGGCAGCCAGGTGATCTCGCGCACGCGGATGACTTCCTTCACCCGCAGCAGCTCCAGGCCGTATTCCTCGTCCCCCACGGAGAAGCTGATGAACTGTTTCAGCTCGCCGGTATCCCCGGAAACCCTTGATGCCTGCATGTCGATACTCCTCCTTTGTTGACCGTGCCTCGACGGGCCCGGCTGCGGCCGTTCGGGGGCCCTGCTTCGCCGGCCCCCGACGGCATTCACGCAGAGACCAGCTGCGACTGCCCCTCCAGCGTGCCAGGGGATTCCTCTTCCAGCTTGAAGCTGGCCACCATTCCCTGGAGCTGCTGCGCCATGCCGGACAGCTCCTCGGTGGAAGAGGCCATCTGCTCGGCGGAAGCCGCCGCCTGCTGGGTCAGCTCGTTGACGCTCTCGATGGCCTTGCTGACCTGCCGGGCGCTCGCGGTCTGCTGCTCGGTGGCCGCGGTGATCCCCTGGCGTCGGGGCACCTCTCGGCGTTCCCCGACACGGGAGGTAATGCAAGTGTCATGCCAGTTGCTACAAGACTCCTAATCCCTTACTGAAAAAAGAATTATCTTGCTGGCACTAGACGATCGGCCGGACCGGCCGGCCATGCGTGGGGTGTGGGGACCACGAGCTGTGCAAAATGTGGCACCGGTTTGGAGAGGCCTCGGGCGATGCGGGCCTAGCGGTACGTGTCCCTCAGGTGCCGCACCGAGAGGCTGCGCCGCAGCTTCTCGAGCGACACGCCCTTTGACGCGCGGAACTCCACCGTGCGCGGCGCTCCCGGCAGCAGGGTGAAGCAGTTGTCGGAGAACTCGCCGGGGATCTCCCCCGCGTCCAGCGATACGTAGAACGCCGGCGCATCCGCGGAAAGGCCGACGGTGAACCTACCCTCGGCTCCCGCGGCGGATGCCTCCGCTGTCACGATCGCGCGCGCCAGCGGCGAGCGCTTGGGCTCCACGAGGAACAGCTCGTTGTACGAAGTCTCCCCTCCGTTCTCCAGGGCGAGGTGCAGGAAGGCCGTCTCCGGGCTGGCGGTCAGCTCCGCGAGCGCCCACGACTTCAGCCGGCGGGCGCTTCCGGCCGCCGCGCGCGCATCGACCGATTCCCGGCGCAGCGTCCTGCCGCCGAACTCCACGACGGACACGGTGACCTTCGCACGAGCGTCCGACGGAAGATCGTTCACCAGGATCACTTCCACCCGCCCGTCCTTGATCCAGGCGCAGAGGAGCAGAGACGTGAAGAAGCGGCGCGCCGCGTAGTGCAGCAGCTTCCATGATCCGTTGTACTCGATGGAGGACCAGGAGCAGACCGGCCAGTTGTCGTTGAGCTGCCAGTAGAGGGTCCCCATGCAGGTCGGCCTCAGGCTCCGCCAGTACTCCACGGCGGTCTTGATGGCGACGGCCTGCTGCACCTGGCTGAGGTAGACGAAACTCTCGAACCCCTCCGGCACCCGGAAGTAGCGGGTGAACATCTCGATGATCGCCGAGTTGCCCCGGGGATGCCTCTGGTGATGCTCCATCACGGGAGAGGTGACGTTGAAATCTTCGGTGGAAGCGTAGGCGCGGATGGTGCGCAGGGACGGGAAGGACTGGTAGCCGAACTCGGAGCAGAACCGGGGCGTCACGTCGTAGTATGCGCTGAAGGGCCTGCCCTCGTGCCACACGCTCCAGTAGTGCATGTCCCCGCGGCGGTCGTCGTGCCAGTTGTCCGAGTAGTCTCCCCGGCCCGCCGAGGGAGAGCTCGGCCAGAACGTGCGGGTCGGGTCGCACTCGTCCACCACCCTCCCGATGACCCCCTCGTTGAGCCGGTCGTAGTCCACGATGTAGCGGTCCCGGTTCTTCTTCGACTCCGGGAACCACGTGAGGGCCCCCACGTCCTCGTTGTTGCCGCACCACAGGGCGATGCTGGCGTGGTGACGCAGGCGCTTCACCTGGTGGCGGATCTCGCGCTCCACGGTGTCCAGGAACGCCGGCCGTGCGGGATACAGGGCGCAGGAAAACATCATGTCGTGCCAGATCAAGATCCCCTTCTGATCGCACAGAGAATAGAACGCATCGGTCTCGTAGCGCCCGCCGCCCCAGACCCGGAGCATGTTCATGTTCGCCCGGCGGGCGCTCTCCAAAAGGTGCTCGAGCCGCTGCGGGGTCTCGCGCTGCGGGAGGGCATCCGGCGGGATCCAGTTGGCCCCCTTGCAGAAGATGTCGATCCCGTTCACCCGGAAGACCATGGACAGGCCGTTTCGGTCTTCCCGGTTGACGAGCTCGAGGGTCCGCAGCCCGATCTTCTGCGACACGGCCTGCTCCCCGAGCTGCACGGACAGGTCGTACAGGTGTGCCTCTCCGTATCCGTTGGGCCACCACAACTCGGGCTTCTCCACGGTGAGGTCCACCGACGGGCGGTTTGCGCCGGCCGACAGTCGCACCTTCTTCGCCGCCGTGGCGCTGCCGATCTTGACGCGAAGCTCCTGCTCGCCGGCGGCCGCGGCCTCGCACTCGACGAACACGCGAACCGCGCACGCGCCCCGGGAGTGCTTCTGCTCCGTGTACACGTAGTCGATTCGCACGTCGGACCACGCGTCCAGGGAGGCCGCACCTTCGATGCCCGCCACCATCAGGCACGGTCCCCAGTCCCAGCCCGCGTGGCACTGCACCTTGCGTATGAGGTTGCGGTGGGGGGACTGGACGGGGTAGCGGGTGTGGGGGACCGGGTACGGAAGCTTCTTCGCCGCGGCGATCGCCGCGTTCTCCGCGGAGGTGAACTGCACGCGCAGGGTGTTCCGGCCCGGGACCAGGGCGCGCTTCACGTCGAACTTCCACCGCACGAACATGTTGTCCGCGCGGCCGACTTTCTTCCCGTTCAGGAAGACTTCGGCGATGGTGTCCAGGCAGTCGAAGGAGAGCTCCAGGCGCGTTGCGTCCAGGAGCTGCCGGTCCACCGCCAGCTCTCGCTCGTAGGCCCAGTCCTCCCGGCCTATTTCCTGCACCTCCAGCTCGTTCATTCCCCAGTAGGGGTCGGGGATCTTCCCCACGGCCAGCAGCGCGGAGTGGGTGTCGCCGGGCACCGCGGCGGGAACGGATTCCTGCGTGGACATGCGGACCAGGCGCCAGTCGCCCGCGAGATCGATCGATTTCATTCCGGGCCTCCCGACGCAGTTGTACCGCATTCGGGCGGCCGTGTCAGCGCCGCGGACGGAACGCGCGTTCCCATGCGCGCCGCGCGCCGGGCGGAAAGGCGGGTTCAGCGCACCTTCACGATGCGCGAGCCGCCGCCCGGGGCCCGGCGGCTCCATCACCCTTGTGGATACTCCCGGCCCGCTACCGTATCTTTCAGGCATGGAACCAGGATCTCTTTTGGATTTCACGATGAAGGACATCAAGGGGCAGGACGTTCCGCTGGCGGCCTTCCGCGGCCGGGTTCTGCTCGTGGTGAACGTAGCCAGCAAGTGCGGCCTCACGCCGCAGTACAAGGGCCTGCAGGAGCTGTACGACCGCTACCGGGAGAAGGGGCTGGAGATCCTCGCCTTCCCGGCGAACAATTTCCTGTGGCAGGAACCGGGGACGGACTCGGAGATCCAGCAGTTCTGCTCCACCACCTACTCGGTGACGTTCCGCCTGTTCTCCAAGATCTCGGTCAAGGGGAAGGACATCCACCCGCTGTACCAGTTCCTCACGCGCCCCGAGACGAACCCGGGTTTCCACGGAAAGATCGGATGGAACTTCGCCAAGTTCCTCGCCGACCGCGAAGGAACGGTGATCGGCCGCTTCGAGCCGAAAGTGGAGCCGACATCGCCGGAAGTGATCTCCGCGTTGGAGAAGGCGCTGGCATCCTAGAAAAAGATGGCCCCCGTCCAGCGGGGGCCTGAATGATCAGTCACGGCGGCCGATGCGATCCAGCGGGAACGCCGGCCGCGCAATCGGACGCAGGGCCATGGAAAGCAGGAGCACCTCGTTGTCATCGCCTGCGATCCGGTTGGCACGCAGCGCTCCGCACTGCGAGCAGCGGTGAACAATGGACCATTCGCCGCCCGGCTTCACCCACACGGCGATGGGCTCCATCGCGGCCCGGCAGGCCGACCGCCGGTCTCCGGCCTGGAAGTCCACGTGCCGGCTCCAAAGGCACCGTGGGCAATGATTTCTCTGGCTGGTACCCGATCCAGGATCAACGACCAGCTCGCTGCAATGGACACAGTGAAACGGTTCCGAGACCTGGGGCAAGGATGATCCCTCCGAATGAAAGGGCAAGGACGACTCGCGGAGGAATCGATGCGGTGCAGTACCGGCTATCGCTTCCCGCGAGCTCCCGCGCAACGCTCGCTCTCACTCGAAGCACGCACCCTGGCTGACATGACCGCCTCCTTTTTGCACAACCGGGCAGTACTCTATATCATAGGACGGGAGCCTTTCCAGCAGGGGGTCGCACGTGACGTGGTGGGGAATCATCGGGGCGGGCGCAATCGCGCGCACGGGCCGCGCGGCGCTGCGATCTGCAGTCGGGGTGACCGGGCGGTTTGCCACGCGGGCCGCCGCGGTCTTCGTGGCCGCCCTGGCCGTCGTGGCCGCCGCGCTCCTGCTGGGCGCCGCCGGCCCCGGCTCCTTGCCGCCCCGCTACGAGCACATCGTGATCGTGATAGAGGAGAACCATTCGGCCGCCCAGGTGATGGAAAGCCCGTACCTCTCGTCCCTGGCCGCCCGAGGCACCTTCTTCTCGGCGATGTACGGGATCACGCATCCCAGCCAGCCCAACTACGTGGCCCTGTTCAGCGGGTCCACGCAGGGAGTGAAGGATGACGGCGTGCACGATCTGCACGCCCCCAACCTCGCCACGAGCCTCGCCGCCGCGGGGCTCTCCTTCGCGACCTACAGCGAGGGGCTGCCGTCCGAGGGCAGCCGGGTGGCCAGCCGAGGGCGCTACGTGCGCAAGCACAATCCGGCGGCGAGCTTCACCAACGTTCCCGGTTCCTCCAACCTCCCCTTGCAGAGCTTCCCCGCGGACTTCTCCCGGCTCCCGACGGTGAGCTTCGTGATCCCCGACCTCGCTCACGACATGCACGACGGGTCGGTGGCGCAGGGAGACGAGTGGCTGAAGGAGAACCTCGACGGGTACGCCCGATGGGCGCCCGCGAACGCCAGCCTGCTCGTCCTCACCTTCGACGAGTGCGCGGGCAGGGACCCGGTCGACTCCACTCCCATCGCCACGATCCTCGTGGGAGCGTCGGTTCGGCCGGGCGTCTCTGCGCAGCGGGTCACCCTGTACTCGCTGCTGCGCATGATCGAGGAGATCTACGGGCTTCCGACGCTCGCCGAAGAGGGGACGGCCCCGCGGATCACCGGGGTGTGGGACTGACCTACAAGGCTTTCTCCAGCACCTTGTTCAGCCGCTTGACGAATCCCGCGGGGTCCTTGATCTCCCCGCCCTCCACGAGCAGCGCCTGGTCGAGCAGCAGCCGGCTGGTGTCCGCGATGACCGCCTCGTCCGCGCAGGCAGCCAGCTTGATGATGATGGGATGCGCAGGATTGAGCTCCAGGATCGGCTTGACCTCCGGGAGGTCCTTGTTGCCCATGAGCTTCAGGATCTGCTGCATCTGCATCGTGGGATCCTGCCCGTCCACGACGATGCACGAGGGGGAGTCTGCCAGGCGACTGGAGGCGCGCACGTCCTTGACCGCATCGCCCAGCGCCTTCTTCACCCTCGCCAGCAGCGGCTCGATGGAAGCGGCCCGGGTCTTGTCCTCCTCGGTCGCCAGGTCGTCCGCCGTGGCCGAGCGGTTCACCGCCTTCAGCTCGATCTCCATGTAGGTGCCGATGGCTCCCGCGACGATCTCGTCGATCTCGTCATCCATGACGAGGACCTCGATGCCGCGCGCCTTGTAGGTTTCCAGCAGCGGGGAGCTTCGAAGCCCGGCCTCGCGCCCGCCGGTGACGTAGTAGATCGCCTTCTGGCCCTTCTGCATGCGGTCGCGGTACTCCGAGAGGCTGCACCAGGCGGACGGGCTGGCGGTGGACTTGTAGCGAAGCAGCTCCAGGAGCAGGTCGCGGTGCTCGTGGTCCTGGAGGATCCCTTCCTTGAGCACGCGTCCGAACTCGCCCCAGAACTTCTCGTACGACTCCTTGTTCTTCGAGAGATGGGAGAGCTCCTGCAGGATCTTTCGCACGCTGGAGGAGCGGATGGATTCCATGACGCGATTCTTCTGCAGTATCTCGCGGCTCACGTTCAACGGCAGGTCTTCCGAGTCGATGATCCCGCGCACGAACCGCAGGTACACGGGGAGGAGCTCCTTCTCGCTTTCCGTGATGAATACGCGCTTGATGTACAGCTTCACCCCGGGCTCGTAGTCGTAGCGGTACAGGTCGAAAGGCGCGCGGGAGGGAATGTAGAACAGCGTGGTGTAGGCCAGCGCGCCTTCCACGGAGAGGTGGATCCAGTGCAGGGGGTCCTCGGTGTCGTGCGAGATAGTCTTGTAGAACTCCTTGTAGTCCTCCTCCTTCAGCTCGGACTTGGGCCGGCGCCAGAGGGCCAGCGCGGAGTTCACCTGGGAAACCTTGTCCACCTTCCCGCCGTGCGGCCCGTCCTCCTGGTAGTGCAGGTGGATCGGGAAGGCGATGTGGTTGGAGTACTTGCGGATGATGCCCTCGATCCGCCACCGGTCGGCGAACTCCTTTCCGGCCTCGTTCAGGTGGAGCGTGACCGTGGTGCCGGCCGCCTCCCGCGCCGCCTCGACGACCTCGTATTCACCCTTGCCGTCGCTGGTCCACTTCCACGCCTTCTCTTCCCCGATGCGGCGCGTGGTCACCTCCACGGAATCCGCCACCATGAAGGAGGAGTAGAAGCCCACGCCGAACTGGCCGATGAGCCCTGCGCCCTTTCGCGCGTCCGCGGCCATGGCCTGGAGGAACTCCCGCGTACCGGACCTGGCGATGGTGCCCAGGTTCTCCTCCAGGTCCTTATCGCTCATCCCGATGCCGGAGTCCGCCACGGTCAGGGTCTGCCGATCCTTCGTGTCGAAGGAGATGTCGATCCGGGGGACGAACGGCACCCCGCGGTACTCTTCCTGCGTGAGGGTCAGGTACTTGAGCTTGTCCAGCGCGTCGGAGGCGTTGGAGACGAGCTCCCGAAGGAAGATCTCCGGGTGGGAGTACAGGGAATGGATGATGAGGGTGAGGAGCTGGTTGACCTCAGCCTGGAACTGGTGCTTGGACATCGACGGCTCTCCTGGGGTTATCTACGGCGAAAATAGCCAGAAACGCGGGCTCGGTAAAGGGCAGGAAAGACGAAAAAGGGTCGGCGGAGAGCGGGGCCGCCGCCGACCCGGGGGTCACTTTTCGGATCCGGCCGGAAGCGGCCGGGGCGAATCTTCCCGAGACTGCGCGGCCTCGCCGGGCGCGCCTGCCCCTTCCGCCGGGGCCGCGTGGCCGTGCGTCTTTCGCAGCGCGATCTGCGGAAGGAACAGGGTGATGAAGAATCCGGCGACAACGACGAAGAAGCCCCAGAAGTACACGCGCAGCACCGCATCCGTGAATGCCTTCTTCAGCGCATCCTGCACCTGGACCGTGAGGGCGGCGGCAGCGCTGTCCAGGGAGGCCCGGATGGAAGCCAGGATCCCCTTCACGAGCGCGTCGGAGCCCGGCCCCGTCGGCGCCGGGGCACGGAGGTGCTCCTTGTACGTGTCCGGAAGCAGCGGATCCGCGAGCAGGCTGTCACGGGCGGCGGCATCTCCGCGCGTCATCACCGCCTCGATCTTCTCGTAGGTGCCCTGCATCCTGGCCTTGATCTGGTCCCCCACGGACTGCAGGTTGCCCGACTCCAGCTGCCCCATGGAAATGCTCATGGAGGCGGCGCCCGTTCCCTGCGTGCCGGCCGGCATGTACTTCGGAAGCTGCGTCGCGAGGACGCCGGCGAGGATCGTCCCGAACACCGCCACCCCGATCGTGGACCCGATGGAACGGAAGAACTGGCTGCTGCTCGTCGCCGCTCCCATCTCCCGCGGGTGCACGGAGTTCTGGATGGCCAGCGTGAACAGGGGCAGGGAGGGCCCGAGGCCCAGCCCCAGGATGACCATCCGCCAGCTGACCGCCAGGCGCGTGCTCTGCGGGCCCAGCCCCTGCATCAGCAGGTAGCCCAGGGCAAGCAGCACTCCCCCGCCGAGCAGGAACCACTTGTACCTGCCGCCGAGGCGGCTCACCAGCTGCCCGGAGACGAAGCTGGAGATCACCTGCGCCAGGGTCATCGGGATGAGCGTGAGGCCGGCGGCGCTCGCCGAGACGCCGACCACGATCACCATGTAGATCGGGAGAAAGATGATCGCGCCGAAGAAAGCGACCCCGGCGATGAGCAGGGCCGCGGCGTTGCCGATCACGTAGGTGCGGTTTCGGAACAGGTCGAAGGGAATGATCGGCTCCGATGCCCGCCTTTCCACGAGGATGAACCCGGCCGCCCCCGCGACGGCCAGGCCGAACAGGCCGATGATGGGTGCAGACCGCCAGGGGTATTCCTGCCCGCCCAGGCTGAGGGCCAGCAGGAGGGGCACTACCGAAACGAGCAGCAGGAGCGACCCCCACCAGTCGATGGTGACCTTCCGCTCCAGCTTCGGCTTCAGCGCCGGCATCTGGAAGATGATGAACGCCAGCGCGAGCAGCCCGACGGGGACGTTGACGTA
>Ga0153915_10007630_pt1 | contig 10219 bp, 9 predicted proteins | sample Opewatmetagenome_2_FD_107003 | JGI IMG/M metagenome (GOLD analysis project Ga0153915, IMG submission 107003) | Freshwater wetland microbial communities from Ohio, USA - Open water 3 Core 3 Depth 3 metaG | ecosystem: Environmental > Aquatic > Freshwater > Wetlands | place: USA: Ohio, Lake Erie... | reverse complement strand
TACTACGCCGACTTTGTCAACCTGGCCGGCTATCGCTTCTTCTCGTGCACTACTGTCATCCGCGACGATGCGGGTTACGAATGGTTTCCCGACAACGACATTGCGGCGACGGTCAGTCGAGGAGTCCGCCAATTGCGACGGGCACTCGACAGCATGGCCTTGGCTATCCTTTTCACTCACGAGACCGATCACATCTATCGCATCAGGCCTGATGCTTGGGCATCAGAGGTTGAGCAGACCGCGTGGGGCATCACTGAGTATGATCCCATTTACATGACTCTGGACGATGGCATCCGCTATGTCCGCGCCACACGTACGTCGTGTCTGCAATCATGCTCATTCCAACCGGTTGGGGGCGAGGTGGAGGCAACCTTCCGGGGCTCGTCCGATATGCTTACCCACTTTTACCTTTTTACCGAAGAAAAGGGGGAGATCAACTCACGGCTTGTGGAAATTCCTCCATTCGAGGGTCGGACTGTCGTGACAGCTAACCTCCCTCAGGGTGGTAAGCGCGGCCAACCACTCTGAGGCAGATGTAAACCTAGATGTTCGAGGGATAGGTTTTTCTGATGGGCATCTGTGACAATGCGTAGGCGGAGCACAGCATATGGAGTACAAGCCGGACTTCGCTGAAGCGGTTGAGCACATCCAGGCTTTCTGGCAGCGCAAACCCACCGAGCGTTGCGCGCTTCAGGTGGTCGCGATGCGTAATGGCGCTACCCAACCGCCAGATGATGAAGTAGACATCCTAACGAAAAAGACCGACCCCGACTATGTTCTCGGGCGCGCTGAGTGGGTGTTCCGAAGCCACCACTACTTAGCAGAAGCTGTGCCTGTATACGTGCCTGGATTTGTTTGCACCGATATGGCAGCATATCTTGGTGCCAATGTTACCCTGGCAGAGGACACAGTCTGGTATGAGCCGGTCATCGATGACTGGCAATCCTACCGGCTACATTTCGATCCAGAGAATCGCTGGTGGCAGATGACTAAAAAGATGGCGCAGACCGCTACTGAGAGAGGGCGCGACCGCTATCTGGTCGGAATACCTGACTTCCAGGTTCCTCTCGACATCGTCAGCCTGCTGCGCTCTCCAGAAAAGTTATGTTTTGATCTGATCGAGAACCCCGGTCCTGTTAAAGCTGCTACATATCTAATCCTTGAAGAGGTGTACTCGCATTGTTATGATGATATCTATTCCATCATCACGCGATACACCCCATTCGTTGGAGATTGGATGGGGCTCTTCGCCACTGGTCGGCACGATGTCGTACAATGTGACTTCGCGGCATTGATATCGCCCCGGCACTTCGAGGAGTTCTGCCTGCCTGACATCCAGAGGCAATGCCAGATGCTGAATACATCTATCTATCACCTCGATGGCCCGGATGCCATACGGCACCTGGATGCACTGCTGGAGCTCAAAGAACTCGATGCCATCCAGTGGGTGCCAGGAGATGGCAACCCACCGGCTAGAGCCTGGCTGGCGATGCTAAATAAGGTACAACGTGCAGGCAAATCTGTCTGGATCAGCGCACCTCCAGAGGATGTGCACGCAATCCTAGAAGAGCTCCGACCAGAAGGGCTCATGATCCACGTGGAGGGTACTTTCCCCTCACTCGACGAGGCAGAGAGCTTTATCGCAACCGTACAAACAACTTGTCACAATCGGCGGCAATGCTAGATGGGGACGCCAATGCGGTAGACAGACAGGAGTGTTTCTCCGAGAACTTGTGAGGACTTGAACCATGCCCAACATAGGAGACAGCAATGAGTGTAAAGATACAGATCGGAATCGCGGGGATCAGCTTTAAACCGTTCTGGGGCTTCGAGGAATCGCAGTATCAAACCCGCCTCAATCAACTGGACGAAGTCGGCAAGAGTCTTGGAGCCACGGTACTGGCACTTCCTGAGACGTTCCAAGATGCCGAAGGCGCTGTCTTGGCAGCGAAGAAACTAAACGGCGAGGCCGATCTTGCGATCCTCGACGTGGCAACCTATCCGGAGGGAAAGGCTGCCGGTGCCTTTTTCGATACACTTAAACTTCCCTTGATCCTGTGGAGTCGGGGAGAAACCGAATACAACACCCACATCGGTCATAACAGTTTTTGTGGTGCCAATTTCCTGGTTGGCAATCTGGCTTTAAGAGGTTGGCGCTTTCGCAGTCTCTATGGCGAGCCAAACGATCCGGGATTTATTGCACGTCTTCGGACCGCAGTTAGAGTCATCGGCGCTGCCAAGAATACTGCAAACACGCGGATCGGTCTATTTGGTGAAGGAATCGTACCAAAGTTCTACGACATCGATATCCAGCCAAAGGACCGCAGAGTGCTGGAAGAACGCTTCGACATCAGGTTTGTAGGCATACCGATTGAAGATATAGTCAGGCGAGTCACTTCGTATGAAGAACAAGAAATCGAAGAAGCAGTCGAAGACCTGGTGAAGAGGTTCACTATAGTCGAGATTCCCCACGAAGCAATCCTGAGACAGATACGTCTGCTTCGTGCAGTCAAAGACTTCTGCAACGAGGAAAAGTTCAGCAGCATTGCGGTGCGCTGCTGGCCAGAATTGCAACTCCTATATGATGTCTGGCCGTGCCCGGTGGTCAGTATACTCAACGAGATTGGAGTCCCCACTGCCTGCGAAGGTGATCCCGGTGGGGCACTGGATATGTTGTTAGCCACCCAGTTGTCCGAGCGCCCGGCAACCCTGGTTGACATCGTCAACTGGGATGATGGGCAAAATACCTTTACCATCTGGCACTGTGGCCCAACCGCATGCTCCTGGGCGGATGAAAGAGGGACAAAGCTCATTCCCCACAACGTTGATGGGCGTACACCCGAGGGCAATCCCGCTCCGGGATTGCCCGGGATCGTAGATATGCAATTTAGCCCGGGGCCAGTCACTGTGTTTCGCACCCTTGGTGCGTTGGACGATGAATTTGCGGTGGAAGGGGGTTTGATCCATACCCCAAGCCGCAGGATTTGTGGTAGCTTCGGTATGGTCAGCAGACCAGCAATTTACGGCCAGGAAGTTGAAACCCGTCTCATCCGCGACGGAATTTTCAATCGCACCTTGCCTCACCATTACACCGCGGTTCGTGGGCACTTGTTCTCGTAGCCTGTTTCGATGAAAGACGAACATATAATGCTGCGAGATTTTGTGACGAAACTTAGGGACGCTGGACGCAGATGCACTCTTCTTGGTGTCGGACCAGTCTCAGAGGTTGTGGTGAAAGCCACATTCCAGTCCTGCAAACAGTACTCTTGTCCCGCCATCTTCATTGCCTCTCGGAACCAGGTTGATCTTCGGTCCCTTGGATATGGCTATCTGATGGGCGGGATAGACCAACACACCTTCATCGAGTTTCTTTCCTACTTGCAGAAGCAAGTGGGTTATGAAGGTCCTGTATATATCTGTCGTGATCATGGCGGTCCTTGGCAGCGCGACGCTGAGTTGGATGAGAGATATCCCATTGCACGCGCCATGGAGATTGCGCGGGAATCGTTCCGCGCCGATATCGAGGCAGGCTTCAATTACCTTCACATCGATACGACCAAGTGTCCGTTCCCATGCACTCAGGAGGATCTCTGCAATTGGACTATTGAACTCGAGAGGTTCTGTGAAGAAACACGGAGAGCGCTGGGGCGTTCCCCCATTGACTACGAATTGGGCACCGAAGATATCCGGGGAGGGCTCACTAGCAAGGAGGCGTTTGAGTCCTTCCTGAAGCAAATCACCAGGCGACTTGTTGAAGAGGGGTTGCCGTTACCTACTTGCGTTGTTGGGCAGACCGGCACCTTATGTCGTATGGATCGTAACGTAGGGCACTTCGACAAAGTGCAGACGGGAGAACTCGCCACCATAGCTGCCAAATACGGTGTCGGATTCAAGGAGCACAATGGCGACTACCTGAGCGCCGCTTCTTGCCGGATACACCCTGAGATTGGAGTCACTGGCATGAACATAGCCCCGGAGTTGGGGCTGGTGGAGACGGATGCGTGTTTGACTTTGGCTGACATGGAGATGAAACTGGTAGGCGAAGGCTGGCTTGCGAAGAGAGATGCTTCGCATCTCCATGAACTGCTCCTGGAGCACACCTTCACCAATGGTACTTGGATGAAATGGATGACCGACGAGATCAGGCGACTCCCTAGAAAATATGTCGCAGAGGATCAGTTTTTGCGTCTGCTCATCGGTCGGGTCTGCGGGCACTACGTCTATAATGACCCGGATGTAAAGGCCGCTCGTAGTAGGCTCTACGAGAACGTGGATCGGTTCGATTTGGCAGAAGAAGGTGCAGAACAATTTGTCATTGATCGGGTCAGGGGAGCCATAAGGTTCTACCTCCGACACTTCCGCCTGATTGGAATCAATGCCATCTGTTAATTAGCGAGAAGTGTATCGGGATGCTCCTGTTGGGATATCAAACCAGCCGACACTGTTCAATTCTAGTATTGACTCAAAAAACTTGTCTCTCTAAGCCCTGCCCTGATTACACCGTCGTACTAGACTATGCTGTGAAAGTACAAAGTCAGTGTGGAGAAAAGCATGGCATATGAACCCTTCATCATTGGTATCGATCTAGGCGGCACTAATATCCGCGCTGCCGTAGTGGATCACATTGGTGAGATTATCGCCTACGGCCACCGCCAGACTCTGGCAAACGAGGGCCCACGGGCAGTCATCGACCGCATGATCGACGCCGCGCGTGAAGTCATGGCAAAGGCAGGGCTGGCACAATGCCAGGTGGCGGCGGTGGGCGTGGGTTCGCCAGGCCCCCTCGACATTGAGGCTGGTGTGACGCTAAGCCCAGCCACCCTGCCCGGGTGGGATCGCGTGCCTCTCAGACAATTGATAGAGGAAGGTCTCGGAATTCCAACCACTCTGGAAAACGATGCCAACGCAGCAGCATTGGGCGAGCATTGCTTTGGTGCCGGGCGGGGTGTGGATCACATGATCTACGTCACGGTCAGTACTGGCATCGGTGGTGGGTTGATCCTCGATGGGACTCTGTATCATGGTGCTACCGGTATGGCGGGCGAGATCGGGCACACCACCATCCTAGCCGATGGTCCGCTGTGCGGCTGTGGGAATCGAGGATGTCTGGAGGCGTTGGCATCTGGATCGGCCATTGCCCGCCGGGCGCGCGAGATCGTGACCAGCGGCGTACCAACAAGGATTGCCAATTTAGCCAATGGTAACATAGACCTCATCACCGCCAAATTGGTTGCTGACGCCGCGAGCGAGGGAGATGTAGAAGCGGAGAAAATCCTATCCGAGGCTATGGATTACCTGGGGACAGGTATGGCCAGCTTGGTCAACCTGTTCAACCCAGAGCTTGTTGTCATCGGTGGTGGGCTGGCGCACATTGGCGAAAGGCTATTCGGGCCGGTACGCCACATTATTAAACAGCGTGCCTTTCTCGCACAGGCACAAGCCGCGCGGGTCGTACCAGCTGAGTTGGGGGATCACGCCGGAGTGCTGGGGGCATCGGAAGTAGCCTCCATTGCTCTATTCCATGGTATGGGTAATAAGTGAGTGGGTGTGTGAGGGAAGAAACTTACCACCCAGAAAGCCTTCCAGTTGTCGGTACCCGGTTTCAACCAACACTCACTCCTCCCTGAACTTGCTTTTGGTTGTTTTAATGCTAAAATCCGGTTATGGGTAACCCCACTTTATCTCGCCGGACCAGAAAGTATCAGCAGCCCGTCGTTCTGAAGTGTGCGACAGGAGATTGGGATTCATAACCTGGAGGTTTACGGTTCCCTCGAGAGCGATTCGCGATGTTCCCAGTTTTAGCAGATCAAGAAAGGATTATTATGCCAAATACCGAACTGGAAGTCGGTTCTTCTGTGCCTGATTTCAAACTCCCGCAAAACACTGGAGGCGAGATCGCGCTTTCCGATTATCGTGGCAAAAAAATTGTCCTATTCTTCGTGCGCGAGTACAACTGAATGCAGTGCCGTGCGCATGTCGCCCAGTTGGGGCGCATGAATGATGAGTTTGTAAAAGCCGGGGCGCAGATTCTGGTTATTCTTGGCGACACACTGGATCGTGCCCGCAGGTATGCAGAGTCACTCAAAACGCCGTTCCCCGTCCTGGCCGATCCTGAACGCGCGGTCTATCATCGCTTTGAGCTCCAAAAGAACTTCATCGGGATCCAACGCACCGCCTCCGTCATCGTGGATCAAAATGGCGTGATTCGGTATCTCAAGCGCACCACGAACCCGATGACGTGGCTGCAAGAAAGCAAGGAATTGTTGCCGGCTGTTCAGTCCTGGTAAAATCCATATTCCGTTTTATGGATAAGCGGCGCGGTGACAACTGTCACAGATTTTGATGACATCCAGAAATAAAAGTCATGACATCCATGACTAAAATTAAACTAAACTTATCGCTATTATCATACTAGCGATAGAGGAGGTGTCAGGTATGCAATCTATTCCGGGTGAATTTTTATCGATCGATCGGAAGGCGCGGGCGAAAGTCCCTACAATGGATGTGGATACGCGCCCGGTGAGTGAGCGACTGTGTGATTTTGATGATATAACCATCCCACTCACACCCGAGCGGGCCATGCTCGAAGCTGCCCGGTGTGTCCACTGCCCCGATCCAGCCCCCTGCATGCTGGCATGCCCGGCGCATAATGATATCCCCTCTGCTATGTGGCTCATTGAACAAGGTGAATTCCTGGAAGCAGCCAAGCTGTATCGCAAAACCAGCTCGATGCCCGAGATCTGCGGGCGGGTCTGCCCGCAAGAACAGCTCTGCCAGGGTTCCTGCTCACACCTCAAATCCCAGGCATCTGTGTTGACGGGACCACTGGAAGCTTTTGTTACTTGCTACGAGCGCACGACCGTCGGAGTGGAAGTCCCGGTGGGGAAAGCGACCGGTAAGCGAGTCGCCATCGTGGGTAGCGGACCGGCCGGGTTAGCCTGCGCCGAACAACTGGTGCAATGGGGTCACGAGGTGACGATCTTTGAAGCCAAGCCCGGCCCTGGCGGTTTGTTGACCTATGGCATCCCCAATTTTAAGCTCCCGAAGGAAGTCGTCTTCGACCGGATCACTGACTTAAAACGTGCGGGTGTAAAGTATGTCTTTAATACCTATATTGGCAAAGATAAAAAGGTGGATGACTTGTTCGCGGAGGGCTACGAGGCTGTCTTTATAGGGATCGGTACCGAGATCGATGCCCCCATGGAAGTTCCTGGGGAGGACCTTCCCGGGGTTTATAAAGCCACCGAATTCCTGGCGCGTTCCAATGTTGTAGATGAATTATTACCGCCCGACATGCGATCACGGCCGGAAGTCGGTCGCAAAGTCGTGGTGATCGGGGGTGGTGATACCGCTTCCGACTGCCTACGCTCAGGCCTCCGCCTGGGAGCTGAGGAAGTAGCCTGCCTGTACCGGCGTACCGAAAAGGAAATGCCCGGCGGCAGGCATGACCGAGAGATGGCGCGTGAAGAAGGGGCGATATACCAGTTCCTCACCCAACCAATACGCTTCATTGCCGGGGAGGATGGACGGCTGGAAAAGGTAGAATGCATCAAGATGGTGCTGGGTGAGCCGGATGCTAAAGGTCGTCGGCGACCGGTACCGGTTGAGGGAAGCAATTTTATCGTCGAAGCCAACACGGCTGTTCTGGCTCTCGGGTACTGGCCCGATCCGGTGATCAGTGAGACGACCCCTGGTCTTGAGACGAAGAATTATGGCTTAATTGTAATCAATAAGGAAACCGGCGCCACCTCCCGTCCCGATGTATTCGCGGGTGGGGATGCCGTTACGGGTCCCGAACTGGTGGTTACTGCCATGGTAGCTGGTCGTAAAGCGGCTGCCTCCATTGACAAGTATTTACGCGAGAAATAGGCTGGCGCTAATTCGTAGCGCCCTTAATCCTCCTACCTCCTTTCGCTGCCATGGGCGACCCATTCTATTAAGCCGGGTCGCCCATCGGCGTATTCAATCTTAATGGTTTCTTGGGTTAGCTAACATGGATATCGCCAGGGATTTTTCGACCGTCAACCGAAAAGAACGCATGCGCCTCTCATCGCGCGGTTTGCCTCACCGTCCAGCCGCAGAAAGGGTGGGCGATTTTGAGGATGTAGTCATCCCTCCGGACCCTGAATGGGCTGTATATGAGGCCGGGCGTTGTATTCATTGTGCCGACCCGGCCCCATGCCGAAAAGCTTGCCCGGCTCATAATGATATCTCCTATGCTTTATGGTTAATCGAGCAACGCCATTTCATCGAAGCCGCTCGCGTTTACCGGCAAACCTCATCGATGCCGGAAATATGTGGGAGAGTCTGCCCACACGAGCAGTATTGCGAAGGGGCCTGCGTGCGCAACAAGACTGGTGAACCGGTGTTAACCGGCGCGTTGGAAGCATTTACAACTGATTTTGAGCGTAAAAATGGGGGAGTAAAGCTTCAGGTACCCTACCCGACTGGGAGGAAGGTGGCGATCATCGGGGCTGGTCCCGCTGGATTGGCGTGCGCCGAACGCCTGGTCCAGTGTGGTCATTGGGTGACCATTTTCGACCTTCGTCCAGCCCCGGGTGGTTTACTGACGTATGGCATCCCGAACTTTAAGCTTCCGAAAACTGTGGTGATGGATTGGTGGAAAGATCTGGAAAGAGCCGGCGTTGCGTTCGTTGGCAATTCCTATGTCGGCAAGACTAAAACCATCAACGACTTGTTCAGCGAGGGGTTCGAGGCCATATTTATCGGAGTGGGCGCAGGAGTGGATGCTGCCATGGATGTCCCGTCGGAAACTCTGCCGGGCATTTTCAAGGCTACCGAGTTCTTGATCCGTACTAACGTCGCTCCGGAGATATTGCCTCCGGAAATGCGGCAGGGACCTATAACCGGACGTAAAATCGTGGTGATCGGCGGTGGAGATACAGCCTCTGATTGCCTACGGACAGCTTTACGATTGGGTTTCGAGCAAGTCACCTGCCTGTACCGGCGAACGGAGAAAGAAATGCCCGGTGGACGGAAAGACCGGGATCTGGCGCGGGAGGAGGGAGCGCAATACCAGTTCCTGACTCAGCCGGTAGTCTTCCACCCTGGTCCGGATGGTCGCCTGTCTCAGGTCGAATGCATCCGAATGGAGCTGGGGGAACCGGATGCAAAAGGCAGGCGCCGACCTGTCCCAGTGGAAGGCAGCAATTTCATGGTTGAAGCCGATACGGCTGTCCTGGCTCTGGGTTATTGGCCCGATCCTATCATTGGAGCGACGACGCCGGGATTGAAGACTCATAAATGGGGCTTGATCATCACCGATCCCGATACGGGCACGACCAGCCGCATGGGTGTGTTTGTGGGTGGAGATGTGGTGACCGGACCAAACCTGGTAGTGACAGCCATGGTCGCCGGACGCAGGGCTGCCTCTACCATTGATGCCTATTTATATTAGTCCATTCAGGGGATCACTTCGATAAAATCACCTGGTACTGTTTCACCAATGACCCACATAGGCTGCCCGAGCTGAGTTGCGCGAGCCAGCAAACTTTTAATCTGATCCGGTGGAACAGCCAGGAGCAAGCCACCGCTGGTTTGGGGGTCAAAAAGCAACATTTGGGATGTCTCTGCGATCTGAGGCGTAAAGCGGATGTGCGCCTCAAAATATCGCCGGTTATCGGAAGCACCACCCGGGAAAATCCATTCCTGGGCGTAGTGTTTAGCCCCTTGTGTAAAGGGGATCTGCCCGAGCGAGATGCGCATCCCCACCCCTGAAGCGCTGACGACTTCGCAGGCGTGCCCCAACAGGCTATATCCGGTGACATCGGTGCCCCCTCGCACGCCAAACTCCAGGGCTAACTCAGAAGAAACTTTATTCAGGCGTTTCATCCAACCCACCACCTCAGCCAGATCGGCAGGGTCGGTTTTCCCTTGCTTGAGAGCCGTGGTAGTTGTCCCGAATCCGAGAGGCTTCGTGAGCACCAGGATATCTCCTTGCCTGGCGCCGCTTTTCGTCAGCATTTTGGATGGGTTCACGAATCCTACGACTACCAGACCGTACTTGGGCTCCTGATCCTGAATGGTGTGTCCTCCGGCAATGACAACCCCCGCCTGACGGGCTGTCTCTGCGCCTCCACGCAAGATATCAGTCACCTGCTCCACCGGCAAGTCAGTGGGCATCGCAACGATATTGAGAGCCAGGAAGGGCTGCCCACCCATGGCATACACATCCGAGAGGGCATTGGCGGCTGCAATC
>Ga0153915_10007629_pt1 | contig 10220 bp, 13 predicted proteins | sample Opewatmetagenome_2_FD_107003 | JGI IMG/M metagenome (GOLD analysis project Ga0153915, IMG submission 107003) | Freshwater wetland microbial communities from Ohio, USA - Open water 3 Core 3 Depth 3 metaG | ecosystem: Environmental > Aquatic > Freshwater > Wetlands | place: USA: Ohio, Lake Erie... | reverse complement strand
TCCCGCGACGGACGAACCGGGGAGATGGTAACAGAAAGACTGTCGTTCAAGAGGTTCTAGGGGTTCGAGAGGTGCTGGAGGTTCTCGGAAGGTTCAAGAGGTTCCAAGGGGTTCTTGCGCCCATGCGCGACTACGAAAGAACAATTGCACCGACAGACTGTATTTCCGGGGTTTCGCTGAGGCAGTCCGAATGAGCCGTGCGCCACTACGACACGATCGCATGAGCCAATAGGCGCGATGGCCCAAGTCCATCGTTAGCGATCGCGGTTGAAGACGAACCGTCTGGATTCACGCACACGGAGCGTGGCGAGCGTATGTTCCTTCGCGATTGTCTCGTTGGTCAGCACGTACGCGTCGTCGCGCCAGTCTCCGAGGATGGCCACGTGAACCCTGCTGGCGTCGAGCGCCGCGAAGGCCCTCTTGAGGTCGTCTTCCTCCTGCTTGAGATCCGTCCCCACCCAGACTGCTTGGACCATTGCAGTGGGTGACGTGGACCTGAATTTCCGTTCAACGCTGGCGAAGAGGAGACTAACGTCGTGACTCGGGATAGGTGCGCTTCCGTCCGCACTTCGGTCTCCGTCCTGTACTGCCGTAAGGGACTGAAGCAGGTCCTTGGTGCGATTCTTGACATCGAGCAGGATCGGCGGACCCTTCTCTGGGCGGAGAAGCCAGTCGACAGTACGATTCCCGTTGCCGAACCCCACGACCTCGTACGTTGAGCTGACGCTGCCACCCAAGCGGACGATCGGTGCAAACTCAAACAACAAGTCGTCGTGTTTGTTTGGATCAGCCAACCGAACGAGATAGTTCGATAGCTGGCTTGGCGTCAGGCGACGTTGCGCAGTGGAAAGAACGTCGTACAACACATCGACGGACTGGAACATGGTCGTTCCAACTGCCACTCGGCCGCCCGGCAAATCCAACGGTTCGCCAAAATCGTACCGCCACAGGCCGGTGAGCCGGTCGAGGAAGCACGGACACGCCTGTAGCGATTCCGGTGCTAGCGCAAACACCCCCTGCACCACATCGCGGGGAATGCCACGGTACCGACCGAGTGATGCGAATAAGCTCTCCAGATCGGCGACGCCACCGACCATTGTTGGATGAACACGAGGCAGTTTCATGTCGACTGACCACTATTACACCGTAAGGTCTGATTGCGGTCTGCGGATCTTGAATGGCATGCGTCGTGCTCGATGGCAGCCGCCATGGCTGTCGCGAAACGCTACCAAGATCTTGTGTGCTGGCAACTTGCGGACGAACTCGAGCAGTTGGTGTTTGAACTAACTGCAACAGGACCAGTCTCGAAGGATTTCAAATTCTGCGATCAGATCAGAGATTCATCGGCGTCTGCGACGCGGAACATGGCGGAAGGCTTCGGTCGATATTGGCCCGCGGACTTCGCGAAGTTCCTGACCATTGCCCGCGCGTCGCTGATGGAAACGCACAACAGCGCAGGCAGCGGCTTCAAGAAGGGATACTTCACGGCGGAGAACGCCGACAGGATGCAGCGGCTTGCGGCTCGATCCGGGAAGGCTACGACCCGGCTGATCGAGTACCTGCACTCCTGTCGGCCACGATCGCCGCGCGGCCCAGGAACCCCGAGAACCCCTCGAACCTCTTGAACCCTCTGAGAACCCTAGCACCTCTCTCGAACCTCTTGAACGACTTAGAGCCCCTCCGGTATCAGCCGCCCGAAATAAATGACGCCAAGCCAGAAGAAGAGCGACGCGGCCGCGATGACCTTGGCCATCATCGGCGCGTTGTCGCCCGGGCCGAGCTTGTCCACGGCGCGATCCATGCCCGTCAGGTAGAAGGCGAGCAGGTTCAGTCCCGCAAACGCGATGAACAGGAACTTCAACTGCAGCCACGGGTTGGTCTTGATCACGTCGTACGGGCTCATCGGGACATTGGCCCGGACGCCGGTGACGAACATCAGTCCCGTCACGACGCAGATGAGGAAGCCGGTGACGCCCCAGGGAAGGAGCCGTCTGACGGCCGCCACCGGCAGCTGCTTGGCAAGCCCGAGCAGGCGCAGGTCGAACATGCCGACGCCGCCGATCAGCAGGATGATGCCGAAGAAATGGAACGTCTCGCCGAGCGGCCACACCCATGTGTATTTGGCGATGAACGCGGCCACCGAGGGCCATTCGAGCCAGGTGCGAAGGAAGGTTTCCATCAGATGCGAGCCTCCACATGAGAGCGGTGAGCGCGGCGGACCAGATAACGCGCAAGCAGTAACAGCAGAATCACGGCGACCGCCACGGCCTCCGCGCTCTGAATCCTGATGTAGGTGGCGTAGGCGGTCAGGCGCCCGCCGAGCACGGCGAGGCCCCAGAAAAACAGCATCGCTTTCGCCCAGCGTCTGGCCTCCGCGGAGGCCGGCGCGTCATCCGGTGCCGACGTGTCCCTGAACGCGTACCCGCGCATCTTCTGCAGCGAGACGATCGCCACGGCAATCGCGACGAGCTTGACGTAGAAGTCCCAGTTCGCGAGCAGCGATCGGGCCGCCAGCGACGTGAGGATGAGGCCCGTGATGGCGTTGAGCCAGAACCCGATGATGATCATCGGCATGAGGCCCTTGAGCGGCTTGAGCGGCAGTTCGGGCACGACGCCAAGGACGCGGAGCGCGATGACGCCGCTCAGGCCGACCAGAAACGCCATGCCGAACGTGTGCAGCGCGAGGACGGTTGAATAACCGAGCACGCTTGGCGTTTCGCGGATATACGAGGAAAAGCCGCTGTTCTCAATCGATTCCAGGAAGTCCTGCATCACGACACCTCTCGTTGGCAGCCTGCCTACGGCTGGAACTTGCCTGACGGAATCAGCCGCGCGAAATACATCACCGCAATCCAGAAGAAGAGCGACGCGCCCGCGAAGAACTTGGCCAGCGGCGGCGCATCTTCGCCGGCGGCCAGACGATCGACGGCGCGGGACATCCCGGTCGCGTAGAACGCCAGGAGGTTCAGGCCCGCCAGCACGATGAACACGAACTTGATCTGCAGGAAGACGTCGCTTTTCAGCACGACGTACGGATGGACGTTGATGTTCGCATAGATGCCGGTGACGAAGAACAGGCCGGTCGCGAGGCACAACACGAATCCGAAGACGCCCCAGGGAATCAGCTTCTTCAGCGCGGCCGGCGGAAACTGCCGGGCCATCCCGAGCATGCGCAGATCGAGGATGCCGACGGTGCCGATGAGGAGCACCATCCCGACAAAGTGCAGGCTCTGACAGACGCCCCACACCCAGAGGTACTTGTAAATGAGGCCTTCGACGCTCGGCCATCGCATCCAGTACCTAAGAAACGCTTCCATGCCTCACCAGTCTCCAGAAGGTGACGGCGGCATATCCGCCGGCGAGCAGCACGGCGCTCACCATCACCGTGCCGACCGCTGTCTTCCACTGCGTGTAGGGATCGTCGTACGCGGTCAACCGGCCCGCTGTAATCGAGGCGGCCCATAAGAAGAGGATCAGGCCCGCCAGCGCTTTGTCGCCCGCGGGCAACGGATTCGGATCAACGGCCGAGGGGTTTCTGAAGCGCCTCACATACAGCACGCGATTGCAGTACACCGCGCCGCCGATCGCCAGCAGCTTGATGTAGAAGTCGACCATCGTCAGAAACTTGGTGGGCTCGATGATGAGGAGCAGCAGGCCCGATACCGCATTGAAGACGAAGCCGATCCACATGACGGGGTACAGCTTCCTGAACGGCGCCAGCGGCACCTCGGGCGCGACGCCGAGGATGCGCAGCGCGATTGCCGAGCTGATGCCGACGAAGAACGCCAGGCCGAGCGTATGGAACGCGAGAATCGTCGGGTAGAGAAAGATGTTCGGCGAGTCGCGCAGCGTGGTCGACAGCCAGGTGCTTTCGAGCCACTCGAGAAACGGCATCATGTCGTTATGCGTCACAACATCGCAAGGCCAATGCCGTGATTTCTGCCGGATTGTCGGCGTTTTCTCCGGTCAGCCGGCGAGAACCACCCTCTTTTGCGATTCATTTGGGGGGATTCCCGGCACATTCGACGCTCATCGCTGGCATCGTCGTTGCGAGGATGCTGACAACTCGACTGGCGATGCTCAGAAAATTCGAAGGATCCTTCGTCGCTCTCCTGTTCGCGGGAACAGCGTTGGTCGGCGCGTGGTGGGGCGCTCACTCATGGCTGCCGTCGCTTGCAAGCCGGCACGGCGCAGGCATCGATGCGATGCTCAACTACCTGCTCCTCACCGTCGGCGCGCTCTTCGTGGCCGGTTACGTCGCGCTTGCGTACTTCATCTGGAAGGGCAGCAGGCGCGACGCCATCGGTCCGCGCTTCGCCTCGAAGAAGACCGAGCGCCTGCTGTCGGCGGGGCTCGGCCTCGGCATGGCGCTCATCGCCGAGGGCGGCGTGCTCGCCATCGGCATTCCGGTGTGGTCGGAGTACTTCGACGCGGTGGCCCCGGCCGACGCGATCGAAATCGAAGTCACGGCGCAGCAGTTCATGTGGAACGTCCGGTACCCGGGGCCGGATCACGTGTTCGGCCGCACCGATCCGAAGCTCGTTGACGACAACTCGAATCCGCTCGGCCTGGATCGCACGGATCCGCAGGGCAAAGACGACGTCATTGGCCTCAACGACATCACGGTGCCGTTCGGCCGCGCGGTGCACGTGCGGCTGCGGTCGAAGGACGTCATCCACAGCTTCTTCCTCCCGAACTTCCGCGTGAAGCAGGACGCGGTACCGGGGATGACACCCGAAGTGATCTTCTTCCCGACGCAAACGGGGCATTTCGAGCTGGCCTGCGCCGAACTGTGCGGACTCGCGCATTACCGCATGCGCGGCATGTTCAACGTGGTCTCGCAGAAGGAATTCGAAGAGTGGCTAAAGAAGCAGCAGTAATGGAGCCGCCTGCGCCGCCGCCGCCCCCGGAGCGCCCGGCGCATGAAGATACGCGCGGCTTCGTGCGCCGCTACATCTTCAGCACGGATCACAAGATCATCGGCATCCAGTACATCATCACGGGTCTGCTGATGGCGCTGGTCGGCGCGACGCTGGCGACGCTCATTCGTCTGCAGCTCGGCTGGCCCGACCACGCCTGGCCGCTGCTCGAGAAGCTGCTCCCCGGCGGCTATCAGGGCGGCGTGATGCTGCCCGAGTTCTACCTCGCCGTCGTGACGATGCACGGCACCATCATGGTGTTCTTCTTCATCTCGTACGTGCTCGTCAGCGGCTTCGGGAACTATCTCGTTCCGCTGCAGGTCGGCGCGACCGACATGGCGTTTCCGTTTCTCAACATGCTGTCGTACTGGATCGCCTTCCTGTCGGCGGCCGTGCTGATCTTTTCGTTTTTTGTCGCGGGTGGCGCCGCCGCCGCCGGCTGGACGGCGTACCCGCCGCTCAGCGCCATCGCTGCGGCCGTACCCGGATCGCAGATGGGGCAGTCGCTCTGGCTGCTCAGCATGGCGCTCTTCATCGCGTCGTTCACCATGAGCGGCCTCAACATTGTCGCAACGGTGTTGAGCGTGCGAGCGCCGGGCCTCTCGATGATGAGGCTGCCGCTCACGGTGTGGTCGTACTTCATCGCGTCGATTCTCGGCCTGCTGGCGTTCCCGCCGCTCACGGCCGCCGCGGTGATGCTGCTGTTCGATCGCCATCTCGGGACGAGCTTCTTTCTGCCGTCCGGCCTCGTCGTCGCGAACAAGGTACTGACGAATACGGGCGGATCGCCGCTGCTCTGGCAGCACCTGTTCTGGTTCCTCGGGCATCCCGAGGTGTACGTGCTGATCCTGCCGGCGCTCGGCATCGCGTGCGACATCATTCCCGCGTTCACGCGCAAGCCCGTGTATGGATACCGCATGTCGGTGTACTGCCTCTGGGCGGTCGGGGCGCTCAGCATGATCGTGTGGGGCCACCACATGTTCGTCAGCGGCATGAGCCCCTTCACGGGCGAGTACTTCTCGCTGGTGACGCTGACCATCACGGTGCCGATGACGATCTTCGGCGTCAACATGCTCGCGAGCCTGTGGGGCGCGAAGCTCGAGCTCAGGTCGCCGATGCTCTTCGTCTGCGGCGTCATCGCGCTCTTCGGCAGCGGCGGCCTCGGCGGCCTGTTCCTGGGCAACGCGACCGCCGACATGCAGCTCCACGACACGTACTTCGTCGTTGGCCACTTCCACATGATGATCGGCGGCGTCACGCTGCTCGCCACCTTCGCGGCGATCTACTTCTGGTTCCCGAAGATGTTCGGCAGGACGATGAACGAGACGCTGGGGAAGGCGCACTTCTGGCTGACGTTCGCGCCGTTCTTCACGATCTTCTTCATGCAGCATTTCCTCGGCATCCAGGGTGCGCCGCGCCGCTACTATGCCTTCACGGCCTACGACTATCTGCAGAAGACGCGCGGCCAGAACCTCGTCATCAGCCTCTCGGCGTTCCTGCTGGTGTCGTCGCAGTTCATCTTCATCGTCAACTTCGTGTGGAGCCTCGTCAGGGGACGCGTCGCCGAGGCCAATCCCTGGCGCGCGACGACGCTCGAGTGGACGGTGCCGTCGCCGCCGCCGCACGGAAACTTCGAGACCGTGCCGACGGTGGAGCGGTGGGCCTACGAATACGGCGTGCGCGCGCCTGGCGGCGATTTCGCGACGCAGGATGTGCCTGCGGCCGCGGTTCCGGTGACCGCATGAACGCCGATACCGCCGCCGTCGATGCGGTTGCCGTCCGCGAGGACCAGCTCAAGCTCGGCCTGTGGATGTTTCTCGCCACCGTCACGATGCTCTTTGCCGCGTTCACGAGCGCCTACATCGTCCGCCGGAGCGGCTCGGACTGGCGGCACGTCGCCCTCCCGTCGATTCTGTGGCTCAACTCGCTCGTCCTCGCGGCGAGCAGCGTCGCCGTTGAGATCGCCAACGTGCGCGGCACCCGGACCGCGTGGCGATCGTCGGCGGCGGCGATGGTCATGGCGTTCGCGCTCGGGATCGTGTTTCTCGCGGGCCAGGTCGTCGCCTGGCGGCAGATGGTGTCCGCGGGCGTGTATCTGCCGACGAGCCCGCACAGCTCGTTCTTCTTCATGCTGACCGGCGCGCATGCGGTGCATGTGATCGCGGCGCTTGCGGTGCTCGGGTGGGGGGCGGTTGCAACGCTTTCCGGCGCCCGCGATCCGCGCGCGTGGACGTCGCGCATGTCGCTCTGCCGGACGTTCTGGCATTACCTCGGCGGTGTCTGGCTGTTTCTGTTTGCTCTGGTTTCGCTGTACTGAGGTCAGGCAGGCCTGAAGGCCTGCACTACAACGATGGCGCACTGAAGGCCTGCACGACAACGATGGCGCACGACAACTATGGCGCACTCTGACGCACGCACACTCGATCGCTGGGCCGGCGGCGTCTGCCCCTTCGACGCGGGCTGGCGCAAGGTGATGATGTGGTGGTTCATCGTCACCGACGGCCTGCTGTTCGCGGGGTTTCTCGCCTCGTACGGCTACGCGCGCGTGCTGGCGTTCCAGTGGCCGCCGCAATCAGACGTGTTCAGCCTCAAATACATCGCGGCGATGACCTTCGTGCTGATCACCAGCAGCGCGACGATGGCGAGCGCGGTGCAGGACGCAAAGCAAGGACGGCGTGGCGGCGCCTTGAAGTACGTCCTGCTCACCGCGCTCGGCGGACTGGTGTTTCTCGGCATGCAGGCGTACGAGTGGACCCACCTCATCGGCGAAGGCGCGCGGCTGACGCACAACCCGTGGGGCGACGCGTCGTTCGGCTCGTACTTCTTCCTGCTGACGGGATTTCACGGAACGCACGTGCTGACGGGCGTCATCATTCTGGTGACGACGGCCGCGCGGCTGGCCAGAGGCATCACGAAGGAAGACGGCGTGGAGATGGCGGGCCTCTACTGGCACTTCGTGGATCTGGTATGGGTGTTCATCTTCACGCTCTTTTACCTCGTGTAGTGCAGGCCGTCAGGCCTGCCGTGGTGCTGTGATGCGGACCTACTGGATCACCTGGAGCGTGCTGCTGGTCTTCACCGTCGTGATGCTGTGGGCCGACTCGGCCTCGCTGCCGCGTCAGGTGTTTGTCGTCTTCATGATCGTCGCGATGCTGACGAAAGCGTCAATCATCGGCGCCAACTTCATGCATCTGAGGTTCGAACGGGCGGGGTTGATCCTGACCGTGGTGGTCGGCCTGCTCGTGACCGGAACGGTTCTCTACGTGCTGATCGCTCCGGATGCGACGCGCATTCACGAGATGGTGACGAAATATGGCCCGCGTTAGCGTCCGTCTTTCCGGCGCCGCGCTCGCCGCGCTCGTGGTGCTTTTGCCGGCGCCGGCGTTCGCGCAGTGCGCGATGTGCAAGCGGGCGCTGCTGTCACCTGAAGGGCAGCAGATGGTGGCGGCGTTCCGGAGCGGCATTCTGGTCCTGCTTGCCGCTCCGTTCAGCCTCGTCGGTGTGATTGCGGCGCTCGTCGTGAAGATGCAGCGCCGCCGGTCCGCCTCCGCCAAAGGCTTCGGCGGACAGATCTAACGCCGCCGCTCGACGACCTTCAGCGGCATGTCCAGCTTGAAGGTCAGGATCGTCTCGGCCTGCACGCGAATATCACCTTTCGTCATCGCCTGGGCGAGCGTGCCGCCGCCGGCGCCGGTGCCGGCGCCGATGGCCGCGCCCTTCGCGCCGCCGAAGATCGCGCCGACGATGCCGCCAATCGCAGCGCCGCCGCCGACGAATTCCGCGGTCCGCTTGTTCTTGCCGAGGCCCTCGCGCCCCTTCTGTTCGAGGTCCGCCGTGCTGAGCGCGTACTGACGGCCGTCGATCGACACCGACGCGAGGTCGAGCACGAGGTCGTCACGGCCGCGGATCTTCCCGCCCTGCGTGAGCGACTTGATGATGATCTGCGCCTTCGCGCCGGCAGGGATTACGACCTTGCCATCGGCGTCGCGCACGGCCTCGGTCACGTCCGCCGCGAAGGTCTGGCCGTCGGCGGCCGTGCTGCCGTCGATCGTCTCATCGGTCTGCACCGAGATTTCCGTCCCGCTCGGCAGCACGCGCGTCTCTGACGTGATGTCGTCGGTGGTTGGACGCGGAAGCGCGGGGCGCGCCGCGGGCCGTCGAGCCGCAGCCGGCTTCGCCGCCGAACCTGCCATTGTCGGCGCGGCGCCGGTCGCAGCCGCGGTGGCGCCCGCGTCGCCATAATCGACCGAGCGCACCTGCGCCATCGGGATCGTGCGCGTCACGTTGTCATCGCTGGTGATTTTGATTTCGGCAGCCGTGCTCGAGAGCACCATGCCGCTGACGCTGCTGCCGTCGCGCATCTGCACGGTCGCGTGCGGGCCGGTCGTCGGCGTGCTGCTGCAGGCGGTCACAAACAGAAGCAGAGCCAGGGTCGAAACAACCTTCATCGCATCCTCCATCGGGGGACCCCCAGCTTACCTGATTCCGAGCGATTCGAGCCGGGCGGTAGAAAGCGCGGCTGGGCCTTGCGATTACTGTGCTGTCGTCGGTACGCAGAACTTGTCGAACGCGTTCGTCAGCTCCGCGGCGATGGCGTACGCATCACGATTTTCGATGTTGCGGCGTTCGAGCATGTACACGAGCGAGCCATCACGAAACAGCGCGATCGAAGGCGAGGAGGGCGGATACCCGGTGAAGTAGCTGCGCGCGCGCTCCGTGGCGTCGACGTCCGCGCCGGCGAACACCGTCGCGACGCGATCGGGCGTCGTCGCGTGACGCAGCGCCAGCGCGATACCTGGACGCGCTTTGCCGGCCGCGCATCCGCACACCGAGTTCACGACAATCATCAGCGTGCCGGGCTGGGCTTTCACGGCGGCGTCGACATCGGCCGGCGTGCGCAGTTCCTGGACGCCAAGCTGAGTCAGTTCCTGACGCATGGGTTCGACGAAGAATTCCGGATAAGGCATGCGGTATTGTAACCCTATGAAGTCTGCGGCCGTCGCCGTGTTCGTGTTGCTCTTCGCGGCGGGCACCCATGCGCAACGCCGGCACGGCGGTCCTCCGCCGGCGCCGAGCGTGCCGCCAATACTGTCGACCGGCGGCCCGACGACGCTGCCGCCGCCACCTCCGCCATCGCCGTTCGCGGCGCGGCCCCGCACCTACGCGCCGCATTACGATCGCCCTGCGCCTGTCCACGGACGTCGCGGCTACGGCGCCGGCGTCCCGATTTACGGGGACGCGATCGGATTCGGTGCGTATGTGACGGGTCCGGCGCCGGCAACATCACCCGTGCCGGAACAG
>Ga0153915_10007628_pt1 | contig 10221 bp, 7 predicted proteins | sample Opewatmetagenome_2_FD_107003 | JGI IMG/M metagenome (GOLD analysis project Ga0153915, IMG submission 107003) | Freshwater wetland microbial communities from Ohio, USA - Open water 3 Core 3 Depth 3 metaG | ecosystem: Environmental > Aquatic > Freshwater > Wetlands | place: USA: Ohio, Lake Erie... | reverse complement strand
CTTGAACTGAACGCGGAGTCTACCAACCAGGATTTAAGGCACAATGAATTCGGCGTTAAAACTTTGTGAACTTAAGCGAGCGCTCGGGCGCAAGAAGCGCAACGCAGATGGAGTGTAGCGATTGATTCGCCAGCATGTAGAAGCGGCCCTCTGAGAGGCCGCCCCAGCGTGGGCCTTACGCGGCCTTTAATACTTGCTCAATTATTCTGCCAGCTTTGGGCGGCGCCAATCCCGGGGGGAAGCGTTAGGATGGCTTGCGGCGGAGCGGGGAAGGAAGGAAGGTAGGAGGTCCGCCCCACCGCTGCTAGCCATCGTCTTCACGCGCCGTTCCCTAGTTTGCCTCGATTCGGCGCGGGCCTTGGTCCGACAGAACAGGTGGATGTGAGGGCATACTAGGGCAAGCCGGAAAAATGACGATGACGGCGCGGTTAAATCGATCTGAATTCTCGCTCGCCTCGCTGATTTCAGAAGGCTGTTCACTCAGGGTATCGCCTTGAGTCTTCGTCGATTTCCCGCCAATTCTGTTGGGACTTGGAGCTCGGCTGGAAAGATCCCCGCGCGTCCAACTGGACTATCTCACCGCGGCAGTTCGTGAGCGCAGCTTCGAATGTGCGGCGATCGGGCGAGCCACGCAGGAGTTCGATTCTTATGTCCGGGTGATGCCGGCGCAGTAGTTTCACCTTGCGAGGTTTCGCGTTGAAAGCACGCCCGGGTGCAATCAACGCTATGTACGTTCCATTCTCAGGCAAGTAGAAGTCAGGAGTGAAGCAGTCGACGAAATTTCCGTCCTCGTCCCATTCAACGGCGAACGTGCGAGGCTTGTATCGCCAAGCGATATCGCGGGAGTCCAACAGTCGCGCGAAATCCTCTTCGCACGCATCCGAGAATTCTACGGTCTGCGCCAAGCAGACTTGTTCGTCGATCTCAGCCCAACTGATCGCCTCCCACGGCCCGCCGGACTGAAGAGCCTGGGGCAATTTGCCGGGGGTCTCGATGCGTTTCCGCAGCTCCTCGATATGGCTATCCTCGGGCTCACGGCCGGTCGATTTCCTCGCATCGAGTTTGACGACCTCGCCAGCGGCGTTACTCGGCGTTGAGTGAAACGAAGCGACCTTTTCCGGAGGCTCTTGAGAATAGATGGCGGTCATGAGGTCCTCCCATGTTCCTGCTTGCACAGACCGGCGGTCGCCGTGTGCTTCAGGAGGTTTGATTCGGGCTGAGGCGTTCCCAGGCCTTGTGCTGTGAGGCGATCGGGGAAGCTGATCGAATTCAATCGAGTAAGCAATTGGGTGGCGCATGGATCGCGCAGTAAGGCGGATTCTCGCAAGTCCATCTTCAACCGGCGCGAGTGGATAGCCGTGTCGCGTTCGTTTGTGCGCGAAGTTCATCGAGCCTCCGGCGTAAGCGCATGTACTCGCTGACGGCGTGTTCGACTTCGCGCTGGGTCTGCATTCGTCGGACGGCGCCCGAGGCGGTCTCCTGGAGGATGGTCTTCTTATACTCACGGATCGCCTGCTTGGCCGCTTCGGCTTGTGCTTCTAGGCGGCGTTCGAGCGCGTCCGCCAGGCTGGTCAAGTTGTCTGGATCAAGCTGCATCGCCGCCACAGCCCCCTTTGCTTCGTGAGTCTCACCTGAGATTCACAGCGTATAAGGTCAGCGTTAGATCGTTGTGGCTTCACCCTTAAGTTTGTGTGAATTCTGGCGCTTCATGTGGACAGGAGGAGGACTTAACAAAGATTTCAACAGCCGGTAATACTGCGATAAAGGGCTTTCGCTAAGCTCACTGTCGCAGGGATCAGACCATGAATGGCCCCGAAAGTCTTCGAGCAATGTCAAAGAAGTTGGAGAAAAGAGCGACGCGGCTCGTTCGCAAGGCTGAAGATCGCGCGCTTGTGATCAGGCGCGTAGTCCGCGAGTATCACGACGCCATTCAGACATCGGCGGCAGGCGATGCGGCGAGTCAGGCTGAGCGGCAACGCGAAATCGAACGAGCGGTCGTCAAGTACAACGAAGTCCATAAGGCTCTCAAGCGCCTTCGTAAGCGAATTCAACTCGAAGAATGACCGGCTGCGGGGGCCGCGACTCCCGATCATGAAGTTCACAAAAGGTTCAGGAGCGCTTCACCTCGATTTCAATATGCTTTACTAGCATGTCCCTGGCCGGCGTTCCCGGGGGAACGCGAAGGGGCCATTCATTTCGCGGGAAATGTGGATGGCCCGGCAGTTTAGATTCGAGGAGGCTGATCGCGCACGTCGCGATCAGCCTGGAATTCTCCGCCGGATCGCAGACGCGCCCGAGCGAATTGATTACGCTCGCGACGCTTGTTGCTGCTGGCCACCGAACCCACACAATTCCTCGCCGCACTTGTCCGTGGCGGAATGATTCTCAGACGCTCCTGTATTTTTGATTGTGAAGGTCGCTCTTTACTTGTGAAGAAGGAGAACTGAGAGCGAAGCCCTAATCTACAAGGTGTGAAGGAGCAGTTATGAAGAAGCTCAGCTTCGTTTGCGCGATAGTAATCTTGCTGGCAAGTATGTCAGCGCAGGCCCAAAAGAACTCGACGCCCAAGCCCATAGACCCGCCAATCTTCCAGCTCGACAACATCATCATAGAGGATGACGCCAGTGGGAATTTTCTGATAATCGCGCCGACCACCGGCGAGTACAAGTTTCAACGTTGCCGCGACGGGTTTTCGATGAGTGGAGTCGGAGTCGTCAGGCTGGACGGATGTCTCGCGACTTTTGAAGACAGCCAGCCCGATCACAGAGTCCTGGCGTCGATCAACCTATGCACTCAAGAGGCTAAGGCCATCGTTGAAAAATTCGCGCCCATCCAAAGTACGTTCGCAACCAACGCCATGAAAGAACTGCTGAGTGACGCCAACCTCGGCGACAACACGCTGAGTTGTTCCAAGAAGTAGCGAGCGGATTGTCGTCCGAGTCAGTGCGCTCGCGCCACAGGGCCCGCCGTAGGCGCCTCCGAGAAGCCTCGGAAGCGCTTGGCGGGCTCGTGCGCATCGCCGCATCGGGTCAAATCGCTGCCTTGGGTTTCTCCATTCTTGTGCTGATGCAATAAAGTCGGATTCGAATGTGACTTCAGAGTTCAGAGTAAAGCTTCAGCTTGGGTTCTTGGCGCCATGAAATGGAAGCAAGCTAAAGCTCGTACTCTGACTCAAACTGAGCCCCTCCGGGATCCAAATAATCGCTTGGCTAGCCCTCATTAGTGTGGTATAAGACACGCGCTCGGTATCACACGATACAACGCGCTGTGAAGGTTCAGCGTTCAGCGGAAGAGCGAAGTCACCATAAATCGAGAACATTTGAGCTGAGAACCGAGCCTTTACTGGTGCTGGTCGGCGGTGTGCGGCGCGACTGCCGGCTTGAGTAGTCCAACGGTCCATTCACCTCACAACAAGTTCCTGCGAGCCCTCGGGCTTCTGCGTAGCCAGAGGCTTGGCAAGCAGAAGGGCGACAGCAATGTCCGTCGGCCTTCCAAGAGGAGGTACGGTCCGCCTCGGGTCCATTCTTCCACTAAAAAACAAAAGGAGCGAAAACATGAGAAAGACATGGTTTGCATTGTTCCTGGTCGCCTTGATCGGTCCCTCGATCACCAATCTCAACGCATCGCGCGCCGACTCCGGCGCAACCGCGGAGACCGCCGTCAGTCCGTGGCAACGCGGAATCATAGGCTTGCCGGACTATGACGTCCGCCGCGAGCTAGCGGAGATTCAAGCTCTCTCGAGCTCGGGGCCGTCGTCCGGGGGTCCCGAAGTCCAGGCGCGAATGGCTGCGATTGAAAACTTTCGCGCATCTTTTTCAGCGGAGAGTCGCGACAGTCTGCGATACGAAATGAATGAAGCGGGGCTGCCGAAGGCCCTCTTCAACCTCTCCGCGCCGCTATCCGGGCCCTCGACAAGACCCGCCGATCAGATTGCCCGCAGCTTTCTTAGACGGCACGGCGATCTCTTCGGGCTTACTGGCAGGGATATTCGGCGCTTGAGGCTCGAAACCGACGACAATGATCAGGGCATTACTTTCCTGCATTACCGGCAGACGATTGGAGATGTTGGGGTATTCCAGGGTCAGGTTCAGGTCGTCATCGGGGCCGCCGGAGAAGTCCTATCAGTGATGGAGGGGATGCTTATCCCCGATGGCGCGGTCGATACCGCGCCGGCGTTACCGGAGAAGGAGGCCCTCGCTGAGGCGTTCAAGTATTCGGGTCGCGAGGCCCCGGATGAGCTGGAGATAATCGTAGCCCGCCGCGCCGTTGGGGAGCGCGCGAGATATCGAAACCCTCTCGATTCCGGCTTTGAGGATGTCATGTCCGATCTGAGAGTGATGCGCGTGGGCAGCCGCGCAGTGCTTGCCTGGCACGCTTACGTTGAGGCGGGCCCAAGCGAATGGTACGAGATATGTGTGGACGCGAATACCGGCGCCCTCCTGTTCCGCTACAACCTGTATGCGGACGCGGCGCAGGGAACTGTGGCCACTCGCGCCCCGCTTGCTACGCCGCGCACGCTCGAATCCTTTGTCGGCGACACGACGATAAACACGACGGCCGGATGGATGGGCGCCTCGACCGTCACGACCGGCAATAACGTTGAAGCTTATCTGGATACCGACGCGAACAACGTGGCGGACCCCAACAACACCGCCGGGTTGTCCAACGGGCACGCTTCTTCCTCTACCCAGGATTTCACCTTTCCGTTTGCGCTGGGCGTCGACCCGCGCACGGAAAAACCGGCGGTCGTGACGAACCTCTTCTACTTGTGCAATGTCATGCACGACTTTGTATATCGCCTTGGCTTTACGGAGTCGGCGGGAAATTTCCAGACCAACAACTTCGGCCGCGGCGGCGTGGGCAACGATTCCGTCAGGGCCGAGGCGCAGGACGGGTCGGGCACAAATAACGCTAACTTCGCCACGCCTCCCGAGGGCAGCCGCCCTCGCATGCAGCAGTATCTCTTTACTCAGGGCACCACCAACCTGGCCGACGACCGCGACAGCTCACAGGACGGGGACGTCGTGCTGCACGAGTACGGTCACGGCGTATCGAACCGTCTGGTGGGAGGGCCCACGAATACAAGCTGCCTCGGCGGGACGCAAGCCGGCGCCATGGGCGAGGGCTGGTCCGACTACTGGGCCATCACCTTCTATAACGACGGTCGCGTCGGCGAGTACGTCGTCAACAATCCTACTAACGGCATTCGCCGCGCGGCATACACCGTTCCGGCAAATCCGGTGCACGACTCCTACGCCGATCTTGGAGTAGGAGGATTTGAAGTACACCGCGACGGAGAGGTATGGGCCGCGACTCTGTGGGATCTTCGTGCGCAGTTGGGCGCCGCGATAACCGACCGGCTGGTGCTCGAAGGCATGAAGTTCACGCCTTGCAGCCCCTCGTTCCTGAATGCGCGGGACGGCATACTGCAAGCCGACCAGAGCATCAACGCCGGGGCGAACAGGTGCGCGATTTGGACGGTCTTCGCCCGTCACGGCATGGGCGTCTCGGCGACCGGAAACAACGGCACGACTCACAACGCCGCAACGGATGTTCCGGTTGATTGCAACGGCGGGGCGGTTGTGTTTTTCGATAACTTCGAGACGAGCCTCGGTTGGGTGACCAACGCAAACGGAACAGACACGGCGACAACGGGACAATGGGAGCGCGGCAACCCCGAGGACACAAACTCCTCCGGGATCAAGCAACTCGGGACCACGATCAGCGGCGTCAATGATCTCGTGACTGGACGCCTCGCCGGCGCCTCTGCCGGAGTCAATGACGTGGACGGTGGCACAACGTCGATCAGCTCCCCTTCAATCACTCTGCCTTCGACTGGGACTCTGACGTTGTCATTCAGCTTCTATCTCGCTCACGGAAGCAACGCGACGAGCGCCGACTTCTTGCGAGTGAGCATAGTAGGAACGACGACGACTCAAGTGTTCCAGCGGCTCGGAGCGGCGGCGAACGTGAACGGGGCGTGGGCCTCAACCAGCGTCAGCCTCAACGCTTTCGCCGGCCAGACTATACGTATTCGGATTGAGGCTGCCGATGCGTCCACCGCAAGTCTGGTGGAGGCCGGCATCGACGACGTCAGGGTGATTCAGCAGTAGAACCGATCATCGAGGAGGAGGGAGGAGCACCTCTCTCCTCCTCTCCTTTTAAAGAGGTCCGTGGCGCTGGCTCAACCGGCGTGAAGCACACCTCAACACGCGCTTCGATTACTTGCCGGCTTTCAGCCACGCTTCTCGGATCTTCACCTGATCAGGCGAGGGATTGGGCAGCTCCGAAACCTTGTAGCTGACGTCGCTGCGCGTGCCGACTTCAACTTCGATGGCAAGCTCCTGGCCGGCGCGTTTGATCGACAGCTTCGCTGATCGGCCGACTTTTTCGCTGAGCTTCGCGATCAGCGCCTGAGGGTCCTTCCGCAGTTCCGCGCCGTCGGCGCCCAGCACAACGTCTCCAACTTGCAGGCCCGCCTTAGCCGCCTGTCCGCCTGCGATCACGCGGCTGATCCGTACCCCTTCGTTGCTTCGCTCCAGTCCAACTCCGATGGTCGGACTCTGGCGAGATATGGTCTCCGCTCGATAACCGCCGTAACCGAGAATCGCGTCGTAAGGCGGGACCTCGACCCCCGTAACATACTTGCGGTAGAAGTCGTGGTAGTCGCGCCTCGTAAGGCGATTGACGATCCCGATCATGTCTTCGGTCGTGAAGCCTTTGCCCTTCTGATAGAAGTCTCGATAGAGCGAGCGCATCACGTCGTCGAGACCGGTTGCGCCATTCGTGTCGTGAAGTATCGAGAGGTCCAGCAGCGCGCCAAGGTTCTGGCCCTGCGTGTAATACGAGATTCCGAACGCGACCGGGGTGTCGTAACCTACCCACGTCGAGACCGACGAGTCGGCCGGCGAAATGTATCCGCGGGCCTCGTTGCTTTCTACGCCGTTGATCGCGCCTTCGACGTTTTGCACAAACTGCTGACGACTGCGAAGCCCCGCGCGATAAAGCGCGACCGCGCCGTAGTAGTTCGTGAAGCCTTCCGAGACCCATAGCAGCGGCGTTTCGTCTTCGCGCGAATAATCGTACGGCCACATCTCCGCGGGGCGGATTCGCTTGACGTTCCAGAGGTGAAAGAATTCGTGGGAAGCCGTGCCGATCATGAATTCCGGATTGGGGTTGAACGCGAAAGACACGTGCGAGTTCAAATGTTCGAGCGCGCCGCCCGCGTTCGATTCAGGACGTGCGAAGAAATAGAAGTACACATATTTCTCATAAGGCAGCCCGCCGAAAATTGAGCTTTGCGCGCGAGCGACCTTCGCCAGCATCTCGGCGAACTGCGATGCTTTGTCCTTCGCCAGCGCGCCGGCCGGCGTTGAAACCAGGTAATGAGGTTTGTCTTCGACCTGGAATTCGGTCAGGTCGAACTTGCCCATCTCGGTCGGTGCGTCCACCAGCGTGTCGTAATCGGGCGCGGTGAAGGTCATTGGATCCGAGGTTTCTTTCAATGCCGAGACGATCTTCCAGTCGGGTGGGAGCTTGAAGCGAACTGTGCTTGGGCTGGTTCGATGACGCGCCGCTTCGAGAAACAACTCGGTCCCGGTGAAGAAAGCGAAATCGTTGGCGATCTTCGCTTGATTCAGCGCGAGCACTGTCGCCTTGTAGTCGAACTCGATCCGGATCGAATCGAGGCCCTTGGTTTCGATTCGCCAGGCCTGTTTGCGGATCATCTCCGGTTGGAGACGATTGCCCTTGGCATCGGTGACTTTGAATCGCAGTACGTTTTTAAAGTAATTCTCGACCGTATACCAGCCAGGCGTCCACGTAGGGAGCGAAAGCTCGAGTCGAGGCTCATTGATGTTTTTCACGTCGGTCGTGACGTGAAAGAGCTGGCCTTCGACGCTTTCGATCGAGACTGTGTAGTCGATTCGAAATGCGTCGCGCTTTTGCGCCAACGCGGCCGGCGAAAGCGCGAGGAACATAACCGCGATCTGTGCAATGAGCGCGGCGCGAGAACGATATTGTCTGAGCATCTTGGTTTGGCCTTTCAGCTTTGCGTCTTTGCGAGAACAGCGGCGCTTTTTAACTTGCGATCAGGCAATCGCGCAAAGACGCCCGACGTCGCAAAAACGCGCGACGTCGCAAAGTCAGTCCGTGAGTGGGACCCCCACTCTGGCGGCGTGCTCGCGGATCTTCTCAGTCACATCCAACGCGAGCGCTAGAGCGCGGCGGCCGTCTTCGCCGGTCACCCTTGGCCGGGCGCCGTTTGCGGCCCCGAGGAACGACTCGATCTCCAATCGGAGCGGTTCGCTTTGTTCCACCGGAAGCGGGCGGCTCTCAAACTCGGGCCTTCCCCCGGACCGAGGCTTGACGCTCACGATCGAGGCTTCTTTCAGGGCATAATCGATTGAGACGTACTCGCCTGGTTGGAAGAACCTCAGCTTGCGGACGCGCTCGGCTGACACGCGGCTGGCCGTCAGATTGGCGACGCAACCATTGGCGAATTCAATCCGCGCGTTGGCGATGTCGATGCGAGGCGTCAGGATGGGGACCCCCGCCGCGCGCACCTCCGCCGGTTCGCTATTGACGAATGACAAAACGACGTCGATGTCGTGGACCATCAAATCCATCACGACGTCGATGTCCAGGCTGCGCGGCGTGAATACGCTCAAACGGTGCGCTTCGAAGAACCGCGGATGAGTAACGATGCGAGAGGCAGCCATCACCGCGGGGTTGAAGCGTTCGAGATGGCCAACCTGCAAGACTGCTTCGCCTTGCGTCGCGGCATGGATGATCCGATCGGCTTCCTCGAGCGTGCGCGCGATCGGCTTCTCAACCAGCACCGCAACCCCTGATCTGAGCAGGTCGACGGCGATAGTTGCGTGTGACTCAGTCGGGACAGTGAGGCTGGCCGCGTCTACTTTTCCGAGAAGCTCCCGATAGTCCTGAACGAAACTGGCGCCGTAGCGTTCTGCGACTGGACGGCCCCGCGATTCATCGATGTCGCAGACCGACTCGAGCTGGGCGCCCGCGGCTTCCGAATAGATTCGCGCGTGTTCACGACCGAAGGCTCCCGCGCCGATGACCGCGACTCTGACCATTATGCTCTTGCTCTCTTCTCGCGTTCGTGAGTGCTGACTTGACCCGATCAGATCAGCTACCTACACTGAAAAATCAATCACGATTTGAATTCAGACTCATCGGGGCCGCAAGCGAGCTTTCGACCCTCAACCGCAAAGCAAAGATAATAGTGGAACCACAACCCCCTGCCAAGCACCCACCTTATGCGTTCATAGCAATCCTGGCGGCGTCGGCGTTCGCGTTCTTCTTTGGATTAGGACGGCTCGGATTTCTGGGGCCCGATGAGCCGCGTTACGCCGAAGTCGCGCGCGAGATGTTCGCCAGCGGCGACTATATCTCGACCCGGCTGTGCGGGTGTTTGTGGTTTGAAAAGCCCGCGCTGCTCTACTGGATGTCGGCCGCGGGTTACGATCTATTCGGCGTGAACGAGTTCGCCGCGCGCGCGCCGACCGCGGCGGCTGCGCTTGCGACGTTGGCCCTCCTGTACTTCGCGCTGCGCGGGCTTGGCATGGGACGTCTGGCTCTTGCGACCGCGCTCGTTTTGGGGACCAGCGGCATATTCATCGCCTATGCGCGAGTCGCCACGCCTGACATGATCCTCACGGCGGCGATGACCGCGGCTTTGCTCGCGGCGTTCTATTCGATTCGCACGAGTGGACGCGCCCGCTCGATATACTGGGCGCTGTCGTTTGGCTGCATGGGACTTGCGGTGCTGGCGAAGGGACTGGTCGGCGTCGTACTCGTCCTCGCGATACTGGGAGTCTATCTAGTCTTTGCGGGTCCGCTGCAGTCGATCCGTTTGCGAGATTGGCTGATTGGAGTTGCGGTGTTTCTCGCCGTCGCCGGGACGTGGTACGGTCCGGTCACGATGAGGCACGGGTGGGCTTTTATTGAAGAGTTCTTTGTCAGACATCACTTCCAGCGGTACACCTCGAACGAGTTCGGCCATCCGCAGCCGGTCTATTTTTTCTTTCTGGTCGCCCTGGCTGGAGTCGCGCCGTGGACCTTCTTCTTGATTCCTGCGATTGCGCGTCTTCGATCGCTGAAGGATTCGCGAGACTCGCTGATGGCGCTCATGTGGATCTGGACGGTCATCCCGGTGCTGTTCTTTTCCTTCTCCGAATCGAAGCTTCCAGGCTACAT
>Ga0153915_10007627_pt1 | contig 10222 bp, 7 predicted proteins | sample Opewatmetagenome_2_FD_107003 | JGI IMG/M metagenome (GOLD analysis project Ga0153915, IMG submission 107003) | Freshwater wetland microbial communities from Ohio, USA - Open water 3 Core 3 Depth 3 metaG | ecosystem: Environmental > Aquatic > Freshwater > Wetlands | place: USA: Ohio, Lake Erie... | reverse complement strand
GAGGAGCGCGTGGCTCCAGTCGATCGTCTCGCGGAGTGTGCGGTGACGCGGCACGCCGAATCGACTCGAGGCGGTCAACAGCGTGAATGCCTCGTCCAACCGGGCTGCGATCTGGTCGGGCGCTAGGATGCGCACGCGCGCGGCGGCCAGCTCGATGGCCAGCGGAATGCCGTCCAAGCGCCGGCAGATCTGCGCCACGGCTGGGGCGTTGAAATCATCGAGCGTGAAGGACGGCCAGACCGCGCGCGCGCGCGCGAGGAACAACTGCCCGGCCTCCGAGGCGAGAACGGTAGCGGCGGTCGAGCTCGCGGCGGGCAACGACAGTGGCGGCACGAGCCATGCCTGCTCGCCGGAAACGCCGAGCGCCTCGCGGCTCGTGGCGAGGATACTGAGGCGCGCACAGCCCTTGAGCAGGGATTCGGCGAGCGCGGCGCATGCGTCCACGAGATGCTCGCAGTTGTCGAGAATCACGAAGGACGAACGCTCGCACAGGCGGCTCACCATCGTTTCGATGGCTGTTCTTCCGCCCTCTTCGCGAAAGCCGAGTGCGGTCGCGACTACCTGACCTACGAGTGCGGGGTCGGAGAGGCTGGCGAGGTCCACCCAGGCCATGGCTTCAAAGAGCGGCGCGGCGCGCCCGGCCACCTCGGCCGCGAGCCGTGTCTTGCCAGCGCCGCCGACGCCCGTCAGAGTCAGGAGACGAGCGGACTGCAGCAGGTCGCTCACCGCCGCGATTTCCCTTTCGCGGCCGACGAACGTTGTGAGTTGGATGGGAAGGCCCGCGGCCGGGACCTGAAACGCGCCCGACGACCGCGGCGCTGGGGCCGTCGTCATGAAGACTAGTCTAACCGAATAGGCGAGCTACCGCCGCCGGAAGATCAGCCGGATCGCCCGCGGCGAGGATGACCCCCTTCACCCGGTCAGGCGCGCCCTCCGCGAACAGCGCGACGGCGTCTGCCAAGATTGGCGTCGTGACAACCACCGCGACGTCGATCCCGATGCCGTCGAAGACCCCCGACAGCCAACGCGCCCGTTCCCCCGCGATGGTGTCCGACAGGTGGGGAGGCACTGCGGGGCGAATGACTCTGTACGACCGAGCCAGGGCATCCACGACGAGCTCGGCCCCGAGCACGACGACGGTCGGCCCCGCGCCGCAGCGCCGGTACCTGGTTGCGACGCCATCAGCCATCACCACGGCCGTGGTCACACGATCGGCGGCACGCGTTTCGTGATCCATGGGCGCACCATAGGACGCCGGCTATTTCAGGGCGCTTACTGGCAACCAGTTCTCTTCATGAGTTCGCCTCGCCATCCAACCGGCGACCAGGCACCGCCGCCCATGAAGACCTTCTTCTGCAAGCTCGTGCCACCCGTGCCCATCCGGCTCGAAGCGGCACACTCCAAGAGCGATGAGCCTCGCGTGTTTCCGTTCGGGCTCGCCCCGACCCTCCGCGCACTGTTCGACGAGCGGTGGGCGATGCGGAACGGCCTGTACGTGTTCCACCGGGGCGGGCAGAGGTTGGGCGCGGGCGCGGTGCGCTGGGCGTGGAAGCGCGCCACCAAGACGCTGAGGGTGTTGCACCCGAGGCGGATTCGGTAACTTCTAGCACCAGCGGTGCCTAGGTCCGTAGCTCAATTGGTAGAGCACCGGTCTCCAAAACCGGGGGTTGGGGGTTCGATTCCCTCCGGGCCTGCTCGTGCGGCGGTATCGTCTAGGGGACTAGGACGTGGCCCTCTCAAGGCCAAAACACGGGTTCGAATCCCGTTACCGCTATGCGGCCCCATCGTCTAACGGCTAGGACATCACCCTTTCAAGGTGGAAACGGGGGTTCGATTCCCCCTGGGGCTACTTTCCAGGCCATCCACCACCGTCCAGCGGCGTCCACCAGGGCGCCGTTTTTCTGCCGTGAGGGAGGCGTGAGGGCAGCAACCACGCTACGCTAGGGGGCCGGCGAAGCGAGCGGTCTTCCTTTTTCTACGATATAGAGCCCCAGGACCTTCGCGGTGGTCGTGCCGGTATTCCGGGCGCTGTGCGGTGTCCCGGCCTCAATGAAGAAGCTCTCGCCCGCCTTGAGCGTCACCGGTGGCTTGCCGTTCACTTCCAACACGGCGATGCCTTCCAGCACATACCCCATCTCCTCGCCAAAATGGGTATGGCGCGCCGCGACGGCGTTGGGCGGGAATTCCGCAATGGCCATCACGGCCTCGCGTCCTGGAGCGGAGAGGTCCTGCGTTCGCAGGATGGTGCGCTTGAGCGCAGACTGTTGGGCAGACAACAGATGCAGACCCAGTGTTCCGATCACAAGGGCACAGGCCAGTGCCGTGGTGGCAACTCCCGTCCTCATTTTCATGAAGCTTCTCCTTCTTGCGAACTGGTCGTGCAGCGCCCCGAAGGCACGTCAGTCGTCATGCCTCGTAGGCCCTCTCTCACATGTAGAGTACGATTCTCACGCCACGCCGCCTAACGGATCGCGGTTCAGCGGCGGGCGACCCGCTCGCCAGGCGCACCTATAATGCGCGCGTTGACCCGAGAGCGTGAGCCGCCGCTAGATCTGCACCTCAATACCGGTCGCCGGCCCCAGGGTGTGCGGCGGCGCAATCCGTTCCCCGATCGCGTGGATCTCGTCGAGGATAGCCAGCAACGCGTAGCCGATCGCGACCGTGGCGGCCATCTCATTATCCCTCGACGCCGCCTCACCGATGCGCCCCAGCGTACCCTCGGCCATTTCGCGATGGCTCTTGCCCTCGTTCTCTTCCATGATCGGCTCCATGTGGTTCTGATGTGGCGGCCAACGTAGTTGAAAGCCTCACTCCGGGGAAGCGTGTGTCGGAGGAGGCAGCGATGGGGGTATTGTATTGACGGGAGGGATACGCGACGCGCTAACTCTTTAGGTGGCTGTTCGTTGCGTGACTGGCTCGATTCCCCGTGGGGCTACCACCTCTGGCCGGCCGCCAGCAGCCGCCCCGCCTCCCCGCCCTCGACCGGCCCCGCGAACAGGAAGCCCTGCACGCGCTGGCAGCCGAGCTCCCTCAGCAGCGCGAGCTGGTCCGGCGTCTCCACGCCCTCGGCCACGGCGTCCATCCCCAGGTGGCGGGCCAGGGTCACGATGGTCCGCACGATCTCCGCGTTCTCGCCCCGGTCGTTGCCGATGGCGCTCACGAACGAGCGGTCGATCTTGAGGTTGTCGATCTCGAAGCGCTGCAGGTAGCTCAGCGACGAGTAGCCCGTCCCGAAGTCGTCGATGTCCACCTTGACCTTGAGCGCCCGGAGCTGGTCGATCATCGCCATGGCGGAGGGCGCGTCCTCCATGACCACGCTCTCCGTGATCTCGAGCCGCAGGTGATGGGCGTCGAGGCCGGATTCCTTGAGGGCCTGGTCCACGTCTTCCACCAGGCGGGCCTGCGCGAACTGCTTCCCGGACAGGTTGACGCTGATGGTCAGGTTGCCCATCGCCGGGAACCGCACCTGCCACTCCCGCGCCTGCCGGCACGCCTCGCGCAGCACCCAGCGGCCAATCGGGATGATGAGGCCGGTTTCTTCCGCGATGGGGATGAAGGCCGAGGGGCCGATGAGCCCGCGCTGCGGGTGTTGCCAGCGGATCAGCCCCTCGAAGCCGACGATCATCCCGGACGCGAGCGAGACGACCGGCTGGTACTGGAGCAGGAACTCGCCACGCTCGATGGCCCGCCTGAGGTCGGTCTCCAGCTCGAGCAGCGCCTTGGCGCGGGCGTGCATCGCCGTGTCGAACACCTCGTAGCGCGCCTTGCCGAGCGCCTTGGCCCGGTACATCGCGATGTCGGCGTCCCGCAGCAGCTCCTCCGCCCGGTCGTAGCCGGTGGCCGAGAGCGCGATGCCGATGCTGGCGGTCGTGAACACCTCGTGTCCCCGGAGGGTGAAGGGCTGCGAGAGCTCGCGCTGGACACGGTCGGCGACGCGCGTGGCGTCGCTGGGGTTGCCGATGTCGTCCACCAGGATCGTGAACTCGTCGCCGCCCAGCCGCGCGACGGTGTCGCCCGGTCGGACGCAGCGCTCGATGCGCCGCGTCATGGCCTGGAGGAGCTCGTCGCCCACGCTGTGGCCGAGGCTGTCGTTGATGACCTTGAACCGGTCCAGGTCGATGAACAGCACCGCGAACCGGTACTCCGCGCGACGCTGGGCGCGCCCCAGCGATCGGGCCAGCAGGTCCACGAACAGGGCGCGGTTGGGGAGGGTGGTCAGGGTGTCGTGGAACGCGTCGTGGAGCAGCTGCTCCTCGGCGAGCTTGCGCTCCGTGATGTCGGTCTGCGAGCCCGCCATCCGGTACGCCTTCCCCTGGACGTCGCGCACCGCCACCCCGCGGCACAGCACCCAGCGGTACGCGCCGTCCTTGTGGAAGATGCGGTGCTCGTCCTCGAGCTGCGGGGTCATCCCCGCCACGTGCGCGTTGATGGCGGCCTTGAGGCGCTCGACGTCCTCCGGGTGCACGCGGTTCAGCCACTGGAACGGCGATCCGCCGATCTCGTCCTCGGCGTAGCCGAGCATCGCCGTCCAGCGCTGCGAGAAGTAGACCTCGTCGGTCAAGAGGTTCCAGTCCCACAGGCCGTCGTTGGCGCCGCGCGCGGCCAAGGCGTAGCGCTCCTCGCTCTCGCGCAGCGCCCGCTCGGCGCGGACCCGCTCCGTGACGTCGCGGAAGCTCCACACCCGGCCGACGCTCCGGCCGCCGACCCGCTGCGGCTGCGAGTAGCGCTCGAACACCCGGCCGTCCAGGAACTCGATGATGTCGGAGCTGGTGGCCTCCGGATCGCCGTACAGCTGCTCCACCTTGGCCAGGAACGCGTCGGGCTCCTTGAGCTGGCTGCGGACGCTTTCCAGGGCGCGCTTGTCGTCGCCGGCAGCCAGAATCTCGCCCGGGATCCGCCACATCTCGCCGAACTTGTGGTTGAAGGTGACGATCGTGCCGTGCTGGTCCACCACCAGGATGCCGTCGGCGGTGGACTCCAGCGTGCCCCTGAGCAGCGAGAACCAGCGCTCGAGCCGCGCCTCCTCCTCCTTGCGGTCGCTGATGTCCACCAGGATGCCGTGGAAGAGCGTCTCGCCGGAGGCCGGGTCCTGTACCGCCTGGCAGGCATCGAGGACCGTGCGAACCTGCCCGTCGGGTCGGCGGATCTGGAACTCGAACTCGCGCACGGCGCCGTCGCGCTGCAGCAGCTCGAGCTCGGCGGCGCGCTGGGCGGGGTCCACCAGGAGGTCCTGCACGGAGTAGCGGCTGAGCTCCTCGATGCTCGAGAGCCCGAACATCTCGAGGAAGGCCGGGTTGGCGTCGAGCATCCTGCCGTCGGGCGCGGAGACGTACACGCCCTCGCGGAGGTTCCCGACCAATGCACGCAGGGTGTCGGGATCCCGCAGGCTCTCCAAGTGTGGCCGGCCTGCACGGGCCTCACGGCCCAGTGCCGAAGATGCCGCCTTGGACACGGAGTGCACGACCTTTGGGTTGTCGAGGGGGGAAGACTCAGTGCAATGTATGGAGCGCGCGCCGTTGCGCCAGTCCAGCAGGTGGTTCCGAGCGGCTTGCTAAGGTATAGACCCGTCGGGCGTGATCTGGATCACAATGCCGCGGGTGTGGATTCCCGCATTCCGGAGCCGGGGGAGAGCAGCTATGCGTTACGCCGCGATCGTGATGTGCGTGGTTCTCGCCGCCTGCGCGAAGGCCGATCGTAGCGGGGCCGCGGGGCGCGACACCCTGACGCGGCGTCAGCGCGACAGCGTGCTGGGCGCGTCCCGGCTGCCGGGCGCGCAGGGCATCCGAGGCGCGCTGCGGGCGCAGGACACCGCGGCGGCGCAGAACGCGCGGGCAGACTCGATCCGCTAGGGCGCGAGCGGGACGGCAGCCGGGGCGAGGGCTGTCGCGGTGGATCTCTCATGCAGCCGCTGCCGACGGCGGTCCGCTCGGCCGCTATTCGTATCGCAGCGCCTGGACCGGATCCACCTGGCTCGCCCGCCGGACCGGGACGTAGCTCGCCCCGAATGCGACCGCGGCCAGCACCATCAGGGACAACGCGAAGACCACCGGGTCGTGTCCCTGGAGGCCGTACAGCAGAGACCGCAGCACCCGGCCGAGGCCCAGCGCCGACCCGATACCGAGCACGCCGCCAATCGCGATCATCGCCCCCATTTGCCGGACCACCAGAGTCCGCACCTTCCAGGCGTCGGCGCCGAGGGCCATCCGGACGCCGATCTCCCGGGTCCGCTGCTGCACGCTGTAGGCCAGGACGCCGTAGAGCCCCACCGCTGCCAGCAGCGTGGCGAGCGAGGCGAACACCGTGGACAGGATGCTGATGAGGCGATCGAAGAACACGTTGTCCCGGATCTGCTGCGGCATGGTCTTGATCTCATCGAGCGGGACGGTCGGGGCCAGCCGCTTGAGCTGCGCGGGAATGGTGTGCAGAAGCTGCGCGGGCGGCAGCGCGGTGCGCACGTAGAAGTTCAGGGACCCGAGGGCGCCGTCCTGGCGCCACGGGACGAAGAACAGCGGCGGGACCGTGTCCTTCACGGAGCTGTATTTCGCGTTCTGCACCAGGCCCACGATCTCGATGTTCAGGGAATCCGGTCCCCGGGTCGACATGAACTTGTGGACCGCGTCCCGGCCGAGGTGGAATTTGGTGGCGAAGGCCTGGTTGACGACCGCGACCCGGGCCGTGCCCGTGGCGTCGGACAGTGTGAACTCGCGACCCGCCAGCACCGGGATCCCCAGCATGCGGAAGTAGCCCGGGCCGACCTCGTTGTAGCGGCTGTTGTTGTCGATGTCGGGACCCCTGGGGAAGCCCTCCACGTCTACATCGGTGCCCCAGTTGCTGCCGGCCAGGAGCGGCACCAGGGACGAGGTGACGCCCGTGACCCCGGGCTGCCGCGACAGCTCCTCCTCCACCTGCTGGAACAGCAGGCCCGAGCGCGTGGTGTCGTAGCCGCTGCGCCGCGGGGAGATCGAGAACGTCACGACGTCGTCCACGCGGACCCCGAGGTCCACGCGGGAGACGTTCACCAGGCTCTTCAGGAACAGCCCCGCCGAGATCAGCAGTCCGGTCGCCAGCGTGATCTGTGCCGTCACCAGCGCGGACCGGAACCGCGCCGCGCCCCGGTGGCCGGAGATCTGGCCGGCATTGGCCCGGATCGCGTCGATGAGCTCCGAGCGGGTGCTGTGCAGGGCGGGGAACAGGCCGAAGAGCAGTCCGGTCCCGACCGCAAGCGCGGCGGCGAACGCCACCACCGAGGGCTGCAAGCTGAGCTGCAGGATGCTCGACGCGTCCGCCGGGAGCAGCGAGGCCAGCAGCTTGAGCGTGAGGCCGGCGACGGCCAGGCTCGCGACGCCTCCCATGAGGGCGAGGATGACCGACTCGGTGAGGAGCTGGGCCACCAGGTGCCGCCGCCCGGCGCCGAGAGAGAGGCGCACGCCCATCTCCTTGGCGCGCCCGGCGCCGCGCGCCAGCAGGAGGTTGGCGATGTTGGCGCAGGCGATGAGCAGCACCACGCCGGTGACCCCGAACAGCATGGTGAGTGGGGTCTTCGCTTCGCGGTGCACCGAGCTCTGCCCCCGGTTGCCGGGGAAGACGCCGATGAGCTTCGCCTTGAACCGCGCCATCGTCGGCGCGCTCATCCCCTGCTGGAGCGGCGCTTCCACGTCATTCAGGAGGGGGCGGTAGATCCCGTTCAGGGCGCTCTTGGCCTGGGCCAGGCTGACGCCGGGCTTGAGCCGCCCGAACAGGTAGAGCCAGTAGGCGCGCCGGTTCTCGAACCGGCCGTAGCCCGAGAGCTTGCCGCTCATGGTCAGGGGGACGAACACCAGCGGGTGGACCCCGAACGTGGTGCCTTCGAAGCCGCGCGGGGCCACGCCGACGATGGTCATGGTCTCGCCGTTCATCATGATGGACTGGCCGACAATCCGAGGATCCGCCCCGAAGCGGCCGCGCCAGAACGCATAGCTGAGGACTGCCGTGAACCCCGCCCCGATGGTGGCGTCGTCCTCCGGTCCCAGCAGGCGGCCGAGCGCCGGCGTGAGGCCCAGGGTCCGGAAGTATGAGCCCGAGACCAGCGTGGCCTCGCCGCTCAGGGGCTCGCCGCGCACGGCGAGGTTGGCCCCGAACGTGCGATGGCCGGCCAGGGCCGTGAGCACGGTCTGGCTGCGCTCGAGGTCCCTGAACATCGGGTAGCTGAAGATCTCGTCGCAGCCGCCCGTCTGGTTGCACGACTGCGAGCCGGGGTTGGGGCCGGGAGCGGTGAGGTTGATGAGGCGCTGGGGCTCGGGGACAGGCAGCGGCCGGAGCAGCACCTGGTCGGTGAGGGAGAAGATCGCCGCGTTGGCGCCGATGCCGAGGGCGAGGGACAGGACCGCGACCACGGTGACGAATGGGGTTCGGAACAGCGTCCGGAAGGCGAGCCTCACGTTGCGCATCGGCGACTCGGCGTTGGAGTGGGACGGCGGCGCCCCTGGTGGCCGCGGCGCGCGGGGTGCGCCGGTCTCGGTTTAGACCGCCCCGAGGCGCGGAATGGTTGCGGCGCGGCGTTGGCGCGCCGCCTTTCGCGATCCGCTGGTCCGGCTCGGGCGGCTTCAGGACAATACGGGTGGGCCGCGTTCCGGTGTCAGGCCCTTGCCACCCTCTCGTGCCAAAGGGGCCCAATGGATGGGCCCCTTGGTCGCGTCGCAGGTCCTCCAGGAGTTCAGGACTAGCGGATGGCACCCACCGCGCGGGCTACGTTGAGCTCACCCTTGCCATAGAAGGGGTCGGTACCTGGAGACCCCAGGTCATCAGCGCTCTGCTGGATGCGCGCCTTGATCGCGCCCGGATTACGCCCGAGAATCGAGACCAGGAGGGCGGCCGTACCGGTCACGTGCGGCGCTGACATGCTGGTGCCCTGCGCGCCCACGATGAAGGTAGGAGAAGGAGAGCAGTTGATCAGTAGGCTGGTTTGGCTGCATGCGGCCCACACCCAAGAATCCCTACTGACTGGGAAAGGAAGCGAATCGCCGAAGGAGCTGTTGCCGCCTGGTGCCGCCACGCTGATCGCGGAGCGCCCGAAGTTCGTGTAGTACGCCGACGCGTCCACGTCGGTCCATGGGCCGGTCGCGGAGGTCATCCCGGTGGAATCGGACGTCGGGCCGGTTGCCGCGACGCAGATGACCCCCGGCGTGTTGCAGAACGTCGAGTAGGCATTGCCATCGTGATCGAGGTCGGCGTGCGCGTTCCCCGCGGAGACCACGGTGGTGATGCCCTTGCTCTGGGCGTAGGTGAAGACCTTGTTGAGCAGTCCCGCGAACCGGCCGTTGCCCGCCTTCGAGAAGCCGCCGCCCAGGCTCAGGTTGACCACGTCGGCTCCGTTGTTCGCGGCATAGATCACGCCATTGAGGATGGTGCTGAACGGGCAGATGTTGATGTACGCGCACACCTTGACCGCCACCAGTTTGGTGTACGAGGTGATGCCCGCCGCCACCAGGGCGTTGCTGCTTGCGGTCGCAGCGGTGTGCGTGCCGTGGAAGAACAGGTCGGTGAACGCCGCGCGACCTGGGAAGTACTTGGCGACCGTGTCCGCTTCCGTGAACGACACGACGACGCCCGACGGTGTGCGGACGAGGAACGTGCCGAGCAGGTCCACGGAGCGAGTCAAGTCCACCCGGCCGATCAGGTCCAGGTGCAGGTAGTCGATGCCGCTGTCGAGCATGAAGATCGAGACGCTCGAAGAGCCCCGGAAGCCATGGGCCCAGGCCACGTCGGCCTGCACGGCGCGCATGTTCCACTGCAGCGGGAAGAAGAACGCCCCTGCGGGGTTGGCGTTGCTCGCGACGCCGGCGCCATCGGCCGACTCCGCGACGCTCAGGTTGGGAATGTCGAGCGGTATCCCCGCATCGGCATCCACTTCCTGGATGCCGGCTGTTCCGGCAAGTGCTGTTGCGGCCGAGCTCGTCAGGCCGCTCACGGCAGCGAGGCCGCTTCCCGAAGACACCCAGAGCACCTGCCCACCCAGCGCCTGCACCCGCGCAGCGAAATCCGTGGGCACCTTGCCTGCGAACGATACGATGTGGCGTCCGGTTCCGTTCGAGACTCCCGACGAAACCAGTGCGTACGATGGCCCGGCGTACGATCTCGGCGCGGATGGCTGCTCCGAGCAGGCGGCGAGCGCCAGCGCCGCCAGGACGGTCGAGTAGACGAATCGCGGCATGTGGAGTTCCTTCTTCAGAAAGTGGAGTGAGAG
>Ga0153915_10007626_pt1 | contig 10223 bp, 11 predicted proteins | sample Opewatmetagenome_2_FD_107003 | JGI IMG/M metagenome (GOLD analysis project Ga0153915, IMG submission 107003) | Freshwater wetland microbial communities from Ohio, USA - Open water 3 Core 3 Depth 3 metaG | ecosystem: Environmental > Aquatic > Freshwater > Wetlands | place: USA: Ohio, Lake Erie... | reverse complement strand
TACCATCGGCGCAATTCTTCGGAAATGGATTGACCGATACGGGATGTTTTCCATTCGAATTCCTTTGTCATGGGGCATACGTCGTCTTCACTCAACCCTTCCCAGCGGATCGATTCCATTCCCATCGTCTGCCGTGACACGCCGCGCGCACCTCGGCGATTTCTCGATCATCCTAACTGCAATCGATAGACGCCGCTCGGCGACAACAAGATAGCCGGTAAATCAACTGCTTGATGCTTCGGTAAGCCGATGCTGTCGCGCGTCGGCGACAATTTTGCGCCCTCATTCGATTCCGAGGGTCTTATTAAGTATCTGATTATAATGGAGTTACTACTGTTGGCACGATCGTTGCCCGAGATAGAGCGTAGCACGCGAGATGCTGATCGACGGGTCCCGAAGCAAGAACATCGCCGCAAGCTACCTCGACGGAGTGTACGAGGAACGCGTGATGCACAGAGACCTCCGAGGCAACTCGATATTTAACCGAGAAAGGACAGATCATGAACACCAAACTTGCGACTATTGCTGCAATCGTCGGTGCATTGTCGTTGCCCGTCGCCGCCTATACGGCCGACTCGGACACCGACCGTTCGTCGCCGAAAGCATTCGTCAAGGACTCGGTGATCACCGCCAAGATCAAGGCGAAGATGGCTGCGGACAAACAGGTGAGTGCGACGCATATCAGAGTCGATACGGATAGCAAGGGGGTCGTAACACTGAGCGGCAAGGCGAAGACTCCGGAAGAAGCCAACAAGGCCGTTTCGATCGCACGCAGCGTGGAAGGCGTGGTTGGCGTCGAGAACCATATCGAGATCGTGGCTCGTCGGTAAATGCGGTGAGTCGCGATGCTGTCACGGGAGCGGGCGCGTCGGTGCCGTATGCCCGACGCGCTGCCCCGAGTGTAGACACACCGCGACTGATGACGCATCCATGCGTGTTTATCGTGCTGAGCAAGGAGCCTACATGACAAACTTCCGCTTGATGTGCACGGCAATAATTGGCGCTTCACTTACCGCCGGCTGCGCGGGTCCCGAACCGCAACCCTATTACGGCTCTCAATCGTATCCGCCTCCGGCGTACCAGTCCGCGCCTCCGAGCTACCGCGTCGGTGTCGTGGACAGGATCGAAGTCGTCCGGAAAGGCGACAGCAGCAACGTCGCCGGAACGGTGATCGGCGGCATCGTCGGAGGCATTATCGGCCACCAGATCGGGGGCGGTCGGGGCCAGACTGCGGCAACCATAGCTGGTGCGGCCGGCGGCGCCGTCGCCGGGCACGAGATCGAGGAGCGGTCACGCCGCGCGGACGAGACATTTCGCGTAACGGTGCGCTACGACAACGGTGCCTATGAAACTCTGACGCAGGCCGATATCACCGATTTGCGTCCTGGCGACAGGGTTCGCGTCGACGGCGGCCGGCTGTACCGCTACTAGGAACGAGGCGGTTTCTTCCGGGCATTTGCCGGGACGCGACGTTTCGCTGTTGCGCATCCTCCATCGTCGATCACAGCTCTTGCATTGCCGCAGGCCACCGGGATCGAGTGTGGCACAGAGCCGCAGCTGCGCCTTGTTTCGAGCGGTTTCCTCCACCCTTGACGCTTCCGGCAGTCCTGGAATATAAGAATAAGAACGGCAGGGCGTCACATACGGGCTTGGGACTTCATTTTCTAAACCACCGCGCGGAGGCACAAATGAAGGCGTTTTTTTACCGTCTGATAAGCCAGTTGCTCATCGTAAGCATGATGACGCTGCCATTTTCCACGCAGGCGTCATTGATCGGCACCGACGTGGTCATCGCAGGTGCTCAAAGCCAGGCCGATCGCGACAAGGTGCGCGACTTCGTCGCCCGCGCCGACGTGCAAGACCAGTTGGTGACGCTCGGCCTGAATCCCGACACCGCGAAAGACCGCGTCAAGGCGCTTACGGATGAAGAGGTTCAGCAGCTCGCCGGAAAAATCGATACGCTTCCCGCCGGCGCGGACGGAGGATTGGGAATCGTGATTGTCGCGCTCCTGGTTGTGATCCTGCTGCTGGTTATGAAGAGATAAGCCGGCACGAATAAGCGCATTGCCTCAAGTATGAAAGCCCGCTCGCCGGCGGGCTTTCTTTTTGTACGATACATTATTGTCAACCCTCGATTTAAGAGTGATTTTATGCGCGTATGGCTGTTCAATTGCAAGAGGGGTCGATAGAGTTCGGCGTGATCCCGATGTTCCCGCCCTGCCCTGAATTTCCTTTGCATTGGACAGGCCCCCATTCTCCCTGTCGACTTTCAACAGAGAATGGACCATCAATAAGACAGGAGACACCATGATTCTCGAAGTTGCCATCATGAAGATCAAGCCGGAACTGATCTCGAAATTTGAGGCTGTTTTTCCAAAAGCAGCAGCAATCTCCCGCAGCACGCCGGGCTGTATCTCTCTCGAAATGCAGCGTTGCGTCGAAACCAAGGGCAAATACTTCTACATGATCCGCTGGGAGAGCATGGAAGCGCACATGGTGAACTTCCGGCAATCGCCGAGGCGCGACGAGTTTCGCAAGCTGCTGGCGGAGTTCTTTGCGGAGCCGACCGTCGCCGAGCATTTTGAAGCGATAACGGATGACAGAATCTGAAGAGCATCGCCGGTGCCCGATTGGATCAAAAGAGCACGCGAACCCCTGTGCTTTGACGCGTACCCGGCAGCGGAATTGGACACGCCCGATTTATTCGGGCCATGCGGCAGCGAGAAGCCGCGACCTGGTCACCCGGTCCAGGTCGCCTGTTGCCGGGAGCCGGTGCTTCTCCTGGAAGCGGATCAACGCTGATGTCGTAAGGCGGCCGCGCAGCCCGTCGATCGGTCCGGGCGAAAACCCCAGATAACTCAGCGCAGCCTGCGCCCTCCGCAAGTTAAGGTCGGGGAGTATGGCCTTGAACTTGGCGTGTGCGGCCGCAAGCCGCGTGTCGTAATCATTTCTCTGGAAGTCCTTGCCGTTGTAGCCCCGTGCGAAAGCCGTCCAGTCATTGTGGCTGAGCGCACGGTCGAGATTATTGTTCCGGATGAGGTTCGACATCGCGATGAGCTGCGTGTCCTCGTCCTCCACCATGTCCATCACCATGGCATTTACCGTCTCGTAGCCAGCGGCCTGGTAATTGAAACCCATCACCTGGCCGATGCCCCACGACGCGCTTTGAAGCGCCGCATCGGGATCCAGAGCAATTGCTTTCTCCAATCGCAGGTACTCGGCGGCACCGCCGGCGTAACCGCCGGGGCGCTGGCTGCTGAGATCGGAATGTCGCGCGTCGTACCTGCCCCCGGTGAGCCGGCTGAAGATATGGCGTTCGAACAGAATCTGCGGCCGCCGGTCCGGGAAAAATCCGAATCCCCGTGTTTCAACGTTGAGCACCGCCCATACTTCGGCTTCCCCGACGCCCAGGGACCCGCATACCGCTTTAAGCCCCTTCTTGCTTAACGCCCGGCCCTTCCCTCGAAACTCCATCGGTGTCTCCTGTCTCGACCGCGGTCAGGCCAATAATTCACCGCCGCAACTCTGTTCGATTTTCTTCGTGAAACCTGCGGGAAAAGCAAATCTTCCAGGATGATGTTGGCCCGCGTTTTGATACGGGCGAGTTGGAAAAAGCGAACCCTACCCGATCCGCGGATACAGTGGTCGCGGGAAGTGTTGCAATTCCTGATTGCGGAGCGTCTGTGGGTTGCTGCAGTCGGGGCCGCGGTCGCGCTCGCATTGTGCCTTTAGATCCACGAGCCGTTTTTTCCGGATTTCCTCGAGACGCTGGACTTGCTCCGGTTCGGCGGACAGGCGTTTGAATGCGCTGCGGATGGTTTCGCGCGAAGCGCTTTTACTCACTTCGAGAATGTCAGAAAGGTTTTCGTCAGCCATGGCGCGCCCCTGCGCGAATCCCCGACGATCGGCTGCTCACGACCAGCCCACGCGCATTGACCCGGCTCAACGCTGCAACATGAGTGGTGCATGCCGGCATTGTCGTTCCCCTGCTCGAGATGCATTCTTGTCCTGCCCGACCGTCTGCTAAGCTGAACTCTCGCCCTATAGCGACTTCCGATCGCGCAACCTGACTTTACTAGCATCGACCGCGCCGGATCGATGCGGTTAGCTTAAACAAATACCCGTGCTTGCACAAGATGTCTTCTTGGCACGTAAGCCACAATCCACTCTAAAACGTTAGATCTTCGTTTGCGGTCATAAATTTCTTTGGACGGAGTTATCTGCAGCTTTGATGGTCGATCTCGTGTGCGATTCAAATTGAACGCCGCGCGACATTGCCTGCGCCAGCGAGATTCACGAGTTTCGACCGCCAAGCCGCTGGTGGCGTCTTGCTAAACTGTCTGGAACCGCTGCTGATTTTTCTGATCACGGGGGTGTCGACCGCAAATATCAACCCGTCATTAGGCGGGTCTCAGAACGATGATGTTCGCGCAACTCAATCCGGCAGCCTGGGTAATGGCCAGGGCGTAACCAATCGCAGCTTCCTGGGTCTTGAACAATGCTCCGGGAATCAGGCGTCGTGCAAAGGCGACAGTCCAGGTTCTCGCCCCTGCGGGGGCAACTACCAGCATCGTCTTGTGCCTGCGCTTCCAATTTTCTTTGTTTCTCATGGATCTGCCTCCGTTTCTTGATCGATGGCACCCCGAAGCACGGCAAGCGAAGGGAGTGCATGCCATTTCTTTCATGCAAGATCCGGGCCAGCGAATGCAGTCAATCCGGCAACGTACTGAACGAGGGGGATATTTCAACGGAATGAGCGATGACAACGGAATTTCTGGCGATTCAACCGCCAGCCTCGTCTGCATAAGCTATGCAGAGTGGCGGCAAGATGGTCGCCAGGCGGCGACACTGGCGTTGTAGAGGTGAGTCGGCCGTTATGCTGTCACCGGGTTTGACCCTGCCGAAGGATCGGTTCGCACACCTGCAAGTCGCCCCCCTGGTCTTCTTGATATGACAATTGCGATCTACGATCGCTTTTCCGGGCATTCGAGGTGTGCAATTCCCGTTGGCTTGAGTGATATGAAAATGAGCATTTACGTCCACAAAAACAGCTTCGATTCGTGGCCGGCAGAGGTCCAACAGGCGACTCGTGAAGCCGTGCGCCAAGCCGTCACAGTCCAGCGAAATCTCGCCGCGGAAACCGAAAACGCGCTGCGCGCCAAACTTGAAAGGGATGGAATTGCCTTTGTCGATCTCACTGCCGCGGAACGATCGGCTTTCAGGGAAGCAGTTCAGCCTGTCTTGAGGGATGCCCGCAAGAGGCTGGGAAATACTATCCTGGCAATGGCCGCCTCGACGTGACACATAATATTGTCGCGCCTACCGCGCACGGATTCCGCTTTGCTTGATTACCTGACTCCACCGCTCATGCTCGGCCCGGATGTGGGCTGCAAACTCCCCCGGCGAACTGCCGACCGCCTCCGAGCCCTCGGCGACGAGGCGCTTCATCACTTCTGGCAAGCGCATCGCCTTTGCGGCCTCTCCGCTGATTTTGCCGATGACGGTCTCCGGGGTTCCGGCCGGAGCGATAAGTCCGTACCAGTTGACGACAACGACCGGCACACCGGCCTCGGTTAGCGTGGGAATATCCGGCAGTGCCCGGGCGCGCGTCGCGGGTGTTACCGCGAGCGCTCGGAGGCGTCCGGCCTTCACGTGAGGAGTCGAGGAAATGATGGTCGCAAATGACAGCTGAATGCGCCCGCCGACGAGATCGGCATAGGCCGCCCCCATCCCCTTGAACGGGATGTGGGTCATTTCGGTTCCGGTCGCGATCTGGAATAGCTCGGTGGTCATGTGGATCGGGCTGCCGATTCCCGACGAGCTGTAGTTGAGCTTGCCGGGATTTGCGCGCACGTACTGGACCAGCTCCGCGACCGATTTGGCGGGAATCGACGGATGAACGACGAGCACGTAACCCTGCGCGGTGATCTGCGAGACCGGCGTAAAATCGCGCACGATGTCAAAGCGCGACTTGTACAGAATCGGATACACCACCGTCGTCGCGCTGATCATCATGAGGGTATGGCCGTCCGGCGCCGCCCCGGCCAGAATTTCGAGGCCGACCAGGCTTCCCGCACCGGGGCGATTGTCGACGACAACGGTCTGGCCGAACGCGTCGGTGAGCTTCAGCGCCAGGCTGCGCGTGACGGTATCCATGCCTCCGCCCGCTGCGAGGGGCACGATTACCCGCACCGGCCGACTCGGATATGTCTGTGCGTGCGCCGGCAGCGACATCCATATTGCCGCGGCCAGTACCAGCCGCGTCATGCCAAACGATATCTTTATCATGGGTCCTCCTCCTGATAAGCGAAAATCTTCGCGACGGCAATCGCGGGGTTTCCTTGTTTTTCGACTTCTTCTGTGCCTGGCACAGCATAACGGCGCCGTGCGTTGACTTCCAGACCTTTCTTCGCGGCGGCAAATCGTGCAGTTACCAGGAATTTACCCTAACTTAATGTTTTTAATAGATATTCGCGATCGCATATTTTGCATTGCTGGTGGTTCGTGTCCGCCGCATTTTAGCCGGTCACATTGCTTCTTCCTTTGCCGACGGCCGTCGTAGTCCGGGGTACGGCGGGGCTGGCGGGTTGCTTCGCCGTCGCTTCTGGCCATTTCACGTGGGACGGCCAAACAGCAGTGCCGCCTTTTATCGGCTTGCTGCCGATCGCCGCGCGCTCCAGCGCAATTGGAAAAAAAATTTTGGCGAAGCCAACCGTCGCGGCATGTTGGGCAATTCGCTGGATTGTTTTCTGATTCGCCTCGCCAACGCGGCCTGTTGTCGTCGGACGTACTGCAGCATTCGGGCTTGTTCTGCCACATCCACCGCATGGTCTTGCGCCTGCTATTTCAATCGATTTTTCCTGTATAGTCGGGCCTCGTTAAAGATCAGGACGTAATTCTTCGCGAGAAATCCGCGCCAGGCCCGATGCTCCTGTATCTCACGTTTGCGCTGACGTTATTGAGCGGTATCGCCTGGACTGCCGCACGCCTCACGCTCTCGCTCTACGCACTCAAGCTGGGGGCACAGCCTTTCGGCGTAGGCATCCTCGCCGCGATGTTCAACATATTTCCCCTGCTCCTTTCGTGGCCGATTGGGAGGCTTTCCGACCGCTTTGGCCCGCGCTGGCCGCTCATGGTGAGCGCCCTCTGCGGAATCATAGGGCTGGTGATTCCCTTTTTCTTCCATGAGTTGCCGGCGCTCTACGTCGGGGCTGCGATGAGCGGCTTGTCGTTCGCACTCTATCTCGTGAATGTGCAGAACCTGGTGGGCGTCTTGAGCCAACCGGACCGGCGCGCGCAGAACTTCAGCACTTTCAGTCTCATGGGCTCCACCTCCAATTTCGTGGGCCCGCTGATGTCGGGATTTCTCGTCGATCACCTCGGGCACGCGGTGGCCTGTCTCTGGATCGTCGCTCTGCCGGCGGCATCGGGCGTGATACTCGCCACATCCGGTCGAAGACTGCCCGGCGGCACCCGTACGGAGGATGCCACCGAGCTGCGCATGCTGGATACGCTGACGGACCGCAGCATATGGCCGATGCTTGCAACCAGCAGCCTGGTGAAGCTCGGCACGGACCTGTATCAGTTTTACATGCCGATCTACGGACGCAGTATCGGCCTTTCGGCTTCGGCCATCGGTACGGTCCTCGCAGCCTTCGCCGTGGCGGCATTCGTGGTACGGTTCGTCCTGCCGCGGCTGATGTCAGTGCTGGGTGACGATAAATTGCTCGCCTCGGCGTTTTATATCGCAGCGGCGAGCTTCGTGCTGCTGCCGCTTTTCAAAAGCGCCATGTTGCTGGCCGTGGTCTCTTTCGTATTCGGACTCGGCATGGGATGCGGCCAGCCGATCACCACGATCCAGCTGTTCAGCCGGTCCGCCGAGGGCCGTTCGGGTGAAACACTGGGGCTGCGCCTGACCGTGAATAACCTCATGCGTGTGGTTGGACCGACGCTGTTCGGCTTCATCGCTTCCGCGGTTGGACTGTTTCCGGTGTTCTACATCAACGCACTGATGATGGGGGCTGGCGGAGCACTCAGCCGCCGGCGCAACAGTCGTGAATAGCTCGGCTCCTGAAACGACCGAGGTCCTGTTCGCGCGTTACGGGCCGCGTTACCGCTGGTTTGCGACCATCACCGTGATGCTGGGAACGATATCAGCGGTGTTGACTACGACCTCCGTGAATGTCGCGATACCCGACATCATGGGTGCGTTCGGCATTGGCCAGGACCAGGCGCAGTGGCTGTCGAGCGGAGCGCTTGGGGCGGTCACCGTGGCGATGCTGGTGAATGCGTGGATGATCCGCAGTTTCGGCCAGCGCAAGACGTTCGTCGGAGCTCTCGGGGTGTTCGTCGCGGCGCTGCTGCTCGCGGGATTGAGTCCTAACGAAGGAGTGCTGATCTTCTGCCGGATCGTGCAAGGTGCAGTGGCCGGTCTGCTGCAGCCCCTTGCCATTTACACCCTCTTCCGCGCGTTTCCGCCCGAACAGAAAGGGCGCGCGATGGGATTTTTCGGCATCGCCGTCATCCTGGGGCCGGCGCTCGGGCCGAGCCTGGGCGGTTTCCTGATCGACCAGTTCAACTGGCGTTATATTTTTTTCATGGCGATTCCGGTGAGCGCCGCCGGCATGCTGCTCGGCAGCGTGTTCATGCCCGAGCGCGAGGAATCGGGCGCGCGGGCGGGCTTTGACTGGACGGGATGCGTTCTCATGTCGGTCGCGCTTGCCTGCCTGCTCACCGGTCTTTCCAACGGGCAGCGGGAAGGCTGGTCTTCCAACTACATACTCACCCTCTTTGCCGTGGCTGCGACCGCAGGCACGGCATTTTTGATCTGGGAATGGCGCGTCGAACATCCCATGGTCAATTTGCGGGTACTCACCAACAGCCGGTTCGCTGCCGCCGGTTCGGTCGCGTTCATTCTCGGCGCCGGGCTCTTCGGCACGGTATATCTGGTGCCGCTGTTCGTGCAGACCGTGCAGCGTTACACGCCGCTCGCCGCCGGCCTGTTGCTGATGCCTCCCGGGCTCGTGATGGGCATACTGCTGCCGCTCGGCGGGTACCTCACCGACCGGCTGCCGGCGCCGGGTCTGATCATGGCGGGTCTGATCTGTTTCGCCGTGTCCTGTTTCTGGTTCGCCGGCGTCGATGTAAACACCCCCTTCTGGCTGCTCGTCTGGTGGGTTTCTCTGGGACGAATTGGACTTGCGCTGATCAATCCGTCCTTGAACGTTGCCGCATTGCGGGCATTGCGTTCCGAGCAATTGGGACAGGGCGCGGGAATGATCAATTTTTTCCGCCAGCTTGGCGGCGCATTCGGAGTGAATCTTCTCTCGACAATACTGGACCGCCGCACCGCTTTCTACAGCGACGTGCTGGCAAGTATGCAAACTGCGGGCAACACCGCCACTGCGGAACTGCTTCACTCGATGCAGGCGATTCTCGCGCAAAGCGGGGCGTCCCCGGAACTGCAGGCCTCGGGCGCGCTGGACTTCCTCGGGCGGGTGATTTATGCGCAAGCTTATACGCTGGGATTTCGCGACAGCTTCCTCATATGCGCGCTGGTGTTCATGTTCGCGCTGATTCCGGCATGGATCATGAGCAGGACCAGGGTGGTTCAGCGTGGTTAGAAGGCGTCTGGAATATGAAAACGATCAGCCGCAATTGCTGCATTAACCGTTGATCCGCGTTGGCGTTGCTGCGAATGTCGCGTATTCGGTGATGCTCCGAACGCAATTGACCGGAATCCAGAGGGCGACGAATCGCGAAGTACATCCGGACAGCGTAATTACCACGCGCTGTGCCGGAGATGATGGCATCGGCGACGCAAGGTCTTACGCATGAGCGGATCAATCCAACCGTCGCATGATAAGCACTCCAACGGTAAGGGAACGGCATTTCAGGATCAAGCGCTGCCTGAGGCCTTGAGTTTATCGCGGGCAATTCTCGCCTTCAGGTACGGTTTCTCACCGCCGAGCTCGACCATCTCCTGCAAGAACGTCGGTAGCGGCTCGGTAGGCAGGGTATTATCAGTTATCAAGTTCCGCGCGTATCCACTTGCCGTATCGATTTCAATCCGATCGCCGGAGTTCACCAGGCCAATCACGCCGGGACAGACAGCCACCAAGAGCCCCCCGCTTATACAGTTGCGAAAGAACAATATTCCAAATGACTCGGCGATGACCGCACCAATCCCCAGTTCCTTCAGCGCGGCGTGAACGGGACGGGAC
>Ga0153915_10007625_pt1 | contig 10224 bp, 12 predicted proteins | sample Opewatmetagenome_2_FD_107003 | JGI IMG/M metagenome (GOLD analysis project Ga0153915, IMG submission 107003) | Freshwater wetland microbial communities from Ohio, USA - Open water 3 Core 3 Depth 3 metaG | ecosystem: Environmental > Aquatic > Freshwater > Wetlands | place: USA: Ohio, Lake Erie... | reverse complement strand
GCGAGCGGCTCGAACAGCGTGCGCATCAGCAACGTCTTCGTGCCCGAGCATCACGTCGGCACCCTGGCGCCGGGCCTCGCCTCGACGCCCGAGAGCATGGTCGACGGCACGCCCGGCACGCGCCTGCACGGCAACCCGATGTACCTCGGCCGGCTCGCGGGGCCGTTCCATGCGACGCTCGTCGTGCCGGCTCTCGGCGCGGCACGCGCCGCGCTGGACGAATACGAGGAGCTGATCCGCACGCGCCGCACGCTCAGCGTGCCGGTGACGAAGCGCTACGAGCACTTCGATTTCCAGCGGCCCTTCGGCCAGGCCCTGACGCTCACCGACGCGGCCGAAGCGGTGATGATCCGCGGCCTGGAAATGTATGCCGAATACTGCGCACGCTGGGCGGCGGACGGCACGCTGATCACCGTCGAGGAGAACATGCGGCTGTGGGGGATGATGCAGCACGCCGGGCGCCTCGCCTGCGACGCGGTGGAGCTCCTGTTCCAGACCGCGGGCTCGGCGGAGGCGAAGAAGGGCGGGCGGCTGCTGCGCTATTTCAACGACGTGCAGATGTACCGCGGCCACAGCTCCTCACAGGTCCTCAACTTCGCCTCGGGCCTGGCGCGGCTGCGCTTCGGCCTGCCGTGGGGATTGTGGGGGCTGTAGGCGCCGGGGCTCGCGCCCGCGCAGAGTTCGGGCTCCGTCCCGGAACAGGAGGTTGGTAGGTCGTGGCGGATTCGAACCGCCGACCAACGGATTAAAAGTCCGCTGCTCTACCAGCTGAGCTAACGACCCGTAAGGGAAATTCGGGGACGGAGCCCGAACTCTGATGACGCGCAACGCCGGGAGTTCGGGCTCCGTCCCCGAATTTTATCAGCCCGCGCGCCAGTATTGATACTTCATGGTCGCGGCGGAGCCGGCGACGATGGCGCCGAAGGTGAGGATCGAGCCGAGCGCGAGGGTGGAGAAGCCGGTGATGCCCTGGCCGATGGTGCAGCCGAGCGCGGTGATGCCGCCGAAGCCCATGAGCAGCCCGCCGACGATGTGGTTCGCGGTGTCCTCGGCGTCGCGGAAGCCCTCCCAGCGGAAGGTGCGCGTCGCGAGCGCGTAGGCGGCCGAGCCTGCGATCACCCCGGCCGCCGAAGCAATGCCGTAGGTGACGATCTTCGACTTGTCGGTCCAGAACATCAGGTACTCGAGGGTGTAGGCGAGCGGCGAGACGAACGAGAAGGACTCCATGCGCCCTGTGTTCGTGGCGACGAACGCCTCCTGCAGCGTGTCCGGGTCCTCCGCCACGTGGCCGATGACGCCGCTCACGTACCAGCCGCCCACCACCACCAACCCGGTGACGACGCCGCCCAGCGTGTAGTCGAAGCTCGAGCGGAACTCGCGGCTCGAATAGACGAACGCGAGCAGCGCCCCCGCCACGACGAGGGGCGCGATTCCCTGCCAATAGCTTTTCGGAATGGAAGAGACGGCAGCGAGGAGCGACGGCAGGTCCTGGCCGCTCGGGAGCGTGACGGCCGCCTTCTCGAGCACGTCCACGCGGAAAGCGCCGAGGATGCCGCGCAGCGTCATGTAGGCGGCGAGGCCGAGGAAGACGTAGACCACCAGCGACTTCAGGTTGCCCGCGCCGATGCGGACCAGCGTCTTCGAGCCGCAGCCCGAGCCGAGGGTCATGCCGACGCCGAAGAGGAACCCGCCCACGACGTAGGAGAGCCAGGTGAAGCTGGGCGTGGTGTAGATCGACTTGGAGAAGTCGACCAGCCCGGCCGTGGCGAGCGCGGTCGAGCCGAGGATCGCCACCGCGATCGCGAGCAGCCACATGCGAAAGCGCGACAGCTCGCCCATGTTCACCCAGTCCGAGACGGCGCCCATGGTGCAGAAGTTGGTCTTGTTCGCGACCGCGCCGAAGACGAAGGCGAGCGCGAAGGCGCCCCCGGTCACGTACGGGACGAGCTGAGCCGGGGTCATGAGGAAGCTTCCAGCGGAAGCTTCAGCGTTTACCGAACGCCGCGAGGCGCTGCTTCGCCTGCGCGGCCGCGCTCGAGTTGGGGTAGCGGCCGATCAGCTCCTCCAGCGTGCGCTGCGCGGACTTGCGGTCGCCCATCGTCTCCTGCGAGCTCGCGATGGAGAGCATCGCGTCGGGCGCCTTGTCGCTGTCGGGCCAGGCAGTGAGGAGCTTCCTCTGCGCGACGATCGCTTCCTTGTAGTTGCGCTGCCCGGAATAGGCCATGCCGACCCAGTACTGCGCGTTCGGCGCGAGCTTGCTCGACGGGTAGGTGACCATGAAGCCCTGCATCGCCGAAACGGCGAGCGCGTAGTTGCCGAGCTTGAACTGGTCGAGCGCCGCCTGGTAGGCGCGCGTCTCGGCCGCCGGGGGCGCGGCGTCGGCGGGCGTCGCAGGCGTCGCCGGCGCGGCCGCGGCCTGCTCGCGAGCCTGCTCGAGCTTGCGCAGGCGCGTGTCGATGTCGAGGTAGAGGTCCTTCTGCCGCTGCCCCGCGGTCTCGATCTGGTTGTTGAGCACCTCGATCTGGCCGCGCAGCCTGGCCATGTCGTTCCTCAGGCTGTCGATCTGCCCGGCGAGGTCGAGGATGGCGTTGCGGTCGGCGGCGGAGCTGACGCTGCCCTCGAGCTTCTTCATGCGCTCGTCGAGCGACTGCTGGCTCGCCTCGACCTGCTGGCGCAGCGCCTCGATGCGCCGGCGCGCCTCGTCGTCGCCGCCGAAGAGCTGCGCGTTGGCCTGGGTGGCCAGGACGAGAAGAGACAATCCTAGAAAAAAGCGGCGCATCAGAACTCGCCGTTATACAACATGTCGTCGCGGCGGTTCTTCGCCCAGCAGTCCTCGTTGTGCTCGGTGCACGAGGGCTTTTCCTCGCCGAGGCTCACCGACTCGATCTGGCTGTCCTTCGCGCCGAGCAGCGTGAGCATCTTCCTGAGGCTCTCGGAGCGCCGCTGGCCGAGGCCGACGTTGTACTCGCGGCTGCCGCGCTCGTCGGCGTTGCCCTGGATCAGCATCTTCGCGGTCGGGTTGTCGCGCAGGAACCGGGCGTGCGCCTCGACGAGCGGCCGGTACTGGTCCTGGATCTCGAACTTGTCGTAGTCGAAGTACACCGAGCGCTTGGAGAGCGGGCTGCTGGGATCCTTCAGCGCGGCGAAGGGCGAGACGCCCGCCGCGGCGCCCACCCCGCCCGGCGCCACCGGCCGCGACTCGGCGCCGCCCGGCTGGGCCGTGCTCGCGCCCGGCTTCTGCTCCTCGACCGCGGCGCCCGGCTGGGTGTCGCTCGAGGTCGCGCAGGCGGCGAGCAGCACGGCGCACGCGGCGAGCGCGGGGAGGACCGGGGAGAAAATCATTGCACGCATGGCGATATCCTTTCCTTGATTCCTTGGTCGACGCTCATTTAATCGACACTCATTTAATCAACGAACGGGCCCCAGGCCGGCTCGCGCACGTCGCCCGAGGTGGCCGTGAGGCGCTGCTTGACGCGGCCGTCGATCGAGACGGCGGAGAGCACGCCGCGCCCGTTGATCACGGTCGCGAGCAGGATCATGCGGCCGTTCGGCGAGAAGCTGGGCGACTCGTCGCGGTCGCTGTCGGTGAGGATGGTCACTTGGCGGTTCGAGAGATCGAGCAGCGCTACCTGGAACTTGCCCTGGTGGCGCGCGATGTACGCGAGCGTCTTGCCATCGGGGCTGATGCGCGGCGTCACATTATAGTTGCCCTCGAACGTGACGCGCTGCGGGTCGCCGCCGGCCGCGGGCATGCGGTAGATCTGCGGCGAGCCGCCGCGGTCGGAGGTGAAGTAGATCCACTGCCCGTCGGGGGAGAAGCGCGGCTCGGTGTCGATCGCGCTCGAGCTCGTCAGGCGCTTGAGGCCCGAGCCGTCCGGGTTCATGAGGAAGAGCTGCGAGCCGCCCTCTCGGGAGAGCGACACGGCGAGCTTGCGGCCGTCGGGCGACCAGGCGGGCGCCGAGTTCGAGCCCTTGAAGTTGGCGGCCACCTGGCGCTTGCCGTCGGCGATGGTGTGCACGTAGACCACCGGCTTCTTCGCCTCGAAGGAGACGTAGGCGAGGCGCCGGCCGCGCGGCGACCAGACCGGCGAGATGATCGGCTCGAACGAGGCGAGCGCGGTCTGCGCGTTGGCGCCGTCGGCGTCGGCGATCTGCAGCTCGTAGCGGGCGCCGCGCTTCACCACGTACGCGATGCGCGTGGAGAAGACGCCCTTCTCGCCGGTGAGCTTCTCGTACACGAAGTCGGCGATGCGGTGCGCCGTGGCGCGGATCTGCTCCCGCGCCATGGTGTAGGCGATGCCGCCGAGCGGCACCTGCTTCACCACGTCGAACAAGCGGAAGCGCACCTCGAAGCGCCCGTCGGCCCGCGCCGCGACCGAGCCGAGGACCACGGCGTCGGCGAGGCGCGCCTTCCATTCGGGATAGCTGACCACGCTCGCTTCGGTCGGCGCGGGCGAGAGCGGCGGCACCTCGAGGCCGCGGAACTGGCCGCTGCGCTCGAGGTCCGCGCGCACGATGCCCGTCAGGCTCTGCCCGTCGGAGGAGCCGAGCGCCTCCTGGCCGGGGAAGGGGACGATCGCGATCGGGATGCGCTGCGCGCCCGCGCCGGTGATCTCGATGGAGAGCTGCGCGGTGGCGGCCGCGGAAACGAAGAGCCCGACGAAGAGCAAAGCAAGACGAAGCAAAGGATCCTCCGGGTTCATTGATCCTGGGGACGGAAGTGAAGTTCCAGCTGCCGGCGGAAGGCGCTCGGCGAGTCGGGCTTGGGCAGCGGCGAGGACTTGAGGATGGCGCGATATACCGCCTCGTCGTAGCCGGGGTTGCCGCTCGACTTGCGCATGCTCGCGCTCAGCACCTCGCCGTCGGGCAGGAGCGTCACGTCGTAGATGGCTTCCGCATTCGGTTTCACCAGGGAAAGATCGTAGATGATGTTGCCCCGTATTTTCTGCCGGATCTTGTCGGTCCAGCCAGCGACCGCCCGCGAGGCCGCTTCGGCCTGCTGGCGGGCAATCAGCTCGCGCCGCTCGCGCTCCTGGCGCGCCTGCTCGGCGGCCTGGCGGTCCTTCTCGATCTGCTTCTGCTCGAGGGCGAGCTGCTCGCGCATGCGCTTCTCGAACTCGACGTCGCGCTTGGGCGGCGCGGGTTTCGGCTTGGACACGGGCTTCGGCTCGGGCTTTGGCGGCGCCGGCTTGGGCTTCGGCTTCTCCTTGATCGCGATGTCGGGCTTCTTGATCTCGGGCGCCGGCGGAGGCCTGACTTCCACTTTGGGTGCGGGCGGCGGGGGCGGCGGCTTGGGCGCCTCGACCACGGGCTTGGGCTGGGGCGCCGGGGGCGGCTCCCACAGCTCTACCGTCACCACCTCGGGCGCGTGGCTCTGCATGTGAACGCCGACCACCAGCAGGCCGATGAGCGCGAGGTGCACCGCCGCGGCCAGCGCCGCCGAGCGCCACAGGCCGTGCTGCCGGCTTCCGTACCGGAATATCGAGTCGTCCGAGGCAAACGCCGCGCCGCTTGCCATCGGATCAGTGCGCCAGCTTCACCTGCAGGCCGACCTTCTGCACGCCCTGCTTGCGCAGCTCGTCCATCACCTGCAGCACCGTCTCGTAGCGCGCGTTCTTGTCGCCGCCGACGAGCACCGAAAGGTCGGCATTCCGGCCCTTCATCCCCTTGAGGACGCTCGCGAGCTCGGGCTGCGACACCGTGCGCTCCGAGACGATCGCCCCCGCATTGTCGCGCTGGCGCACCACCAGCGAGCGGTCGGCCTTCACGTACACCTCGAGCGGCACGATGCGCGGCGCGCTCGCCTTGTCCACCGTCGGCAGGTCGATCACCGCCGGCGTGATGAGCGGCGCCGTGACCATGAAGATCACCAGCAGCACGAGCATCACGTCGACGTACGGCACGATGTTGATCTCGTGCATCGGGCCGCGTTTTCGGAGCGCGGGCATCTTAATTCGGGGAATTCGGGGTCAGGGCCACAATTTCGGTGACGCGAAGCTGAAGGAATTGTGGCCCTGACCCCGAATTCCGACCCCGAATTCCGACCCCGAATTCACTTGACCGCCTGGCGGTGCAGGATGTTGGAGAACTCTTCCATGAAGCTCTCGAACCGGGTGCCGAGCCGCTCCACGTCGTAGGAGTAGCGGTTGTAGGCCACGACCGCGGGGATGGCGGCGAAGAGGCCGATCGCCGTGGCGACGAGCGCCTCGGCGATGCCGGGGGCGACCTGGGCGAGGGTCGCCTGCTGGACGTTCGCGAGGCTGCGGAAGGCGTGCATGATCCCCCACACCGTGCCGAACAGGCCCACGTACGGCGACACCGAGCCGGTGGAGGCGAGGAAGGCGAGCCGGCGCTCGAGGTAGTCCATCTCGCGCTGGAAGGTGGCCTTCATCGCCCGGCGCGCGCCGTCCACCATGTCGGAGGGATCGGTCACCCGCTGGCCGCGCAGCTTGGCGAACTCGCGGAAGCCCGCCTCGAAGATGCGCTCGAGCGAGCCGATCGAGTGGCGGTGGTTCACCGCGCCCTGGTAGAGCGCGGCGAGGTCCTGGCCGCTCCAGAACTGGCGCTCGAAGTCGACCGTCTGGCGCACCGCGCGGCGCAGCACGAACCACTTCTGGAAGATGAACATCCAGGACATGAACGACACGACGAGCAGGATCGTCATGACGACCTTGACGAGGAAGCTCGCGTGGAGAATCAGCGTCCAGATGTCGAGGTCTTGCGTGAAGGTTGGCATTTTTCTACTTGAGGGCCTCTTCGAGTTCCGGGGGCATGCGCGCCGGCTTCATCCGCTCGCGATCGACGATCGCGACGCCGACCTCCGCCTCGACGAGCAGCTCGCCTTCGCGCTGCACGGTCTGCCTGAAGACCAGGCTCGCCCGGCCGATTTTAACCACTTCGACGCTCACCGTTAGCCGCTCGTTGAGCCGCGCGCCGCGGTGATATTTCACTTCGAGCTCGTGGACCATGAACTGCACGCCGCGCTTCTCGGCCAGCACTGCGAGATCGACGCCCGCCGCGTTCAGAAGTTCCGTGCGCGCGCGCTCCATGAAGGAGAGGTACTGTCCGTGATACACGACACCGCCCGCATCGGTGTCCTGGTAGTAGACGCGGACCGGGATCGTCAGCTGTCGGATAGGAGGTCCCGCCCCGGCATCGACGACGGCGCGACGATCCCGAAGTGCCTGTACGTCGTTAGCGTGACCATGCGGCCGCGCGGCGTGCGCTGCAGGTAGCCCTGCTGGATCAGATAGGGCTCGAGCACGTCCTCGATCGTCTCGGCATCCTCGCCCACGGCGTGCGCGAGGTTCTCGAGCCCGACCGGCCCGCCGGCGAACTTCTCGATCACCGCGAGGAGCAGCTTCCGGTCCATCACGTCGAGGCCGAGCCCGTCGACGTCGAGCATCTTCAGCGCCGCTTCGGCGACCGGCTTCGTCACGACGCCGGCAGCCTTCACCTGGGCGAAGTCGCGCACGCGGCGCAGGAGGCGGTTGGCGACGCGCGGCGTGCCGCGCGAGCGACAGGCGATCTCCTTCGCCCCCTTTTCCTCGATTTCCACTTTCAGCAACCCTGCGGAGCGGTTGACGATCGTGGCCAGCTCCTGCTCGGTGTAGAACTCCAGGCGCGCGACGATCCCGAAGCGGTCGCGCAGCGGGTTGGTCAGCATCCCGGCGCGCGTCGTCGCGCCGACCAGCGTGAAGGGCGGCAGGTCGAGCTTGATCGAGCGCGCCGAAGGCCCCTCGCCGATCATGATGTCGAGCTGGTAGTCCTCGAGCGCGGGATAGAGCACCTCCTCCACCACCGGCGAGAGCCGGTGGATCTCGTCGATGAAGAGCACGTCCCGCGGCTCGAGGTTGGTGAGCAGCGCCGCCAGGTCGCCGGGCCGCTCGAGCACCGGCCCCGAGGTCTGGCGCAGGTTCACGCCCAGCTCGCGCGCGATGATGTGCGCGAGCGTCGTCTTGCCGAGGCCCGGGGGCCCGAAGAGCAGCACGTGGTCGAGCGCCTCGGCGCGCTTGCGCGCCGCCTGGATGAAGATCTCGAGCTGGCTGCGCACCTTCTCCTGGCCGACGTACTCGGCGAGCGTGCCCGGCCTGAGCGAGCGCTCGATCTCGCCCTCCTGCGGCGAGACGGGTTTCGCGGAAATCAGCCGATCGGTTTCAACCGCCACGCCCGGGATTCTGCCGGAAAATGGGGTCCGTCCCTGTTTTAGGGACTGTCCCCGGTCTTTCGGGGACTGTCCCTGAATTTCACCTCACGACTTTCCCCGGATCTTCCCCGTACGGCGGCGAGTAGACGACCAGCACCTTGACCGGCGCCTCGCCCACCGCCGTGAACCGATGGGGCACGTCCGCCGGGAAGAAGCAGCAGTCGCCCGGCCCGAGCTCGCGGCTCTCGCCGCCCACCTCCGCTAGCGCGCGCCCCTCGAGCAGGTAGCACACCTGCTCGATGCCCGGATGCGCGTGCGGCAGCGCGCCCTGGTTCGGCTCGATCACCCCGAGCAGGACTTCTACCTGCTTCGCGCCGACGGTGTCGGGCGAAATGAGCCGGCGATTCACCGTCCCGGTATGGTTCGCCGGGTGGTACGCCGGCACGTCCGCCGCGCTTACGAAATAGGTCTTCTTCATCGTTGGTAGGTGCCGACGACCTCGGCGCGCGCCACGACCTTTCCCTGCATCGCTTTCTCGAGCTGAGCCTTGGTCGGCCGGCCGAGGTCCGGCAGCGCCTCGCTCAGCGCATAGAGCTTGAAGAAGTACCGATGCCGCCCGACCGGCGGGCAGGGACCGCCCCAGCCGGTGCGCTGCCAGTCGTTCGCGCCTTCGAGCGTGCCGCGCGGCAGATCTCCCGGCTGGACGCCTTCCGGCAGCCCGGCCGCGCTCGCGGGAATGTTGTAGAGCACCCAGTGCACCCAGGTCATCTGCGGCGCCCGGGGGTCGGGCGCATCCGGATCGTCGACGATGAGCGCGAGGCTCTTCGCCTGCGCTGGCACGCCCGACCAGGCGAGCGGCGGCGAGACGTCTTTTCCATCGCAGGTGTACTGGCGCGGGATGGCGCCGCTGGGCTGGAACGCGGGGGAGCCGATGTTGAAGGTCATCGCGGCCACGGCGGCGATCGCCGGAAAAGCGAACAGTAAGGCGGTGCGCGCAAGCATCGGGCTCCAGGGACCGTCCCCCGTTTTTGGGGACTGTCCCTGAATTATGCTTACTTGCGACTATCCCCCGCTAGAGCGGTTTCCTGGGGACCGTCCCCGAGTTTCAGAACTTCCAGAGGGCGGTAACGCCCAGGACGTCGACGTCCGACTTGCCGATGTCTCCGCCTCCGACCTGGCTGTAGCGCTGCCACTCCGCGCGCAGTCCCAGGTTCTGCGTGACATCGTAGCGAGCGCCAAATCCGTAGGTGAGGTCGTTGTTCGAGTGGCTCTCGTTGATGCCGAAATTCGTGTCGGCCTTGGTGTCGGCCATATAGACACCCAGCCTGCCGAAAATCGAGAACTGCTCGTTGATGGGATAGGAGCCGATGAGGCTCAAGTCCCAGGCCGACGACTTGATCTCTGCAGTGAGGCCGGCCGCGTCCGCCTTGGCCTTCCCAAGATCCGCGTAGCCGAGTTCCGCCGCGAAATTGCGGTTGATCTGGTAGCCGCCGAAGATCTTGAAGGCGGTGTCGGAGTCGTCGCACGAGATCCCCGTCCCCGCCAGGTCGTTGCACGCGTCCTGGGCCGTCGACTGGCCGAGCGTCGCGCCGACATAGAAGTTACTCATGCTCGTCTGCGCTGCCGCGGGAAGGGCGAATGCTGCCGCGCTGAGGCCAAGAGCAGCGATGACTCGTTTTCTGACCATTGTTTCTCCTTTCTTTAAGCGGGAGCACATTGCTTCCTCCCTTAGCTAAGGTTGAAGGTCGTTGCAGCGTGGGTAACCGTACGCCGCCCTGAACTCCCCGCCAATCACCGATCCATGGGAGGAAACGGACAAATCCGCCGCGCCGCATCGGCGGAATACGCGTACCCGCCCCCTCTCCGCCCAATTTGGGTGCAGCAGCTCGGCCGCCTGGCATAGACAAGATAATCGAAGAGGCGAACAATTCCACTCCCATGCGGGAGTCGGATTTCACCGGCAGCGATCTCGCAAGCTGGCTCGAAGAAGCCGGCCGGCGCCGCGTCGTGCACAAGGCGCCCACCGCAGTGCCCGCCGCGCCCGCCCCCGCCCCTTCTGCACCCGTCAAAGTCGGCCG
>Ga0153915_10007624_pt1 | contig 10224 bp, 10 predicted proteins | sample Opewatmetagenome_2_FD_107003 | JGI IMG/M metagenome (GOLD analysis project Ga0153915, IMG submission 107003) | Freshwater wetland microbial communities from Ohio, USA - Open water 3 Core 3 Depth 3 metaG | ecosystem: Environmental > Aquatic > Freshwater > Wetlands | place: USA: Ohio, Lake Erie... | reverse complement strand
TAAGGATGCGCTAAAACCGGCACTCCTCCCGCTTGCTTAATGAATTCTATGGCTTCTTTGGCGCTGAAACGGAATCCTAAAACATACGCCGGCCCATTATCGCCGATATATTTCTGGAAGACCTCGTAGATCGAACCAACCAGTCTTTCCTTAACTAACGCCCGGGCAATATGCAGCCTGCCGACCGTGCCCTGGCCAGCCAGCTCAAATACGCTTTGGGGGTCTAAGTTTATTCCTAAGGCATTTAATTTAGCGGCTATTTTATGGACCCGCTCAATGCGGTTATTTCTTAAAGACCCTATCTTCTTCAGGAAGGCTTTATCCTGATAGTCGATTAAATAACCCAGGATATGGACTTCCCGGTTTTTATATTCCGCGCTGAGTTCCACGCCGGGTAAAACCTCGATACCGCTCTCGGCAGCTGCCTCGATTGTGGGGGCGATGCCCGCTGCGTTATCATGATCAACTACGGCGATAGCCGACAAACCGGCTTTCTGGCTCCGGCTGACTAATTCTTCCGGGGTATAGGTGCCGTCTGAAAAAAGAGTATGTAAATGCAGGTCCGCGAATTTCATTTATTTTTTTCGAGCTTGACCTTATCCAATATGGCATTGACGAATTTTCCGGATTCAATTCCGGAAAATTTTTTGGCCAATTCTACTGCCTCGTTAATGGAAACCTTGGGAGGAATATCATCGCGGTATAAGAGTTCAAAACACCCCAGGCGCATGATATTCCTGTCCACTACGGCCATGCGCTTAAGCTGCCAGTTAGCCGCGTATTTAACGATTTTCTTATCTATTTCTTCCCGGTTCTGAGCTACCCCTTTAACTAGCTCCGCAGAAAATTCTTTCAAGACAGCTTCCATCCCGTCATCTTTGCGGTTAGACCAAAAACTTTCTAACGCGTTTTCAGGGCTATCACCGGTAATATCCAGTTGATAGAGGACCTGCAGGGCGCATTCGCGGGCAAGTGTGCGTTTACGCATCTTATTTTATTTTCTCTAAAATATTAACCATCTCGATCGCCGATAAAGCGGCAGCGCTGCCCTTATTTCCGTCTTTAGCGCCGGAGCGCTCTACTGCTTGTTCAATCGTGTCGGCAGTGATAATCCCGAAGATAGCCGGGACACCGGTGCTCTCAGAAACCCTGGCTATGCCTTTGGCTACTTCCGAGGCGATATAATCAAAATGCGGGGTTGCTCCGCGGATAACCGTGCCCAGGCAGATTACGGCATCATAATCCTTGGTTTTGGCTAATTTTTGCGCAACCGCGGGGATCTCAAATGCCCCGGGAACCCAGGTTACGGTTAAATCATCGCCAGCCGCCCCGTGCCTGACCAGAGTATCCACACAACCCGCGACCAATTCCTTAGTCATAAAATCATTGAAACGCGAAGCCACGATGCTGAACTTCTTTCCTTTTGCGATCAAATTACCCTCAATTACCTTCATCATCTCTCTTCCTCCTTTTTTTGATTCCATTCCGGGTTTGGAACGTGCTTGAAACCAATTCCAAACCCGGAATGGAATTTTTGGAATTTTATTCTATACTCAAATTGTGCCCTAATTTTTCTTTTTTAGTTTTCAGATAACGGTAATTCGCCGGATTCGGTTCAATCTCCAAAGCCAGGCGCTCAACTACCGCCAGTCCATAACCTTCCAAACCGACGATCTTACGCGGGTTATTGGTCAGCAGCCTTATTTTCTTGATCCCTAAATCCACCAGTATCTGGGCGCCGATGCCGTAATCGCGCAAGTCCGCCTTATGCCCCAGGGCCTCATTAGCCTCTACCGTATCCAGGCCTTTATCCTGTAGACCGTAGGCTTTGATCTTATCTACAAGGCCGATGCCCCGTCCTTCCTGGTTCATATAAAGAATGACGCCCTGGCCTGCTTTACCGATAATCTCCATACTTCTGTTCAATTGCCGCCCGCAATCGCAGCGCAGCGAACCAAAGACATCTCCGGTCAGGCATTCGGAATGCACGCGCACTAAAACCGGCTCATCCTTCCAATCGCCCATAGTCAGAGCGGTATGCACTTTATTATTCGTCAGGTCGCGATAGAGAATAAGTTTATATTCTCCGCATTCCGTCGGCAGCCTGGTTTCCGCTGCCCTGGCAATCAATTTTTCCGAACGCCGGCGGTATTCGATGAGGCTAGCTATGGAACAGATCTTTAATTGATGCTTTTTGGAAAACTCTAACAATTGGGGCAAGCGCGACATACTGCCGTCATCATTCATTATCTCGCAGATGACCCCTGCCGGATACAATGAACTCAGGCGCATAAAGTCAACCGTCGCCTCAGTATGGCCTGCGCGCACCAATACCCCTCCCTGCCTTGCCCTTAACGGAAAAATATGCCCTGGCCGGATAAGATCTTCAGATTGGGAACGCGGGTTAATCAAAACTTCTATTGTGCGGCTGCGGTCATACGCGGATATGCCCGTAGTTATGCCTTTGGCCGCGTCCACAGACATCATCCAGGCGGTAGCAAAAGGATCTTCCTGGCTGGAGCCTGCCCTGTCTTTTAACATCGGCTCTAGATTCAAGGCCTTAAGCCTTGTTTCTTCCATCGGCACGCAGATAAGCCCGCGGCCGAACTTAGCCATAAAGTTTATATGCTCCGGCTTGACAAATGGGGCAGCCATGACCAGGTCGCCTTCATTCTCGCGATCCTCATCATCAACCACAATAACTATCCGGCCGTTTTTCAAATCTTCTAATATCTCTGGTATGGTATTGAACATAAGCGAGCACCTCACCTCTTTAAATCTTTGCGAGCTTACCCAGCACTTATTTGAAACACAGGATGCTATAAACAAATAAGTGCTGGGTTATTTCGCGCATTGACTTACTCACACTTCGTGTTCGTAAGTCAAGCGCTCAATAAAAAACCCGAAGGCAATCTTCGGGCATAAGAATTACTCTCGCCATACTTCTTGGCGAGTCCGCCAAAGCATTGTGGCGGAAATCTCCTTCCATCTAGACTTTACTATCGACTCTGGGAATTATCCAGATCCTGCTTCCTGTCGGAAGCTCGCGGGTTTTACCGCCGGTCGGGAATTGCACCCCCCGCCACACAACGCTGGCGGGTTCGCCACGTCTTGTGGCGAATGCCCTGAAGATTAATCTAGTAATGAATTATAACATAAATTCTTGCCTTGTCAACACCAATAAAAGAGCTATAATAGGTTTATAATTATGCAAAACCTTATCCAACAAGCACATCTGCGCCTGTTAAAAAGCGGCAAAACCGTAGCTACCGCCGAATCCTGCACCGCGGGGTTGCTTTCCTCGCTGCTCACGCAGCTTCCGGAGAGTTCCCGGTATTTTATCCTGGGGATAGCTAGCTACAACAACCAAGCCAAACAAAACGTTTTAAGAATTCCGGCTGCAGTTATCCGCAAAAAAGGCGCGGTTTCCAAAGAAGCCGCGCTCCTCATGGCGCAAAATGTCCGCAAGCTCGCTAAAACTGACTTAGGGATAAGCATAACCGGCATTGCCGGCCCTAGCGGCGGCACAGCGAGAAACCCCGTGGGCACAGTCTTCATCGCCCTCTCCGCGAAAAATAAAACTGTCTGCAAGAAATTTTTCTTCCAGGGCAACCGCAGCGCTGTCAGAAAACAAGCCAGCCTAAAAGCCTTACAATTATTAAATGCGTACATTCATCGCTATTGAATTACCACAGGAGATCAAAGACAAGCTCTCCGAATTACAGGCGCTGCTTAAGAAGGCTGACGCGGATGTAAAGTGGGTCGAACCCGCGAATATCCATCTTACCTTAAAATTCCTGGGTGAAATTGATGAAGCGAAATCCGTTAAGGTTGCGGGAGCCATTGAAGATATAACGCGAGGTTTAAAGCAATTCCAGATAAGCCTCTCCTCTTGCGGCGCGTTCCCGAAAATGGAGTTTCCTCGGGTAATCTGGGTAGCGATCGCTAAGGGTAACCGGGAAATCGCGACGCTGGCCGGAGATCTAGAAGAAAGAATCGAAAAACTCGGGATTCCCAAAGAAGATCGGCCCTTCTCTTCGCACATCACTATCGCTAGAGTAAGAAGCCCGCGAAATACTGATAAACTGGCTAAGGCGTTAAAAGAAGCGGAAGATTATTTCGGCGGGAAAAATATTGAGTTTGACGTAACCAAGATCACGCTTTTTAAAAGCACGCTTGGCCCAGGCGGCCCGGTCTATGAAGTTTTAAGAGAAGTAAATATTGCCACTGCCTGAAGAATGATGTTGGTATAAATACCCGCGACAAGATCATCCGTCATAATCCCCAAGCTTCCCTTTAATCTTTCCAGCCTAGCCACAGGAAAAGGCTTAAGCGTATCCAATAGCCGGAAGATAAAAAAAGCGATGATGACTAATTTGATATCATAGGGAACCAAGAGCAAGCTGACCAGCATCCCGCATACTTCATCAATCACCACGCAGGAAGGATCCTTCTTTTGCAAAAGCTTTTCCGCCCGGCCGCTAGCCCAAAAACCCAAAATTAATAAAACACCCAGCGTCAAGCAATAAACCACTATATTATTTTTGATCAGGAAGTAAACGGCGAGCCCGGCAAGGCTTCCGGCTGTCCCCGGGATAAGCGGGAAATAACCGACGTAAAAAAAGGTGCTTATAATTCTAGTCAGGAATTTAGACACTTAAAGCCTGGTAATTATTTTACGGTTTTCCAAGAGATAGGATAAGCCCGAATATAGAGTAAGCCCGACAGTAAGCAGCATCATGATATTTATGCTTTTACGGAAGAAATCCTCCCAGACCGGATTCCAGCTGGAGAAGGTCATCACCGATTCCTTGACCACGATAAAGCCCAGGATATAAAATATCACCGCCATCTGAGAGACGGTCTTATGTTTGCCTGCTCTGGCCGCCGAAAGCACCTTGCCTTTATTGAGCGCGAAGAGGCGCAAAGAGGTAATCAGTATTTCGCGCGAAACGATGATCACGAACATCCAGGCCTCGATCAACTGCAGCTGTAAGAACGCGGCAAATGCCGCCAGGACCAGGATCTTGTCGGCAATCGGATCCATAAGCCGGCCGAAATCCGTGACCATATTCCTCCTATGCGCGATCATCCCGTCAAAGAGATCGGAAAGTGCGGCGAGGATAAAAATAACCAGGGCAGCGATCTTGGCCCACAAACCCTGCCAGGATAAAACAACCATAAAGACAAAAGTAAGAAGGATCCTGAGCATCGTCAATCTATTCGCCAAATTCATTGTTCTACCTCCCCGACAAGGTCGTATTCTAAGGTATCGTTGATCCTCACCTTTACAAAATCACCCGGATACAATTTTTTCTTAGACCGGATATAGACTAAACCGTCGACTTCCGGCGCATCGTACTGCGTGCGGCCCAGGTAAGAACCGCCTTCTTCTTCATCAATTAAGACCGTAAGGCTTTTTCCTAAAAATTTACCGTTGACCTGGCGCGATATCTCCTGCTGGCTGGACATGATTAAACCTAAACGTTCTGATTTTACTTCTTCCGGCACTTGATCTTTAAAATCATAGGCCGGGGTACCCTCTTCGCGGGAATAAGCGAACGCACCCAACCTTTCAAACTTGGCGTCCTTGATAAAATCCAGCAGCTCCTTAAATTCCTTTTTGGTCTCTCCCGGAAAACCCACGATAATAGAAGTGCGCAGCGCTACCTCCGGGATTACTTTCCTTATCTTCTCAATGGCCTTGATAATGCCCTGCCTGCTTATTTTCCGGCGCATCAATTTCAAGATGCGGCTGTTAATATGCTGTATGGGCAGGTCGATATATTTGCAAATTTTCGGCTCATCCCTGATCACCGCCAGCAGCGCGTCACTGATCCGCCCGGGATTCAAATAAAGCAGGCGGATCCAATTAATCTCTTTAGCTGCCTTGGCTATCCGGGGAAGCAGGACGGTCAGATCCTCTTTTATTTTTAAATCTGCGCCGTAGGCGGTTATATCCTGGCCGATAATATTAAGCTCGCCAAGCTTTTGGCAATTAAACCTTTTTACTTCCGCGAGTATCGCAGCAGCTTCAAGGCTGACGAATTTCCCCTTAATTTTCGGGATAACGCAGAAACTGCAATTATTAATACAACCTTCGCAAATTTTCAAATAAGCGTAATGCCCGGGCGTAATAGGAAACCTTGCGGGGGCATGATTCAAAGCAAGCTTGCCGATAAAGGCATCGATCTCAGGCAGTTCCCTGCTTAAAGAATCTTTATAGCGCTGGGAGAGGCAGCCGTAAACCAGGATTTTCTTAAGCTTGCCTTCCTTTTTAAGCGCGATCAAATCAAGGATCGCGTCAATGGATTCTTTTTTGGCTTCGTCGATAAAAGCGCAGGTATTTACCAGCGCAATCTCCGCCTTATCTATATCGACAATAGGATACCCTTTTAAATTAAGCCGGCCTAATAAACTTTCGGAATCTACCAGGTTGCGCGGGCAACCCAGGCTCAAGATCCCGATTTTAGATTTCACCTGGGGATCCTCAGGCCGTCTTTTTCGGTAATGACTATATTTTTGAGCTGCTGGCCTTTTCTGCCTAATTTAGTAAAGCGCTGGCCATTTACGATCAACTCCACAGCCGCGGCGTTCCCTAAGGAAAGTTCTATTTTTTCCTTGGCCTTCCAGCTGTCCGATCTTCCCTTTTCCAAGACCCGGTGCAGCACTACCCGGCCGTCAACCTTAACCAGGATAAGGCAATTCTCTTTAGCGCTGACTACCAGGCTCACCCCGCCGCTGGTTTCTTTAGGGAGCTTGATCGCGGCAGCCTGGGAAGCGGAAACAGGCGCTGCGGCCTTTGTTTTAGGCTTGGCTTGCGGCTTCTTCAGTTCCGGAGGCGGAGTAAAGACAGCAGCAGGCCTTGGCCTGGAAAAAATAAATTTTCCTAACTTAAAAAAGATCGCGCCTAACGCGATAACGATCAACGTGAATATGATTATTTTTTTTAATCTTTGCAAAGCGCCTAAAGAATGCAGTTTTTCGCCGGCGTTATCGAAGAATGACGGAGTTTTTAATGTTTTCTTTTCTTCCGGCGTTGAAATGGCGCTTATCGGCGGAGGGAGAGTTTCTTTATGCTCAAGATTGCACTCTTTGGGATCCAAACCTAAAAAATTACAGTAAATCTTCAAGAAACCTTTTAAATATATCGGGCTCAAGTTGGTCAGGCTGTCGCCTTCCAGGGCCTTCAGGATGTTCAGGTGGATCTTGGTCTTCTTCCTGACTTCCTCCAGGCTTAAGCCCTTCTCCTGACGGATCTTCTTTAGCTTTGCGCCTATTGATTCTGTATTCATACCTTATCCTTAAAGCCCTCGGCCACGGCATTCTTAAGCCAGGCCTCGCGGTCAATCAAAATCCGGCGCGGCTTGCTCCCTTCGTACGGGCCAACCAACCCTTCCTCTTCCATCATATCAATGATCCGGGCAGCGCGGGTATAGCCTAAGCGCATCCTTCTCTGCAATATCGAAACCGACGCCTGGTTGCTCTCCATAATAACTTTTACCGCTTCGTCATAAAACTCATCCTTCTCGCCGTTAGCCAGTGAAGTTTTCTGCTGCTCCTTTACGATATTTTCGTCGTAAACCGGCTTGGCCTGTTCCTTGATAAAATTAACTACCCTGTCGATCTCTTTGTCGCTGACCAAAGCGCCCTGAATACGGGTCGGTTTTTCAGCCCCCGGATTAAGGAAAAGCATATCGCCTTTGCCCAGGAGTTTATCCGCGCCGTTCATATCCAAAACCGTGCGCGAATCAACTTTGGAAGCGACTTTAAAAGAGATGCGCGCCGGAAGATTTGCTTTAATAACGCCGGTAATGACATTAACCGATGGCCGCTGCGTAGCCAGGATAAGGTGGATGCCCACTGCGCGGGCTAACTGCGCCAGGCGCTGCACCGCGGTTTCGATCTGATCCGGCATAACGATCATCAAATCCGCGAATTCATCCACCACCACCACGATATAAGGAAGTTTGGTCTCCCCTTTTTGATTGTAGCTTTCGATATTCCTTGTCCCGAGCTTGGATAGAAGGCGGTAGCGCTCTTCCATCTCATTGACTACCCAGTTGAGCGCCGCAGCCGCTTTTTTGGCCTCGGTTACCAGGGGGCATAAAAGGTGCGGAAGATCATTAAAGGGCATCAGCTCGACCATTTTCGGGTCGATCATCACGAATTTTAAATCCGCGGGGGAATTCCGGTAAAGGAGCGATAAGATCAAAGAATTAATACAGACTGTCTTGCCTGAACCGGTGGTGCCGGCAATCAACAAATGCGGCATATCTTCCAGTTCGGCGACGATGGTTTTACCGGCAATATCCTTGCCTAAAACAATGGATAAGTTGGACTTGACTTTCTGGAAGGGCTCGGAGGCCAGGACTTCTTTCAGATAGACCAGGCTGCTCTGCGTATTGGGAACTTCGATACCTACCCTGTCTTTGCCGGGGATAGGCGCGATGATCCTGACTGACTGCGCTTTCATACTCAAGGCGATATCGTCGCCCAAAGATTCAATGCGGCTGACCTTTACTCCCGGAGCAGGCTCAAGCTCATAGCGCGTAATTACCGGGCCGCGCTCGATATCAGTAACCTTAACCGAGATACCGAAATCCTCCAGCGTCTCTGCTAAAATACGGGCGTTCGCTTCCAGGTCTCCTTTGATCTGGCGCGCCTCTAAAGGCGGCGGAGCATCCAACAGCTCCAAAGAAGGCAAATGATAATCCCCGATCTTTAACTCCTGCGGCTTTATTTTTACTTCCGCGGGAGGCCTGGTTTTAATCTGTATCTTTGGCTTGGAAACAAGCGGATCCTGGAAATCGCTTACCTTAGGCCGGGGCAAGGCCGGTTCGATTTTCGGTAAAATCGATTTCAACTTAACCGGCACGGCTCTCTCTTTCCTCTCGCGCTTAAAAATGCCGGCGAAAAACATTTTTGTTTTATCCAAAAGGCCGGTAAATAAAGAAGAAAGCAGGGTCTCCGTGACCAGGGCCAGAGATAATAAAATAAAGGTAATGAAAATAATAAAACCGCCTAAGCGGCTAAAATAGGTAGTAATAAATTTAGGAAGTATTGCCCCGAATAGCCCGGAATAGTAAAACCTGAACGCTTCATTCCTCAGGTTGAACATCCCGATAAGAGAGCTGATCGCGATGAGCAAGACAAACATACCCAATAGCCTGGGAATGCTTAAGTAGGGCTTTTCCTGGCGGAAAAACTTTACACCCAATAAAATGATCAATAAAGGAAGAATAAAACTCGTGGGCCGGCCGAATAAAAATATGATGATCTCGCCTAAGTAGGCGCCGAATATACCTAAGAGATTGTGAGGGGGATAGTTGGGATGCGAGGTGTAAAAGGGCAGGTCAAGGCGTTCAAATCTTATGAGGCTGGCTAAAACCATCAGGCCCAGCGCGACCAGTATAACGCCCTTTACTTCATTGAATCTTCTTTCTCTCACCTTTATTACTTACTGCCGGCATCGGCAGCTTCAGCCTGTTTCCTGCTCAGGTTAATCCTGCCTAACTCATCTATGCCGATAACCTTGACTTTGATCTCATCGCCGATCTTGACTACCTCTTCGACGTTTTTCACGAATTTATCCGCCAGCTCCGAAACATGCACTAAGCCTTCCTTGCGCGGGGCGATCTCGCAGAAAGCGCCAAAGGCCATGATGCGTTTTACTTTAGCTGTATATATGCGGCCGACTTCAACATCCTCGGTAATCGCCTTGATCATCTTGATCGCCGCTTCGGATTTAGCGGCATCGGTTGAACCGACTAAAACAGTGCCGTCATCTTCGATATCCACGCTCGCGCCGGTAGCGGCAATGATCGCTTTAATATTTTTGCCTCCCGGGCCGATCAATTCGCCGATCTTTTCAGTATTGATCTTGATCACATCGATGCGCGGGGCATAAATAGACATCTCCGGACGCGGGGCAGTTAAAGCCGAGCCCATCTTATCCAAAATGAATAATCTTCCCTCATTGGCCTGGGCTAAACACTTCTCCAGTAAGGGAATATCGATCCCGTCGATCTTTAAATCCAGCTGGACGGCGGTAACGCCTTTCCTGGTACCGGCTACCTTAAAATCCATATCGCCAAAATGATCCTCTAATCCGGCAATATCAGTAAGCACCAGCGACTTATTCCCTTCTTTGATTAAACCTAAAGCCACTCCGCTCACCGGGCTCTTTATCTGCACGCCAGCATCCATCAATGATAATGTCGC
>Ga0153915_10007623_pt1 | contig 10225 bp, 12 predicted proteins | sample Opewatmetagenome_2_FD_107003 | JGI IMG/M metagenome (GOLD analysis project Ga0153915, IMG submission 107003) | Freshwater wetland microbial communities from Ohio, USA - Open water 3 Core 3 Depth 3 metaG | ecosystem: Environmental > Aquatic > Freshwater > Wetlands | place: USA: Ohio, Lake Erie... | reverse complement strand
ACGCGCCAGGAAAAGCTGCCTATTTGACTGAGCTGTTGGCCTTCCGCGAGGAATGCCTCGCTGCGCCGCAACGCTCTTTCTGCTCGCTTTTGTTCGCTCAAATCCACGACGAAAGCGACACCTTCATTCCCACCTCCTTCGAAGAGTGCGCCGCCAAGAAGTACAGACACTCGGCCGCCATCTTTCCGGAAGTACTCCTTCTCGAAGGGTTGAAGGATGCCGGTTGCCTTTAACTCAGCTACTCCCCGTTCGTCATGGTCACGCCATTCGGCTGGCGTCAGGTCCGTCCAGCGCAGGCGACTGGAGGCGAGATCCTCACGATCGTATTGCACCATGCGGAGAAATGCATCATTGGCCTCGGTGATTGCACCTTCGAGATTCCACATGACAATTCCCACAACATTGGCCTCGACCAGACGCCGGATCTTCGCTTCCAGCCCTCTTGCCAATTCCCGGACTTCGGCTTCCGCCTTTTCACGCTCGGACACCTGGAGTTTGAGGTCGTCTATGTGGATCAGTGCTTGATACGCCGAAGACGCAAATTTCCCCAGAGAGGCCATGACCCGGTCATCTTCTGCGTCGAACTTCCGACGGTCGCTGTGCATGATCGCCCAGATGGTTCCGACCGCCTCGCCAGCGACGTAGAACGGGACCAGCAGGCATTCGTCGGCTGCCGGTATGACCGGCAGCAAATAGGGGTAGCGCCGTTCGAAATGTCTGAACAACAGGGTACGATTCTGATCGAGCACGTCTCCGCAGGGGCCGAAATTGCGTGGGGTCCCACCTCCCGCGTGCGGATTCCACATGCCGGCGATAGCTGGCCAATAAAACCTCTTGCCGCAAACGTCCGGCGTTTTGCCATCCCTCGTCAGCAGGCTGAGCCCAGCAGAGTCACACTGCGTTATATCCAGGATCGTATCAGCGAGTGTCTGAAGTATGGTGCTCGGCGAATCGGCCAATGCGCTCACCAGGTTCACGAGCGCGCGGTTCTCCTTTTCATAATCAGGCGGACGCGATGGGCGGCGATGCAACTCCTCGGTGCACAGGATCGACTCCAGAGGAGCCGCGCCAGCCGGAACTGAGCTCTCGAGAAGAACATCACTTCTTGCTTCAGTAGATTCGGCCACAGAACACCTCCATCTGCTCATTGCGCCGGTCAGAGCTGGCGTGACCGACACTTACCAGGGCCAGCAGGGATTTGGTATCGGTCGTCTGCCAATTCCCACGCCGTTGCGAGCAACCAGCTTCGTTTGTCTCATGGCGCGCGCGCAATGTGCCTGTGCCGATCATTGCGTGAAGACGGCGCACAAATCACGGATCTCGCCTAGCTGAGAGCCGGCGAAGGGGATTCGGCGCGCGTGCGTCCTGATCACCGTCCTGCCTTGATATCGGTCACCCCCCGGTACCGGTACCGTCTGTAAGCGACAGGCGGTGGACGTTCCGCCTAACATGGGACCAGGGGCAGAGGCACGCAATACCTCCGACAAGACGGGTGTAGTAGGGCGATGCGGTCGACCTGGCTGTCGACGGCGCGCAGGCCCGAGGAGTCTTCCTGGCCCCAGATCATGCGCTCGTGATAGGTGCAAGATCTTGCGGCGCCTCTGGATCAAGGTGCCGCCGGCATCGAAGGGAAGCTGGACGTTGTAGAGGGATCCGCCGTCACGTTCGTTGACACCGATGGAGACGACGACTCCCGCCTCCCTGGCGGCTCCGCTGGTGGCGTCCGTCGCAGGGGATGGAACCGTCCCTGCCTCTTCGAGCAGCTTCGCTGCTTGGGTCCGGCGATGTTCTGCACGGGGGGCTGGAAGTAGGAAGGTACGGGTAGTAACGGACCCGGTCTCAGGGAACGTGGCGAACTGCACCATTGCCGGCCGAGGTCGTGGATCATCCGCACGGCCTGTTCGACCGTTGCCTCGCGGCTATAGAGTACGGGGCTAATGTGGACCCCCTTCCTGCGAGGTCGTCGGGGCAGACGACGCGCCTAACGAGCGCGTCCTCCGCCCGCCGAAGCTGCACTACCGTAACGGCTTGAATGCCGCACGCACCTCAGCCGCGAAGAGCTCCGGCTGTTCCCATGCCGCGAAGTGCCCGCCTTTGTCGAGCTTGTGGTAATAGATCAGCCTGGGATACGCCCGCTCTGCCCAACTCCGCGGGACTTGATAGACCTCGTCAGGAAAGGCGCTCACCGCGACCGGGATGGCGACGCGCTTCGGTGCAAAGAAGCCGAACTTGTTTTCCCAATAGATGCGCGCCGAAGAGACCGTCGTGTTCGTCAGCCAGTAGAGCGTAACGTTGTCGAGGACGTCGTCTCGCGTGAGCCCCCCGGGCTGACCGTCAAAGACGCGCGCGATGAGCGCGAGACTGCGCGTGTCGTGGTCGAGGAGCCAGGCGGCAAGCCCGGCCGGCGAATCCCCGATCCCGCAAATCGTCTGCGGGCGGTTCGTCATCCCCTGGGCGTAGCCCACCCCATGCTTGTAGAAGAAGTCCAGCTGCTCGCACGCGCGGCGTTCGTCGGCGGAGAGGTCGGATGGCAGCGCGCTGCCGGTCTGGAGCGCCCTATCGATGTCTGGTGGAACGGCGAAAGGCCAATTGAGGTGAATGCCGAGCAATTCCGGAGGCGCCTGCGCGGCCATCACGTCCGCCACCATCGCACCCCAATCGCCGCCTTGCGCCACAAATCGCGTGTACCCGAGGCGCCTCATCAGCACGGTCCAGGCACGGGCGATGCGGGGAGGGTGCCAGCCGGTCGTGGTCGGCTTGTCAGAAAATCCGAAGCCCGGCAGCGACGGGATCACGAGGTCAAAGGCGTCCGAGGCATTCCCGCCATGTGTCGTTGGATTCGTCAGTGGATCGATGATCTTCAGCAGCTCGATGATCGAGCCGGGCCACCCGTGCGTGACGATGAGCGGCAACGCATTAGGATGTTTCGAACGGACATGGATGAAATGGATACGCAGCCCGTCGATCATGGTGATGAATTGCGGCAGAGCGTTTAGTTGCGCCTCGACCCTGCGCCAGTCGTACTCTGTCGCCCAATAGCGGGCGAGCTCCTGAATCGTCGCGAGCTGCACTCCCTGCGACTGATCGGCGACGGTTTCCTTCTCGGGCCACCGGGTCATTTGCAGCCGACGCCGGAGGTCGGTGAGTGCCTCGTCCGACACGTGCACCCGGAACGGTCGGATGGATGTGTCTACCGGTGTCACGCGAGTCGCCGGTGTAGCGAGCGGCACGTCGACTGCGCTGAGCTCAGGCACGTTCATTCTCCAAGTGAGTGTGGCGCGAGTATCACGGCTCGCAGTGACGGCTCGGGTGCACCATCGCTGCGAGCGACGCGCCCATGGCCAGGTTCAAGGCGCAGATACGGAGGAGACCGACCGTGCTCGACCTGCGCGACATGAACGCGACCACGTTACGAGCAGCCGAAGCGGCGGGCTATAGGACGATGGTATCGCTCGATACCTTGAGATCGGTGGTTAACGAATCCGTCGGCGCGGGAGCTCTGCCGCCCGCTGTTTCGTGGGGCGATCCAACCGACACCATGGTGCGATGGCCCACGCGCGCGGGATGGCGCACTCTCATCGGCCGCGGCGGGCGAGTCGCAACCTGATCTACTACCATGACGTGAGCGGGGCTCACACGTGATCGTTGCGGCCCGCGTCAATCAGCCCGAGCCCGCTGCAGCGAGCGCTCCAGGCGGCGGTCAGGGACCAGCCACAGTCCGGCGCCGGCCGCAAACAGGAGCTGGCCCAGCCAGGGGCGGAGGAAGGTGGCGCCAATACCCGCCAGGTAGAGGGCGAGCGAGAGCTTTCCCTTCCGGTCGGATCCAACCGCCGCCTTCACAATGGAGCCCTCCCCCTGGGCCAGGATGATGGCGCGCTGGAGGAGCAGGTAGGCCACCGCGGCCACGAACAGCACTGTCCCGTAGAACACGGTCGGCAGCATGGCAAAATGGTTCTGGCCCATCCAGCCGGTTACGAAGGGAAACAGGGAGAGCCAGAACAGCAGATGCAGATTTGCCCACAGGACGGCGCCACGGATCGGGCCGCCGGCGTGCAGCAGGTAGTGGTGGTTGGTCCAATAGATCCCCAGATACAAGAAACTGAGGTCATAGCTCAGGAAAACCGGGAGCAGTGGAGCCAGTGCGTCCAGGGTAACCCCGTGCGGGACCTTCAGCTCCAGCACCATGACGGTCAGGATGATCGCCAGGAACGCGTCGCTGAAGGTCCTCAGTCCGGTCATGTTCACACCACCCTCCTGTCGGTCGGGCTCTCACTCAGCCGCCACGAAGCCGGTCGCGATGGCCGGCTCCTGCCGGGGAGGCTTCCCCGCAAGGCGGGCGACCTCACCTCGCCACTCATCCAGGCGAATCTCACCCAGCCTGGCTCCATCCCCTGGCACGAGGGTACGCTCATTCAGCCGGGCGCCGAAGTAGCGGGCCTCGGGATCGGTGATCACCTCCCGCGGATCCTGGCGGGCGCGAAGGCCATCGCGAACGAGCTCATCCAGCCGGAACTCTTCGGGCCCCGCGGTCTCCACGACGCCATTCACCGGGCCGCCGACCGAGATCCGTCCGACCTTCTTGGCCACATCGGCGGACGCCATCGGACGGCACCGCACCGGCGCCAGCCTGACCGTGGTTCCGACCGTCGACGCGTCGACGATGTTCCTGATGAACTCGAAGAACTGGGTGGCGTGGACGATCGAATAGGGGATCCCCGAATGCTGGACCAGGTACTCCTGGACGATCTTGGCGCGGAAGTAGGCGGACTCGCTGAGCCGTTCGGTTCCGACGGCTGACAGGACGACATGATGTCGGACCCCGGCGGCCGCCTCGGCGGCGAGCAGGTTGCGAGCCGAGGTCTCGAAGAAGCTCATGGCCGCCCTCTCTTCAAGGGACGGTGAGTTCGAGACATCGATGACCACATCGGCCCCGTCCAGCGCCTCGGAGAGGCCTGTGCCGGTGACGGTGTTGACCCCGGTGTTCGGAGCAGCCGGTACAGCCTCGTGGCCGTGCTCCTGCAGCGTGCCGACCAGCTTTGAGCCGATGAGGCCGGTGCCTCCGATGATCACGATCCTCATGGTGAATTCCTCTCGGTGTGAGGGGCCAGCCAGGCCGACGAGGAAGGCCCCCTCCCTTCCTGACGACCAGCGCTAGCGCGCCGGCAATGCTACCGGTGCGCCCTTCTTCTTGACCAGAACCACAACGAACCGGGCTCGCTCGGTGCTGCTCGCATTCCTGCCGACCAGATGGATGTCCTCCGGACCTTCGTAGAAGGTGTCACCGGCATGGAGGGTTGCCGGCTTCCCTCCCTTCACCTGCATCACCACCGATCCCTCGAGCACGTAGACGAAGGCCTGAGCGTTGTGCCGGTGAACCTCTTCCGACACCCCGGGGGCGTATTCCACGGCGACCATCAGGACCTCCTTGTCGGCTGCGCCGGCGAGGTTCTTGGTCATGAGCGGGGTCACCCCCGGCTCCTGGGCGGCCAGCCGGCCGCCGCCGGTGCAGAGTAGCACTGCCAGGCTGAGCCCGATTCTGCTGAGCGTTTGCATCGCCTTCTTCTCCTTTCCAGTGGATTCTCCGGGTGCCACACCGGCGGCCTACACGCCCTGGTAGACCAGTCGCGTGAAGAACGCCGGGTCGATCAGGCCACCGCCCCAAGCGTCGTCATAGGCTGCGGTGGGTCTCGCGCGAGCGATCTCGGCCAGTGCGAATCCCCGGGCTTTGAACTGGACCACATGCTGCCGCCGGTCGAGTAGTCGATGAAGCGGTAGACCCCGTTCCGACATCGCGCCTCCTAGCGGCCCGCGGCTGCCGGCTGGGCGGCCGCCGCAGCCTTCTGCTTCACATACATCTCGAGCGTCACTTCTCCCACCCGCGCGCCCTCATCCGGGACGAGGCTACGTTCGCTCAGAGTCGCACCGAAGTAGCGCGCCTTGGGATCGGCGATGACTGCCCGCGGATCCTTGCGGGCCGCGAGCGCCCGCCGGATGATCTCGTCGAACCGGAACTGCTCCGGTCCGCCCACCTCGATCACACCATTTAGCGGCGGCCCCACCGAAACCTTCCCGACCGTCTTGGCGACATCTTCGGCCGCCATCGGCTGGAACAGCACTGGGGGAACCCGGACTTCGGTGCCGACGGTCAGATCATCCGCGATCCGCGGCACGAACTCGAAGAACTGGGTGGCGTGAACGATTGAGTACGGAATCCCGGATTCCCGGATCAGTTTCTCCTGCGCCTGCTTGGCCCGGATGTAGCCGCTCTCCGAAAGACGCTCGGTCCCCACGACCGACAGCGCCACGTGGTGCCGCACGCCCGCCTTCTTCTCGGCCGCGAGAATGTTGCTGGTCGAGGTCTGGAAGAACTTCAGGACCGCGGCGTCCTCGAAGGACGGGGAGTTGGACACGTCGATCACGACGTCCGCGCCCTTGAGGGCCTCGGCCAGGCCTTCGCCGGTGAGGGTGTTGACCCCGGTGTCGGGGGATGCCGGCACGGCCTCATGGCCGTGCTCCCGGAGCTTCTGGACGACTTTGGAGCCGATGAGCCCCGTGCCGCCGATGATGACGATCTTCATGGTGTGTTCTCTGCGTTGAAGTTGATTGCCTACTCCGATATCCGGTGGAGCACTCCGTAGAACCTGACTTGCCACGAGCGGCCGGCGTCGGCCGACGTCTGCCACCGCTCCTCCACTGCGCCGTCGCGGGCTGGCGTCCAGGCCACGCGATGCATCCGCGCGCCATCCGCCTGGTAGTCCTTGCCCGTCATCACCATGGCCACGCCGTCCCGTTCGCCTTCGAGCGACAGCACGCTGCCGCCGGGGGCTAGAAAGTCCCGATGCCAGCGCCTCCGCTCCGGCTGGTACCCGATGATGCCCAGGCTCTCACCGGCGCTGCCCACGCCGAGCCATGTTTCGATCAACACGCACCCGCCGTATGCCTTGGCGACCGTAGCGGTCCCGATCGCCTGGCCCGACGAATCACGGACGAGCCAATTCCCGATCACAAAGTCGAATTCATGATGGTGCACGGTCGCGCACGAGTCGTCGGGATGGCTCTCCGCGGCGGATACCATCGCCGCGGAGAGCAGGGCAACCAGTACAGGTCGCATGGCGCCGCTCAGGGATTGCCTGCGCTGACGCTGTTCGCGGCATCGATGATGACGGCGGCGACGTCCTTGGGCCGCGACAGCATCGGCACGTGGCCGGACGGAAGGGTGGTCGTTTTCGCCTTGATCCGCTTGGCAATGGCGAGCTCATAGTCCGCCGGCAGGATGCGGTCGTTCACGGCGATGAACCAGGACGGCTTGGTCTTCCACGCCGCGCTCGTCACCTGCTCGGCGAGGGCGGTGGAATTCCAGGGCCCCTGGGTCGCGTAGACGAGGGCCCGCTCGGTGGCGGGAACATCCGGCACGAAGTCCTCTTCGATGCCTTGGCGGGTGAGCGACAGGTAGCCGGCCGAATCGGGCTTCATGTGTCCGAGCCCGGGCGTGGGCGGGTACGGCTTGAGGACGTCACTGGCCGACTGGCCATCCTCGGGGACTATCGCCGCGATATACACGAGACCCACCACCCGTGGGTCGTTGCCGGCCTCGCTGATGACCATACCGCCCCAGGAATGTCCTACGAGAATGACCGGCCCATCCTGCATGGCGATCGCCCGCTTGGCGGCCGCGACGTCCGCGGCCAGCGAGGAGAGCGGGTTCTGCACCGCTGTGACCCGGAAGCCCTGAGCCTCGAGCAGCGGAATCACCTTGGCGTAGCTCGATCCATCCGCGAAGGCGCCATGCACCAGGACGATGTTTCGCACCCTGGCCGGTGCGACTGTCGTGTGCGACCGCGCCGCGCCGACTCCCAGGATGGAAGCGACGGCCAGCGGAGCGATCAGAAGTCCCTTGAACACTGCGATCTCCTTGTTTTGCAGGTGGTGTGTGCCACCCTCACGGCCTACTCCGCGAATGGAGCGTTCATGAGAAAGTCCACCGTCGAGGGCCGCTTGTAGCCCGGCACCAGGCGGTCCCCAAAGTCGCCCGCGAAATTGTCATAGGTGGTCTCCGGCTTGGTCTTGACAATGCGGCAGACCGAATCGGCGAAGCGCCGCTTCATGTCGAGGCGGGGAAATGCCGCGAGTATGCTCTTCATTTCGTTCGGCGGGATCCGGTCGTACTGAAATCCGAATTCGACACCGATCCCCGCCGTGCAGAGCGCGACTTCCGGTTCCTTGTGCAGCCCGATGGACGGGGTGGAATTCAGCGCGACGCTGTCCCAGATCAGCCGAGCGCGGTCGGCGGCGAGCCCGTGCTCTTTCGCAAACGTCCGTGCCGCATCCGCGCCTTCGATTTCGAAGCGCCGGGGGCCCGTGAATCCGGGCGTCAGTCCGAGGTCGTGCAGCAGCGAGCCGATGGCGACGACTTCCGCGTCGTATGCGCCGCCCTGCAGCTGGCCGAGTCGGACGGCGAAGAGCCAGGACCGGACCGCATGGTTGAAGAGATACGGTTCGGAATGGGTCCGGACGTACTCCAGGGCACGGGTGATGAGCGGGGTGTCGCTCACCGTAATGCCACCCAGGACCCGGGTCGTGCCGCTCGTGACGGCCGGCGAGGCGATTGGCGCCATGGTCAGCTCACTCTGCTGTTGGTGGTGGGTCAGGCTGAGGCCGCGGCCGTCATCCGGTCGGCCTTGCGGGACGTTTCCCCCTGGCTCCTCAGGAACTTGAGCAGCTCGGCATTGACCTCATCCTGATGGGTGGCGGTGATGCCGTGAGGCGCGCCGGGGTAGTAGACATCCCTGGCGCCCTTGATCAGCCGGGCCGACTTCCGGGCCGAGTCGTGCACCGGAACGATCTGGTCATCCTCGCCGTGAAGGACCAGGGTGGGAATGTCGAACTTCTTGAGGTCCTCGGTGAAATCGGTCTCGGAGAACGCCTTCACGCACTCGTACGCGTTCTTGAGGCCGGCCTGCATGCTCCAGAGCCAGAACTGGTCTAGCAGGCCCTGAGAGACCTTGGCCCCGGGACGGTTGGCGCCGTAGAACTGGATGGCCAGGTCGTGGTAGAACTGGGCGCGGTCCTTTACAAGGCTCGCCCGGAGGCCGTCGAACACTTCGATGGGCAGGCCGTCGGGGTTGGCCGCGGTCTTGACCATGATCGGAGGCACCGCGGCAATCAGGACCGCCCCCGCGACGCGCTTGGTGCCGTGACGCCCGATATAGCGGGCGACTTCACCACCGCCGGTGGAATGACCCACCATGGTCATTCCTGTGAGATCGAGCGCCTCGACCAGGGCGGCCAGGTCATCGGCATAGGTGTTCATGTCGTTCCCGCTCGACGTCTGACTCGAGCGTCCATGGCCCCGCCGGTCGTGCGCGATGGTCCGGAACCCCTGCTGGGCGAGGAACAGCATCTGCCCGTCCCAGGCATCGGCGCTGAGAGGCCAGCCGTGAGAGAAAGTGACAACCGGCCCTTCCCCCCAGTCCTTGTAGTAGATCTCGGTGCCGTCCCTTGTAGTAATCGTTCCCATACTTCCTCCCCTTGGTTGTTGATCCGGTGGACTGTCAACCGCGAACCGGCCGACTCGGTCGCCTGCGCGGATCCACGCGGCCACACTACAAACAGCCGGAGCAGCGAGCTATAGGACGATGGTATCGCCCGATACCCGCGCAGCCTTTCGGCGTGATCGTGCCCATGTCCTCGCTCCCTGTTCGAATCGTGAGTGCCAGGGTGTTCTGTCGCGGGCCAACAGTAGGGGTCGGTCAATCGCCGGGCGCGTGCCACTGGATGTGTTCTTCTTTGGGTGGACCGGGCTGTCGCGGTCTATGCCGATCGACCGAGCCTAGGCCGATCGGCATTGGCGCGCGCTCGAGGGGCGGGGTACTTACCTGCGTGAACAGGAATCCCGAGATCACCATCCTGACCGTGGACGACCACCCGCTGACCCGGGATGGCCTGGCGGCGGTGATCGCGCGTGAGCCGGACATGCGGGTCGTGGCCGAGGCCGGCAATGGGGAACAGGCGCTGGAGCAATACCGCGCCCACCAAGGAATCGCGCGAGCGGAAAGGGCCGTCGAGGCCCAGAATTCGCCTATACCATCGTCCAATAGAAGCGACCCTGCCTCGGTGCTAGCCTGTGGCCATGATGAATTCGCCCAGCTTGACCGCGCCGACCCGCCAGATCGAAGTGGACGGCATCCGGTATGCCTACCGCCGTCTGGGCCAGCAGGACGGCATT
>Ga0153915_10007622_pt1 | contig 10225 bp, 7 predicted proteins | sample Opewatmetagenome_2_FD_107003 | JGI IMG/M metagenome (GOLD analysis project Ga0153915, IMG submission 107003) | Freshwater wetland microbial communities from Ohio, USA - Open water 3 Core 3 Depth 3 metaG | ecosystem: Environmental > Aquatic > Freshwater > Wetlands | place: USA: Ohio, Lake Erie... | reverse complement strand
GACCTTCTCCGGGTCGATCTGCCCCCGGTTGCGGAGGACGACGAGGCGCTGGTGCTTGAAGAAGTCGAGGTCCGCTATCCGGGGCACGGGCTTCTTCAACGTTTCCTCTTTTCGGCGGACTTGAGCGTCTCGAGCACCGTGTCGGCCTTGATCTCGGTCATCGAGCCGTGGCTCCGTCCGTCGACGACGACGAGCGGGGCCAGGGCGCAGGCGCCCAGGCAATTGACGCGCTCCAGGGTGAACCGGCCGTCGGCCGATGTCTCCCCCGCGCGGACGCCGAGCCGGCGCTCGAAATGCTCCAGGATCATCGCCCCGCCCCGGACATGGCAGGCCGTCCCCATGCAGACCGTGCAGACGTGGCGGCCGCGGGGCCGCAGGCGGAAGGACTTGTAGAAGGTGACCAGGCTCGCGACCTGGGAGGGCGGGATGTCGAGCTCGCGGGCCACTTCGTCGAGGACCGCGGGCGCGAGCCAGCCTTCCCGGTCCTGGATGTCCCGGAGGATCGGGATGACGGAGCGCTTCCGGCGGCCGTATCGGGCGACGACCTGCCGGACGGCGGAGGCCTTCGATTTCCCCATATACCGGTTAACTTATAGGAAGGCGGGGGCGATTGTCAACGGACAGCGGCCCGCCAAGATCGCGGCGATCTCGCCCTTAGCGCTTATGAACGAGACCGCCACGGCCAAGAGGCCTCGCGGCGACTTCGTCGGATTGCCGCGCCCCTTCCGGGGCTCGCAATGACCGCTACACCCACGATTTCCGTTTCTATCGGCAATTATGGGTCCTGTCCTGTCCTGTTCGGGCGCTTGACTTCGGGGCGCTTCGGAGGGAAAATAACGCTTTCATTTTTAAGGAGTTGCCCATGATGATCCTGTCTTTGAACTGCGGCAGTTCGTCCGTCAAATACCGCCTGTATGACTACGATAAAAAAGAAACCCTGGCCACCGGCGTCGTCGAGCGCGTGACGATCGGCAAGAGCTACATCCAGCAGTCCGGCCTGGGCCGCGACCCGATCACGATCCAGAGCGAGTGCCCGACGCACCGCGAGGCGATCAAGCTCATCATCGACACGCTTCTCGACCCGAAGGTCGGCGTCGTCGACGACCTGGCGAAGATCTCGGCCGTCGGCCACCGCGTCGTCCACGGCGGCGAGGAGTTCAAGAAATCCGTCGTCATCACCGACAAGACCATCGAGACGTTCAAGCGGCTCTACAGCCTGGCGCCTCTCCACAACCCGCCCAACGTCCTGGGCATCGAGGCCGCGCGCGAAGTCCTGCCGTCGATCCCGCACATGGCCATCATGGACACGGCCTGGCACCAGACCATGCCGCCCCGTGCCTACTTCTACGCCCTGCCCTACGACTGGTACACGAAGTACGGCGTCCGCCGCTACGGCTTCCACGGCACGTCCTTCCTCTACGTCGCCAAGCGGGCCGCCCTGCTCCTCGGCAAGGACCCGTTCGAGTGCAACCTCGTCTGCCTCCACATCGGCAACGGCGTCTCGGCCAACGCCATCAAGAACGGCTGCTCCTTCGACACGAGCATGGGCCTGACCCCGCTCGAGGGCCTGGTCATGGGCACGCGCTCGGGCGATCACGACGCGGCCATCGACCTGATGGTCATGGAGAAGGAAGGCAAGTCGCCCAAGGAGATGAACGACATCCTCAACAAGAAGTCGGGCCTGCTCGGCATCACCGGCAAGTTCACCGACCGGCGCGACGTCCAGAAGGCGGCCGAGGAGGGCGACGAGCGGGCCAGGCTGGCCATCGACCTCGAGGCCTACCGGATCAAGAAATACATCGGCGCCTACATGGCCGCCATCGGCGGCGCGGACGCCGTCGTCTTCACGGCCGGCGTCGGCGAGATGTCCGACCTCATCCGCGAGAGATCGCTCGAGGGCCTCGAATTCCTGGGGATCAAGCTCGACAAGGAAAAGAACCGCCTGGCCCGGACCCGCAACGCCGAGACCGAGATCAGCGCCGGCGACTCCAAGGTCAAGGTCTTCGTCATCCCCACGGACGAGGAGCGCGTCTTCATCGAGGACGTCGCCGCCCTGCTCGAGGGCAAGTACGACGAGCACACCCGCTTCCAGTACCGCTTCCAATCGCCCGACTACGTCAATTCCCAGCGCGAGCAGGATTTCGCCAGGGAGTGCGAGAAGAGGCCGGCGATGAAGCGCATCCAGGTCAAGCCCAAGCGGCGGCGCTGACCGCGGCGGCCGCCGGCCGTCGCGGCCCGGCCTGTTTTCTTTTGCGGCGGCTTCGGCTATGATGGGGGCCGGGAGGGCCGGCATGCGCGATGACAATTTCCTCAAGTTCGGGATGGCCGTCGTCGTCGTCTTTCTGCTCGGCGTCTTCCTGAAGCTGGCCAGGCCCGTTCTCATTCCCTTCTGCCTGGCCCTGTTCCTGTCGTTGGCGCTGACGCCCGTCCTCGATGCCCTCGTCCGGCGGAAGGTGCCGAAGTCCGTCGCCCTGGTCGTCATCCTCTGCCTGACGTTCGTCGCCCTCTACCTCATGGGCGTCCTCTTCTACGCGAGCGGCAAGCAGTTCGCCGCGGAGCTGCCGTCGTACAACGAGATGATGAAATCGTTCCTCGACGGCGTGGATCAAACCATCCAGAACCCGAGGCTGAAGGCCGAGGCCCTGGGCTGGATCAACAGCCTGAACGCGGAGAAGGTCGGCGGCCTCATCCTGTCGGCCCTCGGGCCGTTCCTGTCGTTCATATCCCAGCTCCTGCTGGTCTTCGTCTTCATGACCTTCATCCTGGCCGGCCGCGGCCGGATGGACAAAAAGCTGACTCGGGCTTTCTCCCTGGGCCATGCCTCGACGATGACGCAGGCGATGCGCCGGATCGATCGACAGGTCCAGAAATATCTGGCCGTCAAGACGCTCATGTGCCTCGCGACCGGACTCCTGACGGCGGTCATCCTGGCCCTCTTCCGGCTGCCGTTCGCCGTCGTCTTCGGCGTCCTGGCCTTCCTCCTCAATTACATCCCGACCCTCGGCTCCATCATCGCCACGGCGCTGCCGGTCCTGCTGGCCGCCTTCTATTTCGGCCGGCTCGGCCCGGCCCTGGCCATCCTCGCCCTGCTGATGGCCATCAACCTTGTCCTGGGCAACGTCGTCGAGCCGCGCCTGATGGGGAAGGGACTGGGCCTGAGCCCGCTCCTCGTCTTCTTCTCCCTGTTCTTCGGCTCCTGGCTGTGGGGAATCCCGGGCATGATCCTGGCCGTTCCCATCCTGGCCATCCTCAAGATCATCTTCGGCAACATCCCGTCGCTGAAGATTCTTGAGACGATGATGGACTAGGGAAAAAGGGGAGGAGAGCTCAGTCGAGCCCGGTCCGGACGGCGAACTGCTCCAGCCGGCGGTCGATCCTGCCGGCCGCTTCCTTGTAGGCGTCGTAGCCCCGGCCGAGAGGATCCTCGATGTCCCAGCCGTACAGCTTCTCCTCGGGGACGGCCTTGAGGTCCCTGAGGCGGCGGTAGACGTTGAAATCCAGGGCGACGACGTAGTCGAAGGAGCGGAGGTCGAAGTCGGTGATGTTCCTGGCCGTGTGATCGGAGATATCCGTCCGGTAGACGATCTTCATGACCAGGACGGCGTCGTCGGAGGCGGGACCGCCCGCCGCGGCCATGCCGGCGCTGGCGGCCTCGATCCGGTCGCCGAAGCGCTTCCTGGCCAGCCCGGCCGCCATGGGGCTCCGGCAGATGTTGCCGTAGCAGACGAAAAGGATCCTCGGCTTGTTCTTCCGGATCGGCTCCGCCGCCGGGGGAGAGGCCGGGAGTTTCCTGGTCACTTCGCCACCGTCTGGGCGCTTTCGAGGGCGACCTCGCCCGATCTCTCGTAGAGGAACGCGGCCAGGATGAGCCGCTCGGCCGCTTCGGGATAGATCTTTTTCCCGCCGAGATCGGCCGCGGCGGCCTCCTCCTCGCGGGCCCTGTTGTAAAGCCAGGCTTCCTTGCTCGAGCCGCCGGCCGCGTCGGCGCCCGTCCGGGCCGAGGCAGCCAGGCCGCGCAGGGCCGCCAGGCACTGCTCTTCCGGGCCGCCCTTGAGGCTGAGGATATAGACCCGGTTGAGAATCCCGTAGAGCAGCCGGGAGCTGGCGAAATCGTTCTTCTGATAGCTGTCGAGCGCGTCCTTCTCCTTTTCGGCGGCGATCCAGGACAGGAGGTTGGGGCCGGCGGCGCGGCCGGATGAGGCGATCTTTTTCTTCGACGCCTCCATTTCCTGCCGGGCCTGGTCGGCCTTCTGTTTCTCGTTGACCAGGGTCAGGAGCTTGCGCGTTTCGGACTCGCCCTTGGTGTAGCTCTTGCGAGAGGCGGCGGCGTCGCCCGCGTCGTGCCGGCGCTTGCCCTCGCGCAGTTGGACCTGGATGGCGTCGATCTTGTCGGCGAAGGCGGGGACTTCCTTCTTGAGGGCGGTCAGCATCTGGTCGATCTCCTCGGCGCTCTTGCCCTCGAAGCGGCTGGCCGAATCCCCGCCGATGAAGGGCGTCAGAACGTCGATGACTTTGGCGAAATCGAATCCCTCCTGCGGCGCCGCGCTCCCCGCGGGGGCCCCGGGCGGCCAAGCCTGCGTCCGTAAGGCCCGGATGTCCGTCATCCTCCGCTCATCGCCGTTCTTCATGTCGAAGGCCGGGAGCGCATTGCCCTTCGCCGGCGCCTTGCCGCGGGAGGCCCAGGGCCTGAGGACGGCCAGGCCGGCGATGACGATCAGGACCGCGGCCACGACCGGCACGGCCAGCTTCCTGAAATTGAGCTTGACCGTGATCTCGCGGGAGGCGATCGGCTTGCGCCGGATGGTCATCTTGCGCGTCGCCGGCAGTCCCCGGCCGACGAGGTCGAGGTCCGCCAGGATCTCCTCGGCCTTCTGATAGCGGCCGGCCTTGTCCTTCTCGAGGCAGCGCAGGATGACCTGGCTGAATCCCCGGGAGATCTGGGCGTTGAGAGCCGTCGGATCGGGGGCCGGCTCGGTCTTGTGCTTGAGGACGATGCTCAGGGGCGTTTCCCCCTCGAACGGGACGCGGCCCGTGGCCATCTCGTACAGGATGACGCCGAGGGAATAGAGGTCGCTCCGGCTGTCGACGTCCCGGGCGTCCGCCTGCTCGGGGGACATGTACTCCGGCGTCCCGATGATGACGCCCGTCGCCGTCATCCCCCGGGCGTGGAGCGAGCGGGCGATGCCGAAGTCCATGATCTTGGCGTTGCCCTCCCGGTCGATCATGATGTTCTGGGGCTTGAGGTCGCGGTGGACGACGCCCAGCCGGTGGGCCTCGGCCAGCCCTTCGACGATCTGGCGGGCGAGGTTCAGGGCCTTCTCCTCGTTCAAGTGGCCGGCCCTCCGGATGAAGCTCTTGAGGTCCTCGCCCGGCACGTATTCCATGGACAGGTAGAAAGACGGGCCCTCTTCGTTCAGGTCGTACATCCGGCAGACGTGCCGGTGGGCGACCTTGCGGGCGATCTTCATCTCGTTCCGGAAGCGTTCGATGATCTCGGGATCGGAGGCGATGTCCGGATTCAGGAGCTTGAGGGCCACGATTTCCCGGATCTTGGTGTCGTAGGCCTTGTACACCGTTCCCATCCCGCCCTGGCCGACTTCCTCGATGATCTCGAAGCGCCGGGCGAACGTCGTTCCCCGCTCGAGGCCCCTGGTCGGAGTCTGATAGGCCATGGTCGCGGGGAAGGAGCTGGGCGGGGTGGCCTGGAGGTCCAGGCCGCAGTAGCCGCAGAAACGCGTGGCATCGGAATTGTCGAACCGACAGCGAGGGCATTTCATCTGGCTGGAGGGACCTCTTTCCTTAACAACAATATCAAGATGCATGGGAAAATTCAAACCTATTAATACATACGCGCCGGCAGGGCGGCAGGTTTCCCGGGGGAAGGCCGGGGGCGAACCGGGATCCCGGCCTCCAGGGGAGAGGCCCGGCCTCAGCGCATCAACTTGGCCAGGGCGGCCGGATCGTCGCCGGCGGCGATCGGCCGAAGCCGGAAGGAATAGGCGCAGGACTTGGCCGGGATGGTGTACTCCGGATGGGTCATGGCGCCCCAGGAGTCGTCGCCGCCGACGCCCATTTGGGCCTGGTCCAGGGCGAGACAGGTGAAATCCCGCTTGATGACGTCCACCGGATGTTTGGCGCCGCGGCTTTCGAGCGTCAGGTCCTCGGGCCAGTGGGGGAGGGCGGAAAAGCCGAGCAGGGGCTGGCCGGCGATGAGCAGGCCGGTTCCGTCCTTGTCGCGAACGGCGACCCAGCGCGTGTCCGAGCGGTTGCCGTATTCCTGCGGGGCGACATAGGGGACTTCCTCTTGGGCGACCGATGTCCGGTGGAGGCCGACGAAGGCCGCCGTTTTCCTGTCCCAGTAATTCTCCTGGGGTCCGCGGCCGAGCCACTCGACGCGGTCGAAGCCTCCGGGCATGGCCAGGCGCAGGCCGACGCGAGGCATCTCGGGCGCCTGGGCGCCTTCCCGGAGGACGAAGTCGTTGGCGATGAGGATCTCGCCGCCGCCCGAGACGGTGTAGCGGATGGTGTGCGCGGCCGGAACGCCGCCGAGCTCGAACGCCGCCGTCACGGTCGCCTTGTCGGGCGCGTCCTGAGTCACGGTCAGGGACTTCAGCTCCCTGTCGAGGCTGGCCCGGCGCCAGACGGCCAGGCGGCGGGGCATGCCGTTGCCGAAATCGTTGTCCGTCGGCGCCCGCCAGAAATTCGGCTTGGGGCCGGACTCGATGAGCTCTCGGCCGTGGAAGGTGAACGAAGCCAGCGTCCCGTCCAACCTGTCGAATACGGCGATGAAGTCGCGTCCCCGGACGGCGATCGCGCGCGGCCCGTCCTCGACGGACAGGGGTGCGCCGGTGGAAGCCGGGACGGCCTTGGCCTCGGCCCGCAGGGGAAGCCCGAACTGCTCCGCGGCGAGGGCATGCCCTTTCGGGACGCCCGGTCCGGCCTCGCGCGTCACGGCCGTGACGTTCAGGAAATATTCCGTCCCCGGCGCCGCCGGGATTCCGGCCAGCGGCAGGGCGAGCGTCCGGCTCTGCCGCGGCCCGATCGCGGGCTTCCGGATGAGGCCCGACTTCAGGACCTTGCCGTCGGCCGCGACCTCCCAGCGGATGTCGAAGCGGTCCAGGGAGATGAAATCATAGCGATTCGCGGCCTCGATCTTCCCTGAGGCGGCGTCGACGGCCCTGAACTTGATGTATTGATAAACCTTTTTCACTTCGAACAGGCCGGGGTGCGGCGCGCGGTCCGGGCCGACGAGCCCGTTGCAGCAGAAGTTCAGGTCGCTCGGGACGTCCGCCGGGCCCCAGTCGCCGCCGAAGGCCCAGAAGGCCTGTCCCTTGTCGTTCGTCCTGGCGAAGCCCTGGTCCACCCAGTCCCAGATGAAGCCGCCCTGGAGGGCGTCGTACTTCTCGATGATCGTCCAGTAATCCTGGAGATTGCCCGTCGAGTTGCCCATGGCGTGGGCGTACTCGCAGAGGATGAGCGGCCGGTCCGGCTGGCCGGCGGCGTAGGCCTCGATCCGCTCGATCGGCGCGTACATCGGGCAGTAGATGTCGGTGTGGGCGCGGAGCCGGGCCTGCTCGTACTGGACGGGCCGCGACGGGTCGCGCCGCTTGAGCCAGGCGTAGGCGCTCTCGAAATTGACGCCGTCGCCGGCCTCGTTGCCCAGCGACCAGATGACGACCGAGGGATGGTTCTTGTCGCGCTCGGCCATGCGGACGACGCGGTCGAGGTGGGCCGGGCCCCAATCGGGGTTCTTGGCCAGGCTCCGCTCGCCGTAGCCCATGCCGTGGGATTCGATGTTGGCCTCGTCGACGAGGTACAGGCCGTACTCGTCGCAGAGCTCGTACCAGCGCGGGTCGTCGGGATAGTGGCAGGTCCGGACGGCGTTGATGTTCGACTGCTTCATCAGCTCGATGTCGCGGCGCATGGACTCTTCCGAGATGACGTGGCCCGTGCGCGGGTCGTGCTCGTGGCGGTTGACGCCCTTGAGCCGCACGGCGACGCCGTTGACGAGGAAGCGGCCGTTCCTGATCTCTGAGGTCCGGAAGCCGATCCGCCGGCTCAGGGCCTCCAGGCTCCGGCCGTTCCGGTCGGCGAGCTCGACGACGAGGGTGTAGAGGGACGGCGTCTCGGCGCTCCATTTTTTCGGCGCTCTGAGCCCTTCCGAAAACTCCACGGACGCCTTTGCCCTGCCGTCGATCGCGGCCGGCCGGGCCGCGGCCAGGACCTTCTTTCCCATCTCGTCGTACAGCCTGATATTCACGGACGGCGCTCCGGCCTCGAGGGAGGGGGCGCCGTTGACGAGGTCGACGGTGAGGTCGAGGCGGCCGTCGCGGTAGAGGGCGTCGAGGGTCGGACGGGCGAAGAAGTCCCTGATCCGGACCTTGGGCGCGGCCTGGAGGAAGACTTCGCGCTCGATGCCGCTCAGCCGGAAAAAGTCCTGGCACTCGAGGTACGAGCCGTCCGACCAGCGATAGACTTCGACGGCCAGGACGTTGTCGCCGTCCTTGAGCCAGGGCGTGACGTTCCATTCGGCGGGCGTCTTGGAATCCTTGCTGAAGCCGAGCTTGTGGCCGTTGATCCAGGCGTAGAAGAAGGACTTGACGGCGCCGAAGTGGACGAAGACGTCCAGGCCCTTCCAGTCCGCGGGCGTCCGGAACGTCCGGCGGTAGGAGCCGACCGGGTTGTGCCGCCACGGCACGAACGGCGGGTTGGGATTCCGGGCGTACTCGTAGTCGCTGTTGACGTAGATCGGGATGTCGTAGCCCTGGAACTGCCAGTCGGAGGGCACCGGGATGTCCTTCCAGCCGCCGGCGTCGAACTCGGGCTTCCAGAAATCGGCGGGCCTGTCCGAGGGCTTCGGCGACCAGGCGAACTTCCAGGGGCCGTTGAGGGACAGGCGCCACGGCGAGGGTGCGTCGGCCGCGGCCGGGGAGGCGAGGGCCGGATAAGCCGTGAACGTGGCGTGGGGCTCTTCCTTGTTCAGGCCGATGGCCCTGGGATTTTCATAGTCGTTCAGCTCTCGGGAAACAGGCCCCGCGGCCGCCGCCAGAAGACAGAAGGCCGCGACGGCGGCCGGCGCTACTTTTTTCATGACGCTCTCCAAAAGCCGGATATCAGAGCCCGGACCAGAGGTCGGAGGAGTAGAGGCCCCGGCGGACGCGTTCGAGGATTTCCGCCTGGACGATGGCCCGGTCCTGCGGATATGTCACGCCGAACCAGCGCTCGGGCGTGGGGAGGATCCTGACCCGCGCCTTCTTCTCGCGGACGAGACGGCCGACGGCCTCGGGGATGAGGAACTCGGCCTTGGCCAGGACCGCCGGGTCGGCCTTGAGAAACTCCCGGAAGAGGCCGTCGAGCTCCGCGAACAGGTCGGGCTCGAACCCCCAGAAATTCATGGACACCAGGCTGTCCGCGGGCAGGGGGATCCAGTCGAGGCCGTTGTCCGTGTGCTTGATGGCGTCGGGGAACTTCTGGATTTTCAGCAACTCGAAAATATTGACGAGGTCGCCGTCCGGCGTCCCCTGGCACAGCCCCCGGGCCACGTGGCCGTGCTCGGAGAGGGTGCTGGCCAGACGGTAGCCGATCATGGCGTAGTGATGGAGGCCGTCCGGGCTCTTGGGCCGGCGCAGTTCGGCGGCCATGGCCTCGAACGTCGCCCGGCCGTAGAAGTCGTCGGCGTTGATGGCCGCGAACGGCGTCCGGACGGCTTCCCGGCAGGCCAGTACGGCCTGGCCCGTTCCCCAGGGCTTGGTCCGGCCCGCGGGGACGCTGAAGCCCGGGGGCACCTGGTCGAGCGATTGGAAAACGTAGGACGTCTCCGCGATCCGCTCGATCTTCCGGCCGATTTTCTCCCGGAAGGCGGCCTCGAAGTCCTGGCGGATGATGAAGACGATCTTGTCGAAGCCGGCCTTCAGGGCGTCGTAGACGGAGTACTCCATCACGACTTCGCCGCTCGGGCCGAAGGAGTCGATCTGCTTCAGCCCGCCGTAGCGGCTGCCGACTCCCGCGGCCATCACGACCAGGGTCAGGGAGGACATGGGCTTCTCCTTCCGGATTTTCCTCATCATCCGGCCGTATCTTAATTCAACGGACCCGTGCGGTCAAATCCATATAGAGGATAGGCGGGCGAAGGGGAATCCTCCTGAGTCCGTACCCCCCGAGTCCCAAAATTGCCGATAGAAACGGAAGTCGTTGGTGTACCGGTCATTGCGAACCCCGGAAGGGG
>Ga0153915_10007621_pt1 | contig 10226 bp, 7 predicted proteins | sample Opewatmetagenome_2_FD_107003 | JGI IMG/M metagenome (GOLD analysis project Ga0153915, IMG submission 107003) | Freshwater wetland microbial communities from Ohio, USA - Open water 3 Core 3 Depth 3 metaG | ecosystem: Environmental > Aquatic > Freshwater > Wetlands | place: USA: Ohio, Lake Erie... | reverse complement strand
TCATCGGCGACCGGCAAAAGCGGTTGCTGCGCCATGATCTCACGGGCGTAAAGGCCGATGCCTTGCGCGCGCGGCGTCTTGCCGGCGGCGTATACCTTCACCCGCGCCGTGCCGCAGCTCGGCGAGCGGCTCTTGAAGATATAAGCGTCGATATCATCCAGCTCCCGCGCCATGCGCCGTCCGTACGCGGTCAAGGCCGCCGTCACGTCCAAATCGGGATCAGTCACGCCCCGCGCTCGCGGTGACGCCGGGTCGCCCGTCAAACGAATCGGCGGACGCGGCACGCCCATGCCGATCGACACTTCCGGGCAGACCGAAACGAATTCACAAGTTATACCAAGGATATCGGTGATGAAATCATCGCGTTTATGATCGCCGTCATAACGCACCCGCTCGCCAAGGAGACAGCTGCTGACGCCGATGCGGAGCTTTTCAATCGGCACGGGCGATGTCGGCGTCACTTTGCTGTTAACCCGTGTCTTCGAAACATGGCGATACCGCCGTCGTTGTGCTTCATGTTACAGGGCGCAAGTGGCGCGGCCCCGGTGCGTTGTTACCTGAAGTCAGACTACGTCCTGCTCGCCATTAATTCAAGGTGGACCGCGCGCGCCGTCACCCGCTCGCACCGTCCGCATCATCGATAACCGACCGCCTTGCCGTGAGGGATGCCTTCGATGGTGCACTCCTCCGTGCCGACAGTGGAGCGGGTAAAGGCCTCGACGTTCTTCCGTGCCTGTTCCGGATCGGTGATCCAGGTACGATAGAACTCGTAGGGGCATTCCGCCACGCCGCGCTCCCCTTCTTGGGAATTGATCTGGCCGGTATAGCCGCGGTGCAGCAGTTTGAAGAGGTGATTCTGCGACTGGCCGTTGCGCCGCGAGTCGCGGATCAGCGAGGTGGATAATTCGGCGTACTGAATGCCGTATTCCTCTTCGCCGCACTCACCGAGAGTGCGGCCGTCGAAACCGATGATGGCGGAATGGCCGAAATACGAGTACACGCCGTCGAAGCCGCTGGCGTTGGCCACGGCGACATAGCAGTTGTTCATCCACGCCATGGCCTTGGCGACGATCACCTGCTGGTCCTTGGACGGATACATGTAACCCTGGCAGCGCACGATCAGTTCGGCGCCGCGCATCGCGCAGTCGCGCCAGATCTCCGGATAATTGCCGTCGTCGCAGATGATCAGGCTGATCTTGAGGCCCTTGGGTCCTTCCGAGACGAAGGTGCCGCAACCCGGATACCAGCCCTCGATGGGGCACCACGGCATGATCTTGCGGTACTTCTGCACGATCTCGCCGCGGTCGTTCATGAGTATCAGCGTATTGTAGGGTACCTTACGGGGATGATCTTCGTGACGCTCGCCGGTCAGCGAGAACACCCCCCAGGTCTTGGCCTTGCGGCAGGCGGCGGCGAAGATTGCCGTCTCTTCGCCGGGAATGCTGGCCGCGGTATCGAACATCTCCCGCGTATCGTACATAATGCCGTGGGTGCTGTATTCAGGGAATATCACCAGGTCCATGCCCGGCAGACCGACCTTCATGCCGACGATCATGTCGGCGATCTTGCGGGCGTTGTCCAAGACCTCGGCCTTGGTGTGCAGGCGCGGCATTTTGTAATTCACCACCGCCACGCCCACGCAGTCCTTGCTGGATGAAATATCGCCGTGTCTCATTGTGCTGCCCTCCCGATAATTTGAAGTGAATTGATGTCCGCCCGGACGCAACCGCGCCTACACCGACAGGTATTGGCTGATCTTCGCCGTATCGACGTTGGCGCGCAGGTCCTCGTGGATGAATCGTCCCTTGTCGATCACCAGCAGGCGATCGGCGATCTCCAGGGCGAAACTCAACACCTGCTCGGAGACGATGATGGTGATGTCGCGCAGCTTGCGGATCTCGATCAGCACCTTGGCGATATCCTTGATGATCGAAGGCTGAATACCCTCGGTCGGCTCGTCGAGCAACAACACCTTGGGATTGGTAACCAGGGCGCGGGCGATGGCGAGCTGCTGTTGCTGGCCGCCGGAGAGATTGCCGCCCTTGCGGTGGCGCATGTCGAACAGCACCGGAAACAGGGCGTAGATCTCGTCCGGCACCTCGCGGCTTTCGGAACGCTCCAGGCCGGTCTCGATGTTCTCGCGCACCGTGAGGGTGGAAAAGATCATGCGCCCCTGCGGCACATAGGCGAGACCGCCGGCCACGCGCTGGAAATTTTCCTTGGCGGTGACATCCGTTCCGTCCACCGCGATCTTGCCGGAACGGCTGGGCAATACCCCCATCAGCGCCTTGAACAAGGTGGTCTTGCCCATGCCGTTGCGCCCCATTACGGCCACCGTCTCCTTCTTATTGGCGACGAAATCGATGCCGTGTATGACTTCGCTTTGCCCGTAGCTGACGTGTAATCCGGATACCTGCAGCATTTCTCCTCCTCGGCCGGCTTAGTGGCCCAAATAAACTTCGATGACCCGCTCGTCGGCCTGGACATGCGCCATGCTGCCTTCGGCGAGGATTTTTCCCTGGTGCAGCACCGTCACTTTATGGGCGATGCTTTTGACGAACTCCATATCGTGCTCGATCACGATCTCGGAGCGGCCCTTGCAGATGCGGTTCAGCAGCGCCGCCGTCTGCTCGCGCTCCTTGACGCTCATGCCGGCGACCGGCTCGTCGAGCATCAACAACTCCGGTTCCTGCATCAGCAGCATCCCGATCTCCAACCACTGTTTCTGGCCGTGACTGAGCAGGGCCGCATCCATTTCGAGGTGTTCCTCGAGCTGGATTTCTTCCGCGACCTGATGAATGCGCTCGATCACGTCCGGCGTGCGGCGAAACGATAGACAGCCGAACACGCCGCGGCCGCGGGGAAACGATACTTCCAAGTTTTGAAACACCGTGAGATTTTCATAGATCGACGGCGTCTGGAACTTGCGCCCCACCCCGGCGCGCACGATCTCGTGCTCGGACAGCTTGGTCAGTTCCTTGTCCTTGAATTGGATGGTGCCCGTGGTGGCCTTGGTCTTGCCGCAAATCAGATCCAGCAACGTGGTTTTCCCCGCCCCGTTGGGACCGATGACCACCCGCAGCTCGTCTTTGTCCACGTATAGGTTGAGGCTGTCCACCGCCTTGAAGCCGTCGAAGGACACGGTCAAGTCTTCGACACTGAGGATAAAATCCTTTTTTACGCTAGGATTGACGGCGTTCATGCGGGCCTCCTGGTACGTATGGCTTCATGCACCGGTTCGTCAGTCACGACCGCCTTTTCAGCAAGCTTGCGAATGACAGGCGTCGCCACAAGCTGTGGCGAACCGTCCGCCTGCGAGGGCGCGACCACCTTATTGCGCTTCGCCAAGCGCCGCGCAAGCGGTTGCCATAGTTTGTCGAGGCGAGCGCCGTATTGCTGATAGAGCCCGGCCAAGCCGTTGGGGAAATACATCACCACGGCGATGAACATCCCGCCCATCAGCAGCAGCCACAGCTGCGGGAAGGTTTCCGAGAACATGCTCTTGCCGAAATTCACCAGCAAGGCACCGTACACGGCGCCGAGCAGCGACATGCGCCCGCCCACGGCGGTAAAGATCACCATTTCGATGGAGGGGACGATGCCCACGAAGCTCGGCGACATGAACCCGACCTGCAGCGTGAACATCGCCCCGCCCAGCGCCGAGATCGCGGCGGCTACGCAGAACACGAATATCTTGAAGCTCGACACGTCGTAGCCGGAGAACCGCACGCGCTCCTCCTTGTCGCGCATGGCCAGCAACAGCATGCCCAACTTGCCGGACAGGATGAAGCGGCCGAGCAGGATGCATCCGAACAACAGGAAGGCGCTGAAGTAATAGAGGATGTACTTCGCGGAATCGGTGCGGATGTCCCAGCCGTCGAGGGTCCTGAGATCGGTGATGCCGTTGACGCCTCCGGTGTATCCCTGCTGGCCGATGATCAGGATCGTCAGGATCAGCGCGATGGCCTGAGTGATGATCGCGAAATACACGCCGCCGACACGCCGTTTGAACATCGCCGCGCCGATGATGAATGCGAACAGCACCGGCACTACGATGATCGCCACCATGGTGAACGGCAGGCTTTTAAACGGTTCCCAGAACGCCGGCAGGGCCGTGATCTGATTCCAGTCCATGAAATCGGGGATTCCGGGCGTGGTCTGGATCTTGGTGCTCACCGGATCCGAGGCCTCCAGCTTAAGGAACATCGCCATGCAATATCCGCCCAAGCCGAAAAAAATGCCCTGGCCGAGACTGAGGATGCCGCCGTAGCCCCACAGCAATACCAATCCCACCGCCACGAACGCATAGCTCAAGTATTTGCCGACCAGGTTGAGCCGAAAGATATCCAGCGACAGCGGCAAGATCACCAGGATCAGAACCGCCAGCAGCGCCAGCCCGACGGCTCCCGATTTTCCGCCCAGGAGATTGCTATAGATTGCCTTCATCATCTTCCTCCTTCGTTATTACTTGCGCACCTTGACCGAGAACAAGCCTTCGGGGCGCAACATCAGTATGGTCACGATGGCGAGCAGGGTCGTGACCTTGCCGAGCGCGCTGGTCATGAAGAATTGCAGCACCGATTGGGCCTGAGCGATGGTGAATGCCGAGGCGATGGTGCCGATCAGGCTGGCCGCGCCGCCGAACACCACCACCATGAAGCTGTCCACGATGTACAGCGAGCCGCTGGTCGGGCCGGTCGAGGCGATGGTGGTGAACGCGGCCCCCGCCACGCCGGCGATCCCGCATCCCAGCGCGAAGCTGACGCGGTCCACCTTGTGGGTATTGATCCCGACCGAGCCGGCCATGACGCTGTTCTGCGTAGTCGCACGCATCCGCAGGCCCCAACGCGACCGGAACATGAAGAGATACACGCCCAGCGTCACCAGCAAGGTGAGTCCCATGACGAACACGCCGTTGATGGGGATATCGATGTCCGGCGTCGGTTTGAACGAACCCATCAGCCAATCGGGCAAGGTCACGCTCACTTCCTTGGCGCCGAAGGCGGAGCGAAACAGTTGCTGCATGATCAGGCTCAGCCCCCAGGTCGCCAATAAAGTATCCAGCGGCCGTTTATACAGGTGCCTGATCATGATGAATTCGATCAGGTAACCGGCCGCGAACGCGATGATGAACGACAGGATGATGGCGAACACGAAGTAATAGGCGACGAAACCGTGCTTGTCGGCGAACTGCGAAAACATCACGGTGGTGTACGCGCCTATGGTCATGAACTCGCCGTGCGCCATGTTGATCACGCCCATCTGTCCGAAGATGATGGCGAGGCCGATGGCCATGAGCAGCAGCACGCTGAACAGGCTCAGACCCGAAAAGCCCTGCATCACGAAGATATTGCCTAAATCCGATAACGAGTAACCGCCCATAGTCAATTCTCCTGCGGTTGATCCGGGTCTGATTGCATAAACTCATGCTCATCCCGGCAACAGGGGCCGTGGAACGATTCTCCGCGACCCGCCTGATTGCGATAAATTGCCGGAGCTACGCCGCACCTCCGATCATTGATAACCCTTCGGGAACGGATTGGGCTCGATCAAATCCGATTCGTACACCACATCCGCCTGACCGTCGGCGCGCCACTTGCCGATGCGCAGCTTGCTCCATAGGTGATGATTGGTGTCGTGGATGCGCACGTAACCCTCCGGCGCCGTTTTCAATTCGATTCCGCCGGAAACCGCCACGACCTTGTCGACGTCGAAGCTGCCGGCCTTCTCCACGGCGGCCTTCCACAACCACGGCCCGAGATAAGCGGCTTGCGTCACGTCGCCCATCACGGCGTTCTTGCCCCACATCTTCTTGAACTCGGATACGAAGTACTTGTTGTTGGGATTGTCCAGCGATTGGAAATACTTCATCGCCGAATAGAAGCCTTCCAGATTCTCGCCGCCGATGCCCAATACCTCATCCTCCGTCACCGAGATGGTCAGCAAGGTCTGGTTCTTCGATGTGATGCCGGCGGCCTTGAGCTGCTTGAACCAGGCGACGTTGCTGCCGCCCACCACCGCGGCATAAATCACGTCCGGTTTCTTGAGCCTGATCTTGTTGATCACCGAACCGAACTGCGTATCGCCGAGGGCGATGTATTCTTCGCCGACCACCTTGCCGCCCAGGTGCTGCTCGATTTCCTTACGCGCGATCTTCATCGAGGTGCGCGGCCAGATATAATCTGAGCCGATCAGATAATAGGTCTTGGCCTTTTTTTCCTTGGCAATCCACTCCAAGCCGGCGATGATCTGCTGGGTGGCCTCTTGGCCGGTGTAGAATACGTTATGGGATTGCTCCAGACCTTCATAGAAGGTCGGGTAATACAGCAAGCCGTTATCCTTCTCGAAGACCGGAAGCACGGCCTTGCGCGACGCGGAGGTCCAACAGCCGAACACCGCCGCCACATGGTCTTCCTCCAGTAATTTTTTCGCCTTCTCCGCGAAGGTCGGCCAATCGCTGGCGCCGTCCTCCTGAATGATCTTGATCTGGCGTCCCAAGATGCCGCCCTTGGCGTTTATCTCGGAAATGGCCAATTTCTCCGCTTCAATGGAGCCGGTTTCGCTGATTGCCATGGTGCCGGTGGTCGAGTGCAGGATGCCCACCGTCACGGTATCATCGCTCACCTTGAGCCCCGTGGTATCGACCTTGGCGGTGGGCGGACCGCCGGCGACACCGTCGGACATTGCGGCCAATAATGAAATACCGATCGCCGCCGCCGTCGTGTAACGCCACCGAGTAATCTTCCATTGTTTCGTCATATGCCACCCTTTCTCACTTTCGGCTCAACCGTGCGCGTATCCGCATCGCCTCAAAGACAAACGCGATACGCGCCATCACCGATGCTCAATGCGCGAGCACCATTACCCGCGCTTACACAGGCACAGCAACGATTGTGCCAGCGCACAACAACGATGAATCGTTTAGATTCGGAGCATGGGCGCACTGTTTACGCTCGGCCGCCAATTGCGCGAAACGTCTTTATTTATGGCGTTTCCGCGTTTCGCTCATGCGATGCACCAAGTGAAGCCGTGACGCGGAAACAAATTGATGCGGATTCCCGCCGATGCGGATGAACGTAATTGGTGCCGCGGCATCGCGCACTTTATTGCCGTGGTGCGTGCGCGATTTTTTTGCGCGCATGAGATGAATCATTTCCGGACTGGCAAAGAAGACGCGCAAGATAGATATCGGCGCCGACCATGCGCACGCGCCGACGCTCGCTGCCGCCTGCTCGACGAGCAGACGTCATGATACGCAGGGTCGCGGTGGCCGGCGGCTTTATTATCGAACTTGCGGAGGGAGTTTAGGCCGACGCCCAACCCGGAAAGACGCCGGGCTGTTACCGTAGCGAAATAATCGGCGGGAACGGAGACGCGGGCATGACATATCCCGCAGCGCTAACCGTCAATGACCGAGCATCCACGGTCGGCCGTTATGGATATGTCTGTGCTTGTGGCGGCTCGTATCGTCATGCGAGTGCTTATGCCCATGGTCACAATGAGCGACACTTGCGTGGCGCGGCTCGTGGCCGCTTTTTTCATTGCGCTCCCAAGCGACACGGTTGCTTCGCTTCATGACGGCCAAGCGCGGCGCGGAGATCATCCTCTCCGCAAGGCGTGCGCATCCCGGACAGGGGACCGGCGTTTCGCATTCGATCATCGGGCGCAATTCCGTAAAAGGACCGCATTCCATGCAATTGAATTCGTAGAGAGGCATTTAATTGCTCCTGAAGGCCGTCACACGACCCTGCTGTGTCGCTGCGCTTAATGCCGGTGACTTGAATCAATAATTGCGATATACCTTGCTCGAATCCGAGCTCCGGCGCGCCGCCGCGCGCCGGAGCCGATTGTCGCTTTAGGCAAGCTCCATCAGCTGACCGTCGCAAGATCTATTTCGCCGGTGAGATATTTTGTCGGGCCCTTCGCGTTCAAGCGGATGTCGAAATCGAATATCTCGGTAGGCAACCACAAGGTGGCGCAGGCGTTGGGTATATCGACGATGCCGCTGATATGGCCTTCCACCGGCGCCGTGCCGAGAATCGCATAGGCCTGTTCCCCGCTGTAACCGAATTTCTTCAGATACTCGATCGCGTTGAGGCAGGCGCGGCGATAGGCCACATGGGCGTCGAGATAATACTGCTTGCCGTCCTCGTCGACCGATATCCCCTCGAAGATAAGATAGTTCGAATAACGCGGCTCCATGGGGCTGGGCTGGAAGATGGGATTGGTCACGGCGTACTTTTTCATTCCGCCTTTGATGACATCCACGCGGATATCCAGCCATCCGGCCATCTCGATGGCGCCGCAAAAACTGATCTCTCCGTCGCCCTGCGAAAAATGGATGTCGCCCATGGAGAGGCCCGCGTTCTTCACGTACACCGGGAAATACACGCGCGAGCCGCGCGTGAGATTCTTGATGTCGCAATTGCCGCCGTGCTCGCGCGGCGGCACCGTCCGCGCCCCTTCCAGCGCCGCGCGCTTGGCGGCCTCGCCCTTCATGCGCCCCATCAGCGCGGTGTCCGCGTAGGGCGGCGCCGCCAAGGGCGGAACACGCTCCGGGTCCGTCGCGATCAGCATCGCCTCGCGCTCGTTCCATGTCGCCAGCAATTCCTTCGAAGGCAGACAGCCGATGAGGCCCGGATGCATGATGCCGGCGAATTTTACTCCGGGTATATGGCGGGAAGAGGCGTATATGCCGTGAAAATCCCAGCAGGCCTTGCGCGCCTCCGGATAGTGCTCGGTGAGAAAGCCGCCGCCGTTCTCCTTGGCGAACAGGCCGGTGAATCCCCATTCCGATTCGGCCAAGGTCCCGATATCCAGGATATCCACCACCAGAAGATCGCCGGGGTCGGCGCCTTCGACGCCTATCGGGCCGCTCAAATAATGCACCTTGGTGAGATCCACGTCGCGGATATCGTTGGCGCGGTCATCGTTGAAAATCTGGCCGCCGGTCCAGTCGATGCACTCCACCCGAAACTCATCGCCGGGCTTGACCATCGCCACCATGGGAATATCCGGGTGCCAACGATTATGCAATACCTCGCGCTGCTCTTCGGGCGTCTTGTTAACATCCACTTTGATCAATGTTTTCGGCATAGTCGTTCCTCGCGTGCTTACTGGATTTCGAATACCGATGCGAATCGGCAACAACCCACCTCGCTATTGCGAATTGCAATCCACATACCAAATACCGCGATTGCATAACCAACAACGCCTTACGTCGAATGAATGTTTTTCCGGTGAAGTAAATTGCTTTGGCATGGTGCACCGCGTAAACGTCTTGTGTCTTCGCGGCGCGTTTCGCGGGCGATTCGCATCAACACGCGACGGCCAGCTCTAACGAGCGGCCGTCCGCCGACTCGTCATTCATCGAGGCATACTTTGGAAATCACAGAAGCCGTCGGGAAGCGCCGTGTCGGCGGGAAATTGCCGATCTCGCCGTTCGCCAATGATCTTGCTGGGCGGCAAAATCTTTTACGTTATTTCGTCCTGCATTTTTCGCGGCGTAAAGCGCCTTATCGGCAGCGGCGATCAGCCGCGCGGCATCGCGCCCATTTTCCGGAAAACTCGCGACGCCGAATGACGCCGTGACACGGATGGCCAAGGTCCCATAGCACACCGGCGGGTTCTCGAATTCCAAGCACAGTTGCTCCGCTCTGCCAAAGCGGTTTCCTTTTCCATGACGGGGAATACCAGCAAGCTCTCCTCGCCGCCGTAGCGGCAGACGATGTCGCTCCCGCGTGCTTGACGCTTAATAATCTAATCGAGCGCCTTCAATACTTCGTCATCGGCCAAATGGCCGTGGCTGTCGTTAGCGCCTTTGAAGTGATCGATATCAACCATCACTACGCTGAGCGGAGAGCGCAGCGATAGGCAAATCCGAAAATTTGACGCCGATGGCAGATCGTTCACTTGGGATTGACCGGCTATACATTTTGCGGAGTCGCCTGCGATCCAACAGGGAAATGTCTTGCGCCGCTGTTATCGCACAACGGAGCATTCGTCTACAGCTCAACCCCGGCGGGCAATGACCGATGCGATATGGCGTTCATCGTCCGGCTTGGTTAGATATTCGCCAACGATCGGATCACAAGCCGCTCAATACCTTGATATGCGCCGCGGCGCTCCGTCCCAAGGCATCGAGGGCATATCCGCCCTCGAGCACCGACACGATGCGCCCTTCCGCCCATTTTTGCGCCACGGCCTTCAGCTTCTGAGTCACCCAC
>Ga0153915_10007620_pt1 | contig 10226 bp, 7 predicted proteins | sample Opewatmetagenome_2_FD_107003 | JGI IMG/M metagenome (GOLD analysis project Ga0153915, IMG submission 107003) | Freshwater wetland microbial communities from Ohio, USA - Open water 3 Core 3 Depth 3 metaG | ecosystem: Environmental > Aquatic > Freshwater > Wetlands | place: USA: Ohio, Lake Erie... | reverse complement strand
GTGATCTGATCGCCGATCCGCATCACCGGGTTGAGCGAGGTCATCGGCTCCTGGAAGATCATGGAAATGCGGTTGCCCCGCACTTGCCGCATCCCGTTTTCGTCCAGGCTGAGAAGATCCGACCCTTCCAGCATGATCGAGCCGCCGACGATCCTGCCCGGTGGATCGGGCACCAGCCGCATGATCGAGAGTGCGGTCACGCTCTTGCCGCAGCCGGACTCGCCGACGATCGCCAGCGTTTCGCCGCGGCGGACATGGAACGAAACGTCGTCGACCGCCCTGAACAGCCCGGAATTCGTGAAGAAAACCGTCTGCAGGCCCTTCACGTCGAGAACCGTCGCTTCCGCGCTTGCCTCGCTCATCAGCCGCGCTGCCTCGGATCGAGGATGTCGCGCAGCGCGTCGCCGAACAAATTGGTTCCGAACACGGCGAGGCTGATGGCGATGCCCGGGAAAATGACCAGCCATGGCGCGGTGCGAACATATTCCGCCGCCGACTCCGACAGCATCCGTCCCCACGACGGATAGGGTTCGGGAATGCCGAGCCCGAGAAACGACAGCGAGGCTTCGGTGAGAATGGTGGAACCGAGCTGGGCGGTGGCCAGCACGATCAGCGGCGCGAGCGTATTGGGCAGAACGTGGCGAAGCGCAATTCGCGTCTCGCTCATGCCGATCGACTTGGCGGCTTCGACGAAGGGAAGCTCGCGCAGCGCCAGCGTATTGGCGCGGATGACGCGGGCGACGGTCGGGATCAGGGGTATGGCGATCGCGATGATCACGTTGGGAAGCGTCGGCCCCAGGGCCGCCGTCATGATCAGGGCGAGCACCAGCAGCGGCAAGGCCTGCAAGATATCGGTGACGCGCTGGAACACCAGGTCCACCCAGCCCGACAGATATCCCGACGCCAGACCGATCGCCACGCCGAACAGCGAACCGAGCGCAGTCGAGCCGATGCCGACGGCGAGTGAGATACGGGCGCCGTGGATGATGCGGCTCCAGACATCGCGGCCAAACGAATCGGTCCCCATCCAGTGCCGCATGTCGGGATGGGCGAGGGCATGCGCGGAGTCGACGGTGAGGGGATCGTAACGGCAGATCAGATCGGCGAACCCCGCGGCCCAGACGAACAGTACCATGAAGAACAGGCCGACCGCGCCCAGCATATGGCGCTGCGCAAGGAACGTGAGCCTGCGCCAGCCATGCGTGGAATTGGCGCCGGCGCGCCTTAATTCGTTATCGTAATTGATCGCGGCCAAATCGCCTCCTAATCCGTGTATCTGATCCGGGGGTCGAGCGCCGCATAGAGCATGTCGACCGTGAAGTTTGCGAGCACGACGACCACGGCGATCAGCATCACCAGGTTCTGGACGATCGGATAATCGCGCCACCGGATCGCCTCGACCAGGAAGCGGGCAACGCCGGGGATATTGAAAACGGTTTCGGTGACGATCAGGCCGCCGATCAGGAACGCCGCCTCGATGCCGATCACGGTGACAACAGGCAGAATGGCGTTCTTCAGCGCGTGGCGATAGTTGACGGATGCTTCCGACGCGCCCTTGGCGCGGGCGGTGCGGATATAATCCTGCCGCAGGATCTCAAGCATCGAGGAACGTGTGATCCGCATCGTGAGCGCGGCGCTGCGAAAGCCGACCGCCATCGCCGGAACGCAATAAATTGCGATCGCCTCGGTCCAGGTTTTCGGGTTCGGGTTGAAGATCGGCATGGTTCCGAACAAGGCGACGGATGCCATCAGGATCAACAGGCCGAGCCAGAAGGCCGGCAGTGACAGCCCGCTCAGGCTGACGACGCGCAGGACATAGTCGAGCCGCGTGCCCTGCCGGACCGCGCTGATGACGCCCAGGGGAATGCCGATCGACGCCGAGAACATCAGCGCGAGTCCGGCCAGCCGCGCCGTGATCGGAATCCGCGGCAGGATCTCGTCAAGCGCCGGCTTCTCGGAGACATAGGAATAGCCGAGATCGCCGTGCAGCAGCCCGCCGATCCAGTGCAGATATTGCACGACGATCGACTGATCGAGCCCGAGTTCCCGCTCCAGATTGGCCTTGTCGGCGGGGTCGACGTAGCCGGCGGCAGCGAACAGGATGTCGACGATATTGCCCGGCACGATGCGCAGCAGCACGAAGATGATGACCGAGATCCCGAACAGGGTCACGAGCATCAGGACGAGGCGCCGCACGATATAAGCAAACACCTGGCTGCTCTCCGTCTAACCGCTGGCGCGGTGCTGCCGTCGCTTCAAGATCGCCGTTACTTGTCCAGCCAAACGTCCTCGTAGCGATAGCCGTTGTAGGAGCTGTTCACCATCACGGTGACGCCCTTGACGTAGGGCTGCCAGCAGGTGCCGGCGCGGCCGTGGAAGATGATAGGCCGGGCGACGTCCTCCTGGAGCTTCTTGTCGATGTCCCAGACCAGCTTCTTGCGCTTGGCGACGTCGGTCTCCTGGGATTCCTCGTCGAACAGCTTCTCGATCTCCTTGTTGCAGTAATTGGTGTAGTTCCGTTCCGAGCCGCAGGAGTAATTCTCGTAGAAGGACTGGTCGGGATCGTCGACCGCATTGCCGGTGAGGTTGAGCCCGAGCGCGTAATCCTTGCGCGCGACCTTCGGGAACCAGTTGGCGGTTTCGACGACGTCAAGCTCGCCATCGATATAGATGCTCTTGAGCTGATCGATCAGGATGACGGCGGGGTCGCGGTAAACCGGGATGTTGCGCGTCGAAACCTTGACCGCGAGGTGCTTGTCCGGACCATAGCCCGCCTTCTGCATCAGCTTGCGCGCCTCCTCCCGGTTCGCGTTCACGTCGGGGCCGTAGCCCGGTATGGTCTCCAGCATTTCCTTCGGCATGGCCCACAGGCCCGCCGGCGCGGGCAGCATCGTGCCGCCGATATCCGCCTGGCCGTCATACAGGATCGAGACAAACGCCTTGCGATCGAGCGCCAGCGCCATCGCGTGGCGGATATCCAGATTGTCGAACGGCGGCGCCGACGAGTTGACGATGATATTGGTGCTCACATTGATCGGCTCGACGACGCATACCGCGTTCGGCGCCTGGGTCTTGACGTCCTTGAGCAGCGGGATCGATACCTCGGTCGGAAACGTCATATCGAACTTGCCGGCGACGAACGCCAGAATGGCCGTCGAGCGGTTCGGGATGATGGTGAACTCGATGCCGTCGAGATACGGCCGGCCCTTTTTCCAGTAGTCCGGGTTCCGGGTCAGCTTGATCGATTCGTTGGCCTTGAACTCGACGAATTTGAACGGGCCGGTGCCGATCGGGTGGGTGCGCATTTCCGCCGGCGAAACATGACAGGGATAGACCGGCGTATAGCCGGAGGCGAGCAGCGCCAACAGCGCCGGCTGCGGCCGCTTCAGGTTGAACGCGACCTCGAAGTCGCCGTTGGTGGTGACATCATTGACCTGCTCGTACCAGGCCTTGCGCGGGTTCTGACGGAACTTCTGCTGCGACTTGCCCATCAGCATGTCAAAGGTGCATTTGACGTCGGCGGCGGTGAATGGCTTGCCGTCGTGCCATTTGACGCCCTGCCGCAATTTGAAAGTGAGCGTCTTGTGGTCACCGCTCCAGGCCCAGCTCTCGGCCAGATCCGGGACGATCGTATCCGTGCTGTTTTGCGCAACGTCCTGCTTGTACATGACGAGGTTGTTGAACACCGGCATGAAGGGAACGTTGATCGAGTAGGTCGCTCCCTCGTGGATGGAGGCGCTCCCGGGGCTGTCGCGGTGATAAATCCTCAGGATGCCGCCCTGCTTGGGCTCCCCAGCGACCGCGATCGACGAGACCGCCAGCAAAGATAACGCCACCGCAGCGGCGAGCGCCTGCACGCTCCGCATGTTTCCCTCCCTCGATATTCCGGCCTCACGCGGACCGATTTTCTCGAACGATATCATGGCGGGGCGCCAGCGCAACCGGCAAGGCCTGCGTCAATATTGGTACTTCGGACTATTGCAATCGGGAGCGCCGCCAATCCCATGGCGGCGGCCCCCGATGACATCGGAATTGTCACACCTCCAGCTTGTCGCCGCCCTTGAGGTGGAGAATTTCGCGGGCCTCGTCCGAGGTCGCCACCTGGAGGCCGAGACCCTCGATGATCTTGCGGGCGAGGGTCACCTGCTCGGCATTCGATGCCGCCATTCGGCCTGGCGCCGCCCACAGTGAGTCTTCGAGCCCGACGCGGACGTTGCCGCCCATCGCCGCCGCCATCGCCGCGATCGGCAGCTGATTGCGGCCCGCGCCGAGCACCGACCACACCATCTTGTCGCCGAACAGGCGATCGGCGGTGCGCTTCATGTGCAGGACGTCTTCGGGGTGTGCGCCGGTGCCGCCCTGCAGGCCGAACACCGTCTGCACGAACAGCGGCGGCTTCACCATGCCCTGCTCGAGGAAGTAGTTGAGATTGTAGAGGTGCGCGGTGTCGTAGCACTCGAATTCGAAGCGCGTGCCGGTCTCCGACAGCGTCTTCAAGACGTATTCGATGTCCTGGAAGGTGTTGCGGAACACGATATCCTTGTTCTGCAGATGCTTGAGCTCCCAGTCGTGGTCGAATTTCTTGAAGCGGTTCAGCATGCCGAAAAAGGCAAAATTCATCGATCCCATATTCAGCGATGCGACTTCCGGCTTGTAGACCGCGGCGGGACGGACGCGCTCGTCCACCGTCATGGTCGGCGCGCCGCCGGTGGTGAGGTTGATCACGCAATTCGAGCGCTGTTTGATGATCTTCAGGAACGGGGCAAAGGCCTCCGGGCTCTGGTCGGGCTGGCCGGTCTTCGGGTTGCGCGCATGCAGGTGCACGATGGCGGCTCCCGCTTCGGCGGCGTCGACGGCAGCGTCGGCGATTTCCTGCGGTGTTACCGGCAGGGCCTTCGACATCGAGGGGGTGTGGATCGCGCCGGTCACGGCGCAGGTGATGATGACTTTGCGGCTCATGCTTTGCTCTCTTTCTCAAGCGGTCGGTACTTCATGATTTGTTGTTCTGGGCGGCCTTGTGTGCGGCCAGCGCCCCGAGGCGCTCGTTGCGCCGCTGCGTCAGCGCCGCGATCCGTTCCGGCGTCGGCTGATGCGGCCAGGCCGCGATCACCCGGTCGACATTCGGACTCTGGTAGACTTCGGGGCCCGCGGCGGCAGCGGCAAGCTCCTTGTAGAAGCCGGTATAACGCGCGCAATAATCGGGGATGCCGCCGGGCGCGTTGAGCTCGATGGTCTCGAACGGGCCCAGGAACGACCAGCGCAGGCCCAGGCCGTCCTTCACGGTGTGATCGAGATCCTCCGCCGAAATAAAACCCTCGCCGACCAGGCGGAACGCTTCGGCAAGCAGCGCTCCCTGCAGCCGGTTGAGAACAAAACCGTTGATCTCACGGTTGATGGTGACCGGAACCTGCCCGATTTCGCGATAGATTTTCCGCGCCCGGTCGATCGCGTCGGGCGCGGTCCACGGCGCGCCACATAATTCGACCAGCGGCACCAGATGCGGCGGATTGACGGGATGGCCGACCAGGCAACGCGCGCGGCCGGGCAGCGCTTCGCTAAAGCGCGACGCCACGATCGCCGAGGTCGAGGACACCAAGAGCGCGTCGGGCGGGGCGAGCTTGTCGAGCTGGGCAAAGATCGCCAGCTTGTCTTCGACCTTCTCCGGCCCGTTTTCCTGGACGAACTCGACGTCGAGCACGGCCTCCTGCAGGCTCCCCGCAACCGACACCCGCGTGACGGCGCCATCGGGGTCGGCGGCCAGGCCGTGGCGCGCCAGCGCGTGCAATTCATCGCGGATCAGGCGGGGCGCGGCCTTCAGTGTCGGGATATGCGGGTCGGTCAGCCGCACGTTCCAACCTGCTCGCGCGAAGATCGCCGCCCAGGCGCGTCCGATCAGACCGGCGCCGACGATGGCGACGTTGCGTTCACTGCTTGCCATTCTCTTCTCACAACTTCCCTAAAGCCAGAGCACCTTGCGGCGCAGATCGAGATCGTCCCGTAGCGCCCCGGATGGCCCCTCATGAATCACCCGGCCGCGCTCCAGCGCCACCGTGGTGTCGGACAATGCCAGCGCCAAATCGAGATTGTGATCGACGATGACGATGGCAATCTCCTTGCGCAGGCGGTCGAAAGTCTCGAATAATTGCTCCACCACCGTGGGCGCAAGCCCCTCGAAGGGCTCATCGAGCAGCAGCACGCGCACGTCGCCCGACAGCGCGCGGGCGACCGCGACCATCTGCTGCTCGCCACCGGAGAGATAATCCGCGGGGCTATCGAGCCGCTCGGCGATGCGCGGGAAATATTCGTAGATGCGTTCCCTTGTCCAGTGCACGCCGTTGCCGGTCTGACGCTTCAGGCCGCCGAGCTCGAGATTTTGCTCGACGCTCATGCCGGCGAACAGGCCGCGGCCCTGCGGCACGTAGCCGATGCCGAGACGGGCGGCCTGCGCGGACGAAAGCCCGATCAGCTCGCTGTCGGCGAGCCTGATCGATCCATGCGAGGCCGGCGCGATCCCGACCAGCGTCTTCAGCAGCGTCGACTTGCCGGCGCCGTTGCGGCCCAGCAGCGCGATGATTTCGTTCTCGTGCAGCGTAAAGCTGACATCGTTGAGAATATGGCTCTTGCCGTAAAAAGTGTCGACATGACTTGCCGTCAATAGCGCGTTGACGCGGGCGGCGGTTTCGCGCGGTCGCGCGGCGACTTCGGTGGCGCCGGAGCCGATATAGACCTCCTGCACCTTCGCGCTTCCGCGCGCGTCCTCGACGGAACCGTCGAGCAGCACCCGGCCTTCATTCATCACGGTGACCTGATCGGCAAGCTGAAACACCCGGTCGATGTCGTGTTCGACCAGCAGCACCGGCAAATCGGACGAGATTCGCTTGATGATGGCGCCGATGCGCTCGCGTTCGGCCGCGGCGAGCCCGGCGAGCGGTTCGTCCAGCAACAGCACGCGCGGCGCGGTGGCGAGCGCCACCCCCATGTCGAGCAGGCGCTGGCCGCCATAGGACAGCATGCCGGCTTCGGCCCGTTCGATGCCGGCAAGGCCGAGATAGCGGATGACGGCGTCGGTCTCGGCATTGATCGCGTCGATCGACAAGGCATTGGTGAGCGGATCGAAGCGGCGGGGATGCCGCGCCTGCACGGCGAGGCGGATGTTTTCGCCGACGCTGAGCGCCGGAAACAGATTGGTGATCTGGAACGAGCGGCCGATGCCGGCGTTTGCGATCTCTTCCGGAGCATGCCCGCCGATCGGTCGGCCCATCAGCGACACCGTGCCCTGATCCGGCGCATACATGCCGGACAGCAGATTGAACGCGGTGGTCTTGCCGGCGCCATTGGGCCCGATCAGCGCGTGCAGCGTGCGGTCGGCGACCCCGATATCGATGCCCTGCACCGCGCGGATGCCGCCAAAGCTCTTGACGATGTGGCGCGCGGCAAGCACCGCGCCGTCGACGTGGGATTTCGGCCGCAGGAATTCCGGCAGCGGCAGCACTTCGATGCGGCGCGCCGACATCGCGGCGTCTTCGACCGTCTTCTTGCGGAACGGCGCGATCAGCCGCTCGCCGACGCCGACCAGGCCAGTCGGCGAAAACACGATGAACGCGACGAACACGAGGCCGAACCAGAACAGCCAGTTCTCGGTATAGATGCCCAGGAATTCGCGAAACAGGATGAAGAACAGCGCGCCAAGGGCGGGGCCCAAAAAGCTGCGCATGCCGCCGATCACGACCATCGCCAGGAGATCGCCGGAGAACGACACCGAAATCGGGTCGGCCGAAGTCATGCGGTTCTGGTACAGCAGGAGGATGCCGGCGAGCCCCGTGATGCCTGCCGACAGCACGAACGCCAGGAGCTTGTAGCGATTGGTCGGATAGCCGAGAAAGCGCGCGCGCTGCTCGTTCTCGCGGATCGCGACCAGCACGCTGCCGACGGTCGAATTGTGGAAGCGCCACAAAAGGATCAGCACGGCAAAGGCGATCGCCGCGACCAGCCAGTAATAGTCGGTGGAGGATTCCAGGTTGAAGCCGAACAGCGTCGGCCGGGTGATGCCGCCAAGGCCATTCTCGCCGCCGGTGACTTCGGTCCAGCGGAACGATACCGCATAGAGCATTGCCGCCAGCGCCAGCGTCAGCAACGAGAAATAAACACCGCGCCGCCTCAGGATCAGAAATCCGAATGCGGTGGCAACCACCGCTACGATCAGAACGCCCGCGATGGTTGGTCCGAAAAACGAGTCATGCATCAGGTTGCGCTGGATCAGCGCGGCAGCATAGGCGGCAAGCCCGAACCAGGCGCCGTGGCCGAACGATACCAGCCCGGTATGTCCGACCAGGATGTTCAGCGCCATGCAGGCCATGGCGTAGACCACGACTTCGGTGGCCGAGGTCATGGTGAGGCCGAGCGCGAGCAGCACGGGCGGCAGCACGATCAGCGCGAGTGCGGATAACAGCAACGGAATGGGCAGGCGCTTGAACATCTGTCGCGTCTCACTCGAACCGCAGGATGCGCTCGCCGAACAGGCCGCGCGGCCGGAACAGCAGCACCAGAAGCATCAGCAGGTAGATCGCCGCGGTGGAGGCGGCGGAATAGCCGATCCCGACCATGACGCCCTTGACGAGGCCGACCAGCAGGGCCGCGGCAACCACGCCCCAGAACGATCCCAGCCCGCCGATCACCACGACCACGAAGGCGGGCGTGATGATCTCCTGGCCCATTGCCGGATGGATCGAATAGATCGGCGCCAGCAGCACGCCGGCCAGTCCCGCAAGCCCGATGCCGAGCGCGGCCACGGCGGACATATAGGGCTGCAGCGAGATGCCGAGCGCGCCGACCATGTCGGGGTTCTGCACGCCGGCGCGGACCACGCGGCCGAACGAGGTTTTCTGCAGCAACAGCCAGAGGCCTGCGATGCAGGTGGCGGCGATACCGAGCAGCACCACGCGGTAGAACGAATAGATGAAGCTGCCGAGAAACACCTGTCCACGCAGCCAGGGCGGGATCGAATAGGATAACGGCGGCGCGCCGAAGATCATCCTTAAGCCCTGTTCCGCCACCATGGCGAGGCCGAACGTCATCAGCAGCGACAGGATCGGATCGGAGCGATAGAAGCGGCGGAACAGCGTGCGCTCGATCAGCATGCCGAACAGGGCGACCGCGACCGGCGCCGCCACGAAGGCGCCGCCGAAGCCGAGATAGTGCGAAAGCACCAGCGTGAGATAGGCGCCGATCGCATAGAACGCGCCATGGGCGAGATTGACGATGCCGCCGAGCGAGAAGATCAGCGACAGGCCAAGCGCAATCAGAAGATAGTAAACGCCGTCAAGCAGCCCGTTGAGGACTTGCTGCGCTAACAACATGGCGGACATGGCTCTCGCTCCGCGAAATACGCGCGGGCCGCGCGCCGGTGGGAGTTACGAACAAGCGTGGAAGAGAAAATTGCGTCTCTCCGCAAGGCGCGGAGAGACGCCGATGGTCAGCCGATCAGGTCGCGAACGTGCAGCTGTTCTCTTCCTTGGTGGCGGCGATCACTTCGAGGTCTTCGTTCGGTCCCGGCACCGCCGGGCTCGAGGCGAAGATGTCCCATTGATTTTTGATCTTGTCGGCGGGCAGCGCCGTGACCGCATACATTTCGTGCATCAGCTGGTGATCCGAGGCGCGGAAATAGCCGGGCCGGGTTTTCAGCAGATCGAACTTCGCGCCCTTTTCAAAGTGCTCGATGATCTTGGTCGAGTCGGTCGATTTCAGTTCATTGACCGTCTGCGCCACGATCTTGGTGGCGATGTAATCGCCCCAGGCCTGGTTTTCCGGCGGCTTGGAATATTTCTTGGTGAAGGTCGCCACGAACGCCTTGCTGCCGGGCGTATCCAGCAGATGATGCCAGACCACCGGCCAGGTGCCGACGAAGTTGCCCTTGCCGGCGGCCCAGGCCAGCGCGGTGTCGAAACCGAAGCCGCCGACCGGATAGGTCAGGCCGAATTCGGCATACTGCTTGAGGAAGTTGGTGATCTGGTTGCCCGCGAGGTTGATCACGACCAGATCGGGTTTGGCTTCGCGGATCTTCAGCAGGTAGGCGGAGAAATCGGTGGCGTCGGTCGGCACCAGATCGTCGCCGGCGAAGTTGCCGCCATTGGCTTCCATGAAGCGTTTTGAAACCTTCAGGAGGTCATGGCCGAACGCATAATCGGCCGTCAGCGAATACCACTTCTTGCCCTTGACGAGGCCGTCGC
>Ga0153915_10007619_pt1 | contig 10227 bp, 8 predicted proteins | sample Opewatmetagenome_2_FD_107003 | JGI IMG/M metagenome (GOLD analysis project Ga0153915, IMG submission 107003) | Freshwater wetland microbial communities from Ohio, USA - Open water 3 Core 3 Depth 3 metaG | ecosystem: Environmental > Aquatic > Freshwater > Wetlands | place: USA: Ohio, Lake Erie... | reverse complement strand
CTTACCTATTCGCCAGACAAAAATCAATCTCTGATCTTAAATTTTCCCTGTCTCCTGAAAAGTACGTAAGAAGGTCAATCTGAAACATCGGCTCCTGCCTGCCAGGGCAGAAGGAGGAATTACTAATGAAGATTTCCCTCACCCCATCCCCCCAACGAGAGAAGGGAAGGGTAAGTGGGTCAATGGCTCCCCAAAGAAAGGGCATGTTGACAGAAAGAGGACATATGGCGTATGATTTTTTCAGGAGAAGAATATGGATGAAATCCTTTACCTCGAGAAGCCCAATCTTAAGAAGCCGTATTTGATCATTGGATTTGAGGGATGGCCCAATGCAGCAGAGGTTTCTTCTTTTTCCTTACAACATTTGATTGACAGTTTAAAGGCAAAGAAGTTTGCATCCGTTGCTACAGAGAATTTTTATCAAATCTCTTCCATACGCCCAATAGCGGTGATCAAGGAGGGGAGATTGGTAGAATTAAAGTCCCCTGGCAATCATTTTTATTATGTCAAGAATCCTCTTTCCAATGACCTCATTCTCTTTTACGGGATCGAGCCCCATCTTCGATGGAATGTGTTTGCCGACATTATTCTCGATCTTGCGGCGAAGTTTGAGGTTCCCCAGGTCTTTACCATCGGCGGTACATACGATTATATCCCTCATACTTTTCCTCCGATGGTCAGTGCCCTATTCAATCATGAGGCACTGAGAGAGGTGGTAATTCGGACCGGACTGGGTTTGACCGAATACTCCGGGCCTATCAGCATCCACACCTTTATTTTAGAGGCTGCCAAAAAGAAGGGCTTGAAGGCAATCAGTCTTTGGGGCCATGCCCCTCAATATCTTCAAACGAAGAACATTAAGGTGGCTTGCGCGGTTCTGAAAAAATTGATTGAATTAACCAAGGTAGAAATTGACCTTTCTGAGATTGAGAATGCCAGTGACTATTTTGAGGAGCAGGTCAATCAGTTGGTTAAAGAGGATCCGAAGCTACAGGAGGTCATCAGCAAATTGGAAGAGGTTTACAAGCGGTCAGAAAAAATTTCTACGGAATTGAAAAAGGAGGAGGGTCTAAAAGACGATAAGGTGGTCTATATTCAGGCCTTCCTGAAAAAGTTGGAGGAGGAAGAGAAGAAAGAAAGCTGAAGTTCAAAAGGGATTCAACTTAGACCACCACTCAATTCACGACTATATCATTATTCGGAAACCTCGTTAAACCCTCAGACTTAGCCTGTCTGATTGGCTTTTCTTTGATTTTGTTTTACAGGTTCTGGATCTGTAGTTTCTTTCGCCTGCCGATTCTGTCTTTCGACTTCCGATATGTATCTCACAATTTGATCAATTATCGCAGGTTTTCCTGCTGGCCTGGCTTCTCGATCTGTCCCGGTTTCTCCGGCTGCCCCGGTCGTGGCGGTCGCACAGCTTCAGGTGCTCGAGACTCACTTGGTCTCGCTGGCCTCACCCGTTCAGGCCCTGCGCCAGGTTTCTCCATCTGTCCTGGTTTCTCCGGCTGCCCCGGTCGTGGCGGTCGCACACCTTCAGGTGCTCGAGGCTCACTTGGTCTCGCTGGCCTTACCCGTTCAGGCCCTGCGCCAGGCTTCTCCATCTGTCCTGGTTTCTCCGGCTGCCCCGGTCGTGGCGGTCGCACAGCCTCTGGTGCTCGAGGCTCACTTGGTCTCGGTGGCCTCTCGCGCTCAAGTCCGGCACCGGGCTGTACCGGTTTACCGGTCTGAGGGGCCCCAGGTGGAGGGGTCGTTACTGCTCTCTCCCCTCGTCGTTTTATCTCCCTCTGCTGAAGCTTGATTTCCGATTTCGGCCGGTTCATTTCGCTGGCTGGAACGATATAGTTCGTGATCTTGGGCTGTTCGATCCTCGCCTCACGATTGACCCTCCCTTCCTGGATGCTTTTTACTCGTTCCCGGATGACAGATGCCTTTTCTTTCCTACCCTCATGGATAACCCTCTCATTCTGCTGAATTCGATTGATCACCGTGTTATGAGGCTTCTCATTCACCTTCACGTTAGTGTAGTTATACCGCTGTTTATTCGTTGTGTAATTGTTGATTACTGTGTTGTTAACGACCGGTGCCGCCCTGTAGTTATTGATGATGGTGGTGCGATTGATGTTGACCACACGGACATTTCTGTAATTGTTCACCGTGTAGAAATTGTTCTGGTTGACCACGATGGCACGGTTTATGTAGGCATAATTCCGGACGTTGATGTTGATCCGAGTGATGTTGATGTTGTTCACGACCACTGCATGAGGGCCCCCCCAGGGACGGTAGCAATAGTACGTCTCGAACGGTGCCAGAGGCACCCATCCCACATAGGTTCCAGTGTGAATCCATGAAACCCTTCCCGGATACCAGTAGAAGCCTACGTCGAGCAGGGGCACACCTACGCGCACGCTCACCACCGGCGGCGCCCAGTACCAGTAATTTCCCACGTAGACCCAGTTGCCGTAATGATGGGTGACGTAGCCGAAAGGCTCTGCCGGAATCCAGGTCTGGTCCCCGTACCAATCGGTCCAGCGGCCCACGGTGAATGGTGACCATCCTGCGGCTACGATGGTAGGCCGCCAGAACCAGCGCCCCGTACCTTCATAGGGAACCCTCTCCCACCTCCCGTTCTCTTCAAGGGAATATGACTCGTCCTGAAGGCTGGGTGGAAGGTATTCGGCGGAACGTCCCCTCACCCTGGTTTTTGCCGCCCAAAAGTCCTCACGGATTTTGTTCCACTGATCCCAGTCTGGATCAACCGTTCCTTCGCCCGACGACACCTGTCTCTCGTCCGCAAGTATTGAAGGAGACCCAGCCGACACTTCGTATTTGGCGTTTGTCGCTAAATGGATGAAACTGACATTCCCACTCACCGGGAGCACTTCGACGGAGTCATCACCAACATAGAAATCGAAGACTGTGCCAGGATAAGCAAGGACGTACCCGAAGGGACTTGTAGTTTTGAGGACCGTGTTAGAGCTTTTATTGTAGAAGCGGGCCACGCCCGAAGCCACATCTATTTCGGACATGTCCGTATCGAGGGTAATGAACTGGATCTGTGTGCTATTCCCGATCCTGATCCAGGTTCCGTTGGGGACAATCAACTCCGCCATCCCCTGGCTTCCTGAAAAGAGCGTATCCTCCGTACCAAAAGGTGCATCTTTCACCACGGCCACCCAGTCCTTCTCAGAAGGAACATAACGGAGAAGATCCCCCTCAATATCATATACACGGCCTACCACCATAGCTGACTCATCTTCAGCAGAGGATGGTGGAACCATCATCACCCCCGCAAGAAAAAAACATACCAGTAATCCGATCCATCTCTTCATCTTCTTTCTCCTTTGTTTGAATTGATCCTTCCTTATGAGATATGACAAGTTGAAAACTTATTCCGAGATCAGGTTCTTTTACATCATCCTTTAATGTGAATAGACGTATGAGGTAGGCCTTTTATTCATGTTCGTTAGATTACTTTAGCATTTGTACTTAAGAATCATGCTATTACGCAGTGACCTTAATCAATCTTTTCTTTTTCCCGATCTTCCTTTTCCGTTTCCCAGATGGAAATGACAGGGAAAAATTTAGAGAAAAGGACGAATGCAAGGGAGAAACCGGCAAAGAGGCCTGCCGTCATAGACCATTCCACCCACGAAGGCATATAAGCACCACGGAGGTAGGGGAGCCGGGGCTGACAGAAAGATGGGATGATGATAAGAAAACGTTCCAACCACATCCCGATGACAATAGAGATGGAGGCTATGAGCAGCCCGGGAACGGTGCGTCTGAATACCAAAATGGGGAAGGGGATCACAAAACAAAGCGTCACCATCGTCCAGAAGAGAGGAGCAAATTCTCCGGTGAGTTTGCTCCACAAAACCGCCAGCTCAAAGGAATCCCCTCCATAACCGGCGACCAAGTGCTCTGTAAATGTAAAATAGAACCAAAGCAATGTGAAGACCAGGAGAAGCAGGCCGAGGTTGTTGAGATGGTAGGGCTTCATGTATTGCTCCAGGTGGTAAACTCTTCTGAGAGCTATCGTCACAATGATAATCGTTGCAATACCTGAGAAGATGGCACCGGTCACAAAATAAGGGGCGAAGATCGAACTGTGCCACATCGGCTGAGTCTGCATCCCAAAGACCCAGGAGACGACTGTATGGACGCTTACGGCAACAGGGATGACAGCAATGCATAAGAAGCCAATGATTTTTCCAAGAGATAGCCATTGCTTTTCCGTTCCATTCCATCCCAGGGAAAGAGGTTTATAAAACCATCGCCGGCCAGGCATTCGGTCCCTTAGGAGAGCAATATCCGGGACCATGAGAACATAAAGAAAGATATTGCTAACAATAAAATAGGTCATGATACAGGTAAAGTCCCAGAGCAGCGGCGATTTAAACTGTGCATGGATGGCCACCCAGTAGAATCGAATGGACCGGCCCAAATCGAAAAGAATGTTTGTTGGGCCGGCAGCCAAAGCAAATACGGTTACCGCCTCTGCGGCTCGACCAAACGGGGTCCCCCATCGCGCATGCGTGATCCTCAAGACGGCTGAGACCAATGCTCCGGCGTGGCTGATCCCGATAAAGAAGACGAAGTTGACAAGATAAAAGGCCCACGAGACAGGATGCCCCATTCCGGTTTCACCCAACCCCCAAACGTACTGCCAGCTGAAGGTGAAGACGGACCAGAGAACAATGGCCGAGAGGAGAATTGTCACGAGCCAGAACGGCCACCCCGCTTTGGTCAGCGGGGCCAGGATGGGGGCGTATTTCTGCGCAGTGGCCTCGCTATCCGTCATACCATTCCCCCTCCTTGAGATAGTAAACCTTGGGCTCTGTTCCTAGGTCTTCCATCAGTCTGAAGGCCCGGCGGCTCTTAGACAGCCTCGATACCTGACTTTTCGGATCATTGAGATCACCGAAGAAGAGAGCCTCGCTTGGGCAGGTCTCCACACAGGCTGGGACCACCTCACCCTCTCGGATCTTCCGCTTCTCCTTTTTTGCAACCATTCTTGCCTTTCGAATCCTTTGGATACAGAAGTTGCACTTCTCTGTGATTCCTTTTCTTCGCTTGTAAACATCCGGGTTCAATCCTATTTCATATTCTTCAGGCCAGGTCGGTTCATGCCAGTTGAAATATCGGACAGTATATGGACAATTAGCGATACACATTCGAACCCCGATGCAGCGAGGATAAACCTGGGCCACAATTCCTTCTGGATTCTTATAAGTGGCCGCAACAGGACAGACCTTTGTGCACGGGGGGCGATCACAGTGCATGCAGGGGATGGGAAAGAAACGCATCTCCACATCGGGATAGGATCCCTTTACCTCTGAAATGAGATTCATCCAGAACTTTGCCCTCCCGAGTTTGGCCCCTTTTTCTCCTAAGGCGGGAATATTATTTTCCTGCCGGCAGGCCACCACACAGGCCTGGCAGCCCGTACATTTGTCTAAATCGATCACCATGCCCCATCGGTACATTTAATGCTCCCCATTGGAGAGGTAAGGGGATGAGGAGGTAAGGAGCAGATTTCTTTTCCTTCTCCCCATCTCCCTATCTCCGTATCGCCTCATCAGCATTTTTACGCCTTATACACCCTCACCCCTGTCGAATAGTAAGAGACAAATCCACCTAAATGGTCATATTCTCTCATAAGTAGGTCGTTTGGATTAATGCCTCTCCCTTTTGCCCACCGACCATAAGCCCTGTGGCCCTGTCCATAAGGAATATGGATACACTTCGGATGGGTTCCGGGAAAGAGCCTTGCTCTCGTCTTCAATTTTCCTGTTTTTGACTCCACCCAGACAGGATCACCATCTTTGATCCCCATCGTTTGTGCGGTTTCAGGATTGATCTCAATCCAAGAATCCCATTTCTCCTTCAAATGAGGACCAAATATCTCCTGGAGAAAAGGTTGATTGGCTCCTCTTCCCTCCGCAGTGGTCATCAGTTTATAATGGATGAGATGCAAAGGATAATCTCTTTCATCCCCAATCGAACGGGGTTTTTCAAAATGGGGGAGAAAGACCTCGTCCCCTATGGCTTCAATCTTTAATTCCCTGATGATCTGATCCAAACTCCTTGAACTCTTTTTCGCTGCCTCTTTCAAACCTCGCTCTATCACAAGGGAGTAGAATTCAAATTTCCCGGACGGAGTGTTAAACCGTTTTTTCCACTCTCCAAAGAGATAGGGAGGGTTCCACCATCCTCCTCGCTCGATCAAAGCCTCCCAGAACTGACCAAAATCTTTTGCTTTGATCGAACCACGCTTTGATGCAAAGACACCTCTGATAGCATCTTTCAGAGCCTCTTGAAAATCCTTCCAGGGGAACGATCTGCTTACTGTCCCGCCCAAACCTCTGGCTATGTCGATCAGGACATCTCCTGTATTTCGAACATCATAAAGAAGTGGCTGGATAGCGGGGCTTCTCAATCCAAACATCGGAAATCCCAGTCCCGGCTCCACATCGTCATCTTGCCACCGTTCAAAATAGGTCCCGTCCGGAAGGACGAGATCAGCATAAGTGGTTGCTTCATCCATGAAAGGCGAGAAGCTGACAATGAATGGAATCTTCTCTAATGCATTCCGAAATTTTTCAGGCTCGGGAAGACTAAAGAGAGGATTCGTGTAATAGAGGAAGAGGGTGTCAATGGGATAAGGATCACCGTGTTCAATCCTCTCGGGAATAATATATGGCACTTCTTCAGCAAAGGGAAAGGGCATGTTTCCAGCTTCGTCAATGCGAGGCTGGGAAAGACCCTTTTCCGCTATTCCATCCTTCTGCGCAGGAGGCCATTTTTGGAAGGGAGGTCTTCTTTGTAGAAGGAGACCCCCACGGCTATCGATTGATCCGACCAGAGCATTGAGGCAATCAATAGCCATCTGAGAATAGGTTCCATTGGTCTGCATGGCAACCCCTCTTCCGGAAATAGCGATCGAGCGGCGGTGGGATGAAAATTCTTCTGCAATCTCGACGATGGTCTCTTCAGGAACTCCTGTCAGTAAAGAGACAATTTCAGGTGAATATTGGTTGAGCACGAGGGCCTTAAAACCCAAATGGTTCTTACCATCCGCCCCCTTCCAATCCTCAAATCCAAAAGTGTGGTTGTTGATGAATTGTTTGTCATATCTCTTCTCTTTGATCATCCAATGGGCTATCCCTAAGGCAAGGGCTCCGTCTGCTCCCGGATGAATAGGAATCCATTGGTCCGCCTTCGATGCGGTGATAGAGAATCTCGGTTCAATCTGAACCATTTTTCCTCTTATCCCGGGCCTTCCCCTTCTGAGAAATCCATAACCCCAGAGGTTTCTGAGAGAGGGCCTGGATGCCTCCAGAAGACTTGCTCCAAAGGAGAGGACATAATTTACTTCCTCCCAGTGAATAGCAAGAAAGTCTTTTACGCCCATCGTGAAGAAATGACCTTTCAGAATCCCCTCAGAACCTCTTGCGGGATTTCCCAGATGATTGGGAGAACCATAGGACTCCAAGAATCGATCCATCAGTTCATCCATATGGCCACGATATCGCCCCCCCATCACCATGAGACTCTGTGGGTTCCCTTCCTTTCGAAGGGTCTGCAGTCTTTGTATCACAACGTCAATACCTTCCTTCCAAGAAATCTTCTCCCAGTCCTCTTCTCCGCGCTTTCCTTTTCTTCTTAATGGATGGCGGATTCGATCAGGATCATATAAGACTTGAAGGCCGGATTGCCCCTTCGGACACAGGCGGCCCCGATTGATCGGATAATCTTTGATCCCCTCCAGCTTAACTGGCCACTGATTGACCGATCTGATTCGGAGGCCACAACCACTGGGACATTGAAGGCAGATCCCTGTTGACCAGTACTCCTCATATGGAATCCACTCCCCTTCCCTGGGAAGGGCATGGAGGAGTTCATCCGGCAGTCCCATTCCAAAGGTGGCCGCCCCAATCATCTTCAATAAGGTTCTCCGTGTGATTTTCATCGCTCTGAATTCGGATTTCGCAACGCGGATTGCGGAATAAAGATTTGAGATTTTCATTCCGAATTCCGCATTCACCCTTCCGCAATTAAGTTAGCTGGAGTGGCATGTGTAACAATCCGTATCGGCTCCTCTTTTTTCGTGACAGTTTATGCACCACTCCATGTAGTCACGGTCAACCATTTTGACGGGTATTTCAGTAGTTCCAGTAACACCATGGCAGGTGGAGCAATCAATATTGTTCTGAATATGGATCCAGTGGGGAAAGACAACAAAGGCCGGAAGCTCATACATCCGTTGCCAAGGAATCTTCCTTTCTGCTTTCACATATTCGACGACCTTTAATGCCTCAGGCCTCTTGCTGATCGCATCGGTCAAGTGGCAGGCTCGGCAAATTTCGATGTTTGGAATTCCTGCTGTGCGGTATTCCTCAACATATCGATGGCAAAAGGTACAGTTCAATTTGGCCACTTCCTTATGATGAATATGATTGAAGCGGACGGGTTGGTGGACGGAGACCTCCGCGAAAATAGGGAAGATCGAGTAAAAGACGCCAAAAGTTTGCGGCCGGAATCGATAATAGGCGATGGTGGCAAGGAGAAGGAGTAAAAGAATGAGAATAGAAAGATATATCTTTTTTTTCATAACTCCAGTCTATTCAAACGGGTATAAATCTGTCAAGCCAAAACCGAGTTCCGACAGGCTCGGACTATTTTTCATCCAACGATCGCAAGCATCTTGTTGATCAAGTTTACCTTGATATGACTGGATGCTAATAATTTGTCTAAGGACAGGAGGAAGAGAACTAAAAAAGCATAGATATTTAATTTCGTAAAGACAAATCCAAAAGATCCTTCCCTTGGGGAGGATCTGAAAAAACTTATCGCATTCCATAGAAGCCAGAAGGTTAATGTTAGCAAGAAAAGATAAGTCAAAGAGAAACTTACAAAGCCGAATAACGGAATTGAGAGGCAGGAGACCAGAGTCGACCCTATCCAGATGAAGATGATTCTCTTGAGTTGTTCCGTGGAGAATCTTCTCGTCAAAGAGGGAAGTCCTGCCTTCTCATAGTCGGCTGCATAGTCTAAAAGGAGAAGCCAGAAGTGAGGGACCTGCCAGATAAAGAAGAAACATGAAAGGATCCAAATTCGAGGATCGACCAAACTCCCTCCTCCCGAGACCCATCCTATGACAGGTGGAATAGCTCCGATCAAGGCACCCGGTATGGATGCGAAGGCAGTCTTTTGCTTTAAATGGGTATAGACCCCGTTATACCAGAGAACGGTAAAAAGGCCTAAAGCCAATGGGACAAGACCTATTGAACACAAAAGAATAAGAGAACCAGAGAAGATCAAGCTCAAAGCCATCCCCAAAGCCATAGCAGGTTTCAACCTTTGAGAGGGGAGGGGTCGACTTTTCGTTCTATCCATTAATTCGTCGATCTTTCTCTCCTGATATTGGTTGAGCGCACAGGATCCACAAGAAAGAAATAAAACAGCCGCTGCGACCATTAGAGTTTCCATCCTGATTTGACCCGCGGTCCAAATATACCCTGCCATCATACTTGAGGTGACCAGGAGGGAGATCCTGATTTTAACCAGTTCGAGTGAGGCAGTGAACTGTTCCTTCAAGGAATTCGCTTGGAAATTTACAATTCGGATGGGGGCTGGTATCGTCTTCATTTCAAACCCCTTATATAATCGAGAAAACCCTTCATCTCCACATCGGTAAGCTGTTCCTTAGGCATAATGGGTGGATATCCCTCCGTAATGTCGGCGTTCGGGTCTTCAATCGATCTTCGCAGGTAGGCATCATCGGCGATTACTGTCCGTTCTTTTCCTGCCGTCATCACCTTAATGTGCTTGCCATAAAGCCCCTTCCAGGTAGGCCCCGCCCGCGGAGATCCATCCGTGCTGTGGCAAGCAACACAGCCTTTTGTCACGGAGAGTTGCTCTCCTGGGGGGGGACCTTTGGTCACGACTTCTACCTTTTTCTCCTGATACCACTTTGTGAATTCACTCTCCGGCATCACAACTATTTTGGTGAGCATATGGGCATGCTCCAATCCGCAATACTGCGAACACATGGCATCATAGTTTCCCACTTGCGTAGCCTGAAACCATAGATAATTGGTCATTCCTGGTACGGCATCCTGCTTTATTCGGAAGGCGGGTGCGTAAAAGCCATGGATCACGTCTTTAGACGTAAGGAGGAGCTTAACAGGTTTTCCAACAGGAACCCTCAACTCTGAGTCT
>Ga0153915_10007618_pt1 | contig 10227 bp, 10 predicted proteins | sample Opewatmetagenome_2_FD_107003 | JGI IMG/M metagenome (GOLD analysis project Ga0153915, IMG submission 107003) | Freshwater wetland microbial communities from Ohio, USA - Open water 3 Core 3 Depth 3 metaG | ecosystem: Environmental > Aquatic > Freshwater > Wetlands | place: USA: Ohio, Lake Erie... | reverse complement strand
TCCGGGAGCTTGGACCGGTCATTTCGGCATTGATGGTAACAGGCCGGGCAGGCTCTGCCCTGGCAGCGGAAATCGGTATCATGCGGATCAGTGAACAGATCGACGCCCTGGAGGTAATGGCGCTCAATCCGTACCGTTATCTTATTGTTCCAAATCTTCTCGCGGGGATAATTTCCTTTCCTCTCCTGGCATCCATTTTTAATGTCGTCGGCATTTACGGCGGGTATCTGGTGGGGGTGCAGCTGCTGGGGGTCAGTGAAGGTGGTTACTTTGGAGAGATGATCAACTTTATTGATATGAAAGAAATACGAATTGGTCTTTATAAATCATTGAGCTTCGGATTGATTGTAACCTGGATCTGTTGCTACAAAGGTTTTCACACAACTTACGGCGCCGAAGGAGTCAGTAAGGCAACAACGGAAGCGGTGGTAACCTCTTCCGTACTGGTCCTTGTCTGGGACTATTTCCTGACATCAGTGTTATTCTAACCATGATTGAAGTTATTGACCTATACAAATCGTTAAATGGAGTGCAGGTTCTAAAAGGCATCCAATTCAAGGTTGACAATGGGGAGATTCTTGCCCTCATCGGCAAGAGCGGCCACGGTAAATCCGTTCTTCTAAAACATATTGTCGGTATTATGAAGCCTGACCAGGGCAAAATCCTCATCGACGGGGAGGATATCAGTAAGAGCAAGGGCAAGGCATTGGAGCGGCTGCGGAAAAAGTTCGGATTCCTCTTTCAAGGGGGCGCTCTTTTTGATTCCATCAATGTATTTGAGAACGTCGCCTTTCCCCTTCGGGAAAAAACCCATATGGAGAAGGAGAGGATTCGGGAGAAAGTCCTCCTGGAACTGGAGCAGGTGGGTTTACCCGGCGTGGAGAATAAATACCCTGCAGAGTTGAGCGGGGGAATGAAAAAAAGGGTGGCCCTGGCACGGTGTCTTTGTACAGATCCGGAGATTATGCTGTTTGATGAGCCGACGACGGGGCTCGATCCCGTGACGGCCCGTTCTATTAATAACCTGATAAAGGAGACCCATGATCGTATCAGGTTTACCGGCGTGATGATTACCCACGACATAAATCAAATCCTCTCCATCGTCCAGAAAGTAGCTGTGCTGGATGCGGGGAAGATTGAGTTCATCGGTACGCCGGAGGAAATCCGGGAAGCGACGGACCCCATGGTACGTCAATTCTTCAATGATGATGAAGCGTGTGAGTACCAGTAACCTTTTGGTCAAATCCTTTCTCTCGGGTAGAATATCAGGGATAAATATAAATATGTGGAAAAGGAGTCGGTGATGAGAAAATTCAGCCTTGAGCTTAATGTGGGAATCTTTTTTATCGTCGGTATACTCTGTCTGGCATATCTCTCTATCAAGCTGGGGAAACTGGACATTGTAGGTTCACAGGGTACAACCATCTATGCCATATTCTCCAACGTCGGGGGGCTGAAAGAGGGAGCAGAGGTTCAGATTGCCGGTGTAAACATCGGGCGCGTGAAGGCAATCACCCTGGATGAGTACCAGGCGAAAGTGAAGCTCCAGATATCGACGACGGTGCCTATTCAGGATGATGCCATTGCCAGTATCAAGACCAAGGGACTGGTCGGAGAAAAGTTTGTCGAAATAACGCCGGGCGGATCGGATAACATTATTACCAATGGCGGCAAGCTCCAGGAGACCCTGCCTCCCTTCGACATTGAGAGGGCCATTTCCAAGTGGGTTTTCGGGAAGACTTCGGAGTAGCGGAGGATGCGATGAAACATCATGGGTTGTTATTACTCCTCCTGATTATTGTGGTATCCGTTTTCTTTCCCCTTGGCACGGGCTATACCCAGACTACATCCCCTCAGGATGAAACGATCCAGTCAACCGAACCACCCTCTGCTTCGGACGCTCGTGAGGCCGAAGAGAGCGAAGAAGTAAAGGATAAAAAAGAGGAAGATAGTTCAGTCAAGAAGGAGGAACAAGACAAGGGGAAAGAGGAAGCGGCAGATGAGGATGAGAAGGATGACGAATATCTGGAAGAGGAGGAGATGGAAACCATTGCCGATCCTCTCAAGCCCTTCAACCGCCTCATGTTCGACTTCAATGACAAGCTCTACTTCTACTTACTGAAACCTGTCGCCCAGGCATACGAAGCCGTTTTGCCCGAGCCGGTAAGGGTATCTATACGCAATTTTATTTCGAACATTACTACTCCTGTTCGTCTGCTCAACTGCATTCTCCAGGGCAAAGCAGAGAAGGCGGGAATAGAATATTCCCGTTTCATGGTCAATACGATCGCAGGAGGACTGGGCTTCTTCGATGTAGCGAAGAAGTACCACAATCTGCAAAGGCAGGATGAAGATTTCGGTCAAACTCTTGGATTTTATGGTATGAAGGAAGGATTCTATATCGTGTGGCCTTTTTTTGGTCCATCCACTGTAAGGGATACATTGGGTTCGGCAGGTGATTTCTTTTCCGACCCTTTTGTGTACGTGAATCCTACTACAGACATAGAGATAACAAAGATCAACTCGAATATTCATAGCGGTATCAATACTACACAAAGGGTCAATGAAATATCATTAACTCTGGGGACATATGAGGAATTCAAAGAGTCTTCCATCGACCCTTATGTGTCTATGCGCAGCGCATATTTCGAATTACGCAGAAAAAAAATCAAGGAGTGATATTTTTTTAAAAGGTGCAGAAAGGAAAGTGAGAGGAATGCAACTGCTGAAAAAAAACATTTACATTGTCGTAATGGTACTGGCACTCTTTCTGGCGCTGTCGTGTCCTGTATTGGCAAGCACGCCGACAGAACAGGTCCGGGAAAAAGCGGATAAGGTATTGAAAATACTAAATGATCCAGCACTGAAAAACAACAAGGAAAAGCGACGGGACTTGGTAATGAATATTGTAGAGGACATGATCGACTGGCAGGAGGTAAGCAGGCGGGCTCTGGCCATCCATTGGCGAAAGAGAACCGCGGAAGAGAGAAAAGAATTTACAAATCTTTATCGCGATCTCCTGAAAAGGACTTACAGCGATAAGCTGGATCTTTATGCGGGAGAACAGATCCTCTATGATTCTGAAAAGATTGAAGGAAGTCGGGCTGTGGTGAAAACCAGGATGATCAACAAGAAAAAGGGAGAAGAAGCGTCCGTGGAGTATCGTCTTATCAAAAAAGATGATCGCTGGCTTGGCTACGACCTGGTCATCGAAGGAATCAGCGCGGTCAATAATTACCGTGTGCAGTTTAATGAGATCATTACGAGTTCTTCCTATGAGAACCTGATAAAAAAGATGAAGAACCGTGAATTTAAAATCAGGGAGGCATCGAAAGGGACCAAGAGCTCAAAGAAGTAAAGGGAAGTCTTAGCCTTACAAAAGAATTGACAGTATCAAAAAAATGACTATATTAAAAAACGCTTTTAGAGCTTTATTACTAAGTAAATTGTACCATGTATTTCAGTACATCACAGAAATCTATAGCAAATAACGCATTTCAACATGCCGAGAAACTGGCGGGCAAATACTTCCGTCTCCGTCCGGAAGAGATGAGAAATCATCACTATGACGTAAAAACCCTGGCCAACCTGGAAAACCATGAAGTGAAGGAAGGGGCGTTTGCCCATTTGTGCAGATATCATTATAAAAACGATGAATGTTCAAATCAGTTGGACAGTTTTTATTTCTACAGGATATGTCTTCAGGATAACAGAATTCTCGATGCTATTGATCGGGGCCACTCTTTCATTAAACTAAATCCATTGCTGCTCTATATTGCGGCTCACGAGCTTGTACACATTATAAGATTTGAAGCCAGAGAAATTGATTTCGACGCGTCACGGGAAGAAAAAGAGCGGGAAGAAGATAAAGTGCACGCAATCACAAGAGATATTCTTCAGTCTTGCATTTCTCCCGATTTGAAACTGATTCTTGATTGCTTCAGTAATCGTTATAAAATAGGAGATCTAATTAATTGATCGGGAGCGGGAATCAACTAATATAAAAGAAACATCGTTGGTGGAGGTTTTATATGCCGATTTATGAATATAAATGCAAGAAGTGCGGAAAAGAATTCGAGTTATTCCAGAATATTACTGATCCGGTAGTCAAGACTTGCAAATTCTGCAAGGGCTCTGTGAACAAGCTGATTTCCATGTCATCCTTCCATTTAAAGGGGTCGGGATGGTATGTCACTGATTACGGTGGAAAGAAGGCGCCGGCAAGTGAGCCCAAAAAAGATGCTACGGTAAAATCCGAAACAACTGAATCGGCAAAAACTGAGGCAGCGTCAAAAACAAGCGCTGACGTTTAATGACATCTAAAAATATTTTTTCTATGAGGTGGCCTCCGTGATATGGATGCCACCTTTTTTGTCCCTACCTGTCTCTCTAAAATCAACAAATAAATCCAATAGTTATATCTTTTGGTATTTCATATTACCAGGTTTAGCCTGACATTTCTTATAATATTTTCTAGTATTGCAATTTGTAAAACAATGTAGGATACTAAGCACCTTTTCGTGATTAATTTTATTTAAACATATCTTTTTGGGGAGTATATTTCAGAACAGGAGGAAACGAACATGTCACCGGAGCTTACCGATGATGTAAGGGCAAGCCAGGCATTTATCGAGGCATTGCGTCGAACAGCGGACATGGTCTTTTCCAAAGAGGAGATTATTATCTCTGAAAAGATGAAAATCGGCGACCCGGTAGTCTGCACAATCGAGGCTCATAAAGAAAACGGAGATTCCTCACAAGCGAGCGGAAAAGCATATATATATCCTGACCTTATTATTGTTTGCATAGAAAGCGTGTGTAAAGCATTAAGGGAACCGATTTTCCCTCATCATTACGAATACCTCAGCTACTGACTTTCGTCTAAAGTAGATTGTATACGAAACACAATAGCGTGGAATTCTGGATACAATCAGGTTGAACGAAGCCGCAACAGCTAAGACAGGATATCTAAACCGATTTGGCACTGAAGGATCTGCTGCGTTTTTTACTTCTTTTCTGCTTATACATCAGTTTATCCGCACGTGACATAAGATCATCAAGAGAACACGGATTTTCAGGATCATAGCGAGCTATACCCATACTAATTGATATCTTGTAATGCCGCTTTTCTTTTTTGTTATGCTCATTAATCTGATTCTGTAATCGAATCATGATAGTCTCCGGAGATATTCCGGTGGCGTCTATGGCGAGGACGGCAAATTCATCACCCCCTATACGTGCAATAATGTCAGAGGATCTGAAGGTTTCTCGCAATATTGTTGCCACGTCAATGAGCGCTCTGTCACCTTCTTCATGACCCAATGTATCGTTAATCCGCTTCATCCCATCGAGGTCGGCAAAAAAGAGCAGCATATCCCTCTGGTGCCTGTCCGAGAATTTCAACTGCTGCTCCGCAAGGGTTAAGAAACCTCTCCTGTTGTGCAATCCTGTATGAGTATCAGTAATCGAAAGAGAGTGTATCTGCTCTTCCATCCTTTTGCGCTCAGTGAGATCCATGGAATTTCCCAGAACAGCGCGTTTTCCTTTCCAGTAAATAGAAGTTACCATTTCCATGAACCAAATGATTTTACCTTCCTTGGTTATCACTCTGAATTCATAGGGCAGCGTGCGTTCTCCACGAATCATCTCTATGGCATTCTTCTTAACATTTTCCCTATCTTCAGGGTGGATAAAACTCATCGATTCCTTTCCTACTAATTCCTCCGGAGTATAGCCGGTATAGAAAGCGCCGTTAGAATTGACGAAGCAAATTTTACCATCCTGGATCACATACACGCCCGCAAATGACTTCTCAGCCAGTACGCGATAAAGTTCTTCACTCTCTTGAAGTGCTTTCTCCGCCTTTTTACGTTCCGTGATATTTTTTGACGCTACTGTTACCGCTACAGTCGCTCTTCCTTCCCGATCTTTGACGGGGCTGAATGTCCGGAGGAAATACTGATTATCTCTTTTACTTCTATATTCATCCTGGACAGATTCTCCGGTTGCAAATACAAAATCCACTTTCTTAGCAAAGTCTTTCGTGGTTTTCTTGGAATGGAATTCGCTGTAAGGTCTCCCTACGATCTTGTCCAATGGAATGGCAAATCGTGAGAGATGTTTTTCGTTCATAAATAGATATTTGTAATCCTTATCTACAATATACATAGAATCCGCGGTGGTCGCCAACGAGCGATATTTTTCCTCCGATTCTCGCAATGCCTCCTCTACCTGCTTGCGCTCGGCGATTTCTCTATGCAATTCTTCATTAGTATTTCTAAGTTTTGCGGTACGCTCAGCAACGATTTCTTCCAGGTGAGATTTGTGCTTTCTCAACTCCTCTTCAACCTGCCCGCGTTCCTCGATTTCTTGTTGGAGTTGAATGTTTTGCCCTTCTAGTTGCTTTTGCAAGCGGTGCAAAGTCAGGTGTATCTCAATCCGGGCCAATACCTCCTCGAACTGAAACGGTTTAGTGATGTAGTCAACGCCGCCTGCGTTGAAGCCCTTGACTTTATCGGTGGTGTCGTAAAGGCCGCTGATGAATATGACGGGAATATTGCGCCTATGTTCGTCGGATTTCAGTTTACGGCAGATCTCGTAGCCGTCCATATCCGGCATTTTTATATCAAGCAGGATCAGGTCCGGCGCCTCAACTGCAACTGATTGCAGTGCTGTATCGCCGCTGGAAGCTGTTCGTACCTTATAGCCATAATCCGTAAGAATATCTGTCAACAGAGTGAGAATGTTCGGAGAATCATCGACAACAAGAATCTTGGATGAATTCCCTTTCTGAATGTGCTCAGCCTGCTTGTTACCCGTTTCTCCAGCTATCAATTTAGTATCCTGTGTGCGCATATTTTTCAGATCATCCATACGTTGCTCTTTTTATGTATCTTCCTCACAACGTTCTCTCATTTAATCCCAGTATGCGGATAGTCTTAGTGTAACTCATACTGAGTATAACGGGTGTTTATAGTGTTTTATTTTTTTTGAACGAATAAATGCCTGTAGGATTTAAGGTAGCTTTTATTCATATTATATTTCAAGAGTAAAAGATTTTTACAAGTAGAGGTTATATATCTGGTTGTGCCGTGTTACTTCACACGATTTTTTAAATTGCGTTTGCCCCGGAGGCGCTGCAAGAGAAAGTGGTCAATTGACTCTTCGGAAAGGTCATTGTGCACGACATCTTTGATCGTTTCGAGGAGAATTTCGACTCGCGCCGCACTCTTATGGCCGCCGGCGCTTCCGTAATTTCCAAAGGCCTTCTTCGCAATCGCCCCGCAATCCTGGCGGTAGCCATCGCCTCTGAAAACTACAATAAGCCTGTCTTTTACAACGCCTGCCACAATGACGTAATAGACATCGATGACCCGGAGGAAAAAGTCCGCAACCTGTACACAGGCATCAACACTTTCCACCCTGCCTAAAAAACTGATAATCCGGTCACGGTAACGCCGTCTGTTGTGATATGCGAGATCATAGTATTTAAGGAAACGCTCGGGTATCAGATTCATTTCGATTCGCCGAATCAGTTGCCGGTTGGCCCGGGTAAAATTGAGGTAATAAGCGCTGATATCCTCGACGATGACATCCCGCTCGAAGTTGTTCGTATCCGCTTTAATGCCATAGAGCAGGGCTGTGTAAAGCTTCCTGGGAACCCTGATCTTCGCCGCAAGGAGGTATTCAGTCATAATGGTTGATAACGCGCCGTAATTATCCCTCACATCCGCCAGTTCGGCGTGCCATACGGTAGTACACGGGTGATGATCAAAAACAAGTTGCGGATGAAAATCTTTCAAGGCGTCGCCGAAAAATGTCGGTTGGGCATCAACAATGGCTATGAAACGGTACGCTTTTAAATCAACGCTGTTTAACAGTTGAATATCAACCTTCATCGCCCGGATGAATTCCGCATTCTGCTGACGGGCGACGGTATCCGTGGCAACAAAGGTGCATTTTGAGAGCCCCGTGATCTTTTTCAGGAGTTCCTGGAGGGCCATGGCCGAGGCTACCGCATCGGGATCAGGACTGCCGTACATGAGAATCGCCAGAGCATCGTCCTGCCTGATCATGGACTTCAGTTTTATAATATTATGTAATGTTTCCTCTTTGACAAGGATAGATTCAATGCGTTTCATACCAATCACACCACACGGACTTTTCCTTGCGGCTCCGCAATAATTTCACCTACAACAGCAGCTTCCTTTATACCCTGCGCACGCATTTTCCCGATCAATTGTTCCGCCTGACCTGCCGGTAAAGAGATAAGCAGCCCTCCCGCAGTCTGCGGATCAAAGAGGATATCGACCATCCAATCCGGACAGCTCTCCTCAACATCTATGAAATTCTCCCGATACTGCCGATTCCTGTGTAACCCCGCCGGTATTACCCCCAACTCGACAAACTCCCGTATGCCCGGGAAATAAGGAACGGCAGCGGCATGAATCTGCATACCCACTGCGGAACCTTCCACCATCTCGCAGGCATGGCCTAAAAAACCGAATCCTGTGATATCGGTACAGGCATGAATATCGGACATTTCCTGCATGAGCTCTGCCGCCTCCTTGTTCAGTGTGGTCATGTACCCTGTAGATTTCTTCACAAGCGCTTCGTCAGCCAATCCGCCTTTCAGTGCCGTACTTACAATACCGGTGCCAAGTGGCTTCGTGAGAATCACCTTGTCCCCTACCCTTCCACCTCTGTTAAGCAGGACTTTATCCGGATGGATCACACCGGTCACAGCAAGCCCGTATTTCAATTCATCGTCTTCGACGCTATGCCCTCCCACGAGGAGCACGCCTGCCTCCCGCATTTTTTCCAGTCCACCTTCCAGAATCCGTCGCAGTATGGAAATATCCATTTTTTTTATAGGAAAACAGACGATATTCATGGCGGTGAGCGGCCGCCCGCCCATGGCATAGACATCACTCAGGGCATTGGTAACGGCGATCTGTCCGAAGGTATAGGGATCATCAACGATGGGCGTGAAAAAATCCACCGTCTGGATAATCGCCAGATCATCGCGGAGTTTATATACCCCGGCATCCTCCGCGTGCTCCATCCCCACGATCAAATTCGGATCAGAAATCAGCGGTAAATCTCGCAATGCATCACTCAGGTCGCCCGGACCGATTTTGCAGGCTCAACCGGCCCCGTGAACTGTTTCAGTCAGGCGAATTTTCGTTTTATCGTCCATGCTTACATACTACAGCAATTGGCGAAAGGCGTCAATGGTTTGTGTTAACCGGAAACTAATGTTGGAAAATATACAAAACTCCGGCTTTGATTGAAACGGATTATTGTGATATCTAAGAAACGTGAGCTACGATACGTTTAAAGATATCACGATCCAGCAGATGGAAGTCCTCATCGCCTTAATTGAAGCGGGCAGTTTCACCCGGGCTGCCGGTAAACTCTTTCTTTCCCAGCCGTCTCTGACCAAACAGATACAGAACCTCGAAACGGCGGCAGGAACGCGGCTGGTCAATCGGGGAAGCACCGGCATATCCCTCACCCCCGAAGGCCGGATTCTCTATGATTACGCAAGGCGTGTTCTGCGCCTGCGGGAAGAAGCGAAAGAGCGGATCGGGCGGATCAAAGAGCAGGAATCCGGGCATATCTATATTTCCGCCAGTACCATTCCGGCCACCTATATCCTTCCGCGTCTTCTGGGCCACTTAAAAAAGACATATCCCGACATGCACGTTCACATTCAGACACACGACAGTGAGGAGGCTCTCCAGACTGTTCTGAACGATCAGGCGGAATTGGGACTTATCGGGAAAGATCCTGTAAACAAAAAGCTTATCGTGGACCGTCTCTGGCAGGATCGTTTGGTGCTGGCAGTTTCCGTCAATCATCCCCTGGCAAAGAACGGAACCGTGACGGTGGAAGAACTTGCCGGGGTTCCTTTCATAGTCCGGGAACGGGGATCAGCAACACGTGACATCGTCGAGGACTGCTTCCAGAAACATTTTGGCATTAATTTTTCCCGTTTCAACATCGTGTGTGAAATGGGAAGCTCTGAAGCCGTCAAGGAAGCCATTCTGGCAGGCTTGGGCGTTTCCATCCTGTCTGTGTTTGCCATAGAGCGGGAGCTCAAACAGGGTATGCTCGCTACGGTAAACATCAGCGACTGCGCCGTGGAGAGATATTTTTATCTTATCTACAAGAAGCAGCTCTCTTTAATGAAGTACCACAAACGTTTTATAGAGATCGTGCAAC
>Ga0153915_10007617_pt1 | contig 10228 bp, 4 predicted proteins | sample Opewatmetagenome_2_FD_107003 | JGI IMG/M metagenome (GOLD analysis project Ga0153915, IMG submission 107003) | Freshwater wetland microbial communities from Ohio, USA - Open water 3 Core 3 Depth 3 metaG | ecosystem: Environmental > Aquatic > Freshwater > Wetlands | place: USA: Ohio, Lake Erie... | reverse complement strand
TCTGGTGGACGTGCCGGCCAACCTCACAGCCAAGGTGCTCTTCGACCAGTCGGTCTTCGTGAAAACTGCCGTTCAGACGTTGCTTGACGAGGGCACGCTGGGCTTGCTGCTGACGTCAATCATGATTCTGGTTTTTCTCGGCAGCCTGCGCGCAACGGTCGCCGTGTTCTTTTCCATTCCGCTGTCGGCACTGGCCACGTTCATTGCCTTGGCTCTTGGCGGAGGCACCGTGAACACCATGGTGTTGGGCGGGTTGGCGCTCGCTCTATCGCGACTGATCGATAACTCGGTCGTGGTGCTGGAAAACATTTATCGCCACTTAGAGCTCGGCGAAGACCCGGTTATGGCGGCGGAAAAAGGCGGCCGCGAAGTGGCGCTGCCGGTGCTCGCCGCGACACTAACGACAGCAGTGGTCTTCTTTCCGGTCACCTTCCTGTATGGAGTCAGCCGCTTCCTGTTTTCGGCGCTCGCCCTCACCGTGGTTCTTGCACTGTTTGCCTCCTACGCCGTGGCAATGACGATCGTCCCCTTGTTCTGCGCACGCTTTCTCCGCTCAGCCTCTCATCATGGAACACCTTCTTCGGAACAGCCGGTCTCGGTGGAGCTGGACAGCAAACATAACCGCTGGCGGCTTGGCGAACGGTTCAACATATGGTTTAACGACCGATTCGAGAACTTTCTGCGAATCTACGACTACGTCGTCGGCGGGGCGCTGCAGCATCCTTGGCTCACGATCGGGCTCGCCACGGCATCGTTTGGCGCCAGTCTTGCCATGAGCCCCTTGCTCGGGCTTTCTTTTTTTCCACGGACTGATGCGGGAATGTTTGTCATTAACGTGAAGGCGCCATCGGGCACACGCATCAACAACACAGAGAGTGAAATAGCGAAAGTGGAAGCGCTCGTGCGCCGCGAGGTGGCGCCGCAAGACCTCGGTCTGATTCTTTCCAACATTGGGTCCACTCCAGACTTTTCGGCCATCTATACGAGCAACTCGGCTGCGCACACGGCATTCGTCCAGGTGGGCCTTAAGGATGGCCACAAGACGGATAGCTATGAATATATGGCCCGGCTGAAGCGGCGGATCGCCGAAGAGCTGCCCGAGTTGAGCACCTATTTCCAATCCGGCGGCATGGTGGACTCAGTTCTCAATCTCGGCCTTCCGGCCCCTATTGACGTGCAGGTGTCCGGGTCGAACCTGGAACGCGCACACGAGACGGCGCAGAATCTGGCTGAACAGATTCGGCAACTTCCGGGCGTTGCCGACGTCTACATTCCCCAGGACGTGGACTACCCAGCCCTTAAGCTCGATGTGGACCGCACTCGCGCCAGCCAGCTTGGCCTGGACCAGCAGGAGGTCGTCGGCAACCTCATCACGGCGCTCAGCAGCAACCAGATGATCGCACCCAGCTACTGGGTGGACCCCAAGTCCGGCCAGGACTACATGTTGACCGTGCAATATAACGAAGGCCAGGTAAATTCGATTGAGGATCTGAAAGCGATTCCGTTGCATGCTGCAGGGAATCCGATTTCAGCGCGCTTGGACGCCATCAGTTCCATCAAACGCGTGCAGGCTCCGACCGAAGTGGACCATTACCAGATTCGTCGCGTAACCGATGTATACGTCCGCCCGTCGGGCGAGGAGTTGGGCAGCATCGCCAACGCCATTGATGGAATCATCGCAAAAACAAAGGTCCCAACCGGACTGAATGTGACGCTGCGCGGCATGGTGCAGGGCATGCGCGCTTCATTTCAGAGCTTTGCTACAGGGCTCACATTATCCGTGATACTTCTTTACCTGATTCTGGTAGCGCAGTTCAAGAGCTTCACCGACCCGCTGATCATCCTGCTGGCTGTGCCGCCTGGCATCACTGGCGTGATTCTGACGCTGTGGGCCACTGGTACGACGCTCAATGTGATGTCGCTGATGGGCGTGGTGATGTTGACCGGCATTGCAGTGTCCAACAGCATTCTCATCGTCGAGTTTACACGCGAGTTGCGCGAACATGGAATGAATGTCCGCGAGGCGGTGGCACAATCCTGCCGCGTGCGTCTGCGGCCCGTGTTGATGACCTCGCTCGCGACGATCATCGGCCTGCTGCCGATGGCGATGAAGCTCGGCGAGGGCAGTGAAAGCTATGCTCCGCTCGCGCGCGCGCTTTTGGGCGGCCTCTCCGTTTCCGTCGCCTGGACGGTGTTCCTAGTGCCTGCTGCCTATCTCCTGGTTCATGGCCGAAAGGAGACGGCGTGACGATACGGGCTGGCAGCGGATTTCTCTGGGTGCTTCTCACGCCCTGTGCCTTTCCGCAAGCCATGAATCTGACGCTGGCTCAGGCAGAGACGCTGGCGATACAGAACAATCCTCAGTTCAGCACGGCGCAGCTGACGGCCGCGGCCGCGCACCAGATTCCGCGTGAGATTCACGCGAACGCGCTGCCCACATTCACCGCGAACACGACGGCCGTCGGCGCCGATTCAGGCAGCCGCCTGGCGGCGGGTGCACTAAACAACCCAATCATCTACAACCGCCTTGCCTCGGGCCTTTCGGTTAGCCAACTCATCACGGATTTCGGCCGCACCAGCAACTTGGCCGCCTCCTCGGAAATCCGGGCACAAGCGCAGGATCAATACACCGAGGCCACCCGCGCTGACGTTCTGATTGCTGTCGCGCGCGCTTACTTCGGGGTCTTGCGGGCGCAAGCCATTCTGCAGGTGGCTGAGCAAACAGTGGCGGCGCGCCAACTGCTCTCCGATCAAGTGACGGCGCTGTTTCGCAATCAACTCAAGTCTCAACTCGATGTGAGCTTCGCGAATGTCAATCTGAGCGATGCGCGATTGTTGGTCTCCCAGGCTCAAAACGACGTGCAGGCGGCCAAGGCGGCCCTTGCCACTGCGATCGGGCTACCGGCGCAATCTGATTTTTCGCTCGCCGAAGAGACTTTGCCGGGCCCGTTGCCGGATTCGCCGGACACGTTGCTGGATCAGGCGCTGCGGGATCGGCCTGACTTGAAAGCACTCCAATTGGAGCAAAGCGCGGCCGAGCGGCAGGTTAAGGCCGAACACGCGTCTTTCTATCCGACGATTGCCGCCGCCGGCGTCGCGGGTTTTGCGCCGCTGCGCGAAGACCAGATTCAGAGCCGCTTCGGAGCAGTCGGCGTGAACGTCAGCATTCCAGTGTTCAACGGGGGGCTGTACCGTGCACGGCAAAGCGAAGCGGAGCTGCGTGCCCGGGCCGCGGCGCAGAAGACGCTGGACGTGAAAAATCGGATCACGCGCGACGTGCGCGTCGCCTACCTGAATGCAAGAACTGCGTATGAGCGTGTCGGGCTTACGGATCAACTCCGTCAGCAGGCCCTCCTTTCCGTGGACCTCGCCCAGGGCCGCTACGACCTTGGGCTGGGATCAATTGTTGAGTTGAGCCAGGCCCAGCTCAACCTCACTAGCGCCGCGATCGCGAACGCCTCGGCGCGTTACGACTACCAGGCGCAGCGAATCACGGTCGACTACCAGACAGGCGCGCTACGTTGAAATCGTTCTAGCGTGCTGCTCTCGGACACAACGCTGAGTTATTTGGCCCTCAGATGCGAAACGCTTTTTTCGTTTTCGAGGCAGATGTAGTCCATCAATTCCGTGTCGACGACGAGCGAGTGGCGGAGCTTGGTAGTCCAGGGCTTGGTATAAGCCTTGGGATCGTCGACGGTGATTTCAATTTCCATGGTGCCGTAGTTCAGACGCGTAAAGCGTTCGGTGAGGCGCGCGGCGTCGGTCAACGGGGTACCGCCCGAGTCGAGCCATAGATCGTTCTTCAATCCGTTGGTGCGGACTACCAGCGTGTCGCCTTCCCACGCTCCGGAAGAATAACCATTGAAGGATGGCTGGGGATCGGCGGGCAGCGGCCGGCCGTCAGTAAAGATTTGCCGGTAGCTGGCGTTGTGCTCGTTGAGAATCACCAACAGGCCGGGAATTTGAATAATCTTCCGCAGCAAAGGCTCAGTGTGTAATCGGACCACGCCAGGAGGCAGGCAACGCGCATGAGGGCTGTCTTTGCCGAAGTTGGCTTTGCGTTCGCTCAGCAAATTGGCCGCCCAGGGCTGAAAGGGCAGAGGGGTTTTCTGGCCCCAGGCGATGTTGAGAAACTCCTGGCCGATGGGAAGATCGAGGCACGCGTCGGGTGCGCAGGGACGGTTCTCTTCCGTGCGCCACATGCCGGAAAAATCCGGCTTGCCATTCACCCGTGGAGCGGGGGCCGTAAACAGCGGGCTGCCATCCGGAGCGCGGGGCACGCCGGCGCTAGGATAGTGCAGCCATTGCGCGGAAGCCGTGCTGGCGGCGAGCAACCCGATCCACAGGACATGAGCCTGCGTGAGATGCGGGTTGCCTGCCTGAGCCACGGCCGTATCAGAAGACGAGTTTGGCGCCAAACTGGATCTGCCTCGAGGTGGTGACCGTGGACGAGATCAAACCAGCCGAGGCGCTGACCGCAGTTCCGCTGAACACCGTCGTGTTCGGCGTGGCGAAGTTGGCCCGGTTGAGCAAGTTAAATGCCTCCGCGCGGAATTGCAGCGTGGGCCTTTCGGACAGGTGAGTAGCCTTGAACAGCGAGACATCGACGGATGCTAGGCCGGGGCCCGTGTAGGTGCCGCGGCCCAGATTGCCATAGGTGCCGACCGTGGGCAGCACGAAGGCGTTCGGGTTATACCATTGCGTTTGACGTCCGACGATAACGGGCCCGGTAAAGGCGGGATTGAGCGAAGGCCGATCCGGATTGCGCGTGTCTCCGTCGCCGGAGCGGTTGGAACCTACCACTGGCGTGAACGGGAAGCCGCTGAGCATGGTGGCGATGCCGTTCAACTCCCATCCGGTGACGACTTTGCTCGCCAGGCCGGAAGTTTGGCTCAGCCAGCGCTTGCCGTTGCCGAAGGGCAAGTCGTAGTGCCCAGAGATGGTGGACTGGTGGGTTACGTTCAAGGCGGATGGCCCCCAGTCCCGGCGAAGATCGTTCCGGTCAAGTACCATCTGTGACTGATTGTTGGATTGAGCGCCGGTGAGGCCAGAATTCACATCCAGATTTTTCGAGAAGGTGTAATTGGCGCGCAACTGCAGGCCGCGGGTCAGGCGACGCTTCACATCCACTTGCAACGAGTTGTAGCTGCTGTTGCCCGATGTGTTCCAGAAGAAGCCGCCAGAAAGGTACGGGTTGGGCCGAGTGCCTACGGGAATATATTGAGCCCCTTGCTGGACCGTGCCGCGAGCGGCACCCACGCCGCCAGTAGTACAGCCGGCAGCACTGGCGCAAATCTGCGTGGGGATGCTGTTGGAGTCGATGCTCAACAAACCGTGGTAGCCGAAAGAGCCGACGTAGGCCAAGCGGAGAGCCGTGGCACTATCGAGTTGGCGTTCCAGGCTGAGGTTCCATTGGTTAACGGCGGGGGTTTGTGCGTCCGGCTGGACACCTTGCGGCGAATAGATGGTGCAGGGCGCCGGAACGCCGGGCCCGCAGGAACGCGGCACTGCCGTGCCGGGCACGATGGGAGTGATAGACGACAACTGAACGTTAGAGAACGAAACCGAGCCGTTATAGGGTGGGATCTGGTTCAGCAGGAAGCCCAGCGCGTCGAGCATCGTGTAATAGACGCCGAATCCGGCGCGGACAGCTGTTTTGCCATTTCCCTGCGGATCCCAGGCCAAGCTGACACGCGGGCTGAACAGGCGCTTTGCCCGGTTCTCGGTGAATGCGGAAGTACTCACGCGCGTGTCGGTAAGCAGGACACCGTTGGAATCGGTGACGTAGTTGGCGGCTCTTCCAGCAACCTCATTCCAGCCATTGCTGAATTCATGCCGGAGGCCGAGTTGGACGGTGAGGCGCGGATGGAGCCGGATGGTGTCTTGAACGTACCAAGCGCCGAGCAGGCTTCTCCAACCTAATTCCGTAGCTGTGGGAACGACATTGAAGGTACTGACGGTTCCCTGTAAAAACGTGGTCAAGCTGGTGAAGTTGGCCAGGCCCAAGCGGCGGGAAGCGGTACTGTCATTGGATTGCACGCGCTGGAACCAAGCGCCCATGCTGATTTGGTGGCGCCCCTTGGTGATCTGCAGGTCGTCAGCGTAGGTAAAAAGATTGCGGCGATTCCCGACGTTGGCTGCCTGGTTGGGTCCGGCGGCGGTGATTGTGGCAAGCCCGGAGGTGGTGATGCCTCCACCGACAACGATGCTGCCGGGGCCGCCTCCGCTGACAAACGAGAGGCTCGCCGGGAACGAGGCAAAGGGGAAAGAATCGTAGTTGAACCCGGCGCGCGAGAAGCCAATCCGCGAGATGTTGAGCGTTTGCGGCGAGAACACGTGCGTCTCTTGCACGCTGGCAACCTGGCTGCGCAACGTCAAATAGGAGCCAAACAAGGGATTGGCCAGAGGCGTCAGGTTGTTGCCGTCGTCAATGGTATAGGCAGCCGAAAGCGCATCGCGGTCGCGGATCTGGTAGTCGGCCTTGAAAGTGCCAAAGTCTTCGCGGATCGATTGTTTGGGGTTGTTATAGGACAGCGCGGTGCCGCTGGGCAGGCCATTGGCAAGCAATTCCGGCCCGTTGGCTGTGGGCCAGAGTGCCATGTAGGGCAGCATGGCGGGGTTCAAGTTCGCCACCGGGGTGTAGACGCCAGCAGCATTGGGCAATAAACCCTGACGGGCTTGGCTGTTGGGAACGACGCTCACGCTGCTAAGCGCGAGCGACTGGCGGAGGCCCTCATAGTTGCCGAACAGGAAGAAGCGATCTTTCTTGATGGGGCCGCCAAGCGCGCCGCCAAACTGATTGCGGCGAAAGGGCGGAACGGATGCGCCGTCGAAGTAGTTGCGTGCGTCGAGAGCGCTATTACGGAGAAACTCGAAGACGGAGCCATGCAACTGATTGGTGCCCGATTGCGTGACAACTACCATCTGCCCGCCAGCGCGCTTGCCGTATTCGGCCGAGTAGGTATCGGTGAGGACGTTGAATTCGCGCACGGCGTCGATGCCGAGGAGCGCTCCGCTGACGCCGCCGGGCGTTACGGCGAGTTGGCTGGTGCCGGTGTACTCGATGCCGTTGAGCAATACCAGATTTTCCAGCGGGCGGCGGCCGGAAACGGAGAACGTACTGCCGTTGCTGGTGCTGGTTTGCGGACTTTTCAGGGCGTAGTTGATGGCGCCGTTGTTGAGCGTGATGAGATTGTCAAAGCTGCGGCCATTAAGTGGTAGGTCCTTGATTTGCCGCTCTCCCACGAGCCCGGAAACGGCCGCGGTGGTCGTATTCACGAGAGGCACTTCGGCCGACACCGTAACCACCTGCACAAGGTCGCCCACGGGGAGCACGAGGTTGACGACGGCGTCTTGACCAACGGCCAGGTCGACGCCGGTTCGGATGACCTTATTGAAGCCGGCTTTTTCGGCGCTTACTTCCTGGGGGCCAACCGCCAGGGACGGAACCCGGAAGTTGCCGCTGTCATCGGTGGTAGCCAAACGGACAGCTCCGGTCTCAAGGTTTTTTACCCTCACGGTAGCCGCGCTCACGCCGACGCCGGTTGGTGCGGTGATCCGGCCCGAGATGGTGGCCCCGACCTGGGCAAACGCCGATCCTGCGAGGGCGAGGACAACCAACAAGCCCGCCACCAATTTTGTGGACCACAGCCCACACCGAAGCAAAGCGTTCATCCTATAGCCTCTCCTGTATCAATCAAATTCATCACCTTCTGTCATAGTACTCTGGCCAAAAGCGCCGTTGCGAAGGCAAGCGCGCAAATAGAGCAGGTTACGGGCCCGCGGCCGCGACACGGTTATCGAGGGCTTTCTGAATGATGGCGGCGGCGGCCGGGTATTCTTTCTTGGCATTTGCAAAGAAGACACCGCGGGCCACCAGCAGCGGAGTCCAGCCGAGCTTGGTTTTCACATCGGGGCGAGCACCGCGATCAATCAGGTACTGCACGATGGTGGCCTGGCCCGAGGTGATGGCGCCAATAAGAGCCGTGCTGCCGCTCCAGCGCGGGTCGCCCAGCACTTTGCCGGTGAGCGCATCCATATTTAACGGATAGTAGAGGAGCGTGTAGTCGGGCGTGCCTTCCATTTTGTAGTCGCCGAAGTCGGCTTGGGCGTTGACGTCGTTGCCCAGTTCGAGCGCAAGCTTAACCGCTTCCAGGCGTTCTGCTTCGGTGCAGCCTGTGAACGGCCCGGGAGTTTCGCCTTCCCACGTGCCGAGGCCGGCAGCAGCCATGAGCGGAGTAATGCCTTGCACAGTGGGCAGTTTGGGGTCGGCGCCGTGTTCGGCGAGTAGGCGCATCAGCGGCGCGTCGCCGGTCTGCGCGGCTACGTAGAAGGCTGTGGCGCCGACATAGCTGAGGAAGTGCCGGCCAAGCTGAATGTTGGGCGGATTCCGAACCGTGCCGCCCTCTTTATCGAAGGGCTTTTCGGCCCAGGAGACGCGGATATTCGGATTGGCTCCGTGTTCGAGCAGGAGCTTGGCGAGTTCGAAACTCGTTACATTGCCCGTCGGCGGCGGGGGGCCGTGCGGCGTACCGCCGACGCCAGCAGCGCCATCAGAACCAGGCTTGCGGAGCCAGGCGAGCGTATGCAGAGCCGAACCGCGCGGATCGGGTGCATTGGGATCGGCACCATGGTCCACCAGAAGCGCGGCGAGTTCGAAATAGGCGTTGACGACGGCCATATTGAGCGCGCTCGTGCCATCGGGGGCGACGTCGTTCACGTTCGCGCCGTGATCCAGCAGAAGCTTGGCCGTGTCGAGATGGCCATTGCGCACGGCAAACAGGAAGGGCGTGAAGCCGCCTTTGGATTTGGCTTTGACTTCAGCGCCGAATTCGATGAGCATCCCGGCGGCGGCGGTGCGGCCTTCGGAGGCAGCCCACATAAGGGCCGTTTGCGATTGGAGAGGTTCGGCGGCGTTCACCTTGGCGCCGTGGGCGAGCAGCATCTTGACAGCGTCGGCGTTGCCCGCGAGCGACGCGGTCATAAGCGCGGTCTGGCCTTCTTCGGAGGTGCTGTTGGCGTCGACACCAGCCCGGAGCAGCCGCTCGATGAGAGCAGCATTACCGTTGGTGCAGGCAAGCGATAAGGGTGTGATTTTGTATCGGCTGGCGATCGCTGGTTTGGCGCCAGCGTCGATCAAGAACCCGGTGATTTCGAAGTTGTTTCGCTGAGCAGCCCAGTGAAGTGCGGTAAAGCCATCGGGTTCAGCGGCATTGACGTCGGCGTGTCGAGCGAGCAGCGTTCGAACCGCGCGGGCATCCTGCTTTTTGACGGCGCTGATGAGGCGCAAGTCGGCGCCGACGGCTTGGGCGCAGACGGCGCTGGCGACCGAAATGAGCACCATTTGAGTGAAGCGATTCAAGGCAAACTCCCGCCGCGACCAGTATATATAATGGGCGTGGTTTTTGTGGACTGCTCTAACTATAGGAAAACTTGGGGGCTTAGACTGGCCGTCGGCGCGTTCGTGGCCGTATGCACAGCCCGGGCGCAAGCTCCCAAAGCAGTGACACCAACTCCGGCGGCGACATTCAATCGCTATTGCGTGACATGCCACAACGCGCGTATGAAAACGGGCGATTTTGTTTTGGACCCGGCGCAATTGAGCGACGTCGGCGGTCATGCCGAGACGTGGGAGAAGGTAGTGCGGAAGCTGCGCTCGGGGGCAATGCCACCGGCGGGCGCTCCCCGGCCTGATGGAACGGCGTATCAGTCGGCGGCTTCCTATTTAGAGGCGGCGCTCGACGGGGCGGCGGCACTGAAGCCGAACGCGGGCAGGCTGCCGCTGCTGCATCGACTGACGCGGACCGAATATCAGAATGCGATCCGGGATTTGTTGGCGATTGATGCGCTGCCGAGGGAGATGGACTATTCGCTGTTGTTGCCGGCCGACAATGCCAGCAGCGGATTCGACAACATTTCCGAGCTCCTCTTTATGCCGCCCGCGGTGATGGAGCGCTATTTGGACGCCGCGAGGAAGCTGAGTCGGCTCGCGGTGGGCGATCCGAAAGCGCCGATGATGGCAAGCACCTACCGGCTGTCTGCCGAACATTGGCAGGAGGCGCGCGTGGAGGAACTGCCCTATGGCACACGCGGCGGCATGGCGATTCGCAGTGAGATTCCGCTCGATGGCGAATATTTGCTGAAGGTGGATGTGGCCGGCGCCGGGCGCGAGCAGCATCAGCTGGAAATCACAGTGGATGGGGCGCATGTGGAATCGGCCATGGTCGGC
>Ga0153915_10007616_pt1 | contig 10228 bp, 12 predicted proteins | sample Opewatmetagenome_2_FD_107003 | JGI IMG/M metagenome (GOLD analysis project Ga0153915, IMG submission 107003) | Freshwater wetland microbial communities from Ohio, USA - Open water 3 Core 3 Depth 3 metaG | ecosystem: Environmental > Aquatic > Freshwater > Wetlands | place: USA: Ohio, Lake Erie... | reverse complement strand
TCCCGGAAGATCGAAGAGAACGGCGGCCCAACGGTGCCGGCGAAGCCGCCGAAAAATCTCGGGCACGGCCTGCTCCCCGACGAACACGGTCCCATCGGGGAGAACCAGGTGCATCGCCTGGAGGCAGGCGGCCTTCTCGATCAAGGGAAACCGCCGGGTCAGCTCTTTCGAATGGCAGGAGAGAAACTCGAACGCCTCCGGACGGGACCGGGATCGGACCCATTCTACCGCCTTCACGCAGACCGGGCACTCCCCGTCGTATATCAAGACTGCCGGACGCATAATCCCTCTGTAGCGCATCTCCCTCCAGGGAGACGCACACGCTCCCCCCCTTTGATGATAGCCCCGGCGGCGAGACTTTTTCCCGGGAACGCATCGTACGGTATTTTGCCGCATCGTAAGGAGAAAATTATGGAGGGTCGATCATGATGCGGATTCTGATGATGGCGCTGGCTTTCCTGGCCGTGGCGATGGCGGGCGCTTTCGTGGACGCGGAGCCTCCTCCGGAGTTCGGCTAGGCATTGGCCGCCGCGGACTGGTCGAAGATGGAAACGGTGACCGTGACCCTTTCCGAGTATTCGTTCTCTCCCTCGCCTCTTGCGTTCAAGGAGGGCATCCCGACCCGGCTGGTCATCAAGAATGCGGGAAAGGAGCACCACTACTTCGTATCCGAGCAATTTTTCAGGAATGTCGCCACCCGGAAAGTCCAGTCCTCCGACGGCGAAGTCAAGGCTCCCTTTTTCGCGGCCGTCGAGGTGTACGCGGGAAAAACGATGGAGTGGTTGCTGATCCCGATGAAGAAGGGGACGTTCGACCTGCTCTGTACCGTCAAGGGGCACGCGGAGCACGGGATGAAAGGGACGATCGAGGTCCGCTAGCAGATCCGGGGAAGCTGGTCCCCGACGGGATAGTCCACTGCGCGCATCCCGCCGACGACAGTCTTCATGATCACGCCCGGCGGGCCCTCCGCCACTTCGCCGATCACTGCGGCGTTTTTCCCATAACGGGTTTTCCGGAGGGCTTCGGCGATCGCTTCCGCCGCCCGGCCGTCGACGATCAGGAGCGCCTTCCCCTCGTTGGCCAGGTACAGGGGGTCGAATCCCAGGATCTCGCACATGCCGCGCACGCTTTCCGCCACGGGCAGCCGACCTTCGTCGAGGACGATCCGGACTCCCGAGGCTTCCGCCATCTCGTTCAGGGAGACGCCCACCCCGCCGCGGGTGGGGTCCCGCATGAACCGCACCTTTTCACCGAACGACGACAGAGCGCCGAGCAGCATGGAGGAGAGCGGCGCGACGTCCGAGAGGATCCGCGCGGACAGCTCCAGCAGGTTCCTGGCGATCAGCACCGCCGCCTGGTGGTCCCCCATCGTCCCGGTGAGGATCACGCGGTCCCCCGGGCGGACGTTTTCCGGGGCGGGGCGCCATCCGTCGCTTACGATCCCCACGCCCGCCGTGGTGATGAAGATCCCGTCGGCGTTCCCCTTCTCCACGACCTTGGTGTCCCCGCAGGCGACCATCACGTTCCCTTCCGCCGCAGCGGCCTTCATGGAATCGAGGATCGTCGTCAGCGTTTCCACCGGGAACCCTTCTTCGAGAATGAGAGAGCAGGAGATCGCGATGGGGCGGGCGCCGCAGACGGACAGGTCGTTCAGCGTCCCGCAGACCGCCAGCCGGCCGATGTCCCCGCCGGGGAAGACCGCGGGCGATACCACGTAACCGTCGGTGGTGAAGGCGATCTCGCCGTCGAGCCTGCCCAGGAGCCCCGAGTCGAACAGCGGCGCAAGCACCGGATTATCGAACCGCTTCACGATGACCTTCCGGATCAGGTCCCGGGTCCTCTTCCCGCCCTCCCCGTGGGAGAGAAGGATCTTGTCGCCCGGCATCTACTGCACTCCGTATTTGAAATAGGCGGCGCAGGTCCCCTCGCTCGACACCATGCAGGGACCGTACGGCTCTTCCGGGGTGCACGCCTTTCCGAAGAGGGGGCATTGGGGAGGGGAGATCTTCCCTTTCAGGACGTCGCCGCACCGGCAGGCGGTCCTTTCCTCCGCGGAAGGGATCTCGATGCCGAACTTCCTCTCCGCATCGAAGGCCGCGTAGTTTTCCGCGATCCGCAGCCCCGTGCCGGGCAGGACGCCGATCCCCCTCCATGCGGTGTCCGTCTCGCGGAAGACCTTCCCGATGACCTCGAGCGCCTTCGGGTTTCCGCCCTGCGTCGCCACGCGGGCGTACTCGTTCTCGACCGTCGCCGCCCCCCGCTTCTTCTGAAGGAGCAGCAGGTAGATACCGTAGAGGATGTCGAGCGGCTCGAAACCGGCCACCACGCAAGGGATCCCGAATTTTTCCGCGACAGGCAGGTAGGCGTCAGACCCGATGATCGCGCTCACGTGCGCGGGGCAGAGGAATCCCTCGATCCGCACCTCCGGGTCGGAGGCAAGGACCTCCATCGCCAGGGGGATGGTCCGGATCGAGGAGAGGACGGTGAAGTTGGCGATCCGCCCATCGGCCGCGGCCAGGATCGCTCCGGCGATCGAGGGGGCGGTCGTCTCGAACCCCACGCCGAGGAAGACGATCTCCTTTTCCGGATTTTTCGCGGCGATCTCCACGGCGTCCAAGGGGGAGTAGAGCACCCGCGCATCGATCCCCTTCGCCCGCTCTTTTTCCAGCGAAGACCGTTTGCCGGGGACCCTCAGCATGTCGCCGAAGGTGGCGAGGATCGTGCCCGGACGTTCCCCCAGGCCGATGGCGGCGTCGATGTAGCCGTCCGGCGTGACGCAGACGGGGCAGCCCGGGCCCGAGATGAGCGTGACGACGCCGGAAAGCAGGGACCGTATCCCCGCCCGCGCGATGCTGACGGTGTGGGTGCCGCAGACCTCCATCACCCTCATGGCCGGGCGGTCTCCCCAGGCCGCGCGGATCTTCCCGACGACCCCCCTTGCAAGCCGCGGGTCGCGGAACTCGTCAATGTACTTCAGTTGCATCCGAAATCTCCCGGAACAGGGCGAGCGTCTTCTCCGCCTCCTCGGGGGAGAGCTTCTCGATGGCGAAGCCGGCGTGAAGGATGACCCAGTCCCCGGCCGTAACCCGGTCGAGGAGCAGGACGGAGATCTCCCTCCGCGCCCCCCCCACTTCCACGGTTGCGGACGTCCCTTTCACTTCCACTACCCTGGCGGGCACTCCCAGGCACATCGTCTTATCCTCCCGCGATCACCTGTGCGGCGTAGTAGGCCTGCCCCAGCGAAATCCCCCCGTCGTTCGCCGGAACCTCCCGGTGGATCAGGACCTTGAGCTTTTTCCGCCGGAAGCCGGCGAGGAGCTTCTTCAACAGGTAAATATTCTGGAAGACGCCCCCCGACAGCAGCACGTGACCGGCTCCGTCCCCCTCCGCAAGCCTTGCCGAAACGTCGAGGACGAGCTCCGCCACCGTGTCGTGGAACTTCCGCGCGAGGACCGGGGGGGGGATCCCTGTTTTGACGTCGTCGACGAGCCCGGCGATCACGCCTTTCCAGTCTATCCCAAGACGTTCCCCGGTGTCGCGGATCCCGTATCGATACCCTCCCCTGTCCCTTCCTCGCTGGAGTCCGCCTTCCAGGAGCATGGCGGCCTGCCCCTCGTAACTGGCCTTCCGGCAGACACCGGCGAGCGCGGAGGCGGCGTCGAAGAGGCGCCCGCAGCTGGACGACGGGACGACGTTCACGTTCTTCGAGATCGCGTCGACCAGAAGGGCGATCCGGTCCGGATCGATTCCTTCGAAAAGGGAGGAGGCGATCTTCCCCGCTTCCGCCGGGCCGAACGTCGCGTGGAGGAAGCAGACCGCGGTTTTCCACGGCTCCCGGATGGCGGAGTCCCCACCCTGGAGCGGGAAATAATCGAGGGCCCCCGCGCGGCGCATTTCCATGCCGTCGATGGAGAAAAACTCTCCGCCCCAGATCGCGCCGTCCTCCCCGAACCCCGTGCCGTCGAAGGAGACCCCGACGGCCTTTCCGGAGAACCCGGACTCCGCCAGCAACGCGAAGAGGTGCGCCTTGTGATGCTGAAGGGAGAAGACCCGGCCGGCCTCCACCGCATCGGCGAAGGAAGTCGTGAAATAGGCGGGGTGCAGGTCCCGGCAGACCGCCGCAAGCTTCGCATCGAGGAACTCCCGGAAGAACCCGAAGGTCTTCGCGTAAAACTCCCGTACGGATGGCTGGTCCAGGTCCCCCAGGTGCTGGGAGAGGTAGGCGAATCCCTCCTTGAGGATGCAGAAGGTGCTTTTGATCTCCCCGCCCAGGCCCGCCACATCCGGTTTCTTGACACCGGGGACGTTCTTGATCGTCAAGTAACCCGGCGCGATCTTGCGGTTCCTTGATTTTTCAAGAACGTCCCCGGACGTAAGCAACACGGGGGCCGGGACGAAGCCACGAGCCCGACGGATGGGATAGATCTTCCCGCCGACGCGCCGTACCACCGAGTCGTCGCTGCGCTGGACGATCTCCCGGTTGTGCAGCAAAAAACGGTCGGCGATGCCGGACAGGCGCCCAAGGGCCTCCTCGTTCCCCGTGGCGATCGGTTCATCGGTCATGTTCCCGCTGGTCATCACAAGGGGCCGATGCATCCGCGCAAGGAGCAGGCGGTGCAAGGGAGTATACGGGAGGAAGAGCCCGACGTTGCGCAGTCCCGGCGCCACCGACGGACAGAGCGGCGACCCGCGTAACCGTTCCAGCAGCAGGACGGGCGCGGAAGGAGAAGAGAGGATCGCTTCATCCGCCTTCTCGATGCGTGCAAGGGCACGCGCGGCCTCGATGCTTTCGACCATCACCGCGAACGGCTTCTCCTCGCGGAGTTTCCGCTCCCGGAGCGTCCGGACCGCATGGTCGTTCGTGGCATCCGCCGCCAGGTGGAAACCGCCCAGCCCCCGGATGGCGACGATCTCCCCGGAAAGAAGGGCGTCGGAGACGCAGCCGATCGGGTCGTCCGTCGCGAAGTCGACGCCGTCCGCCGCCCGCACGGAGAGCGCAGGGCCGCACGCGGGGCAGGCGTTGGGCTCCGCGTGGAACCGCCGGTCGGCAGGGTCCTCATATTCCCGCCGGCACCGCAGGCAGAGGGGGAAGGCGGACATCGAGGTATTCTCCCGGTCGTAGGGGAGCCTGCCGACGATCGTGAACCTCGGTCCGCAGTTCGTGCAGTTGATGAACGGATAGGCGTGCCGCCGGTCCTTCGAGTCGAAGAGCTCGCGAAGGCAGGCGGGGCAGAGCGCAATGTCGGGCGGGATCGTCGAGAGGGCGATTCCGGCCTGCTCGCTCTTCTCGATGGTGAAGCGGGAAAACCCTGCCGGCTCTACCCGCTTTTCCGCGACTCGTGCAACCTTTGCGGCGGGAGGGAGTTCCTCCCGGAACAAGTCGCGGAACCGCCGGATCGCTTCCGGTTCCCCTTCGAGATGGATCGCCACGCTTCCGGGGGTGTTGACCACATAGCCGCGCAAGCCGCTTTGAACGGCGATCCGGTAGACGAACGGGCGGAACCCCACCCCCTGGACCACGCCCCGGATCTGAAGACGAACCGCGGTGGTCGACATCACGCCCCCCGGGGGGACATTCCTATATCAGGTTTCATGTTGTGGAGTGTCCCCCCCAGCGGCGAACTTCTCGATCTCCGCGCTGACCTTGCCGAGGATCTCCTCGAACCTGGCCGCGAGCGGGTCGGAGAGGCCGATCCGGTACGTGTCGATGTCCGCCGGGACGACGCCCAGGATCATCATCACGGGAAGGGTCCCACGAAGCCGCATGAGGTCGATGGTGTCGGTCAGGTTCAGGTCGTGCAGCGAATACCGGGCGTCCTCATTGCGCTTGAGGTCTTCGGGGAAGAGCTTGAGCACCGTGCCGGGGGGGAAGGGGGCCGCCACCGTGTCCAGGAGGACCACCCTCTCCTGATCCTCGATGAGGTTCAGGAGGGCGCCTCCCGCCACCCCGCCGTCCACGAAGTCGACCTCCGGAAGGGAGCCCCGTTTGGCAAGTTCGTTGGCGAGATGAACGCCTACGCCCTCGTCCGAAAGAAGGATGTTCCCGACTCCGATGACGCGCATCCTGGCCCCCTCCGGGTCCGCCGTGATGTTCCCAGTGTACCAGAAGCCCCGACGCAGCCGCTTCTTCAAGGGAGGCGCTGCGATCGCACCGCAATCCCATGGAGGACGACGTAGTGTATAATTTTTCTCGCCCTTTCGGCGTGGGAGCGCGGAGGGGGGCACGTCGGGAAGGAGCCCGCGCACGATCGTGAAAGTGGACATCGAAAGGCGGATCCAGCAGTCGGCGGAAGATTCCGCGCGGAAGATCCGCGATCGGCTCGCCGCCCGGAAGGTATTCGCCGTGAACCTCATCTCCTCTCCCGGGTCGGGGAAGACCACCCTGATCGAAGCGGCGATCGACGCGCTGCACGGGAAGAAGCGGGTAGCGGTGATCGAGGGGGACATTGAGACCGACATCGATGCCGCGCGGATCCGAAAGCACGGCGTCCAGGCCCACCAGATCAATACCCGGTCCTCCTGCCACATCCAGCCGTTTCTCCTGCTTTCGGCACTCGACCACATCGACCTTCGCGCGACGGACCTCCTCTTCGTGGAAAACGTGGGAAACCTCGTGTGCCCCGCGGAAGTGCCGCTCGGGGAGGATTTGCGCATCGTCGCGTTGAGCGTGACCGAGGGGGATGAGAAGCCGCTGAAGTACCCCCTTGCCTTCAGGACCTCCGGCATGCTGGTCATCACGAAGACCGACCTTCTCCCGCATGTGAAGTTCGATCCGGAACGGGTGAAGACCGCCGCCCGGGCGGTCCACCCCGACATCGAGATCTTCGAGGCCTCCGCGGTGACGGGATCCGGGCTTCCCGCTTTTCTTGGCCGGATCGAGGCGCTCTGCGACCGGAAAAACGGGTAGCCCATTGCACGAGCTCGGGATTGCAACGGATCTCCTGGACATCGCGCTTGCCGAGGCGAAAAAACACGGGGGGCGGCGGATCCTCGCCGTGAATCTCCGGATAGGGGTACTCCGGGGGATCGTCCCGGAGCACCTGCTCTTCCTGTTCGGGCACGTCTCGAAGGGGACGATCGCCGAGGACGCGCGTCTTGAAGTCGAGGAGGAACCGATCCGGATCGAGTGCGGGTCGTGCGGACCTTCCGAGGCAAGGGAATTTGTCCTCGAGTGCCCCTCCTGCGGAAGGCCTTGCGGAGGGGTCGGGGGGGGAGATTCCCTCCGGATCACCTCCATCGACATCGACACGGATTAAGGGCCTGGTCTTTTCTCCGCCCTTTTCTTGAACCGTTTCATCCGGAAGACGTCCTCCCGCTCGCGCTCCTCGAGCGCGAGGCGGATGCCGCGGATCCGCTGCCCCAACTGGGGAAGGACCACCTCGGTGAAGGCGTTCACCCTGCGGGTCGCCGTGTTGATCTCGGCGCCGATTTTCTTGAGCCGCGTCTCGACCGACACGACCCGGAGCACGACTTCCAGCGCCTTTTCGAACTCCCGGGAGGCGGCGATGGTGGCGCTCGAAACGCCGGAGAAGGCGAACCCCCGCGCGTCGGCGGACCGCACGACGCCCTGCCACCGGATGTCCTGGAACCGCACGCCCCACACGACCTTCTCCTCCAGCCACAAGGAGATGTCACGCCGCGCGGCGAAGGCGGCGGACTCGACGTCGGCGCGCCCCTGCATCCCCAGGGATACGGCCAGGGCATGCATGGCCCCCTGGAGGGTCTCGGTGAACAGGTCGCGGGTTGCGACGGCCTGCTCCATGGCGCCGAAGAGCTCCCGGACCAGGGCCTCCCGCTTGCTCCGGAGAAGCGAAAGGCCTTCCCGGGCCCCCTTCTCCTGCGCTTTGAGGATCAGGAGGTTCGTCCGCGTGGGGCTCAGCGGCTCGAACGGCATGGGATTCCTCCTACCGCTTTTTCCCTACTCCTTGTAATGCTTCAGGACGTGGTCCACACGGATCCTGGTCAGCTGGTCCTTCGGCAGGAGGCTTAACAGCTTCCACCCCGCCTCCAGCGTCTCCTCCATGCTCCGGCCCCCCGGCCCCTGGCCGACGAACTCCCGCTCGAAGGCGTCGGCGAAGCGTCGTAGCCTCCGGTCCGACTCCAGGAGCCCCTCCTCCCCGACGATGGCCTCGAGCCGCCGCAGGTCCCTTCCTTGGGCGTAGCAGGCATAGAGCTGGTCCGCGAGGCCCCGGTGGTCCTCCCGGGTTTTTCCGGACCCGATCCCGAGGTTCATCAACCGCGAAAGGCTGGGGAGGACGTCGATGGGGGGGTAGATCCCTTTGCGGTGAAGTTCCCGGGACAGGACGATCTGGCCTTCCGTGATGTACCCGGTCAGGTCGGGGATCGGGTGGGTGATGTCGTCGTCCGGCATGGTCAGGATGGGAAGCTGGGTCACGGAGCCCGGCCTCCCCTTGATGCGCCCGGCCCGTTCGTAGATCGTGGCCAGGTCGGTGTACATGTATCCCGGATAGCTCCTTCGGCCGGGGATCTCCTCCCGGGCCGTGGCCACTTCCCTCAACGCGTCGCAGTAGCTGGTCATATCCGTGAGGAGGACCAAAACGTCGTAGCCGAGGGTGAAGGCAAGGTATTCAGCCGCCGTCAGGGCGAAGCGCGGGGTGAGCAGCCGCTCGATCGTGGGGTCGTCGGCGAGGTTCAGGTACACCACGGTGTGCTCCCGGGCGCCCCCCTGCTCGAACTCCTCCAGGAAAGAGGCGGCCTCCCGGTAGGTGATACCCAGGGCAGCGAAGACGACTGCGAACTTCCCGCCGGGTGAGGATCCCTCCGGCTCTCCACCTCCGGCCCCCGCGTGTCGAAGGATCTGGCCGGCGATCTCCCTCGCGGGCAGCCCCGCGCCGGAGAAGATGGGGAGCTTCTGCCCGCGGACGAGGGTGTTCAATCCGTCGATCGCCGAGATGCCCGTCCGGATGAAGTGGGAGGGCTTGTCCCGCGCCACCGGGTTGATCGGCGTGCCCATGATGCTTTCCCAGGTCTCCGGCAACACCGCCGGCAGTCCGTCGACGGGGTCGCCCGCGCCGTTGAAGCGGCGCCCCAGGATGTCCGGGGAAAGCGGGATCCGGGGGGGGGAACCGGTAAAGCGGACCCGGGTCGACCGGACGCCGATGCCGGTCGATTCCTCCAGGATCTGGATCACGGTGTGCCGGTCCGAAAACTCGATCACCTGTCCCCGGCGGGCGGTTCCTTCCGGCAGTAGGACTTCGACCATCTCCCCCATGGAGACCCTGCGAACCCCCTCCACGAACAGCAGGGGCCCCGCGACGGAGTGCACGGTCCGGTATTCCCGCGTGACGAGGTCTATGGGCTCTCCCTCCCTTCCTTTTCGATCCTGGCGATCAGCGCTCCGGCCGCCTCGCGGAACCCCTCCGCGGGGAACTCCTTCATTCTTCCCAGCTCCTCCCGGAAGGGGAGGGCGAGGACCTTTTCGACGGGGACCCCTTTCCCGAGCAGGTCCTTGCAGAGGGAATGGAACGAAAGAATCGCCTTGAGCATGAAGTACGCCTTCTCGGGGGGACAGGATGCGTCGTTCTCGGAGAAAACGCTTTGCCGCAGGAAATCCTCGCGGAGCATCCCGCTGACCGTCAGCACGATCCGCTCCTGGTCCTGGAGGGACTCGATCCCCACCAGCTGGACGATCTCCCGGAGCTCCTCCTCCCGCTGAAGGAGCCCCATCATCTCATGACGGAGATCGGGCCAGTCGGGCGCCACGTGCTTCTTGAACCAGTCGTCGACCGCCCCGACGTAGAGAGAATAGCTTTTCTTCCAGTCGACCGCGGGGAAGTGCCTGCGGTGCGCCAGGTCGGGGTCCAGCGCCCAGAGAACCCCCGCGATCCTCTGGGAGCTCTGCGTGACGGGCTCCGAGAAGTCCCCCCCGGGGGGAGAGACCGCCGACACGATGGTGACCGTCCCCTCCCGTTCCCCCTCTCCCAGGCAGACCACCCTTCCGCCCCGCTCGTAGAATCCGGCCAGACGGGTGGCCAGGTACGTCGGGTATCCCTCCTCCCCGGGCATCTCCTCCAGGCGCGAGGAGATCTCCCGGAGCGCTTCCGCCCACCGCGAGATGGAGTCGGCCATCAGGGCGACCCGGTATCCCATGTCCCGGTAATACTCCGCGATGGTGATCCCCGTGTAGATCGACGCCTCCCTGGCCGCCACCGGCATGTTCGAGGTGTTCACGACGAGGACGGTCCTCTCCATGAGGGGCCTCCCCGTG
>Ga0153915_10007614_pt1 | contig 10228 bp, 8 predicted proteins | sample Opewatmetagenome_2_FD_107003 | JGI IMG/M metagenome (GOLD analysis project Ga0153915, IMG submission 107003) | Freshwater wetland microbial communities from Ohio, USA - Open water 3 Core 3 Depth 3 metaG | ecosystem: Environmental > Aquatic > Freshwater > Wetlands | place: USA: Ohio, Lake Erie... | reverse complement strand
CCAGTGCCTTTACAGCTCGGGCAATCTCCAGTTCCTTTGCATTGGTCGCAATTACCATCTGCATGGTTTAAGCTGCATCTGCGCATTTTTTCTCCTTTCTAAAAGAACTATTCTTCTCTTTTCGTCAGAACTAAAGAAATCTCCATTTCTTGGCCATCTCTTAATATCTTTAAAATAACTTCGTCGCCAGGATTATATTTCAATATAATTTCAGATAAAGAATTGTCTACTGTGATTTTTTCTCCTCCAAGCTCCAAAACAATATCTCCCTCTTTAATACCTGCTTTTTCTGCTGGAGAATCGGGCCACACAGCAGGCCCTTGGTCTCCCCCATCTACAACCAAAGCGCCGTAATCTACGGAAAGGCCCTTTTCCTCTTTAACCTGCTCATTGATTAAAACATACCTTACCCCGATGAAAGGATATATAATTTCGCCAGTTTCTTTTACTTGCTCAATAGCTCTTTTAACTTTGTTTATAGGAAGAGCAAAGCCAATGCTCTGGGCCCCGGAAGCAACGGCCGTATTAATCCCAATAACTTCTCCTTTAAGATTCAATAAAGGTCCCCCGGAATTTCCTTTGTTAATGGCCGCATCTGTTTGAATGACGTTTTCCAGCGTTTCAACAAACCCGCCTGCAGAATCAGAGGCTGTAATTCTTCTGCCCAGCCCGGAAATAACTCCAGAAGAAACCGTATTCCTGAACTCTCCTAAGGCATTGCCAATAGCTATTACGGTTTGGCCTATTTCCAGTTTTTCCGAATCTCCCAGCCTTACTATTGGGAATTTCTCTACTGAATAATTACCCTGGTCATCAACCTGTTGGGTTTGTTCAATCTTTAAAATAGCCAAATCCTGGACAGGATCTTTGGCTAAAATTTTGGCCTCAAACTTTCTGCCGGAATTGGTAAAAACAGTGTAATCTGCGTCTTCTTCTAAAACAACGTGCTTATTGGTCACAACCAATCCGTCTTCTGAGATTATAAAACCGGTGCCTCCGCCGATTTCTTTTTTCTCGGTGCCGCTTTCCCTATATTTGGGCAGAAGAAAGCCAAAGAAATCCCTTTCATAATACTGCTCCACAATTGGCACATCTTTGGTGACAACAATACTGACCACTGCGGGAGAAACTTCCTTCACCGCAGAAACAATTTTCTGCTCCTCTATTGTTTGAGGCTCATAATCAGAACCTCCCACTCTTTCCAGGTTCAGCTCTTGAGTTTGGATATTCATCCTTTCTGAATATGACTTAATCTGATAATAAAAGAAAACTGAAGACAAAGAACCTGCTAAAAACCCGAAAAACACAGATATTAAAATTACTGCTGAAACTTTTTTAAAATTGCCCTTTCTTTTTTTTAAGAGCCTTTCTTTAATATTTAGTTCTGGCAAATCATACAATTGCATACAGTTATATTATAACTATTTTTTTTTGTTTTTCAAATGGTTAAAGGTGTATTTGAACAAATCTTTTCTAACTGGGCCAATTAAAATCATGTGACCTTCGCATAAAAGATATTTGACTCCGGTTTTTAGCCAGCCCTCTTCTCTAAAACGCCTATCAGAAACATAAATTGGAGACGATTTAATAATTCCGTATTTGCCTAATTTTTTAGCGCGTCTGGCTAAATCATGGTCTTCCGCTAAAAAAACTTCTTCATCAAATCCACCAAGCTTCAAAAAAAGCTTTTTATCAACCAAAATGCCCATTGCCGCATGGGGTAAAATCTTTCCTATTAAAAAAAGTGGGAGGTTGTAAAAAAAAGTGAACAAAAACTTGGGCGTTTTCTTTTTTCCAGACGGTAGAAGAAAAAAAGTAGCTATTTTAAGCTTTTTTTTCTTAAACTCTTTAAGAACTTTTTTTAAACTTTTGTTTTTTAAAACGACATCTGCGTCTAAAAATAAAAGAGGGCTGCCCTTGGCAGTTTTAGCTCCCGCGTTTCTGCCTTTGGCCGGAGTGCCGCCTTTTACTATTTTGCAGCCGAATTTTTTAGCGATAATCCGGGTTTTATCTCTAGAGCCGGCGTCAGCAATAATAATTTCGTAATCATTAAATTCCTGATTTTTAATTGACTCTAGAAGATTGGGTAAATAATCCTCTTCGTTTAAGGTTGGAATTATAATACTTAGCATATTGACAAGGTCTTTTGTTTTTTATAATATAAAAGTAGAATTATTATTAGCTCTTTTTATATAAGAGTGATGCCATTATCAGCTTTTCATCACCCTCCTCCGAAGCCAGATTCTGTTGTCATTAGAATCTGGCTTTTTTCTTTTATTGAAAGAGTTTTTTGGCTTCTTCCCAGAATTCCGGCCTGTTGTTTTTCGTTTTCATCCAGTACCACCATTCAGCTCCCCACAAATAAAACCTTTTAATATTGGTGTTTTTAGCAAAAGCAATATTTCTCTTTAAATCTTGCAGGGTCATTATTTTATCCTGTTCTTCCAATGGAAGTTTATAATTCAGCACCTTGCCCCAGGGCTCTGCTTGCAATTCCACACACATTACATCTTTTTTAAACAGCGCCTTTATCAAATTAGCTTTTCTGCTGTAAAATGTTGCTGGAAAAGGATAGTTAATATGGCGGTTTATCTCTTCAAACCAAGCTTTTTTATACATAGTCATCCCGAGAACGTCTCCATAAGAAGCAGCTCTCAGCCAAAGAGAAAATTCCCCAGAGTCGGAAATTATAACAGGTTTTGAAGAATCAATCGATTTAACCAGTTCTATTTCTTTCTTCAAAAAACCCGGGTCTTTCCAAGCGCATTTGCCAAAAGGAAAAAACGGCTCGTTCTCCACCTGCCAATATTCTACAACTTTTGAATCTTTGTATTTTGAAACAATTTTTTCCAAAAGGGCCAGTATTTTTTTCTGTTGTTCTTCTTTGCTGAACTCTTTAGCCCAGTTAGGAATATGGCATTCAGGCCAACCCGGGGTTTTTCTACCGATTACCAAAATAACTTTTACTCCTCTTTTTTCTGCTTCTTGAAGCTGAAAGTCCAAATCATCAAAATAATATTCCCCTTCATTGCCCTCTACAAAATCCCAATGAACGGCTATTTTAATTTTTTTAGCCCCCAAATCATCAAGAATGGCCAGATAAACATCCTGCCATTTAAATCCGAATTCCTCTGCTCTTTTCTGGGAAAAATTGACCCCCCAAACAATATCTTTTGAGGGTTTGGGAAATCCAACAAAAAAATAGCCGATGATTATCGCTGATAAAATTATTAATACGGCTATTATCATTTTAAATATCATTTAATATATTATAATCTAAAAAGTTAAAACAGCCAACCCTGTTCCTATCAAAACAATGGCAATAATTTTTTGCAGAACCACTTTTTTAGAAATTCTTTCTTTTAATATCTCAGGAGACTTCAAAGAAATCAACAATGTCAGAATAAAAAGAAAAACATATTGAATACCCTGTACGGCTGAAATAAAAGAAATATAAAAGCTCTCCACCAAAGCAATTGCCCAATTCTGCAAAACAACCGCCAAACCACCGGACAGCTGGACTAAAATAAAAATAGTCCCTGTTTTTTTGGTAAAAGAGGGCTTTAAAGAAAAAACTTCCTGCCTCACCTCTTTTGAAAAAAGCAAAAACAAAGTAACTAAAAACGCCCCAATCCTGACTAAAATAAACCCGGTCCAAAAAGGAACATCAAAATAAATAACTTTAGAAAGCACAAAATATAAAGACAGAAAAAAAGCGCAAACACCTGCAAGAATCAGGCCCTTAAAAGAAAAATTAAAAGATTTCTCTAAAGAAATAACAATGCTTCCTAAAATCAGCAAACAAAAAGATAAAAATTTCTGCCAAGAAAAAAATTCCTGCTGGTTTAGTATGAAAAACCCGATAATAAAAGTGAAAATCGGCAAGAATCCCCCAAGGGCCGGTATAATTCTGGAAACTTCAAATTTTTTTAAACCATAATAAAGAAATATCAGAGATAAAACAAATATCAAGCCGGTAAAAAAAGACAAAACTATAACAGAAAGGCTTGGCAAAGAAAAATCCACAAAAGGCAAAATCAAAACAACGATGATTCCTAAAATGCCGACATAAAAAGCATAGACTTTAGGTTTCGGGGGTCCTATTAAAAGATGCCTGTCTCCCAAAGACGCTAAAGAAAAAAAGAAATAAGATAAAATGGCAATTGATAACCACAACATAATTATTTTCTAAAGACGATTTCCTCGATATTATATGTTCCCATACTTTCAACTTCAATATACCCGTCCAGAGCGGCTTCGGCAAAACGACCGCTGTTTAAATAATCGTAAATCCACTGGGAAGCATATTTTGGGTCTTCTTGCATAATTCCTGCTCCTAAGCTCAAAAGCCATCTTTTGTTAAAATCTTCCTGAGAGCCGATAGAGGGGGCTATAATAATAGGAAGTCCGAGCCCGGAATAAAAAGAGAGCTCAGATGGCTTGGTCCACAAAACATCTGTTTCTCTTATTTTTTGGGAAAATTGAGCAAAGTAATTATAAATATCTTTTTCAAAAATTATCTCTATATTATCTTCTAAATTATCTTTTAGACCCAAACGATCCAAAATATTTAAAAAATAATCTTTTACCTCCTCTTTAATACCGACTCCTAAAAATATTCTTAATTTCTTATTTTTAATTTTTGGCTTTAGGCTTTTTAGATATTTTGCCACTATTTCTGTTTGAGCTCCCGCCCCTCCTATGGAAAACAAAATGGTAAAAACATGGCCGGCTTTTCCAGGAAGAGTGCCTATATATTTTTGAATCAAGGGCTTATAATTTTTGTAAAATACTCCTTCTGGGTCCAAGTTCAAAAGCCTATCGGCCAAATCCTTTTTTAAAATATTTTCCTTTTTTGTCCCGATATTTTCTAAAGGCAAAGGATAGCCTGTCAAAAATATGTTTTTAGGGTTTACCCCGTAAAGCTGCAGTCTATTAGCGGTCCAGGAATTGGAAGCCAAATATTTTATCCTGCTTTTTTTTGGATTTAAAGAAGCCCAAGCTCTGGAAATATCGGCATCGCAGATAATGCAATAAATGTCTTCTGGATACTTAAAATACTCTGCCATAAAGGCCGGGATGAAAAAGGTGGTGATAAGAGGAAGTTTTTCTTTCTTTAATTTATAGATAAAGTGCTCGCCCCATCCCCTTTCAATCAAAGAAAAAACCTGTTTTAAGCTGAGATTGGGTTTAGACAAATCTCTTTTGGGATAATAAACAGGAATTTCTTGAAATTTATTATAAAAAGAAAAAACCGCTTCTCCGATAAGAGGAATTCTTTTGAAACGAGAAACAAATTCGTAAAAACGGCGCGATGACTCCCAAAAATTTTGATCTTTCTCAAGAATCCCTTCGTAATCATTGGCGTTAATAACTTTTCCCTGGGGAGCTAAATGTTTTAAAGGGTAGGCTGTTCTTTGGTGGCCGTAGCCCATGTTGACTGACACTACCCAGGCTTTTTTATTTTTATTAACCATAATTTTATTATACCTTAAAAATCCAATTAATAAAAATTCTAAAACTTCCTTAAAAAATACGGAAAAGATTTTTGTTTTTTATAAAAATAATGGCAAATAAAAATCAATAATCCGTAATAGAAAAGCAGCCACAGCCAAGAAATTGGTTTGAGATTTTGGACAGACCAAGGACCAGAAAAAACCTCAACCACTTTTATAACATAATTCAATAAAAACCATACGGGCCAGGATAATATTTGCTCCAAGGCCAGCCAGAAGATTCCACTTATAGAAAAAATGAGTCCTAAAATCATAATAGGAATTATAACTGGCAGTACCAAAATATTGGTAAGTAAACCAACCAAAGAAATCCGGCCAAAACTGTAAATAAGAATAGGGGCGGTAAAAATGTATGCCGAAAATGTTGATACTATGGTCTCAAATTTTAAATATTTGCTTAAAATAGGGTTTAAATAAACAATTCCTAGGGTTGCCAAAAAAGAAAGCTGAAAGCCAACATCATAAATTAAGTATAAGGGGTTGACTGTAATCATCACCAGCCCTGCTATAATAATCAATCTTAAACTTTCCGATTTTCTTCCGAATAAGGGAGCTATCAAAGATAAAGACCCCATTATCCCTGCTCTAATTGAACTGGCTTGTAAGCCCGTAAATAAAATGTAGACAAAGATAAATATTAAACAAAAGATAATCGCCTGTCTTTTCCATAACCCTAAAAATAAAAGCAAGGGCATAAGAAAAGAAACAAATAGAATAATATTCATTCCCGATATTACCACTATATGGCTTATCCCTGCCCTATTAAATTTTTCTTTAAAATCATTTGTTATTCTGTTTTTATCACCCAATATTAAGGCTCCGAGAATATCTGCTTGAGGCGGAGGCATTGAAGAATAAATATTTTCTCTCAATTTATCTTTAAGCTCTAATAGGGGCGAGGCCCGCCCTCGTCTTTCTAGCTCTATTTGGGGAAAATACATTACGGCTAGAATTTCTTTTGTTTTTAAGTATTCTTTGTAGTCAAAATCCTCAAAAGGGGCAGGCTCTTGGAGCTTGCCTTTAATTTTAATCTCGTCCCTATATTTATACTCTGGATAACGGTTTACGGTAACTAAAATCTTTACTTGGCTTTGGCTTGAAGCTTGGCTAGAAGCTTGGCTTTCCCTAGAAAGCCGAGCTTCTATCGTCAACTTAGTATTTGTATTTCTTACATCCGGCTCCTCGATAACTCTGCCGGTTAGAAAAACATCCTGGCCAAGATATTCTTTTATTTTTAATTCCTGGCCTTTAATTCTTGATTCTGCAGCATAATATCTAAAAACAATCAAAACAACTAAAATCAAACAAATTCCCCAAAAAATTATCTTTGATCTAGCCATAAATTATGCTGGAAAAGTAGGCTAATCCTACTTTTTTAAGCCTACTTTTTCCACACTTGCTTTTTTTATTTAAATATTATAAGATAAAATTAGTTTCTTTCACCATTCTCTTTAACCTTTTTAGGAGACCTAATCATGTTAAAGAGAAAACTATTGGCGGCGATGCACGTTACCCACTATTATTAGCCCGCGAAGAAGAAGGGGCCGTTGGGAACGTCGTAACGCCAAGCCAAACAAACAGGCCGAGTTCAAAATGAACTCGGCCCATTTTTATCTTATTTCGCATGTCTTGAAAAACGGAGAAATTACTTTTTTAATACCTATTAGATATTTTTCCGAATAGGGTTTTATTTTTTCAAAAGAAGGGTCTAATGTCTTTTCCGGCTTAAAGTTTTGCAAATAATAATTATCCGCTCCGGATATCCATTTAGCAATTTCTAAAATATCTTCTTTTTTAAGAATAGTCGGAACAACAGTTGTTCTGAACTCGTAATTTATTTTATCTTGTTTTAAAATATCAATGCTTTTTTCTATATCTTCTACTTTCAAAAAAAGCTCTTTATATCTTTCTTTTGGGAGTTTTACATCCATTGCCACATAATCAATAAGATTTTTATCTATTAAGTTTTTGAGCATTTTGGGGTTAGAGCCGTTCGTGTCAAGTTTTACTGAATAATCCATACTTTTTATCTTTTTGATAAAACCTTCCAGCTCTTTTTGAAGGGTTGGCTCTCCTCCGCAGATAACTACTCCTTCTATTAAATCTTTTTTTTCTTTTAAAAAATCAAAGAGTTCTTTCTCTTTTATTTCGGGCCGATTTTTTATCTTTTCTGGCAGAACCAGTTCTGAAGAGTAGCACCAGGGACAAAGAAAATTACAAGAAGACAAAAAAACCGTGGCAGCTAATTTGCCCGGATAATCTATAAGAGTAAGTTTTTGCAACCCTTTAATAATCATTTTATTTTTCCAAAGCTGCGCTCTTTAACTTAAACTCCTTCCTCTCTTTAAACTCCTGCTTTTTGCCTGTATGCCACTGGCTTACCGGTCTAATATAGCCGACGATTCTGGAATAAACCTCGCAGGGCTGTTTAATTGTGCATTTGGGGCATTCAAAATGCTCTCCTGACAAATAACCATGGCTGGGACAGATAGAAAAGGTTGGAGTGAGAGTAATGTATGGCAAACTGAATTTTTCAAAAATCTTCTTTACCAGCATTTTAGCCAAATTCGGATCTTGGATTCTCTCTCCTAAAAATATGTGCAAAACCGTGCCTCCGGTATATTTGCACTGCAAATCATTCTGTAGTTTTAAAGCGTCAAAAACATCATCCGTATAATTAACCGGAAGCTGAGAAGAGTTGGTGTAATAAGGAGCTTCTTTCGTCCCAGCAGTAATAATATCAGGATATTTTTCTCTATCTGATTTTGCCTGCCTATAGCTCGTGCCTTCTCCGGGAGTGGCTTCCAAATTATATAAATGGCCGGTTTCTTTTTGATATTCAATCAACCTTTCTCTCATAAAATCAAGAATCTCTGCTGCAAATTTTCTTCCCCTTTTTGACCCGACATCTTCTCCTATAAAATTCAGCAAAGCTTCGTTTATGCCGATTAACCCGATAGTTGAAAAGTGATTTCCGAAATAAGAGCCTCTTATTTTTTTAACCGAATCAAGGTAATACTTAGAATAAGGATAAAGCCCTTTTTCCGCAAAATTATCCAAGGCTTTTCTTTTTATTTCCAAGCTTTCTTCCGCCAAATCCATCAAATGGGTCAACCTGTCAAAAAATTCCTTTTTGGTTTTAGACAAATAACCGATCCTCGGCAAGTTGATCGTGACAACTCCGATACTGCCAGTAAGTGGCTGAGAGCCAAAAAGTCCTCCTCCTCTCATATACAGCTCTTTATTATTCAGTCTCAAGCGGCAACACATTGAACGAAAATCCTCTGGCTTCATGTCAGAATGAATAAAATTGGAAAAATAGTTGATTCCGTATTTGGCAGTTGCCTCCCACAGTCCGTCTAAAGCCGGGTTGTCCCATTCAAAATCTTTACCAATGGAAACCGTTGGAATGGGAAAAGTAAAGGGTCTTCCTTTTGCGTCTCCTTCCATTATGCCTTCGTAAAAAGCCTTAACGAGCATATTCATTTCTTCTTGGAACTCTCCATACGTTTCTTTCTGGGGCTTGCCACCTATAATTACCGGCTGTTTAGCTAAAAAAGAAGGGGGGTTAATATCTAAAGAAATATTCAAAAAAGGAGTTTGGAAACCCACTCTAGTAGGAACCATACAATTATACAAAAATTCCTGCATTGCTTGTTTAACTTGAGGATAGCTGAAACCGTCGTAGCGAATAAAAGGAGCAATTAAAGTGTCAAAATTAGAAACAGCTTGAGCACCTGCCGATTCACCCTGAAGTGTATAAAAAAAGTTAACTAACTGGCCCAACGCTGTTCTTAGGTGTTTGGGAGGCCGGCATTCTAATTTCCCAGGCACTCCGCCAAAACCTCTTTTCAACAAATCATAAAGATCCCAGCCGCAGCAATAGGTGCTGATACTATCTAAATTATGGATGTGCATGTCTTCTTCAGAAGCAGCATCTCTTATCTCTTTAGGATAAATCTTGTTAAGCCAGTACTTTTTTGAAATATTGGCAATTGCATACTGGTTTAATCCCTGCAAAGAAAATGTCATATTGGCATTTTCGTAAACCTGCCAGTCCAGCTCTTGAATATATTTATCCATTTTATCTGAAGATTCGTCTGTGACAGCAACTGCTTCTCTTATTCTTCTTCTTTGCTCTCTGTAAAGAATATAAGCCCTGGCCGTATCAACCAAATCCTCTAAAATGAGAACTTCTTCAACTATGTCTTGAATCTGTTCAACAGTGGGAATTTCTGATTTTTTAAATCGTCTGTTCAAAATTCTTACAACTTTTTCTGAAACTTTTCTGGATTTTACTCCATCGCCCTGGCCAGTGGCCGTAATAGCCTTAAAAACAGCGTCAGTAATCTTTTGCTGGTCAAAATCTACGATTTCTCCTGTCCTTTTCTTGATTTTTTTAATCTTGTTCTCCATAATTTGAGAGAAAAAAAATACTGCGTTTTTTCCTCGGAGTATTTTTTATTAGTGTAAAATTAATTAATCAAATTATTTCATTTTACCCCACTAAAAAAGGGGGTCAAGCCCTCAAAATCTGTGGATAACTCTTGTTTTTAAAACCCGGGCGGTTTTTTATTTAATATTCTAGCTTAACTCCTAATTTTTCTGCCAATTGATGCAGCCATTTTTCATGACGATCTACTTTATGCGACAAAGCAACCATTTCTTGAAAATAAGCGTCTGCTTTTTGAGCATAGGCGTCAACAGAAGTT
>Ga0153915_10007613_pt1 | contig 10229 bp, 5 predicted proteins | sample Opewatmetagenome_2_FD_107003 | JGI IMG/M metagenome (GOLD analysis project Ga0153915, IMG submission 107003) | Freshwater wetland microbial communities from Ohio, USA - Open water 3 Core 3 Depth 3 metaG | ecosystem: Environmental > Aquatic > Freshwater > Wetlands | place: USA: Ohio, Lake Erie... | reverse complement strand
TGTCGCGTCCGGGCATGTGCTCGCGCTGTCCCCTCGCCTTCAGTATCGGCGGAGCGAGGCCTCGCCGACAAGCGGATGGGCTTAGGCGGGTGAGGGCTCCTGCCGGGCCGCGGTGCTGCCGACCCAGGGCTCCAAGACGAGCGCGAGCAGAACGACCGCCAGGCAGCCCACCACGTTGTACCAGAGGAACGAGATCGGGGTGAAAAGGTAGCACCCGATAACGGCGGTCTCCGCAACGATGGCCGCTGCGAACACCGACGTTCCCGAGACCCTGCGCACGTAGAAGCCGGTTAGGAAGATCCCGAGGATCGTCCCGTAGAAGAGGGAGCCCAGGATGTTCACCGCCTCGACGAGAGACCCTAGGCGGCTGGCCTGTTGGGCGAACGCGATCGCGAACGCCCCCCAGAAGACCGTGGCCACCCGTGAAACGAGGACGTAGTGCTTTTCCTCCCCGTCCGGTCTGAGCAGGCGCCGGTAGACGTCCACCACGGTTGCGGATGCGAGAGCGTTGAGCTCGGCCGAGGACGCCGACATCGAGGCCGCGAAGACCGCCGCCAGAACCAGCCCGATCAGACCGGCCGGCAGGTACTTCACCACGAACGTCAGGAAGACGTAGTTGGTGTCGCTCGGGTCTGCGCCCCTGTCGCTCGCCCTCATGAGGGCGATGGCCTCATTGCGGACCGACTCCGCCTCAGCGCTGGCCGCTCCGAATGCCCGCTGCGCCTCCGCGCGGGCAAGCGGGTCTCCGCCCTTCATCGAGCGGACGAGCTCTCGGGCGTGCTGCTCCCGGACACCGACCGCCTCCCGGTAGCGTTCCTCGAGGGCAGCGAACCGGCCTCCGTCCGCCGCACTCCGCGCCTTGGCGGCCTGAACGGGGTTGAAGAAGATCGGCGGTGCCGCGAACTGGTAGAAGGCGAACACTGTGGCTCCAAGCAACAGGATCCCGAACTGCATCGGGACCTTCGCCATCCCGTTGAAAAGCAGCCCCAGCCGGCTCTGCGTCACCGACTGGCCGGTGAGGTAGCGCTGCACCTGCGACTGGTCCGTCCCAAAATACGAAAGCTGCAGGAAGGCCCCGCCTATCAGCCCCGACCACAAGGTGTAACGGTTCGTGAGGCTGAACGACGGATCGATCGCGTTGAGCCTGCCCGCCTTGCCGGCGACGCGCAGCGCGTCCACGAACGAGACGTCGGCTGGGAGCGAGGCCACCAGCACCACGAAGGCCGCGACCATGCCGACCAGGATGATCGCCGCCTGGAGCACCTGGGTCCTGCTCACCGCGCGCGTTCCGCCGGACGTGGTGTAGATGATCACCAGACTGCCGATCACCATGATCGTGACCCGCATGTCCCAACCCAGGATCACGGAGAGGATGAGTGAGGGTGCGAAGATCGTCAGGCCGGCGGCCAGACCTCGCTGGATCAGGAAGAGGAACGCGGTCAGCGCCCGCGTCTTGAGGTCGAAGCGCCCCTCCAGAAACTCGTACGCGGTGTAAACCTTGAGGCGGTAGTAGAGCGGCACAGCGGTGATCGACAGCACAACCATCGCGATCGGCAACCCGAGATAGAACTGCACGAACCGCATCCCGTCGGCGTACGCCTGCCCCGGTGTCGAGAGGAACGTGATCGCGCTCGCCTGGGTGGCCATGATTGAGAGCGCCACGGTCCCCCAGTGCATCTCCTTGCCTGCCAGGAGAAATCCGCGGATGTCGCGGCTCCGGCCTCCCCGCCACACGCCGTAGGTCACCATGAGTCCCAAGGCGCCGGCGAGCACGACCCAGTCGAGCTGGCTCATCGAAACGCCAGGGTGAAAAGGCAAAAGAGCGCGATCAACACCGCCAGCGTGCCGAGAACCCCCGCGTATAGGACTCCCCAGGTGCCGCCGAACGGGGGTGGCTCCTCGCGCTGGGGGAGCAGGCGGCCCTCAGCCACGCGACCTTCCGCCGGCCAAGAGGTTCACAAACAGCCTGATGGCGCCCGGCACGCCGGCGGGGAGCTGGCGGAAGAACGCGAGGCTCGTGTAGACGTAGCTCCCCTTGCCCGAAACCGCGAAGAGCAGCGCTCCTTCGCTCGCGGGCTCGCCCGGGTCGGACATCGCCAGCACGGCCTGGTAGCGCGGGTCCCACTTTTCCGGGAAGTAGAGACCGCGCTCCTGCACCCAACCCTCGAAATCGGCGGTGCCTACGGTGTGCGGGTACGTCAGCAGCGGACTTGCCGGAAGGAGGATCCCCACCGGCGCGGTTTCGTCGGTTACGCGCTCGCGCGAAAGGGTGAACGGGTATGGCCCAAGACGCTCGGTGACTACATCGCGGTTCGTGTTGTACTGCACCACCAGCGTTCCGCCCCCTTCCACATAGGCCAGCAGACGTTCCTGCGCTTCCGCAAGGCGGGGTCGGGTGTTGTACGCGCGCACCCCGACCACGATGGTGTCGAAGGCCAGCAGGTTCTGTTCCTCGAGGTCTTCATCGGAGAGCAGGGTGACCTCGAACCCGAGCTGGCGCAGAATCGCCGGGACCTCGTCCCCCGACCCCATCACGTAGCCGACCCGCTTCACCGGCCGCGCCACGTCCACCCGGACGAGCCTCGCGGCGGCCGGCGGCAAGAGTATCTGCGGCGGGATATGAGGGTGATCCACCTCCACCAGGCCGTGCGCCGGCTCCTCGCTCTCGCCGCTGCGTACGAATGCAACCAGCTCCCCGGTTCCCTGGGTCTCGGGAGGTGCAACTGTGAAGCGCAGCACCCGCTCGTCATTGCGGGCCTCAAACGTCACAGGGACAGATTGGGGCTCGACGCGCCACCCCGGCGGGACGGCAAGTCGCACAGCCGCGGAGGTCTTAGGCTCATGTCCCCGCACGAGCGCGCGGACAACCCGGCGTGTCCGGTCCGGGAAAATCAGGACCGGGGCCTCCAGGTTTACGGTGACCCTGGGCACCACCGCGACGTCGCGCGTGCGCTCCCCCGCCACGGGGTCTGTCCACCTTTGTGTTACCGGGACCTTGTAGGTGAGTTCCTGCCCACCCGCGCGAACCGTAAAGGCGAGCCATAGTGCCGGAGGGTTGCGGGGAACGCCGATGAGCGCTTGGTCGGCCACGGGGTAGAGGCCGTTCCCGTGGCCGTTTGCGAGCCAGTACGGCTGGCTGTACGGTGTCCCCGGCGGAAGGGCAACCGTGAGGTTCCTGCTCACCGGCTGGTTATAGGGCAGCGGTACATCCACCTTGAGGCTCAGCCCAAAGGGGGCCTCCAGGCGGGACAGCGTGAGCGGTACCGATGAGCGGTTGACCGCCGACGCAGTGATCTCGACGGAGCCGCCTGGCGCTGCCGAAGGGTCGGCCGCCACGGCCTCAACCCAGAGCCCCGTGCACTGCGCAAAGACGTCGAGAAGGTCGCGGCGCTTCATCGCGACGCTGGGGTCGGGAGCGAGCCGGTCAACCGCGGCGAGCGCCTCCAGAAGCGCCGGCACGCTTGCGGCGGGGCTTTCGTCGGTGTACGCGGCCAGCGCCTTTGACAGCAGCTTCGCGACCGCTTCGCCGCCGGTCACGCGCCGCCATGTCAGGTCAATACCGTCGAAGATGTCCTTGGTGACCGGTTCCCCGGCCACCAGCTCGAGGTAGTTCGGGACACTTCCCCGCCTCGGCGCGGCCCCGAACCCCTGGCTCTTGTGCATGCTGCGGCTGGCGGCCGCGAGCTCCGCGTACGACTCCCCGAGCAGCGGGTCCCAGAACCCCAGGTCCACCGAGAGCTGCGGCTGCGCCGTCGCCGGGCGTTCCTCGCCGGGTCGGCGCCAGGCGTTCCAGAGCAACCGCTTCGCCTGCCAGGGCCTCACGTACGCGAGCTGCTCGGGAAAGCGCTTCGGGTCCGCCGCGGCCGAGAACGCTTCGGCCGCCAGGATTGCGGAGGCGGTGTGGTGCCCGTGGCCGCCGTCGCCGTTGGCAGGGAACCGCGTGATGATGACGTCCGGCCTGAAGCTGCGGACAACCCACACGACGTCGGCAAGCACCGCCTCCCTGCCCCAGATGCGGAGCGTCTCCTCCGGGGTCTTGGAGTAGCCGAAGTCCACCGCACGTGTGAAGAACTGCTCGGCCCCGTCAATACGGCGCGCGGCGAGCAGCTCCTCGGTGCGAACCACCCCGAGCTGGTCTCCCTGCTCCGTCCCGATCAAGTTCTGGCCGCCGTCGCCCCTCGTGAGGGACAGGTATCCGGTGCGCACCTTCCGCCCCTTGGCGAGCCACGCCAGGAGCGCCGTGTTCTCGTCGTCGGGGTGCGCTCCGACGTAGAGCGCGCTGCCCACTACCGTCAGCTTCTCCAGGGCGATGCGACGCTCGGCGGCGTCCTGTGTGGGCGTTGTCTGGGAGGCAAGGGTTGCAGCCCACACCGTGCCGAGCACAGTCGCGACGGCTGCGAGCCTGACGTTTGAGGATCTCTTCACGGGTTTCTCCATGGCGTGAGTTATACGCCGTGCTCCCTGGTGCGGTTGCCATTGAACACGGTAACCACACGCGAGGCAAGGGGCAGAGGTTGGCCGGTATTCCCCGGGGGATCGGCTTCCAGCTCGACACCGGCGGGGATACACTCCGGGTCAGTTCGATTGCACGTCTGCAGCGAAAGGGGGCGCCCATGGCACGTCGCGTTTCCGAACGATCCGTGAAACCAGCAACTGCCGAAAATGGTCCAGGCCCAGACGCCTGGACCAGGCGGCAAGTCCTGCACCGGGTCTCGGCGGCGGGGGCCGCCTCCGCCGTCTTCGGGCGTGCGCTCGCTGCCCTCGCGGCCGAGAAGAACGCGGTCACGGAGGAGATGATCCGGCAGGCGGAGTGGATCTCGGGGCTCGCGCTCACCGACGAGCAACGAAACCTGATGGCAACCGGCGTCCGCGACACGGTCGAGGGGTTTGCCAAGATCCGTCAGGTCCCGCTCGACAACGCCGTGGCGCCCGCGTTCCACTTCGCCGCAATCGAGGCCGATAACCAGCACGCGGCCCGGCGTGACACGAAGGTCACCTTCAAGCCGGGCCGCAGCGCGGCGCGGCCCACTGACCCGGATGACCTCGCGTTCGCCTCGGTCGCGGACCTCGCGTCGCTGCTCCACAACGGGAAGGTGTCATCGGTGGAGCTCACGAAGCTCTACCTGGACCGCCTGCGCCGCTACGACCCGCTCCTCGAGTGCGTGATCACCTTCACCGAGGAGCTCGCCCTGCAACAGGCACGGCAGGCCGATCGCGAGATTGCCGCGGGGAAGTGGCGCGGCCCTTTGCACGGGATCCCGTGGGGTGCAAAGGACCTGCTCGCGGTGCCGGGCTACCCCACCACCTGGGGCGCGGAGCCATTCAAGGACCAGGTGCGGAAGGAGAAGGCCACCGCAGCCCTCCGGCTCGAGGAGGCTGGGGCCGTGCTCGTCGCCAAGCTCACCCTGGGTGCGCTGGCAATGGGCGACGTCTGGCACGGCGGACAGACCCGCAACCCCTGGAAGCCGAGCGAGGGCTCCAGCGGCTCTTCTGCTGGTCCCGCAGCCGCCGTTGTGGCGGGCCTTTCGGGGTTCGCCATCGGCAGCGAAACGCTGGGGAGCATCGTTTCGCCGTGCACCCGCTGCGGGGCCACCGGGTTGCGCCCCACGTTCGGGCGGGTGAGCCGACACGGCGCCATGGCCCTGGCCTGGACGATGGACAAGCTCGGGCCGCTCGCCCGTTCGGCGGAGGACTGCGCCCTGGTCTTCGCCGCGATTCTCGGCGCCGACGGCGTGGACCCCACTGCCGTGGACAGGCCGTTTCACTGGCCACTGGACCGCGACCCCCGTTCCTTGCGCGTGGGCTTTGTACAGGATGCCTTCGAGGAGGACCGCGCCAAGCGCGCCGAGAAGGAGGAGGACAAGGCTCGGGCGCGAGAGTGGCAGGAGCTCGACCTGCAAACCCTCACCGTCCTGCGGGAGCTCGGCTTCAAGCTCGTTCCGATCAAGCTCCCCCAAGCGTTCCCGGTGGACTCGCTGCGCTTCCTGCTTCAGGCGGAGGCGGCCACTGCATTCGACGAGCTGACCCGGAGCGGTCGCGACAGGCTGCTCAAGAGGCAGGACGCCAACGCCTGGCCGACCGTGTTCCGCCGGGCCCAGCTCACCACCGCCGTGGAGTACATCCGGGCCAACCGCATCCGCACGCTCGTGATGCAGGAGATGGAGAAGCTCATGGCGGAGGTGGACGTCTACGTTTGCCCCAGCTACGGCGGCGGCAACCTGCTCCTCACAAACCTCACCGGCCACCCGGCCGTCGTGCTCCCCAACGGCTATCGCGCCTCCGACGGCACGCCCACCAGCATCACGTTCACCGGGAAGCCCTTCGGGGAGACCGCGGTGCTCGCGGTGGCCGAAGCGTACCAGAGGGCCACCGATTTCAACCGGCGCCGGCCGCCGCTGGAGGCTCTGCTGCAGAATTACCAGAAGGAGAAGCAGGAAAAGTAAGGAGTCAGCGCTCGCGGTCGCCGCGGGCCAACGGGCGTCAGGTGCGGTCCGGCCGAAGGCGCGAGGCGAGGATCTCCTCGTCGTCGGATCCGGCAAAGCCGCGAAACTCCACTGCGATCCCGGGGAACGGCTCCCTGCCTTGCAGGGTCAGTCGCACCACCTCGCCCTCGCCCCGCAGGGGCCTTGCGAGCCCCGGGAGGAACAATTCGAACCGCAGCTCGGTTGCCGGCGGGACAGAGTGAGGCACGCGCAATAGCATGCCGGAGGAGGAGACGTTGACAGTCTCGCAGAATACCCGGCGCGGGAACGTCTGGCCCAGCACCTCGATGCGGCTCGGCACGTTCAGGGTGGTCCGCGGTGCGATGAGGAAGAGAGGCTGCAGCACGTCCGGGAGCGCGCCGGGGACCTCCTCGAGAGCCAGCACCCGGGTGGCGCCCCGGCCAAGGTAGACCTCTGCGTCGCGCCGGGAGTTTTCGGGGGTCACGAGCACCAGAGGGGAGGTTCGGCACGCCGACTCGGGCCTGCGGACCTGGTGCAGGAAGCGCGAGGTCGGTGCGCCTGCGACGGGGTGCGAGACGAGGAGGGCGTCGAACCGCCGGCGGGATGCGAGTCGCAGCCCCTTCGGCCCGTCGCCAGCAGTGGTGAGGCGATGGCCGAGGGAGGCCAGGCTCTGGTCCATGCGGCCCCGAACGGTCCGCTCGAACCCGACCATCAGAAGCTTGCGCCCAACCTCCAAAGGCTCAACGGCCACGACACGTCCTCACATTCGACAGCTTGGCGCCGAACGGACCGGCCGCTTGTGACCCAGGTCACCGCAAGCCTGAGAACACTGCTGCCCCGCTGACCGGATCCCTGCGCCGCCGGCGCGGTACAATCCACCGCCACGGAGGATACCTTTGCTGGAACGAGTCCGCAACGAGTTGGCCGCGGCGATTGCGGCGTCCCTCAGCGAGATGGGGGCCGGCAGCCCCCAGCTGTCACTGGAGGTGCCACCCCGTCGACAGCTCGGCGACCTGGCGTGGGCCGGCGCGCTTCCCCTCGCCAAGGGCCTTCGGCGTCCGCCACGAGCGATCGCTGAAGAGGTCGCACGCCGCCTCGAAGCCAGCCTCCGGGCTCTCCCAGACGGTCACCCGCTCGCCCTGCTAGAGCCGGGCTGTTCCGTCGAAGGTCCCGGGTTCCTCAACTTCCGGCTGCGCCGCGGCCAGGCCCTGGCGACGCTGCTGCAGACCGGCTCCGAGGCTGGCAAGGGGGCCCTCGCCGGTCCTCCCGCCTCGAAGGTGATTGTCGAACATACGAACATCAACCCCAACAAGGCGGCCCACATCGGGCACCTTCGCAACGCTGTGCTGGGCGACACCCTGGTGCGCTGCCTGCGCTTCCTGGGCCGGAGCGTCGAGGTGCAGAACTACGTCGACGACACCGGTGTGCAGGTCGCGGACGTGGTGGTTGGGTTTCTGCACCTTCCCGAGGAGGCGCTGGCGGCGGCCGCCTCCCCAGTCTGGCCGGACGTCCGCGGCGGGCCGGGGGTTCGCGCCCGGCTCCTGCGGGCGTTCTCGGCCCGGGCGGAAGCCGGGACGCTGGCCTCCCCGGAACTTGACGTGGCCGACTTCGACGACCTCTGCTGGGAGCTCTACCCACAGGTCACCCGCCGCTACGAGGAGCACCCCGAGTTCGAGGCGCACCGCTCCGAGGTCCTGCATGCCATCGAAGGGGGGTTTTCACCCAACCTCGCCCTCGTCGATGCGGTCGAGCGCCTCGTCCTTTCGGACCCCGGATCCCGGGTCCAGGGGGCCGAGCCTGTGGCAAGGCTGGCTGCGGCCGTGGCGGAGGGCAATCTCCGCTGCCACCTGGCGACGATGGGCCGCCTGGGGATCGCCTACGACGTGCTGCCGCACGAGTCGGACATCCTGCACAGGGGGTTCTGGACGCGCGCCTTCGAGCTGCTGCAGGCGGCAGCCGCCATCCGCCTCGAGGACGAGGGCAAGAACGCCGGCTGCTGGGTGATGTCGCTGGCCGAGAGCGCCGAGTTCGCCGGGATGGCCGACGCCGACAAGATCCTGGTGCGCTCCAACGGCACCGTGACCTACACCGGCAAGGACATCGCGTACCAGCTCTGGAAGCTCGGGCTGCTGCGGGATCCGGACGGTGCCTTGCACGACTTCGGCTACCGATCCTTCGACCGCTTCGCTCAGGCAGGCCCCGCTTCACCGGTGCGGTACGGCGACGGGACGCGCACCCTCTTCCGGACGACCTCCGACCCGACCGAGCGCCCCGCCGGAGCGGCGTTCGGCGCCGGCTCCAGGGTGTACAACGTCATCGACGTGCGCCAGGCCTACCCCCAGAAAGTGGTCAAGGAGGCCATCCGCGTCCTGGGCCACCCCGAGGCGGCCGAAAGCTCGATCCACTTCGCCTACGAGATGGTGGCGCTCACACCGGCCGCCGTTCGGCGCCTCGAGGCGTCGCAGGGCCTCGACTTCCGCCTCAGTCCGGAGGACCTTAAAAAGCCGTTCATCGAGATGTCCGGGCGGCGCGGGATCGGGGTAAAGGCCGACGCTCTCCTGCTCACACTCATCCATGAGGCCGAGAAGGCGATTTCCGAGCGCCTGGGCGATGGGATGGAGCTGGCTGTAGAGCAGGTCAACAGACGTGCCCGCGCCATAGCGGTGGGCGCCCTGCGCTACCAAATGGCACGCCAGGGGCGGAACCGCGTCCTTGCGTTCGACTTCGACGAGGCGCTGGCCTTCGAGGGTGACACCGGCCCATACCTGCAGTACTCGGCGGTACGCGCCAACAAGATTTTCGAGAAGCTGGCGGCCCAGGAGCTCGCCGGTTCCCCGGCCGAGGACGCGCGGGCCGCCGCCGCAGCCGCAGTCCCCGACGACCTCTGGGTGCTTGCTCTGGCCTACGCCCGGACCCCCGAGATGGTCGAGAAGGCTGTGGCATCGCTCGAGTTCTCGCTCCTGGCGGGGCATGCACGTGACCTCGCGCAGTCTTTCCACAAGCTCTACCACGAGCACCCGGTGCTGCACGCTGAGGACGATGCGACGCGCGCACTGCGGCGCGCGACGTTCCGGGTGTTCGCCACCACGATCACAACGATCCTGGAGGAGCTGCTGGGCATCCCCGTCCCACAGGAGATGTAGGGGGAAGGCCACGAGGCACGGACTGGTCGCGTACCATGAGCACATGACGCACACGTACAGCTTCGAGCACGATGCGTACCTCCAGGAGCTCGAGACCGAGCTCGTCGAGACCGGGGTCGAGGGCGAGCGGCCGTTCGCGGTCCTGGAGGACACGATCCTTTACCCCGAGGGCGGCGGGCAGCCAGCGGACCGGGGCTCCATCGGTGATATCCCCGTTGATGATGTTCAGCGCCGCGAGGGCGCCATTCGGCACTACCTGGAAAGGCCGCTGGAGCCGGGCCCGGTGACCGTCCGGCTGGACTGGCGGCGGCGCTTCGACCACATGCAGCAGCACACCGGCCAGCACCTGGTGACCGCGATCGCGCACGACCGCTTCGGCTGGCCCACGACCGCATTCCACCTCGGCGAGCAGGTGAGCGACATCGAGCTCGACGTGCCGGGGCTCGCCCCGCTCCAGATCGAGATGCTCGAGGAGGCGGTCGCGGCGGAGATCCGGGCCGGCCGCCCGGTCTCCATCCGGCGTGTTTCCCCCGAGGCCCTGGCGGACCTCGACGTGCGCACCCGCGGACTTCCGCCCGGCCACCACGGCGAGGTGCGGCTGGTGGAGATTGCGGGTGTCGACCTGAACACCTGCGGTGGCACG
>Ga0153915_10007612_pt1 | contig 10229 bp, 6 predicted proteins | sample Opewatmetagenome_2_FD_107003 | JGI IMG/M metagenome (GOLD analysis project Ga0153915, IMG submission 107003) | Freshwater wetland microbial communities from Ohio, USA - Open water 3 Core 3 Depth 3 metaG | ecosystem: Environmental > Aquatic > Freshwater > Wetlands | place: USA: Ohio, Lake Erie... | reverse complement strand
TCGCACCAGGCCCCCGAGCACGAACGCCGTGGCGTCCTGGCGCGCCAGCAGATCGCGCTCCGCAGGCGACTTGATGGCGACCTTGAGCACTGCGGCGCCCGGCACATCGATGGTCGAGGCGACCTCCGCGCCAAGGGCGAAAGCGGCGACGAGAATGGCGAGCAAAGCAGGAGCGTTGCGCATGGGGGAGGCCGCTTTGGTGTTGTTCTCTGCGCGGCCGGCATTCTCCGCCCGGCGACCACAGATTTCCACTCGCCTGGCGACATGTGTTCGCCCTTGCTCGAATCGTCGAGCCCCGATCGCCGCCAGCCGTGACGACACTGGCAATCGTGCGCCGTCTTCGTCAACCTTGGCACTGAGGCGGCCGGGAATGACGCCAGGAGTTTCGAGGTGATTTGGCTAAGGTCCCATTGGCGAGAACACCCTCGGCCGTACTCGGGAACATGACTGCTCCGATCGGCAGACAGATGGCCTCGGGTGCCGCTTGGATGGTGGGGCTGCGGCTGTCGATAACCGCGCTGGGCATCGTCAGCACCATGGCGCTCGCGCGAATTCTCGCGCCTGCGGACTTCGGCCTGGTCGCGCTCGCGACCTCGATGATTGCCGCGCTGGAGATCCTGACGAGCTTTCGCCTCGACGTCGCTCTGATTCAGAACCGATCGGCCACACGGGCTGAGTACGACAGCGCATGGAGCCTCAATCTGATCTTCTCGGCCACTCTCGGACTATTGGTGTGCCTCGGCGCCACTCCCGCCGCGCAATTCTTTCACGAGCCGAGATTGAGTGCTGTCATGCTCGTTCTCGCCGCGAGCACTTTCGCCAGCGGCCTCGAGAACATCGGCGTCGTCAACTTCCGCAAGGATCTCAACTTCCGCCGCGAGTTTGCCTATTCGCTGAGCCGCAAGATCGCCAGTGTCAGCGTTGGCGTCTCGGCCGCGGTCATGTTCCGCAGCTACTGGGCCCTGGTCGCCGGTATCGTGTCCGCAAGCGCAACGGGGCTGGCGGCCAGCTACCTGATGCATCCATACCGGCCGCGTTGGTCCCTGGTTTCTGCGCGCGCGCTCTTTGGATTCTCGAAATGGCTTCTGCTGGACAACGCGCTCTATTTCCTGCGCCATCGCTCGGTCAACTTCCTGATCGGCAGGATCTCCGGAACCGGCGCGCTCGGTCTGTTCAGCCTGGCCTATGAGCTTGGGACGACGGCGAACACGAATCTGGCTGCACCCGTCGAGCGCGCACTGCTGCCCGGATACGCTCGTATGGCGACAGGTCTGGATGCGCTTCAAGGGACCTATCTGGCGACGAGCGGGCTTACGGCGCTGCTGATCGTACCTGTCGCCGTCGGCATTGCAGCCGTCGCACCTCTGCTGGTACCGGTCATGTTTGGTCCGAAATGGCTGACCGCGACTCCGCTGCTGCAGGTGATCGGTGTCGCCTCGTCGATTTCTCTTCTTGGCTCTGGATCAGCCTCGATCTGCCTGAGTCTCGGGCGACCACGACTGGTCGTGTGGTTGTCTGGCAGCTATGTGATCGCACTCCTGGTCTCACTCGCGCTCCTGCTGCCGCATTTCGGTCCGTTGGGCGCGGCATGGTCGTTCGCCATCGCAGCGGGGACAGCGCTCCCGCTGCAGCTCTTGTTGCTGCGCCTGGCGCTGAAATTGACCGTCAATCGCTGGATCGCCGAAGTATGGCGCTCTGTCGCAGCTGTGGTTGTCATGCATCTCGTGGTCACGATTCTCTTGCACCGACTCGCCCCCGCTGCAGGCACCGCATCGCAAGCATTGCAATTGCTGGCGGCGGTTGCAGTCGGTGCACTTTGCTTTGTCGCGATCGTCATGCTGCTATGGCGACTGAACGGTCGACCGGATGGCCCGGAGACGACCGTTCTCAGGTACCTCGGTCTGCGCAAAGTTGCGGCTCCGGCAGCCTGAACGTAGGCTTCAGTCGACTCGGGATCCCGGCAAATGCTGATCACGCGAACTGTTGGTCGACTCGTCGAGCCACTCACGGGGCGTGACTGGAGCCCTTCAGAGACCTTGACCCGTGTGCGCGCCAGACTGGGTGAGTATCGACAAGCCGGGCTCACGCGGGGCGATCGAGTCTTTCTCCACTACGGCAATTCGCTCGAGTTCTTCATTGACCTGCTCGCCATTTGGCACGCTGGCGCGTGCGCAGTTCCAATCGATGGCCGGTTGACGCCATTTGAGATCCGCATTCTGGCGAAATCCACGCGGCCAAGACTGTCCGTTTGGAGCGAAACCCCGGATGAGCAGGCGATAAGCGCCTTGTCCGACTTCGGAGTGACATCGATATCCAAACCCGAGCTCAATCCGGCACCCGTCGTTGGCAACCCCGCTGACTCACAACTCCGACTCGATGACGACGCCCTGATTCTCTTCACGTCGGGCACAACCGGAGATCCGAAGGGCGTCGTGCATACGCATCGCTCGCTGCGAGCCCGCTGGACGAGCCTTGCAGCGTCTCTCGGTCTCGCGGCTTACCGGCGGACCCTTTGCCTGCTACCCACACACTTTGGGCATGGACTGATCTGCAATTGCCTGTTCCCCTGGCTGCACGGCCAAGACCTCTACGTGCTGCCGCCGTTCAGAGCCGACATGCTGATGCGGCTGGGTGAACTGATCGACGCGCACGGAATCACGTTCATGTCGTCTGTCCCCACTGTTTGGCGACTCGCCACGAAGACGGCAAAGCCACCCACCGGCCGGACCCTTGCGCGCATCTTTTGTGGCTCGGCGCCCCTGTCGGGCAGCTTGTGGCGATCCGTGCAGGAGTGGGCGGGGACCAAGGATGTGATGAACGCGTACGGCATCACTGAAACCGGCAGCTGGCTCGCGGGAACAACCGTAGCCTTCACCGCGCCCGAAGATGGCCTCATTGGCCAGGCCTGGGGCGGGGAACTCCGAATTCTTCGTACCCGGGATACGACGGTACCTCCAGTGTGGGCAGAAGAATGCGCTCCCGAAGAGAGCGGTCACGTGTGGGTCCAGACACCGGCCCTGATGAGGGGATACCTCGACCGGGATGACCTCACGTCTCAGGTCGTCTCTCAAGGCTGGTTTTCGACGGGAGACATCGGTCTGCTCGATGCGCGAGGATACTTGTACCTTCGAGGCCGGGAGCGCGAAGAGATCAACAAGGGTGGAATGAAAGTCTACCCGGGCGACGTCGACGCCGTGATCGAGCGCTTTCCAGGCACGGTTGATGTGTGCACGTTTGCGCTCGCCGACGCACTCTTGGGAGAAGACGTAGGAGTGGCGGTAGTACTCGAGTCCCCGGACGACGCGATGCTGGTCAGACTTCACGAGTGGTCGGCGCAACACCTCGCCGCTCACCAGCTTCCTCGACGATGGTTCGTGGTCGAGGAAATACCGCGAACGTCGAGAGGCAAGGTCAATCGCGCCAACGTCGCGGCGCACTGCGAAGGCAGGACCGCGGTGGCGTATGCGAGCCTGCTCAAGCGTTGAAGCTGATCGCCCGATCTTGAACACCTCTGCGTCACAAACGGGCTCCGCCAGGCTGCGTGAAGATTTGTACGCGTTTCTCGGCCAATACGAACTCCGCCTCAAGCGACCCCTCGATGACGATACATCCCTGATTGCTGCCGGCGTCCTCGACTCGCTGGCACTGTTCAATCTCGTGTTGTGGGTCGAGAAGCAGATCGGCCGGCCCGTCAATCCGATCTCCATGGATCTTGCCCGGGAGTGGGACACGATTCGGCTCATCCTGAGATTCATCGAGGGATTCACCCCTCAAGTCACGCGCAACGACGGTTCGGAAATCAATCGGCGTGGCCGACCGGCGAGAGGACTGCGGGTGGTTGAGTATTCTCCCGAGTACCGGGAGGCCATCGCCAGCCTGCAGACGCGGCTCTGGAGCTCCGATGCAGAGCTCAATCGGCAATATCTGGAATGGAAGTATGAAAGGAACCCTTACGGCAATACACCGCACATCTACCTGGCGCTCGACAATGACGAGGCCGTTGCGATGCGTGGCTTCTATCCGTCGTGCTGGGAGTTCGGTCCGCAACCGCGGAGGCGGCTGATCTTCGTTGCGGACGACCTCGTTGTTCGTGACGATCACCACGGCAGAGGTCTCGTCAATCACCTGATGCAAACGGCCTACGATGGCCTGCATCGCCGCGGCATTGATTATCTTTTAAACCTGAGCGGCGGCCGGTTCACCGCACAGAGCTCGATCGCGACGGGCTGGAAATCTGCCGGGGACATGAACCCCGGTGAGCGTTGTTCACGGTCAAGCAGATTGCGCAGAGTGGCGCGACGCGCGCTCTCTCGAACACCGCTGCTGTGGCGCTACGCGTCATCGGCGTTCACTTACGGCAGCGCTGGGCGCAGCCCGTTTGCACGCCTCGACGGACTACCAGCACGTCTGGTCGGCAAGGACGGAGTAGCGGTCAATGTCTCGCGTCGGGTGATGCCCGCAGAAATGACCGCTCTGGTGCGGCGTGTCCGATCCGACAATCGGATCCGGCACGTTCGCGACGAGACCTACTTCGACTGGCGATTCAAGAACCCGCTGCACGACTACCGATTCGTCTATGCCGGGGAACCGCAGCTCGATGGCTATGTGATCCTCAAGCGAAAAATCGACTATGGCGGGATCAATCCGGGCGTGAGCATCGTTGACCTGGAAGCAGTTGACCACCGGGCACACGATGTCCTGCTCGAATTCGCTACGCGGCCGGGCCTGTTCGCAGAACTCTTCGTGTGGGCTAGCACTTTTCCGGAGAGATCCCTTCACGCCTTGTCCCGGGCAGGATTCAGAGCGCTGGCGCAGACATCGTCTGTCCACCCGAACCCAAAGATACTTGTCCGCCCGACCGACGACACGCGACTCGCGGAGGATTGGTGCATCGATGGAATTCGCATCCTCGATCCAGCGAACTGGGACATGAGGATGATCTACACCATGGCGGGCTGACGAATCACGCCGGCGATCGGTCCCCCAGGCGAACTGCGACGTCGGGCGCGGCGCGGCGTTCCAGGTTTTCGGTGAGGATGCGCGTGCAGTCTTTCACGGCGACGGGACTGCCTGCGAGGGAGCCGTCCGCCTGCCGCAGGCCGGCCATGGCCTTCTCAATGCCATCCTGTGCGGCGAAAAGGCACGGTGTGCTGTAGATGACGAGCCTCGCACCGGCCCGTTGCAATTCGGTGAGCGTACAGGGCGGCGACTTGCCGCCGGCGATTTGATTGAAGGAAAACGGAATCTTCACCTTCGCGCTCAGTCGCCGGACGTCTTCCAGGCTCTTCAGTCCGTCCACCAGCACGGCGTCGGCGCCCGCCTCGGCGAACGCGAGCACGCGGCGCTCGACGTCGTCGGGATCCGAGCTGTCAGTGCGGGCGATGACGAACAAATCGCGCCGTGTCGCCAGGACCTGACGCAGCTTGGCGACGTATTCGTCCAGCTCCATGACTTGCTTGCCCTCGAAATGTCCGCAACGGCGCGGGCGTCTCTGGTCTTCGAGCACCACGCCGGAAGCCCCCGACGCCTCGAGGAGCGAGACGACGTGGCAGGCCACTTCCGGGTCGCAGTAGCCGTCATCGATGTCCACCAGCACGTGGTGCTGCGGCAGCACCGTGCGGATGCGTTGCACGCAGGCGACCATGTCCGACCAGGTGACGAAACCGATGTCCGGCAGGCCGTAAAAGCTGGCGGCGAAGCCGAAGCCGCTGACGAACAGCCCGTCAAAATGCCTTCCGGCGATGCCTGCGGAGAAAACATCATAGACGCCGACGAACGGCGTGATTTCGCGTTGCAGAACGGCATCGCGCATTCGCCGGCCCGGCGGCAGAGCATTGCCAGCAGAGTGATTCATGTTTTGCCCTGTTCGATGAGATCCAGGATGACGTTCGGCTTCGGTCAAATGCGGCTGCGCAGATGCTCTGCCAGCCGGATCGCCAGCGCAACAATCGTGAGAGTCGGATTCGCGAAGCCCGCCGTCGGGAATACGGAAGCGCCGGTCACATACAGATTATCGGTGCCGTACACCCGACTATCGTGGTCAACCACGCCCCATTGCGGGTGGTTGGCCATGCGCGTCGTTCCGGCATGATGATGGGCGTTCGGGTCGGGTCTCAGCGATGGTCGCCGCTCGACCTTGCCAAGTTCCATAGATTCGATGTCCGCTGCGATCAATGCGCGAGCCCGCTCCCACTCGGCCTGCTCGGCATCGCTCCAGGTCCAATGCAACTCCGTCCGTGGAACGCCAAGTGCATCACGCTCGCGCGACAGCACGACGCGATTTTCCCGTCGCGGGCGCTGCTCCAGGTTGATGAGCAACTGGAAGCGACTGACGAATCGCGCCGGATCCGGGCCGTGCGACCAGCCATAGCCGCGACCCCCGCGAATGAGACCGATTCGTCGCAGGGCGCGGCCGAGCGGTCCAAGCGGCGGCTCCTGGGGCAGCAGTGTGATGGACAGGTTGGGCAGTCGAAGTGCCGCGGCGGCTTGCGACCGCAATGCGAGCCGACCGCACACCGTCAAGCCGGCCCGCGCAACGTGCGCATCATAGAAACCTGCGTTCCGCACAAGCCCCCTTGACCGCGGCACCAGGCTGAGCGCGGTGTCGCGCGGATGCTCCATGAAGCATTGTCCGATCCACTGGTGTCCACTGGCGAACGCCGCGCCTGCGTGGTCCTCCGACACGAGCAGCAAGCGGGCATTTTCGATTGCGCCCGCGGCCAGCACAAAATAAGTGGCATGTACATTCAGAGGTTCACCGGTAGTCGTCACGCGCGCCTGTGCCTGAGTGATGCGATCGTGGGATCCACGAGTGAGGCATACTACGGTTGCGTGATCACACAACCGGACGTTGGCGCGGATGGCCAGCGCATTGACATATTCTGCGGTGAAGGTTTGACCTTGCCCGAACTGGTAGATCCGCGAAGTCAGCAGGGAGCTGCTCAGCAGCGGCCAGGCAGATCTGCCTGGGCTCTCCCAGTCGGCCGCCTCGTACGAAAATGGACCGAGGCCGCAGAGAACTTGCGCACGGACGTAGTACCGCTCGAGCGTGGCATAATCGATTGGCCATCCGGAAAGCGATGCACCTGAAAGCGGTTCCAGATCCCATGGGTCGAGAGGAACATACTTGGCTCCAGTGCCTCCATCGACGCTTGTATTCCAAATGTTCACCGTCCCGCCAAGCGCGCGATGGCGCGTCGCACGCAGGCCGGCATAGGAACTTCCAATCGTGGCGCCGTCGTTGAGCTCCTGGATCTGCGGCTCATTCTCCGAACCCCCGCTTTCGAGAACGATCACGTGAGCTCCGCATTCAGCGAGTTCGAGCGCAACGCTGATCCCAGCGGGCCCGCCACCGATGACGCAGACGTCGCACTCGAGGGTCTTCCCCGAGCCTAGCTGGCGCGCATCGACGTGCAAGACGCCTCCTCGGCACAACACCATGTCGCTTGAAACAATATGATGGATTCGGATGACGCAGTCACGGTGATCATGCCGACGCTCGCGCGCAAGGAGCGCGCCGGGTTGCTCAAGAGATCTCTTGAGAGTGTACTGACCCAGCAAGGGGTGCGCGCAATGCCACTCGTCGTGGTAAACGGCGATGAGCGGGATGCGCGACTGGTCGAAGCGCTGAAACACGACGCGCGCATTCGCGTGGTGTTCGCCGACGAAGCCAGCATCCCGGGCGCGTTGCGGCTCGGTCGGTCGCACGTCGACACGCCCTGGCTCGCCGCGCTGGATGACGATGACGTGCTGCTGCCGGGGGCGCTTCTCGCACGGACTCTCGCCCTGAAACATCGCCCGGATTGCGTCGCGGTCGTCACCAATGGGTTTCGGCGTGAAACATCGCGCGACACGTTGCACGTCCGCGATTTTGCAGACGTGCGGCGCGATCCGCTGCGGAGTGTCCTCAAATTGAATTGGCTGCTGCCCGGGTCGTGGCTGAGTCGCACAGCGGCGCTCGATGATGTGGTGTTCCAACGGATGCCGCGCTTCCTGGAGTGTACCTACCTGGCAATACGTTTCGCGACCACCCATCGCACCTGCTTTCTCGATGTGCCTACGGTAGCTTGGTCCACTGACACGTTGGGCTCGGAATCGAAGTCGCGCCAGTATCGCCTCGGAACGGAAGCCGCGCTCAACCGCATACTCGAGCTCGAGCTCCCCAGTGACGTTCGTCACGCCTTCACCAGGAAGCTCGCGGACGCCCGCCACTTCGCGGCCGCACTGTATCTGCAGGAAGGCAATCGACGCGCAGCGTGGGATAGCCATTTGCGATCGCTGCGCGGGCCGGCGTGGTGGCGGTACCTGACATTCACGCCGCGACTCTTGCTGACGGCATGGCCTCGAGTGCCGAGGGCATGACGACTGCCCGGCGAATCGTGCTGCTGGGTATCGATGGCGCCAATCCCATATTGATGCGTCAATGGGCTCGCGATGGGACGCTGCCAAACCTGGCATCACTGCTAGCGCGCGGCCTGTCGGGTCCGACGGAAAATCTGCCTGGCTTTTTCATCGGCTCCACGTGGCCCTCGTTCTACACCGGCACTTCCCCCGCGCGTCACGGCTTCCACTACCAGGTGCAGCTTCGGCCGGGTACCTATGATCTGTATCGCCCGGAGAAGGACCGCCTGGTCAAGATACCGGCCTTCTGGCACTACCTGAGCCAGGCCGGGAGGCGGACAGCGATTTTGGACGTTCCGCTCACCCAGCTCGAATCGCAGATCAACGGCGTGCAAACCGTCGAATGGGGCGGGCACGACGCCGTCTACGGCTTCCAAGCCGCTCCGCCAGAGCTGGCGATCGCGATCCGCACGCGCTTCGGAGATCACCCCCTAGGATCAACGTGCGATGGCGTGCGCAAGAGCGTTGCGGACTACCAGCGGTTTACGGCTCGACTCGTGCGCGGAGTGCAAAAGAAGGCAGAGCTCACGCGGTACTTGCTCGGCAAGGAGCGCTGGGATTTCTTTGCTCAGGTCTTCACCGAGACGCACTGCGTGGGCCATCAGTGCTGGCACCTTCACGACGAGCATCATCCCGCGCATGACCCAGGGCTTGCGGCCAAGATGACCGATCCGATTCGCACGGTGTACGCGGCGGTCGACCAGGCTATCGGCGAAATCGTCCGAGAATCCGGGGATGCTCTGATCGTCGTGTTGTCGACGCACGGCATGTCGAGTTTCTATGGGGCGCAGTTCCTGCTCCGCGAGATCCTTGTGAAACTCGGCGTCACGCAATCTCTACAGCAGCAGGCATCGAGTACCGCAAACGAGAGCAAGCTCGCTTCGGTCGCGCGCGCGCTGTGGCACCTGCTGCCGCCGATCGCTCGAGCACGCCTTGCGCCCCTGCGCGATCTGCTCGCTCGACCCGATGCAGCGCCGGAGAGCGAGTCGAGCCTCGGTATCGATCCTGCGCGATCCCTCTGCTTTCCGCTGAGCAATGGGCTCGGAGTCGGCGGTATCCGACTGAACCTCGCCGGTCGCGAGCCCAATGGCACAATCCGTCCGGGCGACGAGGCCGCTGCCTTCATGGCTCAGCTCAGCGCCGATCTGCTGGAAATTGTCGACGAACGCACCGGTGGACGCCTCGTGCGCCGCGTGCTACGCACGCGCGATCTATACGACGGACCGCATCTCGATGCGCTTCCGGACTTGCTGGTCGAGTGGAACGACGAGGTAGCGACTGGAAGTTCTTGCGTCGCCGGGGGCGAGGGGGCGCTGGTGACTGCTCACTCGGCGAAGATTGGTCGCGTCGAACATGAGAATGCGTACGGCCGCACCGGCGAACACCGACCGGAAGGCATATTCATCGCAGCGGGACCCAACGTAAGCCCCGGTGAGATGACCCGTCCGGTCTCGATTCTCGATTTTGCACCGACGTTCTGTGAACTTCTCGGCGTGGCATTTCCCATCAGCGATGGGACTCCAATCCCGGAGCTTGTCGGACAGCAGCCGGCTGCTACGACACCGGGATCCGCTTCTCGGGATCCACGAACGGCATTGCGGTAACCGTGGCGGTGCGCCGTCCCCATTCGCTCGCGACAGTCACCTTCATGCCCGTCACGGCGAGCGAGCTTGGGAGCCAGCAGTACCCGATATTTTTCTTGAGCTGCGGGGAGTAAATGGCGGAGGTCACCTTGCCGACCGGTCGGCCCTGTGACTCCGCCGGCCACTTGGTGTAATTCAATGCCGGTAATGGCTCGCCGTCGAGCTCGACGCCGGCGATCCGTCGGT
>Ga0153915_10007611_pt1 | contig 10231 bp, 15 predicted proteins | sample Opewatmetagenome_2_FD_107003 | JGI IMG/M metagenome (GOLD analysis project Ga0153915, IMG submission 107003) | Freshwater wetland microbial communities from Ohio, USA - Open water 3 Core 3 Depth 3 metaG | ecosystem: Environmental > Aquatic > Freshwater > Wetlands | place: USA: Ohio, Lake Erie... | reverse complement strand
AATTAATGATTTAACAGTATTTCCAACCCCTTCATTGCCCATTTTCTTTGTAAAAGTATCAAGATTTTTTATAAGTGCAGGCAATGTATCACTGGTCATTTTATTAAAAGCAGGTTCGAGAATTTTACCAAAAGTTATCTGTACATTATCTTTTATTGTAGACATTAAACCAGCAAATGATTTGCTTTGTTTATCCATCATGTTAGGGAATTTTTCTTCCATTCCTGCGACTAATATATCGATTGACTTTCTAGCTGGCAATAATCCCTGTTCAGATAATTTCATAACTTCTGCTGTAGATTTGCCCATTGCCTTTGAAAGCAAATCCCATGCGGGTATTCCTGCTTCAGTTAATTGCATCATTTCTTGAGCCGATACTTTGCCTTTTGCTGACATTTGCCCAAGTGCTGTAGTTATCCTATTTACCCCATCAGCGCCTAATCCTAATCCAGCAGCAGCATCACCAACATTTTTAAGCATTCCAGGTATTTTCTGTGCTTCAAATCCAAAGGCTAACATCTTTTTGGCAGCAGTAGCCAACTCAGGAAATTCGAAAGGTGTTTCGGCTGCCATTTTAGAAAGTTTTCCTAATATAGCATTTGCTTTGTCAGCACTTCCTAGCATGGATTCAAAAGCAATCTTGTTTTGTTCCATTACTTTATCAAATTCAAATCCAGCCTTTACACTACCTTCAAATCCTTTTTTAATCATATCAAAAATTGCAAATCCACCAGCAAAGGAAAATGCGTTTTTAATTCCTTGAGATAATGAATTGGCACGTTTTTGAGTATCTTCCATTATGCCTGCAGCTTTATCCATTTTGGACTGAAAATCTTTCATATCTGCTTCTATTCGTACTAACAATTCACCTATATCTTCAGTTGCCAAATTAATCACCTGCCTTTATAAACCAAGTTGGTCAATATAAATCTCGCCTTTTTCTTCACATTCATCATCTTTGAATTCTAATTCTGGATTAATAGCCATTAATATAAGTTTTGTTTTTTGATTATCTATTTTTCTAAATTCATTTTTAATTGATATAAATTTTCTAGGAGTAGAACCCCAAAATACTTGTTCAGTCCACAACATAAATGATGTTGCGATTGTTAACATATAAATCCAATCCCAATCAGATTCCTCGTCTATTTCTCCGATTGGGTCTGAACGTTTCCCTCTTCTGATTGTGGTAAACTTCCAGTAATTGCTTTAGAAAGTTTTCCAATAAGATAAGGCATTAAATCAAATCTCATCATATTACCAATATCATCTATAGTAATGGATTTATCTTCATGTATAAGTCCGGCATAAAGCAAAATGCATATTTTATCAAGGGAATTTTCATCAAATTCGTAATTAAGTTCTCTCATAATACCTAATGCCTTATAAACGGTTCCAAATTCTTTTGCAAGTATTTTCATACCATTCATTGTAAATAAAAGTTTTCTTTTTTTACCATTAATAGTTATTTCTTCGCCTTCATAAGCGATATCTTCAATGTTTGACATATTAAACGCTCCTTTCAAAATTATAGGGGGCGTATAGCCCCCATTTATTAAACTGATGTTGTAAATCTAAATGTCTGCGCACTAGACAGACTATTGCCTGCATAATCTTTTATACCAGTGCCAAGAATAACATTGTACGATGTTGAAGCTGTAAGAATAGCTGATATCGTCAAAGTTACTGTTTCTTGACCAGTGGAAAGTGAAAGTGCAGCCGATACAGTTGTTGCAGCAGTGCCACAAATGATTGTGAAGTTGCCTGCAGTAACAGTGCTTGAGAGTATTGCTTCACTGAATGTAATTGTAATATTAGTAGTCTGCGTTGCACTTGTACTATTAGCAGATGGTATGCTACTACTAAATGTAGGTGCTGTCGTATCTGCTGTGGTTCCATAAACAGAACTAAACCAAGCAGTTCCAGTTGCCGCAGTATAATCAGTTGCATCGTCCCTAGTAGAATACTTAAAGCGACTATCATATACTCTCGCAACACCTTTCCATGAAAATTTAGGTGTTTGCCAACTCAATTTATCAGCCTTGGTTTGATGATCCATAGAAGGTTTATTGAATTTCCCTTTTAAGAACCAATAATAGGAATATCCTCCATTACTTCTTTTTGCTCTGAATCCGAATGCACAATCTACTGGTTGGTCTGTTACAAGTTCAGACATTACACCGCCTGCGATTGTATGTCCCATTAATGCTGCATAATCCGTTTGTGATATGTCTGCAATTCCTACCTCTAATTCAATTTCTCCCATAGATTCTGCCGTGTCATAGGCCCCATCATCAGCGAACAATGTTGATACTACAGAATTTGGATTATACGATACAGTTATTGCACCTTTAAGTGGTACTGGAGTTTGATAGGATATTCCGGCTGTTGTGTCTGAGTTAAGTAATGAATAATAAAACTTATCAAGTCCTATCAGCGTTTTTTGTGCCATTGTATTACCTCCTTTGCTTATTTAATGCATAAAAAATGCGCCTTATATGGCGCTTAAAATTGTTAAAAATTTGGGTCACTTATATCTAATCTATATCGCATAGATTTGTGAAATATATTGCTAGTTTCTTCATATAGATCCTGTGATGTTATTCTTGTAAAGTCTAAAGTTGTCATTGCGCTATCAACACCTAAAGCATAATTTGTAAGGCTAGATTTTCCCCATAAATCAATTTGAAATATGATTTCACTACCGATTTCCTGATTATCTGCATATAAATTACCAATATTATCAAGTTCAAAATAACTAGCTACTGGTAAATTCGTAAAATCAGGTGGAAAGTGAAAGTAAAACTTTTGACCATATAATGTAGATAATGCAGTTGATGTTTGTAATGCTGTAAGGACAGCCGACTTTATACTAATCATAATCCGGCCCCCTTTTTAAATGCTTTAGCAAGTTTTTTAAGTATCTTCTGTTTATTTTCTACATATGCCGGATACAAAAATGGTTGAGCTGGTTGTTTTGAAGATCCGAATTCTTGAATTTTAGCATAAGAAATTGATGTCCCTACCTCTGCATATGGTGTTCCAGATTTTTCAACCAATCTTGAGGAAATACTTGCCCTCAATCTACCAGTATCCACAGGAACCTTTATCTTTGCATCACGTTCAATCATTAAAGCACTTTCAAACAATGCCTGTTCAATTTCATTTTCTACACTCTTACTTATTTGTTTAAATTTATTTGCAAGTTCTTTTCCTTGTTGGACTTCAATACTTGCTCTTGCCATATCAACTCACCACCGGCCTAACTATAACTTCATAGTGATTTGGGTACTTTTCAATGCGGTAAATGTCGTATGTTTCTGTACCATATACAATACGCCCATTTTCCTGTGCTGTAGTAGAAGTTTTAAAGAAAAATAGGTTTGTAATTCCTGCATCTGAAATTCCATATTCTTTAAACGCTATCTCTCCAGCTAATGGTTGTTTATTGCTCAACTCGGTAGTTTGTGATGCGGTCCATACTTCCGTTGCCATTCCCTCAGCATCATAACTTACAGTTTTATTTTGCACTGTAACAGATATATCAAGGCGCATTAAAACACCGCCTTTCGGTAAATATCAAGTACACTAGCATATTGCTGAATCAATGGATTATCATTCCAAATATACGTCAGTTTACCTTGTGAAAGATGTTTCAACCCTACGGTACTATCCTGTTGTTCCCCATATAAACTCGCCACCATTGATATACAGGCATCTTCTAGATCATATGGTAATGTCCTTGATGATTCTGGTGATAGAGTATACCCAGCACTATAAACAACTTCAATATTATCTACTGGCGCAGTGAGTTCACCAACTAACCCGGTTAAATACCCATACCATACCCAACCAGTATTTTTAAATATAATTCCTTGGTCAAGATAAGTTTGGTCACTTGTAACATAATCTGTGCCAGCAGTTAATGCAGCACTTTCAACTTTTATCGATGTAATCGCATTAATGGGATATTGATTTAAAACAAGTTTTTGCCTACCAGAACCTTTGTAATATTCAGTATAGATATCTGCAATAAAGTTACGGTTGCAGTATTTTGATACCATACTTGACACACTATTTATGTTGCGCTCAATCAACTTGTCTTTGCTATAATCCCATGCAAAATATTTATAACTTGTTATAGTTACGCCTGCGGTTATGGCTGCCGTTACCGTTATGCTTCCAACAGAATAATCAACCGTTATCAATGCTGTAGATATTGTACTTCCGGCTGTTGTTCCTTCATAAAAACTACCAAAATAATTAGGTGCCAAATCTACATGTGCAAAGTTAAAAGTTGTATATGCTGTAGAACTCGCTGTGAGCGTTTCTGAGCTTGTTATTGATGTTAATGTATACAAGTTCAAATAACTGCGAACATTAGCCATAGTGGTCAGCGATTGCGAAATTAAGGGCATATCCTCACCCCTTCAAATTTAAAAGATAAAGGGGCGATTTCTCACCCCTTGGTTATTATTTCCTTGCCTGATTTTTTATTAGGATTGATCATTTTATCATCCTTTTTCATTTAATCAGCTCCTTAAGTTGCAGGTTCTTCTACGCCATCACCAAGTATGCAATTAGCTGTTAAAAATGCGGTTACAGTTGTTGCACCGGTTACAACGGCATACACTTTGATATACCTATGTGCTCCGGATAAATCAACATCAAAGCCAGCAGTTTCAATTCCAGTAGTTACTCCTACTGCGATTGTGTCTGTAGCATTTGCAGAGTCATAGATTGCAAATGTGCTATTATCACTGGAATCGTATACATAAAGTGTGAAAGTCTGTGTATCTGCGCCAGTATCGCCAACACATTGACCGGAAATTCTTGCAGATAGATAAGTTTCCCTATCTATACTCATTCCAGTTGCTGTTGCGGTATTACCAGCAGAATAAGATACAAGTAAACAAGCTTTTTCTATTACTTGTTCGATTAATTTACGTCTCATATCGTCATACCTCCTTATTAAGATTTAGGATAATTATGGACTAAGAATGATGTATTATGTCTCAATGCCATATCATGTTTAGCTGTAATTTTAAGTACAGTCTGATCCAAACTGAAAGCGCTCTGCAAACTAGATCCATCATACCAAGATGCTTCATTAGATGCCATGAACTCAAAGGCCAACTCATCACCGAAAAGGAATTCAGAGAAGTCACCCAGGAATATATCGAAATACGTTGTGCCTGCGGTGCTATTTGCAGTAGTAATCTGATTAGAAATTCTGAATGGGAAGCCGTTTAATGTTCCACGATTCATTTCATCTCTATAGATGTACTGGTTTGTAGTAGTCTTTAAATTATAGAATGTACTCCAAATCTGGCTATTGAATATCCAACCAACATTAAGCATAGGAGTATTATCATTCATCAACAAACCAATCATTGTACCCGGTACGTCTGCACTTAAAGTTCCAGTACCAGTTGCAATACTTATGTTTGCTGTTGTGATGGATTTTTTAATACCCATAGGAGTATAAGCAGTTCCATCACCATACATTGCTGTATAGTCAATTTTAAGCCTCATCTGCTGTACCATATCATCACGTACTATCATATCGGCTTCAGGAGAAGCGTTTCTGATTAGGTCATTGGATACTGGAACAAGAGTAACAAGCTTTTTGGAACTCAATTTAACATTCCCAAAGGTCTGTTGTGACTTTGTAGCATTGGAATTTTCACCAACATAGTAGGAAGTAGCTCCACCAGTCAGTTTAGGCATGCTCAAGTTTCCGCCAGGCATAGGAATGCGTCTTGCGCCAAGTTCCATAACTGCGGTCTTAGACAATAGCAAAGGAATAATATCTCTTGCATATTGCTCAGAAATTAAAAAACCACCTTCTGATGGAGTTGTAGCCGAAAGTTGTTTAAGCAATGCCTGTACCTGTTTATCCTCTGGATACATACCCTTACTGGAATTTTGTCCACCAGCAGCATAAAATAAAGCTTTGTCAGCATCATTTTTAGCAAGGGTTAGACATTTGATTGCTCTGGTAAATGTCATGCCAGGTGCTTTCTGTTCCTCTGTTTCTTTTTCTTTCTGTTCAAAAATTCCAGCATATTTACGCTGAGTTTCTTCGTATTGTGCTTGTTTTTCTTGAATAGGTGCCAACTGTTCTTTTACAGTATCACCTATTACGGATTTCAATTCGTTTAAATCCATATTAAATTCCTCCATTCAATTGATTTTTGATTGTTTCTGTAATAAGTTGTTTGAGTTCCTCTGGTTTGATATTTAGTTCGTTTTGTGCAGCATCTTTTGTAGCCTTTGGAAACTCTATAGCATCAAGGTTAATATCCTTGTTTGCATCTTCTGTAACTGATTTTTGGCATAATAAAAGCACCTGAGATTCTATCTTCTCAAGTGCTGTTTTTATTTCTTCTATCTCATTCGATTTAGGTTTGGGTTTACATCCATCTTCCTCTGGTGGTTCGGGTGGTTCTCCTGTTCCTCCTGACATCATTTGCTCCATAATTCCCATTGCTTCTTTCATGCAATCCATTACTTTTTGCATCATTTCCATGTTTTTTGCAGATATAGAAGCACCTCGTTTTTCTTCATGGTCAAACATTGATTTTAATTCGATATCTGTGTATGCCCTGAATTCAGGAGGTTCTTTATCAAAATCATCTCGGTAATGCTTTGCCAAATGATTGTATACACCCCTTTTATCTGATTCAGGTATTGAAACTCCACCACGCGCTCCCAAAAGTGCACCCATAGCAGCCGTTACGCCATGCCATATTAAGTGTTTATCACTGGCTCTATGATGTGGCAGTTTATATGAACCTTTGTTATCTGCGTTTAATGCATCAAACCATGTTGACATTATTTTTAGATCTTCTGGTGATGCGGTTGCAATCTCATTAGGACCATCCCACTCAGTTGATTCGGGTTCTGTTGGATAAGACTTGTACGGAACAACAGCTTTTCTTGTCAATTCTTTTAATTCATCATCATTAATTATTCCCTTGCTTCGAGCTTCTGTCATCATGGTTGCAAATGGATTTGAGGGAACTGGTACAATGGAAGTTTCAAGTAGTTCCATTTTTTTATATTTTCTGCCTACGTACTCACCTTTTTCATTAAGTCTTGGTTCTGTCTCGAGTCCAATAAATCCAACACTTGTAGATGATAAATATCCAGATCTAGCAAGTCTATAAACTGTATCGGCAAATTCATATTCATCTTTGGTGGGAAACATAATATCTTGTACTAATTTCCTATTATCCGTGTCCTTATATATACCTATACATTTTCCAACAGGCAAACTTTGATAATCATGCCCAAATAATATGACAGGAGACCGTTTATAGTTTTCTAATTCCCATCCATTTATTTCCAAAACATCGCCATCTCTGTCAATATTTTCTGTGCTAGTTACAAACCTAAGTACTCTATCTTCTTCTAACCCTAATTGTTTTACTTCGCTTGCAAATGTTTTATTGATTTTCTCCATTATTATTACCTCCTTAATAAACATAATAAAAGCATCCTTTTCAGGATGCTAATTGATTAAATTCGCCATTTTCATATCGTTGTTTAAATTCAATCAAATCATTATATGTTGCATTAAATCCATATAATCTATGGAATATTTTATGAAGATTTTTCTTTATTGCTATACCTAAATCAATAGTATGAATTTTTCTAAATTCTTCTATTATTTTATTATAGTTTTCTTCATCACAATCACTAATGCATGACTTTTCATTTAAACCATATCTATTTAAAATTTCATCTCTTATTAAATGAAATGGTTTTTTATGATGTGCAACTAATCTTCCTCCTCTTTCACCACTAATAAAACAAATATAATTATTATGTTTTATTACGTCTTTTTTCCAATATTTTAATCCTGCACGAAATAAATCGTTTATTGTGCAAACTCCACCTTTCCATTGAGGATGATTTTCACGTCCATATTTTCCTATTCTATCTTTGTCCGCACATTCTTTACTGCAAAATTTAGGAATTCGTTTTTTGCCATTTACATAATCATAACTCTTTTTCCCTTCTTTTTTAAATACACTACCACAATACTCGCATTTATATTCCATTATTGAACTTTTATAATGCCAATTATTATAACATTCTCTACTACAAAATCTTAAATTATCTCTAGTAGATTGCAATAAATATTCTTTTCCGCAATATTCGCATTTGGTTTTACCAAGCTTCTTTTTGCTTTTGCTATAACATTCACGCGAACAGAATTTATTCCTACTAATACTACTTCTAAATTTTTCTCCACAGCATTCGCAATTTTTATATCTTGGCTCATTATTATGATTATTAAAACATTGTATTGAGCAAAATTCTTGTTTTTTATTACTACTCTTAAACTCAGAACCGCAATATTTGCAATTTCCTCCATGTTTAATAGCCGCAAGGTCTCTACATTTTTTACTGCAATATATTTTGTTATGAATATTAGCAACAAACTCTTCTCCACAAATTTCACATTTTTTAACCATAATAAAAACACCCTCCATCGTGTTATTCTCCAATTTATTTTAAGTAGGAAACACGGTTGGAGTTCCGTGCTTTCGGCTCGCGACTGCCTATCCCACTAAATTAATTATACCATAATTTTATACAAATTGTAACTCTTAATTACCTGATTCATACCATGACCAATTTAGCGCCACACTAGTAGTAGCTGTAGTATTATTTTTGATTTTAAGAGTATAATCAGTATTTCTTTTCATTAATCGTTCAATTCCAGATATATTTAATCCGGCTGCTGCTGTGGCCTGCCCTACTCCTCCACTTGCTCCAAATATCCTGTTATAACTTATACAAGTTCCTTGACCTGTAGGATCAGGTGGATTTGAATATGTTATCATTTGCGCTGTAACGGATGATTCTCTGTTATAATTATTTGCTGTAATACTAGCTGTTCCATTGGCTGTAAAAGTTGGTGCTTCGCATAATGATAAGGATACGTCAACACTGTTATGTATTATACTCATGTATAACCAATGTACCAATCTACTTGATCCAGTTTTAACTTGTAAATATATTGTTGCATTTGATGATGCAGTAACTTCGTGGAAAGATTCAAAAACAGTTCCATAATATAAAAATTGTAATGGATACGGGGTATCTCTTACTAAAAATATATCTTTCATTATCTCATCTCCCAAACTCCAACATTAGTCTCATTCTCTGTTGTCAGTGCCCATAATGTTACTGGGTCATTAGGGTCAAAATAAAATGTTGTACCCGTTCCAGTATTTAATAAAAAGCTTGTTGATGTATTAACCGCACTATTAAAATCAATAAAGACAATAGTGCTTGAATCATTTATAACAGTTAACGCATTTCTATATGTCAAGTCGGCTGAATTTATTCTTAATGCTGTAGCAGATGCGGTTAATGTAACCCTGCCCATTATTGAACCTGATCTTATTCTCGAGCCTTGAATATCAGCCATGTTTATTATTGTGCCATCTTCCTTTATAGCTCTTAGTGAATTATATCCATATTGATTCAAGTCAACATTATCTGCACGTGGTAATGCCATAATTTCACCTCCTATAGATTAAGAGGTTGCACTCTTAACGTTGCCGAAGCTCCAGCTGTCATTCCTGCACTTAAAGTTAAACTAAATCCAACATAATCAGGTAAACCAACAAGTCTGACTGTCTGACTTGCAGAAAACGTGTCTGTCATAGCGGCCGAAGTATCTTTATCAATAATGTCAATCATTGTTCCATTTGCTGACATAGCACCTGCTACAGCTAATGCGGAAGTCAGTCCAGCTGATGAAATTGTAAACTCAACAAGTGCTGAATTGAATCCAATCATACTGGTTACTGCTCCTGTATATGTTGTATCTGTTGTAAGGGTTGCTGTTAAGGTTGCAGTTATAACTAAAGATGGAGAACCTTTAGGCAATCCTATATAACCCATACCGTTATTAGCATCACCTTTCCATTGATAAAAACTATCATTTGCCATTTGAATTCCCCCATCTTGAATTAATCAGCCTTGTGGCATTGGCGTTTACTACTTCAAAATGTTTTAATAAAGCCCTTCTAAATTCAAACATAATTGCATTTATTTCTTTTTGGCATGCTTCATGTTTCAACATATCAATTTTATCAAGTAACATATTGTACCTCCTTAATATAATCCAGTATATGATGCAAACCAGTTTGTACCAGCATCAAAACTTTTCATATTCAAAATAAATGTTCCTACTGCTGTTGGATTT